>Ga0075325_1000016_pt1 | contig 17006 bp, 18 predicted proteins | sample MayberrySE_Catta_5_FD_120048 | JGI IMG/M metagenome (GOLD analysis project Ga0075325, IMG submission 120048) | Natural and restored wetland microbial communities from the San Francisco Bay, California, USA, that impact long-term carbon... | ecosystem: Environmental > Terrestrial > Soil >... | reverse complement strand
TAGTCGTGCGCCTCCTCCTTGGAGCGCAGCGGGTGCAGGCTGCCGTCTGCGGGGTTGAAGTGGAGCGTCTCCTGCTCGACCGTGCCCCCCGTTTCGACCAGCTCACGCTGGCGCGCCAGCTCGGCTTCGATGCCGCGCTCGAGGAAGCGGAAGCTGTTCATGTTCTTCAACTCGGTCTTCGTGCCCAGCTCCTCGCTGCCGGCGGGCCGCACGGAGATGTTGCCGTCGACGCGCAGGCTGCCCTCCTCCATGTTGACGTCGGAGACGCCCAGCTGGCGCACCGTCTCGCGCAGCAGTCGCGCCCAAGCAGCGGCCTCGGCGGCGCTGCGCAGGTCGGGCTCGGTGACGATCTCAACCAGCGGCGTGCCACCGCGGTTGAAGTCGACCAGCGAGGCGCCGGAGCCGTGGATGCGACCCGACTCGCCGACGTGGATCATCTTCGCAGCGTCCTCCTCGAGGTGGGCGCGGTGGATGCGCACATCGCCCAGCCGGCCGTTGCTGGCAAGCGGAATGTCGTACTGGCTGATCTGGTAGGCCTTGGGGCTGTCGGGATAGAAGTAGTTCTTGCGGTGGAAGATCGAGCGCTGGGCGACTTCGCACTCCAGGGCTGCAGCGATCTGCAGCGCGTAGCGGATCGCCTGCTCATTGACCACCGGCAGCACGCCGGGGTGGGCCAGGCAGACCGGGCAGGTGTGGACGTTGGGCTCATCGCCGAAGGAGAGCTCACAGCCGCAGAACATCTTCGTCTTGGTGGCGAGCTGGACGTGGATCTCCAGCCCGATCACCGCCTCCAGCTCAGCCACCGCCAACCCCCTCGGGACGCGCGTCGAAGCCGATCGCCTGCTCGAGCGCGTAGGCGGCGTCGAGCATCTTCTGCTCGGCGAAGGCAGGCGCCGCGATCTGGAAGCCGACCGGCAGCTGCGGGCCACCGCCGTCGGGCTCGGCCAGGCCGGAGGGAATCGAGATCGCCGGGATGCCGGCCAGCGGCATCGGCACGGTGAAGAAGTCGTTCATGTACATCGCCAGCGGGTCGTCGGTCTTCTCGCCGAGGCCGAAGGCGACCGAGGGCGAGGTCGGCGTGACGACGAAGTCGAACTCGGCGAAGGCGGCGGCGTAGTCGGCGGCGATCTTCGTGCGCACCTTCTGGGCCTGGCCGTAGTAGGCCTCGTAGTAGCCGGAGGAGAGCGCGTAGGTGCCGAGCATGATGCGGCGCTTGACCTCGTCGCCAAAGCCCTCGGCACGCGTCGTCTCATACATCTCGACCAGGTCGCCGGCAGCCTCGGATCGCATGCCGTAGCGCACGCCGTCATAACGAGCGAGGTTGGCCGAAGCCTCCGCCGGGGCGATCACGTAGTAGGCCGAGATGCCGTGCTCGGCATGCGGCAGGGGCGCCTCGGCGATCTCGCCACCGAGCTCCTCGATCCGCTTCAGCGTCGCCTCGAAGTTGGCCCGCACGCCGGCCTCGATCGCGTCGTGGGCCAGCTCAGCCGGCACGGCGAAGCGCAGGCCCTTGAGATCCGCGCGCTGGGGCGCGCGGATGCCGCCCTCGATGCCGACCGAGGTCGAGTCGCACGGATCGCGACCCTCGAGCGCCGCCAGCAGCAGGGCGGCGTCGGTGACGTCACGAGTCAGCGGGCCGCACTGGTCGAGCGAGGAGGCGAAGGCGATCATCCCGTAGCGCGAGATCGCGCCGTAGGTCGGCTTCATGCCGACGATGCCGCAGAGCGCCGCCGGCTGGCGGATCGAGCCGCCCGTGTCGGTGCCGATCGCACAGGGCGCGAGGCCACCGGCGACCACCGCGGCCGAGCCGCCCGAGGATCCGCCCGGAACGCGCTCGCGGTCCCAGGGATTGAGCACAGGGCCGTAGGCGGAGTTCTCATTGGAGGACCCCATGGCGAATTCGTCCATGTTGGTCTTGCCCAGCAGACTGGCGCCGGCCTCGGCCAGGTGGCGGACCGCCGTGGCGCTGTAGAGCGGGCGGTGGCCTTCGAGGATGCGTGAGCCGGCGGTGGTCTCGACCCCCTCGGTGCAGAAGAGGTCCTTGACGGCGACCGGGATGCCGCCCAGCGGGCCGTCGCCATCGCCGTCGCTCTGCTCGGACCGGCAGAGGTAGGCGTTGAGCTCGTCGCCGGCAGCGGCCTGCCGCCAGGCCTCGAAGTACTCGCTCCGCGAAACCTCCCCGGCGGCGATCTTCGCCGCCGCTTGGGCGACGGTCAGCTCACGCAGCTCCTGCATCAGGCCTCGGCCTGCGGCGAGGGAACCCGGAAGGCGCCCTCGACCGGATCGGGCGCCTGCTCGAGCACGGCCTCACGTGGCCAGCTCGGCCGCGGCTCGTCGGGCCGCAAAACGTTCTCCAGATCGACCACATGGGTTGTCGGCTCGACGTCGTCGAGGTCGAGCTTGGCGATCCGGTCGACGTGCTCGAGGATCCCGGAAAGCTCCCCAGCCATCCTCCCCACCTCAGCCTCAGAAAGGCCCAGCCTCGCCAACCGCGCCACATGCAACACCTGCTCCCGCTCGATCACGCGCGTGATTCTAGGGATGAGGGCAGGGGGCGAAGCGTCTTGTACTTTTTGGCCGAGCACGCTGGCGCCTGTCCCCGCCCCTCCAAAAAGTTAAGCGAAGCCCCCTGCCCTCATCCCTCCCACTACAGTCCGCCCCGATGCAGGGAGAGGCAGCAGAGAAGTTCGTCGTGCTCAACCTGCGCCTGCTCGCGATCAGCTTCGCGATCGTCGGCATCCTCTTCATCGCCGTCCCCGAAGGCGTCGGCGAGACGATCTACGACTTCGGCGAGTGGTTCGGCAGTTTCGCCCATACCCCGCCGACCGAGCAGCAGCTCTGGCTGGCGCTGGCCTTCTCCTACATGGTGGTGATCACCGGCATCTGCCTCCTCGCTCAGGCCGACGTCGTCCGCTACCGGCCGCTGCTGCTGGTGCTTGCCGCCGGCAAGACCGCCTCCTCGCTCGGCTCGCTGGCCTTCTTCGTCTTCGACGACGACGTCTTCATCTACCTGCTCAACTTCCTCGTCGACGGCTTCCTGGCGCTGTTGGCGCTCTGGCTCTGGTCGCTGATCGGCCGCGTTGGTCGCGCCAGCGCCCCCGGCTGACAGCGCCCGCCGGGGCTCTCCGCCGCCGAGCAGCGCACCCTGAGCGCGATCTGCGCGGCGATGGCTCCGGGGATCGACGGGTTGCCGGCGGCCGAGTGCGAGGTCGACGTCTCCGGGCGCGTCGCCGACTTCCTCGGCTCGCTCCCACCGCGTGTGCTGGGCCGCATCAGGCTGGGCCTGCGCGTTTTCGAGCTGCTGCCCTTCCCCTGGCGCTTCAGCCGTCTCGACCTCGCCACCCGCGAGGACTTCCTGCGCCGCATGGAGCGCTCTCGCCTCGGCGTCTACCACGAGCTGCTGCTGATGGGCAAGGTCTTCACCACCCTCGGCTACGCGATCGACACCGGGGTCGCCGGGCGCATTGGCGTCGAGACCAGCTGCCGGCTGGCTGACGGCTCGCTGCCCGAGCCAGCCGGCTCCCTGGGCGACACCCAGCCCCGTGGAGAAGGCGAGGAATGCGACGTGGTCATCGTCGGCTCGGGAGCCGGCGGCGCCGTCGCCGCGGCCACCCTGGCCGAAGCCGGGCTCGACGTGATCGTGCTCGAGGCGGGCGAGAGCCATGACCGCGAGAACTACCCGAGCGATCCGCTCGAAGCAATCACCGCGCTCTACCGCGACAGCGGCCTGACGATCGCCGCAGGACGACCGCCGATCCCGATACCCGTGGGTCGCACTGTGGGGGGCACCACGGTGATCAACTCGGGAACCTGCTTCCGCGCTCCCGCGCCGCTGCTGGAGGAGTGGCGACAGCGCTTCGGCATCGGCTGGACGAACGAGCTCGGGGCGGAGTTCGCCGCCGCCGAGGATTTCCTGCGGGTCAAGCCGGTCGACACCGAGCGCATGGGGCGCAACGGCCAGCTGGCGATGGAGGGCGCCGCGGCACTCGGCGCCTCGGGCGGGCCGATCGCCCGCAACGCCGGCGACTGCGTGCAGTGCAGCTCCTGCCCCTTCGGCTGTGAGATCGACGCCAAGCGCGGCATGCACGTCAGCTACCTGCCCCGCGCGGTTGCCGCCGGAGCGCGGCTGCGCACCGGGGTCAACGTACGTCAGATCCTCACCGAAAACGGCCGCGCCACCGGGGTGAGCGCCATAACCCTCGCCGACGGGCCTCAAACGTCCATATATCCGACGTTTGAGGCCCGTCGACCTTTTGTGGTGCGGGGGCGGGTGGCGACGATCGTCGCCGGGGGGGCGCTCGGCACGCCGGAGCTGCTGCTGCGCGCGGGGCTCGGCGGTCGCCAGGTGGGCCGCAACCTCCACATCCACCCCGCCTGCTGGGTCGGCGCCCGCTACGCCGAGGAGGTGCGCGGCTGGGACGGCGTCATGCAGAGCTACTACGTCGACGAGTGGGAGCGCGAGCGGCTGCTGCTCGAGGCGACCTTCACCCCCCTCGCCTTCGGCGGCGCCTGGCTACCCGGCACGGGACGCGAGCACCAGCGCTCGATGCTCGACTTCGGCCAGATCGGCTCGATCGGCGTGCACCTCTCCGACGCCTCCAGCGGTCGCGTCTCGCTCGCCGGCGACGGCTCCTTGAAGGCCCGCTACAAGCTGACCCGAGCCGATGCCGATCGCCTCACCTTCGGCATCGCCCGCGCCGCCGAAATCCACTTTGCGGCGGGTGCTACTGAGGTCTACCCCAATATCGCTCGTGCAGGCAAGCTGACTCCAGAGCGGCTACCTGAGTTCGAGGCGACCAGCTTCAAGCCCTCGGAGTTGCGCCTCGAGGCATTCCACCCAATGGGCACCGCCCGCATCTCAGCTGATGAAACCGAAGGCGTCTGCGGCCCCGACGGCTCAGTCAACGGTGTCGACAACCTCTACGTGGCCGACGCCTCGCTCTTCCCCACCTCGGTCGGCGTCAACCCGATGATGACCGTCATCGCTTTTGCCTCACGCATCGCCAGCGACCTGGCGCTCAGTCCTTCGAGAGGCGATCTGCGGCGTCGCTGAAGCTGGCGCCTTCCTCCTGCATCGCCAGGTAGCCGCCGACGGCAACGGCGATCGCTGCGGCCAGGCCAAGCCAGATACCCGGCTCGCGGGCGAGGGAGAGTTCGACTGCGGCTTCGCCAAGGGTTGGCACGCCTGGAGGGCTGATCAGGAAGATGAGCAGAAGGACGGCTGAGATCGCTCCCAGCACTGCCGTGATCACACTGAGGGAGACGGCGAGACGAGCCATGCCGTTGCCGAAGAGGCCCAGGCACATGCCCGAGAAGGCGGTGAAGACGAGGATCAGGTTGACCCAGTCGTCGAAGGCGTCGAAAGCGTCGAGCCCGTTGACGCCGGGGATGTCGAAGCTGTACCAGGCGAACAGGAACATGACCAGGAGCAGAATCAGGCCGCCGAAACCGGCGAGCTGCTCACCCGGGCTGAGGTCTCTCATTTCGATCTCCTCCGTGAGATTGGGACTTGCGCCGACACTACACCCGGGCTCGCGCCGCGGCCAGCGTGTTGACCAGGAGCATCGCGATCGTCATCGGGCCGACGCCACCGGGCACCGGCGTGATCGCCGCCGCGACCTCGGCGGCGGCCTCGTAGTCGACATCACCGCAGAGACCGTCATCGCCGCGGTTCATGCCGACGTCGATCACGGTCGCCCCGGGCTTGATCGCCTCGGCGCCGAGCAGCCGGGGCACGCCGACAGCCGCGACGAGCACGTCGGCGCGACGGCAGGTCGCGTCCAGGTCGCGGGTGCGCGAGTGACAGACGGTGACCGTGGCGTTGGCGGCGAGCAGCAGCCGGGCGACCGGCACGCCAACCAGCTTCGAGCGACCGACGACCACCGCCTCGGCGCCCTCCAGCTCGACCCCCTCGCTGCGCAGCAGCTCCATCACCCCGGCCGGCGTGCAGGGAACCAGGCCCGGCATGCCATGCGCGAGCAGCCCCGCGTTCATCGGGGTCAGCCCGTCGACATCCTTGGCGGGATCGAGCGCGGCGACGACCCGATCGGGATCGATCTGCTCGGGGACCGGCAGCTGGACAAGGATGCCGTCGACGCCGGCATCGAGGCCGAGGGCTGCGACCAGCTCGAGCAGCTCGTTCTCGCTGGTCTCCGCCGGCAGCCCGTGATGGACAGAGCGCATGCCCGCTTCCTCGCAGGCGCGGTGCTTGTTGCGCACGTAGATCTCCGACGCCGGATCGTCGCCGACGATCACCGTGGCCAGCACCGGGGCGCGTCCCCGCTCGGCCTCGAAGGCGGCGACCTCGCCGGCGACGCGCTCGCGGACGGCCGCGCCCACTGCCTTGCCGTCGATGACTCGAGCGCTCATCCCTACCTCCGCCTAATCGGGGCGTAATCGGCCATCAGCTTGCGCTCGCTGCCGTCGGCGGCGAAGCGCACGACGATCCCGTCCGGCTCGACCGCGGTGACGACTCCGTCGCCGAAGCTGGCGTGGACCACGTCGTCACCGGTGCGCAGCTCGAGCGTCGGCCCCGCGTCGATCGGGCCCGCCGCATCGCTGCTCGTCGACTCCCAGCCCAGGCCCGCCGCGGCGCCTGGCGCGCTCGAGTGCCGCTCGGTCAGTTCGGCCGGCAGCTCGTCGATGAAGCGCGAGGGCAGGTTGCGCTCGGTGTGGCCGAAGAGCCGGCGTTCACGCGCCCAGGTCAGATAGAGGCGCTGGCGAGCACGGGTGATGCCGACGTAACAGAGGCGCCGCTCCTCCTCCTCGCCACCCTCTTCCAGCGCCCGCATGTGGGGGAAGGCGCCGTCCTCACAGCCGACGATGAAGACCGTGTCGTACTCGAGCCCCTTGGCGTTGTGCAGGGTCATCAGCGTGATCAGCGACTGCTCCTCGCGCAGCCCGTCCTGGTCGCTGTAGAGGGAGATCTGCTGCAGGTACTCCTCCAGCGGCGAGACTTCGCTCTCCCCCTCGCTCTCGCGCTCGAGGTCGAACTCGGCGGCGCCGGCGATCAGCGCCTCGAGGTTCTCCGCCCGGCCCTCGGCCTCGATCGTGCGCTCGGCGGCCAGGGCTTCGAGGTAGCCGCTCTCGCTGAGCACCGTCTCGAGCAGGCCGGCGACCGGGCCTTCTTCCTCGGCCCGTTCGCGCAACCCGGCCATCGTCTCGTAGAAGCGCGAGACCGCCTTGATCGCCGCGCCGCTCAGCCCCGGAACCTGCTCGGCCCGCTCGGCCACCTCCCAGATCGGCAGCCCGGTGGTGTTGGCGTGCGCGGCGAGCCGGCCCTGGGTGGTGTCGCCGATCCCGCGGCGCGGCGAGTTGACGGCACGGGTGAAGGAGACCTGGTCGGCGGGGTTGGCCAGCAGGCTGAGGTAGGCGACCGCGTCCTTGACCTCGGCCCGCTCGTAGAACTTGGTCCCGCCGATCACCTGGTAGGGCAGGTCGAAGCGGTTGAGCGTGTCCTCGACCACCCGACTCATCGCGTTGGTGCGGTAGAAGACGGCGACGCCCTCGCGCTCGACGCCCTCCTCCTCGCCGAGCCGCTCGACCTCGCCCGCCACCCAGCGCGCCTCCTCGTGCTCGTCGCGCAGCTCGGAGAGCTGCACCGGCGCGCCGCCGGCGATTTCGGTCCAGAGCTGCTTCGGCCGGCGCTCGCGGTTGCGCTCGACCACCGCGTTAGCGGCCGAGAGGATGGTCTGGGTCGAGCGGTAGTTCTGCTCGAGCTTGACCACCTCGGCCTCGGGGAAGTCGCGCTCGAAGTCGAGGATGTTGCGGATATCGGCGTGGCGGAAGCCGTACACAGACTGGTCCTCGTCGCCGACAACCATCAGGTTGCCGTGCTCGGCGGTGAGCAGTTGCAACAGGCGGTACTGGGCGTGGTTGGTGTCCTGGTACTCGTCGACGAGCACGTGGCGGAAGGTGCGGCGCCAGCGCTCGCGAGCCTCGTCGGAGACCTCGAGCACGTTGACGGTGCGCACCAGGAGGTCGTCGAAGTCCATCGCGTTGGCCTCGAGCATGCGCTTCTCGTAGAGCTCGTAGACGGCGGCGGCGGTTTCCTCGAAGACGCCGCCCTGCGCCTGGGCATAGGCGTCCGCGTCGACCAGCTTGTTCTTGGCGCCGGAGATCTGGGCGCGGATCGCGCGCGGCGGGTAGCGCTTGGGGTCGATGCTGAGCTCGGTCATGCAGCGCTTGACCATGCGCCGCGAGTCCGACTCGTCATAGATGGTGAAGCTGCGCGAGTAGCCGAGGCGCTCGGCATCGGCGCGCAGCAGGCGGGCGCAGGCCGAGTGGAAGGTCGTCACCCACATCGCCCGCACCGAGCGGCCGACCAGGGCGCCGACCCGCTCGCGCATCTCGCTGGCCGCCTTGTTGGTGAAGGTGATCGCCAGGATCTCGCCCGGACGCGCGGTGCCGGTGGCGAGCAGGTAGGCGATCCGGTGGGTGAGCACCCGGGTCTTGCCCGAGCCGGCGCCGGCGATGACCAGCAGCGGCCCCTCACCGTGCAGCACGGCCTGGCGCTGAGGGTCGTTGAGGCCGGCCAGGAGCCGCTCAGCGCGATCGGCGCCGGGCTCGGTCGGCGCCCCGGCAGCCTCCGCGGAGGTGTGGAACTCGGTCTGCAAGCTCACCAGCCGAGAATAGCCTCGGGCGCGGTCTGAGCGAACTGCATCAAATCCTCCTCCTGGCAGATAGAAAAGTCGATGCAGCTCGCAGCTCAACCACCGGCCGAGGAGCGCCCGGTGCGCTCGCGCAGCTCACCCGTGGCGCTGTCGGCCGCGTCGGTCCCGTCGAGAGCGGCGAGGCGCTGCTCGAGGTCGGCGATGCGCTGCGAGAGCGTCTTGATCGCCTCGGCGATCGGGTCGGGCAGGTGGATCCAGTCAGCGTCCGGCCCCTCGACCCGGCGACCGTCCACCTTGACCGGATGGCCGGGATTGCCGACCACGGTGGCGCCGGGAGGAACGTCCTCGATCGCCACGGTGTTGGCGCCGATCTTGGCGCCGTCGCCGACGGCGATCGGGCCGAGCAGCTTGGCCCCGGAACCGACCGTGACGTTGTCGCCGAGGGTCGGGTGGCGCTTGCCGCGCTGGAACCCGGTCCCCCCCAGGGTGACGCCCTGGTAGAGGGTGACGCGCTCGCCGATCTCGGCCGTCTCGCCGATCACCACCCCCGAGCCATGGTCGATGAAGAACTCGCGACCGATTTTCGCAGCGGGGTGGATCTCGACCCCGGTGATCGAACGGGTCAGATAGGCGAGCATGCGCGGCGCGACCGGCACGCCCGCTTCGAGCAGCGCGTGGGCGAGGCGATGGGCAAGCAGCGCCTGCACCCCCGCCCAACTGAGCAGGATCTCCAGGGTCGAGACCTTCTGCGCCGCCGGATCGCGCTCGCGGGCGGCGCGCACATCGGCGCGCACCTCCGAGACGACCCTCTTCCAACGGTTCATGGTGAGAAGAAGGGTAGGGAGACGTAGCGCTCGCCCGAGTCGCAGACGATCGTCACCACCCGTTTGCCGGCCATCTCCGGCCGGCCGGCGACCTCCAGCGCGGCGCGGATGTTGGCGCCGGCCGAGATGCCGGCCAGGATCCCCTCGCGCTGGGCGGCGAGCCGCGCCGTCTCCAGCGCGTCCTCGTCGTCGACCGCGACGATCTCGTCGATCACCGCGCGGTCGAGCACCGCGGGCACGAAGCCGGCGCCGATGCCCTGGATCTTGTGCGGACCCGGGGCGCCGCCGGAGAGCACCGGCGAGCTGGCCGGCTCGACCGCGACGATCAGCGTCTCGGGGCTGCGCTCGCGCAGCATCTGGCCGACCCCGGTGATCGTGCCACCTGTGCCCACCCCGGCGACAAAGGCGCCGACCTCACCGTCGGTGTCGCGCCAGATCTCCTCGGCGGTCGTGCGCCGGTGCACCGCCGGGTTGGCGGGATTGGAGAACTGCTGCGGCATGAAGCCCTTGCGCTGCTCGCAGATCGCCTCGGCCAGCTCGACCGCCTCGGTCATCCCGCCGAGCGAGGGCGTCTCACGCACCTCGGCCCCATAGGCGCGCAACAGCTTCGAGCGCTCGCGACTCATCCCCTCGGGCAGCGTGAGGATCAGCTCATAGCCACGGGCCGCGCAGACCATCGCCAGGGCGATCCCCGTATTGCCGCTGGTCGGCTCGACGATCACCGACTTACCCGGCTCGATCAGCCCCTCCTCCTCGGCCGCGTCGATCATCGCCACCCCGATCCGGTCCTTGACCGAGCCACCGGGATTGACGTACTCGAGCTTGACGCAGACCTCGGCCTCCAGGTCCTCGCCGAGGCGCGAGAACGAGACCAGCGGCGTATCGCCGACAACCGCGGCGGCGCTGCCACCAATCCCCATCAGCATCCCCCTCGTGCACTCAAAGCGGGGTTCGATCTTCCCTGCGAGCTGCGACTAGCGGCCGGAGCGTCGCCTGATTGGCGGAATGCCCTCTGATCCGAGCACCTCACGCATTTCTGCTCGCGTTTGATCAAGAGGAATATCCCCGGTGAGACCCTCCTGGAGGTAGTCAATCGGTGCGGTGGTCTGATCCGACGGCACCTCAGGCGGCACGTTGACTGGTTCCTGGCGCTCTTCCGGGTCGGTCATTTCTGATTCCCGCCCGGCGCGTCACGACCCTCATAGTCCACGGGTGCCGTGGTCTGATCAAGTGGGACGTCAAGAGGCGGAGGTGAGGGATTAGGTGCTTTCGACATTTAGATCAGCTCCACGATCAGGATACCAATGGCGAGAACGGAAAAGGCGAGGCCAGCGAGAAACGCGTAAAGAGAGACATTGATGGCTTTGGCCGCAGCATTGCCGCCGTCTTGGGCGTTCCTGGTGGCGGTCTCCAATGCCCGGAGCGACCGAACGTGAACGCGCCAAAGATCAGGCTCGCTCTGGAATCGGTCGGAGACGTAATTGGTGATCTCGTCAGCCGAGATCGATGCGAAGGGCTGGGGCTTGATTACGCCCACACCGGCAACCACCACCGATACCGCCAGACAAAGAGAGGCGCCGAGCAGCGCCAGCCCTATCGCGGTGCCGGTGCAACCGTCAGCCGTTTCGAGGATCTTGGCGGCGTTACCACCGATCAAGGCAAGGAACACAGCGCCGAAGCCCGCAACCTGGCCTCCCCTCGTCCGCAAGGACTCCGCCCGACGCTGTTGATCCTCCAGCAGCCTCTGCGCCTCTTCCACGTACCAGGCAATCGCCTCAGCGTTCGGCTTGGTGGGCGACTGGTTCGGGTAAGCGTCCATGGAAGCCGATCATTCATCACGCCGCGGACACTCCGACAGTCCATGGGCTTTCGTGATGCGCCCGATCTAGATGAAGTACATCCCCGAGCACGGAATGCAATGTCGCTTGTTAGTGCGGCTTTCGGTCACCCCGTGGCCCTCGTGTGCCAGTTGGTGCGCCAGTCAGCATCCCGCGAAACCCACAAGCAGCGTCGCTGAGACCGGCAGAGGTCTTCGAGGAAACGCGAGCACGAGGACACCCGCGCAGAGTAGTGCGCCCGCCGTCTTCCGTGTCGCCCCTTTCCCCTGTGTGGTATTCAGCACCCCGTGAAGATTCGACGTTTGGCTTGGGCGGGGCTGGAAGTCAACGCTGGCGGCGAGACCGCGGTGATCGACTTCGTCGAGGACTTTTCCTGGATGCATGGCGACAATCCGCCACCCGGCGAGGTGCCGCCGTCCCCAGAGTCGGGCACTGTCGCTGCAGGATTGCTGACGCATCTGCATTGGGACCACGCAGACGTGGGTGCACTGAGCCGCGCACTCGGCTCCTCCGGGGTCGTGCTGAGACCGCAAGAGACCTTCGGTGACAAGGCGGAGATTGCTCTCGTCCAGAAACCGGAGTCTGAGCTTAAAGAGAGCGGACTGACAACTCGCATAGTCGAGCCATGGGAATCGGTCGAGATAGGCCCGTTCACCTTCTCGGCCCTCCCAGCTGCCGATGGCTTTGGTGATCCGCAGGTGTCCTGGTGCATCGCCGCAGATGGCTGTCGCATTCTCCACGCGGGCGACACGATTTTTCATGGCTGGTGGTGGCTATCGGCGCTGCGCCAAGGCCCATTCGATGCCGCGTTTCTGCCTGTCGGAGGCGCGGTCGTTGACCTTCCGTCTCGGCAGCCTCCCAGCCCCCTACCGGCGGGAATGGACCCCAGGCAGGCAGCAATCGCCGCAAAGTTGCTTGGGGCGCGCCAAGTAATTCCTATTCACTACGGCCGTCTCCATGAAGCGTCAAACTACGTTCAAGCCGACGACCCTGCGGGAACTCTCCGCGATGCGGCTGCTGAGCTAGGCGTCGAGCCACGGGTACTTCATCCGGGCGAGCATCTCTCAATCCAGGCCCGGTAAACCCGGGCCATCAGTTCGCGTCGGCGCGCGCAGCCGTCTACGCCTCAGGTCTGCGCCGAGAGAGATACGCGTCGAGTAGGTCCGCCGCCTCCACCTCGGAGCCGGGCATCAGATGACCGTAGCGGTCCAGCGTGATCGAGATATTGGCGTGGCCCATGAAGCTCTGGAGCGCCTTCGGGTTGACTCCGGCGGCGATCATCAGGGAGGCGAAGGTGTGGCGGCACTCGTGAAGCGTAATGCGCTCAAGCCCGGCAGCGGCCCAGGCCCGGTCGGCCCGCTTGGTCAGCTTGCCGGGATCGAACGGGCTGGCCGGAGAAACAAAGCCGAACAACCTGTCCGCGCCGCTGTAGCTGCACTCGGCGAACCGCGCCGCCAGAAATCCTCGTAGAACGCCGGGGATGGGCACCTTGCGGCGACCGGCGTTGGACTTGAGGGGTATCTGTCCGTCCCGATACTCCCAGCCGAACTCGACCCGGACCACGCCCTTGCCCAAGTCCACGTCTTCGGCCCGCAGCGCTTGCAGCTCGCCGCGTCGAAGCCCCGCGTACATCGCAGTCGCCCATACCGGCCGGTCTGCGACCGGGACAGCGGCGATCAACGCCTCGGCTTCTGTCGGAGTCGCATAGCGCTCACGCCGTCCGCGAACCGCCGGGAGCTGGAGGCCATTGCAAGGATTCAACGCCAATTCACCCCGCGCGAGCGCTCGTCGGAACATCGCTCGCAGCGGCAGCAGCGTGACCTGAATCGTGGACGGATTCAGCCCTTCCGCAATCAACTTTTCAGCGAACTCCTGCAAGTCCGGCCGGTGAAGATCGACCAAACGCACGGAGCGGAACTCCGGAAGCACCCGCAGCCTCATGGCCCTCTCGTATGAACGCAGCGCGGAGGACTTGTAAGGGTCGCCGGAGCGGTTGGTCACAGCACCCGCTCGCGCCCCCTCATGCCACGCCTTCCAAGCCTGCTCCACCGTGACGGGCCGTGCTGCGCGGAGCCCGCCTCTCGCCAATGCGGCGAGGGCGTCGGCCCTCCACGACTTCGCCTCCGCCTCGCGGGCAAAGGTCCGGCGAATCTTCTTCCCGTCCCTCTTCGAGAAAACCCACGCCTCGTATCCGGCCTTGCAGTTACAGCGCCCACCCTTGCGCGCGTTGCACCCCTTCGAGTGCCGCTTCCTGATCCCCTCGGCCATCGGCGCTCACCGCTCCGCGAACCGGCCGAGGCGCGTCCCGCCCGGCTCCCAGCTCATCCCGTCGAGTAGTTCGCCGGGAGGGACGTCGAGGGAACCCGCAAGCTTGACCACTGTGTCCACGCGGGCAACCCGTTCGCCGCGCTCAAGCTGACCGACAGCCGTGCGGTGCAACGAGGCCCGCACGGCCAGCTCTTCCTGGGAGAGCTTCGCCCGCCTGCGGCAGTAGGCAAGGTTGCGGCCGAACTGGTCGGCAATCTTCACCCTTCCTCTCCCCGTTCCACGAAGTCACCCGGCCGGTAGTCGCCGGGGGACCAAACGATCCCCGCGAGCAGGTCGTCGGCAGAGACCTCAAGCGAGGCCGCCAGCTTGACCAGGGTGTCGATACGGCAAAGGCGGAGTCCCCGCTCCAACTGGCTTACCTCGGTGCGGTGCAGGGAGGCAAGGTGGCTCAGCTCCTCCTGGGAGAGGTCGGCTCGCTTGCGGCAGCGGGCCAGGTTGTCCCCGAAGCAGGCGGCGAGGTCGATCATCGGCTCTCCCCTCCTCCGATTTGATCGAGCAAGCCATGCAGGGCTTCGTGCTCGCAGACGACCCGCCGGTACTCGTTGCTTCTGTCGATGATCCCGGCGAGGTCGCCGAGCACGTCGCGAACGTCGGCATCGGGAACGATCACCAGCTCGTCCAGCGCAGTGAGGAGCCGCCCGTAGGCGGCGTCCTCCCGGCGCAGGTGGGTTGGCTCTCCCAGACCGTCCGGGTAGTTGTCCAGTTCCTCGCGAACGCCCGCCTGGGCGCTCTCGAAGGTGGCCCGCAGGAAGCGGGCCTGATCGGCGGGGATCTTGAGGGCGACGGCATTGCCGCGACCCGTAGGGTTCTCATCAGCCATGAGGAGGTAGTCGCTCCTTGTGGTCAGGCCCTCGGTTGGCGTTGTCGCGCCGCCGGGGGCCGCTTTATGTCGTAGCCCGTAGCCTAGCAGGGGTGTAGGAAGCCTTATACGGCTTCGTCGACTACCCGCTGCGGATGATGTGACGGACGCTGGTCCAATGAAGACCGGTCGCTGCGCCGATCTCCCGAAGGGAGAGTCCGGCCGCCTGCGCCTGAGCGAAACCCTCGCGGCGAGCCTCCTGGATCTTCGCCAGCTCGGACTGCTTCGCTTCGTACCGGGCTTGCGCCCGTTCCGCGACCCGAAGGGCCTTCTGTCGAGCGGCATCGGCCATGAAGGGCAGCCTAGAAGCTGCTCGCGATTCCGGGTGGTCCCTACCTCCCGGTGCAGGTCGCCAGTCATGGCGCTTCACCGAGAACGCGGCTCGCATTCTCGGCCGTCCAGCGTTCAAGCTCGCTAACCGGGACGAGGCGCTTGCGCCCCCGCCGGATCAGGCGAAGCTCCGGGGCAACGTTGGCGTCGAAGAAATCCGGCCCGACTCCGATGGCGGCTGCCGCCTCGGGTGGGGTGAGGGCGATTCGGGGAATCGAGGTGGAGAGCTTCTTCGCCATCTACCTCTCTGTCCGCAAAGACCTCCATTTGCCCCTCGAATCTTCGTCCAGCAAGAGACGAGCCGATTCCGGATCGACTCGCCTCTCTGTCCCCTCCGAGAGCAGTCCCGACCGCTCTCCACCGCCAACCGCCTCACCCCTCACGCGCTATCACCTCCGGAGAAAGGCGGGGCAAAACGCCCGCTGGCTGGACAGAGAAGGCATGCTGTCCATCGGCAAGCTCGGAACCGGCCAGGAGATGTACTACCTGGAGAAGATCGCCGAAGGCGCGGAGGACTACTACTCCGGCGAGGGTGAGGTTGCGGGGCAGTGGACGGGCGACGCCTCCCGCGAGCTGGGGCTGTCGGGCGAAATCGGAGCGGACCAGCTCACCGCGATACTGACCGGACGCAATCCCGTGGACGGCTCACCGCTTCTCGGCAATCAAGGCGTGCGCGGCAAAGGATCGGTCCCCGGCTTCGACCTCACCTTCTCCGCGCCGAAGTCGGTCTCGCTCACCTGGGCACTGGGCGGCCCGGAGGCCGGGCAGGCGGTCATGGAGGCCCACCACCGCTCAGTCCAAGCCGCCCTGCACTACATGCAGCGCCAGGCGTGCTGGACCCGTCGCGGGAAAGGCGGCTCTGAGTTCGTCCACGGCAACGGCTACCTCGCCGCCGCCTTCGACCACCGCTCCTCGCGAAACGGCGACCCCCAGCTCCACACCCACGTCCTGATCGCCAACGCGACCAGGGGGCCGGACGGGCGCTGGACCCGCCTCTACCACCCGGCGATCTATGACCACGCCAAGACCGCCAGCGCGGTCTATGAGGCGAACCTGCGCCACGAGCTGACCCGCAGCCTCGGGATGCGCTGGGGAGAGGTGCGCCACGGGATCGCCGAGATCGAGGGCTTTGAGGACTCCCACCTGCGCGAGTTCTCCACCCGCCGCGCGGAAATCCTCAAGGCGGCGGGAGGACCGGAGGCATCGGCCCGCGCCCGCCAGGTCGCCACCCTCGCCACGCGCAGCACGAAGGACCATGCGCTTGAGGGCGACATGCACGAGCGCTGGCGCGAGAGGGCTGCCGAGATCGGCCTCAGCCGCGAGGCGATCCAGGAGACCTTCGACTCCTGGCGGGCGCGGAGCGCCCGAGACAAGGAGCCGAGTGTCGCCAAGGCGATGCCCGTCGGCACGGAGGTGACGGCCAACGCCTCGCACTTCGACCGCCGCGACGTGGTGCAGGCGGTCGCCGGGATGCGGCGCGACGGGATGGCGGCGGCCGACGTGGAGCGGGTCGCAGATGAATTCCTCGCCTCCGAGAAGGTGCTGCGGATCGCCAGCGCCCCCAAGGGCGATCGCTTCACCACCACCCGCGTCTGGGAGATGGAGCAAAGGGCGCTTGACACCGCGCAGCGGATGCGCAGCGAGAGGACGCACGCGGCCGGTGCGATGGTCGCCGAGCGGGCCCTCTGCGCCCACCCGACCTTGAAGACCGACCAGCGCGAGATGGTCCGCCGCCTGCTCGCCGACCGCGAGGGCGTGAGCGTCGTGATCGGCGAGGCGGGGACCGGCAAGAGCTACGCGATCCTCGCGGCGGCGCGGGGCTGGTCGGAAGCCGGGATGGAGCTGCGCGTCGCCGCGCCGACCTGGCGGGCGGCGAACGTGCTGCGCGCTGATGGCCTGCGGGCGACCAGCGTGGCGAGCCTGCTGAGCGAGCTTGGGCGTGCGAAGGCGATGGGCGAGCGGGTGCTTGCCTTCCGCTCGGTTCTCCTGGTCGACGAGGCGGGGATGGTCGACTCCGCCCACATCGCCCGCCTCGTCCACCACGCCGATGCGGCCGAGGCCAAGCTCGTCCTGGTCGGCGACCCCGAGCAACTCGGGGAGATCGGGGCGGGCGGCATGTTCCGGGCGCTGGCCGAGCGCAGCGACCCGATCCACCTGGACGAGGTGATCCGCCATGAGTTCGAGGTCGAGCGCGAAGGGGCGCGGCTGATCCGCG
>Ga0075325_1000015_pt1 | contig 17767 bp, 17 predicted proteins | sample MayberrySE_Catta_5_FD_120048 | JGI IMG/M metagenome (GOLD analysis project Ga0075325, IMG submission 120048) | Natural and restored wetland microbial communities from the San Francisco Bay, California, USA, that impact long-term carbon... | ecosystem: Environmental > Terrestrial > Soil >... | reverse complement strand
GCTCCACGCGAAGGAGGCGCCGGATCGGGTTCGGGAGCTGGAGGCGTGGGGGGCGCTCTTCGATCGGACCGCCGATGGCCGGATACTCCAGCGCAACTTCGGGGGTCACAAATATCCCCGGCTGGCTCACGTGGGAGACCGGACGGGTCTGGAGATGATCCGCACGCTCCAGGATCACAGCATTTACCAGGGGATCGACGTGCACATGGAGTGCACCGTTCTCCGAATCTTCACCGACAGCGGCCGGGTGGCCGGCGCGCTGGGGTACGACCGCGAGCGGGGCCGGTTCCGGCTCTTTCGGTCCAAGGCAATCGTGCTGGCCACCGGAGGGGTCGGTCGGGCATACTCGATCACCAGCAACAGCTGGGAGTACACCGGCGACGGCCACGCCCTCGCCTATCAGGCCGGCGCGGCGCTCCAGGACATGGAGTTCGTCCAGTTTCATCCCACCGGCATGATCTGGCCGCCGAGCGTGCGTGGCATTCTGGTGACGGAGGGCGTGCGGGGTGAAGGCGGGGTGCTCCGCAACCGCGAGGGCCGGCGGTTCATGTTCGACGACATCCCCGACAACTACCGGAGCCAGACCGCCGACACCGAGGAGGAGGGGTGGCGCTATACCCAGGGCGACAAGACCGCTCGGCGGCCACCCGAGCTGTTGACCCGGGACCATGTGGCGCGATGTATCCTGCGTGAGGTCCGTGAAGGGCGGGGAAGTCCCCACGGCGGGGTGTTTCTCGACATCTCGTGGATCAGGGAGAAGCTGCCGGATGCTCCGAAGCACATCATCAGGAAGCTTCCGAGCATGTACCACCAGTTCAAGCAGCTGGCCGACATCGACATCACCACGACCCCCATGGAGGTCGGCCCCACGACCCACTACATCATGGGGGGCGTCAAGGTGGATGGCGACACTCAGGGCTCCACCGTGCCGGGGCTCTTCGCGGCCGGCGAGTGTGCCGCCGGACTGCACGGGGCCAACCGGCTGGGCGGCAACTCGCTCTCCGATCTGCTGGTGTTCGGCAAGCGAGCCGGCGAGTTCGCGGCGGCGTTCGCCAGGTCGAATGGTCCGACGACCCTGGACCGCATGCAGGTGGAGGACACGGCCCGGTGTGCCCTCGAGCCGTTCGAGCGTGGGGCCGGCAGCGATGGCCGGGGACCGTACCAGCTGCAGCAGGAGCTTCAGGTGACGATGCAGGACCTCGTGGGAATCGTCCGAACCGAGTCGGAGATGCGCGAGGCCCTGGGGCGAATCGCGCACCTGCGGGAGCAGGCCCGGCGCGTCGGCGTGGTCGGGAACCGGGAGTACAATCCGGGGTGGCATACCGCGCTCGATCTGCCCAACCTGCTCATCGTGTCGGAGGCCATCAGCCGGGCCGCCACCGAGCGAAGGGAAAGTCGCGGTGGCCACTTCCGGGACGACTACCCCGAGAAGGATCCCGCGGCGGGCCGGTTCAACATCGTCATACGGAACGGGCCGGACGGACAGATGCAGCTCTCGCGGGAGCCGATTCCCGAGATGCCGGCGGAGTTGAAGCGCGTGATCGAGGAGCAGAAGTGACCGACACCCTGAAGCCCGACCTCCTCGAGACCAGAGCAGTCGAGGCCGAGGCTGCTCGGCGCGCCCAGCAGGAGCCGCTCGGCCGGGCCACGTTCCGGATCTGGCGAGGCGATGGGGCGGGTGGTGAGCTGGTGGACTACACCACGACTGTCGCCCCTGGAATGGTGGTGCTCGACGCGATCCATCAGATCCAGGCGGAGCAGGCCAACGATCTCGCCATCCGGTGGAACTGCAAGGCCGGGAAGTGCGGCTCCTGCTCGGCCGAGGTGAACGGCATGCCCAAGCTCATGTGCATGACGCGGCTGAGCGAGCTGCCGCTGGAGGAGCCGGTGAGCGTGGAGCCGATGCGGGCGTTCAGGCCGATCAAGGACCTAGTCACCGACGTGTCCTGGAACTACAGCGTCAAGCGGCGCATCAAGCCGTTCCGGCCTCGCGCCCCCGATGCGCCCGACGGCACCTGGCGGATGGCGCAGTCCGACGTGGACCGGGTGCAGGAGTTTCGCAAGTGTATCGAGTGCTTCCTGTGCCAGGATGTCTGCCACGTCCTGCGGGACCACCAGCTCCAGGACGCATTCATCGGCCCGCGTTTCCTGGTCCACGCGGCGGCGCTGGAGATGCATCCGCTCGACGTCGAGGACCGGGTGCCCGACCTTCGCCGGGTCCACGGCATCGGCTACTGCAACATCACCAAATGCTGCACCGCCGTCTGCCCTGAGCACATCACCATCACCGACAACGCGATCATTCCGCTCAAGGAGCGGGTGGTGGACGAGTTCTTCGACCCGGTGGGTCGGCTGCTCAAGGTGTTCAGCCGGAAGGAGTCCGGGGCGTGACCTTCGTGCCCAAGCCGATCTCCCGGGCAGGCGTACCGGCGGCGCTCCAGAAGGCGGAGCGCTATCGGCTGATCAACGACCCGTCCTCGGCGGAGAGCATCTGTCTCGACGTGCTGGAAGTGGATCCCGCCAATCAGCAGGCGGTGGTGACCCTGATCCTGGCCATCACCGACCAGTTCGCCGAGGGGCCCACCGAAGGCGTGCAGCGGGCCCGGGAGCTGCTCCCCCGGCTGACCGACGAGTACAAGCGTGCCTACTACGCGGGAATCGTCTGCGAGCGCTGCGCCAAGGCGCAGCTCCGTCCCCAGAGACCCGGATCAGGCGAGGCCGCGTACTATTGGCTTCATGAGGCGATGAGCTGGTACGAGAAGGCGGAGGCCCGGCGACCCGCCGGGAACGACGAAGCGATCCTGCGGTGGAACACCTGCGCCCGCATGCTGAACCGCGATGATCGGCTAGCGCCCGGCACCCAGGAGCGAGTCGAGCTGAGCCTCGAGTAGGAGTACGTCCTCGTGGCCTAGCGCTTCTTCTGGCCCAGGAACTGATCCAGGATGCGGTTGAACTCCGCCGGCCGCTCGATCTGCAGCCAGTGGCCAGTGCCCTCGATCACGCGATGGGGCAGACCCGAGCCCACCTTGTGCATGCTGTAGGGGAAGTCGTTGGCCGAAGTGACGACCGCGAGCGCGGGCATCCGAAGCCGCGCCAGGGCCGGCTTCGGATCGTAGGCCATGACCGCGTGAAGCCCGCGGACCACGGTCTCCCGCGGGGTGGCGCGCAGGTCGGCGAGGAGCCGCTCGAGCACCCCGCCGTCGGAGCCGGCGATGCTGCTCCAGTAGCCCTCGATCGTCTCGCTGTACGCCGGTGAGTCCAGCGCCTCGAGAAAGGGCCTGATCTCCGCCTCGGGTGTCTGGGTCCCGTCGCCGATCGGATCCGCCACCATGAGGTGGGTGACCCGCGCCGGCCGGGCTGCCGCGTACTCGAGGGCAACGCCGGCGCCGAAGCTGTGCCCCACGAGGGCGAAGCGCTCCACCCCCAAGGCTTCCACCACGGCATCGATATCCGCCACCTGGTCCTCGATCCGATATTGCCCATCGGATGGAGGTTCCGAGCGGCCATGCCCGCGCAGATCCACCCCGACCGCCCGCCGCGTCTTCCGCACGTGCTCCAGTTGGGACGCCCACTGACCCGTGTGGCCCGCGAGCGAATGCAGGAACACGACCGCCGGCCCGCTGCCTCCGTCGTCCACCGCGAGCTTGCCCCGGGGACCCGCAACGCGCCGCGTCATCGGGCGGCCTTTCGCGCCGAGGCGCGCGCCCACGGCGGGCGGAGCTTCATGATGCGCCTGTACGCGTGGCACGACTCGACGTGTGCGCCGGGCAGGTACCCGATGCTCATCAGAAACTCCCCAACGATCTCGCCTCCGGTGAAGCGGAAGGTCTGCTTGAACAGCTTTACCCACTGGTCCTTGGGGCGCGGGTGGTGAGCCGCGAGCCATCCCGCGAACGAGCCGTGACTCTCGCGCAACTCGAGCACGCGGGAGGCATTCGCGATGGCCGCCTCGACCTTGAGACGGTTGCGCACGATGCCGGGATCGGCGAGGAGTCTCCGCCGGTCGCGGGCACCGTACCGCGCGACGATCGCAGGGTCGAACCCGTCGTACGCCCGGCGGAACGCCTCGCGCTTCTTGAGGATGGTGAGCCAGGAGAGACCCGCCTGATTGATCTCGAGGACCAGTCGCTCGAAGAGCGCGGCATCGTCTTCCAGGGGGAAACCGTACTCGGTGTCGTGGTAGGGGCCGTGCCACTCGTGCAACCCGGCGATGTCGCAGTAGGTGGTGCCCATCTCGGCTCCGATCGGCTTCGGCTTTTGTTCGGCTGATGCCCAATCTTACGCCCGAAGCCGGAGTCGTCAAGCGATCGCGGTTACCAGCGTGGATGGGACCAGAAAACGGCGTCCAGGGCATCTGGTGAACGTAGGGATCTTCAACCCGACGCTCGATTCCGATGGAACGATCGCACGGCGGCTGATGAAGGGCTCTGTCATCCCGAGCGTAGCGAGGGATCTTCTCGAGTAGGTTCTATGGCCGCTGAGAAGATCCCTCGCTACGCTCGGGATGACAGACTCACTGCAGCTCTCCCCCGAGCGCCTTGTAGAGCGACGCGTAGGCGTTCGCCGCGACGGTCCGAGCCAGGGCCAGCTGGTTCTCCGTATCTAGCTGCGTCCGCTCGGCATCGAGCACCTGGAGGAAGTCCGCCACGCCCCCGGTAAAGCGGAGCCGCGCGAGATCTGCCGCCCGGGCGCTCGCCTCGGCCGCGTCGCGAGTCTGTTCCACCCTGGCGAGCGCCGTGCGATAGGCCACCAGCGACGACTCCACTTCCTCGAGCGCCTCGAGCACGGTCCGGTCGTACCCAGCCCGTGCCTCGTCTTCGAGGGAGCGGGCGACGTCCGCCCGCGCCTTCACCCGGCCAAGATTGAGGAACGGCCAGGTGACGACGGGCCCAACGGCGTAGCGGAACGTGCCGTCTCCGCCGAGGTCCCCGAACTCGTCCGACGTGAAGCCCGCGTTGCCGCCGACGCTGAGCCGTGGCCAGTACTCCGCCTTCGCCGAGCCGACGAACGCGTGCTCCGCGGCGACGCGGCGCTCGGCGGCCGCGACGTCTGGGCGGCGGCGGATCAGGGTGTCGGGAGAGGACACGGTCACGGTCGTCGGAAGCGGAGGCATGGGTGCCACCGCGTTCAGCTCATTCGCGACCTCCGCCGGCGGTCGGCCGACCAGCACTCCGAGCCGGTACTGCGCCTGCGCGACCCTCTCCTCGAACGGGGGAATGAGGGCCAGCGTGATGCTCAGCTGCGTCTGGGCGCGCTCCGTGTCGAAGGCGGTGCCGCGCCCGCCCTCGAGGCGTTCGCGGGTCAGCTGCAGGGTGCGGCGCTGGTTCTCGCCGTTGCGCTGGGCGACGGCCAGCAGCTCCTGCGCCCCGCGCAACTCGAAGTACGCCCTCGCGACCTCCGCCGCGAGCGACACCCGCACGTTGCGAAGGTCTTCCTCCGCCGCGCCGACCAGCGCGCCTTGAGCGCGAACCCCGTGGCGAATCCGTCCGAAGACATCCACCTCCCAGATCGCGTCGAAGCCGGCGTCCCAGATATCCTGATCGGGGAAGCTACCGCTCCCGATCGGGAAGCTGGCGCTGGCGATCCGCTGCCGGGTATAACCAGCGCTGGCGATCACCGTCGGCGCGAAGTCGAGTGTGGCCTCGAACTTCGACGCCCGTGCGCCGCGGATCCGCGCCTCCGCTGCACGCAGGTCGAGGTTGCCGGCTAGTGCCGCCTCCAGCAACCGGATGAGTGTGGTGTCGCCAAGCGAGCGCCAATACTCACCGATGACGGCGGTGTCCGTAGTGGCCACCGGGACCGCGTCCGGCGAGGGTTGGGTCGGGGGCGCGAGGCTGTCGAGCCGCTCCCGGAAGGCGGTTGGGATCTGCACCTCGGGCTCGCGGTACGCGGCCGAGGCGCAGGCGTTGAGCAGGAAGGTCAGCCAGATCGTTGCCTTGTGCATGTGTCCTCACGCCGTGGTCGGCGGATCCACCGGGTGAAAGTGTCTGCCACTGCCGTTGGTTGCGTGAAAAGCGCGCCCAATCGGTCGCGGATTCTCCCTACTCTGATTCGAGAGTTAGATAACCATCAGACTCATCGGGCGATACGAAGCCCCTCGGGGTGCCCACTGTCACTTCAGGTCTTGGATGTGGTGAGGCTCGAGGGATCGGATCCCACTCGGCGGAGCAGCTCGGCGGCGTAAGCCTCGAGCGCCTCCCGGCGGACCAGCACGTTGAGGAACTGCCCTTCCCGCCGTGCCTCCACCAGGCCGGCGCGTACCAACTCCTTGATATGATGGGAGATGGTGGCCTTGGATACGGGGAACTGGTCCCGCAGATGCTGGCAGGCGCAACACTGCTCGTCGGCGATGGCCTCGAGCACCCCGACTCGGCGGGGGTCGGCGAGCGCCTTGGCGATGAGCTCGAACTGCCCTGGTGCGAGCCTGTGGGTTTCGGGTTCAGTAGCCACAGTTTTATAGTTATCGAACTGTCTCACGGAAGTCAAGCAGTGCGAACCCCAACGACACTAAGATTGCTGACCCTTCAAGTCCTACAAGGCCCCGCGATGAACGGCAGGTCGCGACCATGAAAGCAGTGATTCTCTCCGGCGCCGGTGGCCCGGAAGTCCTCTCGATCGGTGAAGTCCCCAAGCCCGAGGTGAAGCCCGGGTACATCCGGGTGAAGGTTCGCGCCGCCGGGATCAATCGCGCCGATCTCCTCCAGCGCCGGGGCCACTATCCGGCGCCGCCCGGCTGGCCGGCGGACATCCCCGGGCTCGAGTACGCCGGTGAGGTCGAGGCGGTGCGGGAGACGGATCGTTGGAAGGTGGGCGACCGGGTGATGGGTCTGGTCGGAGGAGGAGCCTGCGCGGAGATGGTCACGGTTCACGCCGAGGAGGCGCTCGCCGTGCCGGAGGGTCTGTCGTTCGCCGAGGCCGCCGCCATCCCCGAGGTGTTTCTCACCGCCTACGACGCGCTCGTCACCCGCGGGCGCCTGCGTCCGGGCGAGCGGGTGCTGATTCATGCGGTCGGCAGCGGCCTCGGCACCGCGGCCGCGCAGATCGCGAAACACCTCGGCGCGGTCGTGCTCGGGACCTCGCGCAGCGCCGACAAGCTGGCCCGCGCGCTGGTCTATGGCCTCGACATCGGGATCGACACCTCCGAGACGCCGTTCCGGCAGGCGCTGACGGAGCCGGTGCACGTCATTCTCGACTCGATCGGCGGTCCGGCCTTCGGAGACAACCTCGCGGTGCTCGTCGCGCAGGGAAGACTGGTGCTGCTCGGCTACCTCGGGGGGTCCCGCTCCACCGCCGACCTCGGCCCGATCGTCCGGAATCGGCTGGAGGTGATCGGCACGGCGATGCGGGTGCGCACGCTGGAGGAGCGGAAGGCCCTCGTCGCGGACTTCGAGCAACGCATGCTGCCACTCTTCGACCGCAGGATCGAGCAGGCGGCACCCCTCCGTCCCGTGCTCCAGACCACCCTCCCGATGGAGCGGATCGCGGACGCGCACCGCCTGCTCGAGTCCAACGAGACCTTCGGGAAGGTGGTCGTGGAGTGGTGACGCCCCCTATGCCTTCTGCTGGCGCGCCTTCATGCGGACCAGCGCGGAGTTGATCGTCGGCAGCTGATTGAAGCCGACCGCGCTCGCGAATTTCTCCTTGGCCTTCGCCTGATCGCCCTTACCCTCGTACGCCAGTCCCTGGCGGTAGAGGTTGTACGGATCCTGCAGATTCGCCTGATCGAGGTGGCTGAGCGCGCCGTCCCAGTTCTTCTCCGCCAGCGCGATCGTGCCGGCCACCTCGTGCGCCAGCCGCACCTGGAACGGGTTCTTCTTCGCCTCGGCCTGCCGCATGAAAGTCTCGTTCTCGCTCCGGGCCTTGGCGAGGTCGCCCGACGCAATCGCCACTTTCGCGGCATTGAAGTGGTGGAACTGCTTCGCGTTCTCCTTCACCTCGGGCGAGAGATCGGACGCCTCCACCACCTGCACCGCCTGCTCGTACCGCTTGAGCGCCTCGCCCGGCTTGCCGGTGGCGAGCAGTATGTTGCCCATGGACGTCGCATCGCCCGCCATCGCGGCGGCGTCGTTGGTCCCCTTGCCGAGGGTGTACTGCTTGTCCAGCTCGGCGAGCGCCAGATCGGTGTTGCCTTCGTCGAGGTAGGTGATGGTGGTGGCGAACATCGCGGCGCGCTTGTCGCCGTCGTTCCGGGCCTTTTCGTACAGCTTCTTCGCCTCGGCCCGCGACGCGTCGTACTTGCCCTGGAACATCAAGTTGGTGGCGATGCCGGTGTAGGACGGCGAGAACTGCGGGTTCACCCCTAGCGCCTTGCGGTACTGCGCGATGGACTCGTCGAACCGGCCCATCTTCATCAACAGCTCGGCGTAGGAGTCGTAGGGGTTGGGGTCGTCGGGAATCAGCTGGATGTACTTCTTGAACGCCTTCTCCGCCTCGTCGTAGCGGCCCAGGGTGCGGTTGGCGTAGCCCAGCAGGTTGTACGCGGGCGCGAAGTCGGGGGCGACCTCCGTCGCCCGGCGGTACTCGTCGATCGCCTTCTCGTACTCCTGCCGGCCGAAGTAGTTGGTGCCGAGGAGAAAGCGGGCTCGCTCGTCTTGGGGGTAGTCCCCCACCAGCTGCTGGTACAGCTCCAGCTGGCCGGCCGGGTCGGCGTTGGCGCCGGCCTCCGCGCCCTTGATCGTGAGCCGCTCGCCAGGCGAGACCTTGTCGGCCAGCTTGACCGCGTGGCCGAGGTGCTCGAAGAACTCTGTCCCGGTGGGTGCGCTGTTGGCCAGACTGAGGTGGGCCATGGCGAAGTTGGGGTCCTTGCCGATGGCGCTACGGAAATACTGCCGCGAATCCTCCAGACGGAGGTTCTCCGCGAGGGTCCTGCCCTTGAGGAAGTCGGCGCGCGCCGCTTCGGAGGTGGTGGTGATGGCGATCTTGCCGGCGGCATGAGACGTCTGCGCGGCGGCGGGAGCCGCGGCCGCGCCGAGCACGGCGAGCGCCAGCCAGGCCCGCCGCCATGCCCGTACCGATCGTTGCAGCATGAATCTTCTCCTGAGTGGGGGGCTCTACCCTCTACCCTGGCCCCCCGGGAAAAGATTCAGGCGCTGCGGGCCGATTTCCCTCCATCCGACTGCGCGAACACCGTCACGCTGGTCGGAGACACGAACACCCGCTGTCCCTTGCCGACGGCGAGCTGCTCGTAGTGCGCCCGCGGGAGGTGCGCCTCGATGCTGCTGCCGTCGTCGATCCGGTCCAGCTCCAGCCGGACGACCGGGCCGAAGGCGCGAACGTGTCTCACGGTCGCCTCGATACTGGAGCGCCCGTTGGAGGACGGGGTCAGCTCCACATCGTACGTGCGCACGTAGGCGACCGCGTCCTGGTCGCGGGCGTCGGCCCACTCGGGCGGCGCCTCCAGCTCGCTCGCGCCGACCTTCACCAGCCCGCGTTCGATCCGCCCGTGGAACAGATTCACGTCGCCCAGGAAGCCGTAGACGAACGGGGTGGCCGGACGCTCGTAGACCTCCTCCGGCGTGCCGCTCTGCTCCACCCGGCCCTCGTTCATGATCACGACGCGGTCGGAGACCTCCAGCGCCTCCTCCTGGTCGTGGGTGACGAAGACGCTGGTGACGTGCACCTCCTCGTGCAGCCGCCGGAGCCAGCGGCGCAGCTCCTTCCGCACCTTGGCGTCGAGCGCGCCGAACGGCTCGTCCAGCAGCAGCACCTTGGGCTTCACCGCGAGCGCCCGGGCGAGCGCCACTCGCTGCCGCTGGCCGCCGGAGAGCTCCGACGGGCGGCGCTTGCCCAGGGCCTCGAGCTGCACCAGGCGGAGCAGGTTCATCACCGTGTCGCGGATCTCCGCCTCCGACGGCCGCACCGCGCGAGGCCGGACCCGGAGCCCGAACGCGATGTTCTCGAAGACGCTCATGTGCCGGAACAGTGCGTAGTGCTGGAACACGAACCCGACCTGCCGCTCCCGCACCGGCTGCTCGGTGGTGTCCTCGCCCTCGAAGCGGATCACACCGGTGTCCGCGGGCTCGAGCCCGGCGATGATGCGGAGCAGGGTGGTCTTGCCGGAGCCCGAGGGACCAAGGAGCGCCACCAGCTCGCCGCCCGGCACGTCGAGGTTCACGTTGTCGAGCGCGACGAAGCTGCCGAAGCGCTTGCTCAGATTGCGGACCTCGATGCTCATGACGCGATCCTTTCCGAAATGTCCTCGGCGCCGGCCGCTTCGGCCGCGGTGCGGCGCTGCTGCCACTCGACGAACGTCTTCAGCGCCAGGGTGACGAAGGCGAGCAGGGTGAGCACCGACGCCACCGCGAAGCTGGCAGCGAAGGCGTACTCGTTGTACAGGATCTCGACGTGCAGTGGCAGCGTGTTGGTCTCGCCGCGGATGTGACCGGAGACGACCGATACCGCGCCGAACTCCCCCATCGCGCGGGCGTTGCAGAGAATGAGACCGTAGAGCAGGCCCCACTTGATGTTCGGCAGGGTCACCCGGAAGAAGGTCTGCCAGCCGCTCGCGCCGAGCACGATGGCGGCCTCTTCCTCCTCGGAGCCCTGCTCCTGCATGAGCGGGATCAGCTCCCGCGCGATGAACGGCGCGGTGATGAAGGTCGTCGCCAGCACCATGCCGGGCACCGCGAAGATGATCTGGATGTCGTGCTCGGAGAGCCACTCGCCGAACCAGCCGTGGGCGCCGAACAGGAGCACGAAGATCATCCCCGAGATGACCGGCGAGACGGCGAAGGGCAGGTCGATGAGGGTGATCAGCACATTCTTGCCGCGGAACTCGAACTTGGAAATGCACCAGGCTGCCGCGATCCCGAAGATCAGGTTCAGCGGCACCGCGATGCCCGCGATGAGCAGAGTGAGCTTCGCCGCGCTGAGCGCGTCGGGCTCGCCAATCGCCTCGAGGTAGGCCGGAAGTCCCTTCGCCAGGGCCTGGTGGAACACGGTGACCAGCGGCAGCACCAGCACGAGGGTCAGGAAGACCAGCGCGGTGCCGATGAGGGTCCAGCGCACCAGGCGGGATTCCCCGGTGGCGCGAGTGACCGCGCGCGGCGCGGTCGTGGCGGGGCGGAGGACGGCGGTGGCGGTCATGGTTACACCGCCATGCGACGCCGCGCCGCCCACTGGAGCAGGTTGATGACGAGCAGCAGAGTGAACGAGAGCACCAGCATCACCAGCGCCACCGCCGTCGCGCCTGCGTAGTCGTACTGCTCCAGCTTGGTGATGATGAGCAGCGGCACGATCTCCGTCTTCATCGGCATGTTGCCCGAGATGAAGACCACAGAGCCGTATTCGCCGATCGCCCGGGCGAACGCCAGGGCAAAGCCGGTGAGGAGCGCCGGCCCTACGCTCGGGAGGATGACCCGGGCAAACGTCTGCCACCGCCGGGCGCCCAGGCTCGCCGCCGCCTCTTCGACCTCGACCTCGAGGTCGTCGAGCACGGGCTGTACCGTGCGCACCACGAACGGCAGGCCGATGAACATCAGGGCGACCGCGATGCCGAGCCAGGTGTAGGAGACCTTGATCCCGAAGGGCTCGAGCCAGCTCCCGACCCAGCCGCTCGGCGTGTAGAGGGTCGTCAGCGCGATGCCGGCCACCGCGGTAGGCAGGGCGAAGGGCAGGTCCACCATCGCGTCCACCAGTCGTCGGCCGGGGAACCGGTATCGCACCAGCACCCACGCGACCAGGAGGCCGAACACCGTGTTGAGCGCGGCGGCGACGAACGAGGCGCTCAGGGTGACCCGATAGGACGCCACGACCCGCGGATCGGTGACCGTGCTCCAGAACCGGTCGCCGGTCAGCTCGGCCGACCGGGCGAACACCGTCGCCAGGGGGAGCAGCACCAGCAGGCTGAGATAGGTGCAGGTGATGCCGAGACTCACGCCGAACCCCGGCAGCACGCTCTGCGATCTGTTCCGCATCGTCATCCCTTCGTAGGGGTAGACCGGGCGCCTGTCCCCCTGAGCGCAGCGAAGGGACATGAGGAGGGGTCATGCCGCCTTCGCTTCGCTCAGGCTGACACCGTCAACGCCCCGGCTGGTAGATCTGGTCGAAGACGGCGCCGTCGGCGAAGTGAGCCTGGTGCGCCTTCTTCCACCCGCCGAACACCTCGTCGATGGTGATCAGCGAGACCTTGGGGAATTCGGCCGCGTACTTGGCCGCGACCTTCTCGTCCCGCGGGCGATAGAAGTGCTTCGCCGCGATCTCCTGCCCGGCCGGCGTGTACAGATACTCCAGGTACGCCTGGGCCACGTTCTTGGTCCCGTGTTTCCCGGCCATCTTGTCCACTACCGCGACCGGTGGCTCGGCGAGGATGCTGAGCGAGGGGGCGATGATCTCGAACTTCCCGGGGCCGAGCTCCTTGATCGCGAGGAGCGCCTCGTTCTCCCAGGCGAGCAGCACGTCCCCGATGCCGCGCTCCACGAATGTCGTGGTCGAGCCGCGTGCGCCCGCGTCGAGCACCGGCACGTTCTTGTAGAGCTTGTTGATGTATTCCTTGGCCTTGGCCTCGTTGCCGCCCGGCTGACGTAGCGCCCACGCCCACGCCGCGAGATAGTTCCACCGGGCGCCACCGGAGGTCTTCGGGTTCGGCGTGATGACGGAGACCCCCGGCTTGATCAGGTCACCCCAGTCCTTGATGCCCTTCGGGTTCCCCTTGCGAACCAGGAGCACGATGGTGGAGGTGTAGGGCGAGCTGTTGTTCGGCAGCCGCGACTGCCAGTTGGCCGGCAGCGACGCGCCCTTCTCGGCGATCTGGTCGATGTCGTAGGCCAGGGCGAGCGTCACCACGTCCGCACCGAGGCCGTCGATCACCGAGCGAGCCTGCTTGCCGGAGCCGCCGTGCGACTGGCGGACGGTCACCTCCTGGCCGGTCTTCCCCTTCCAGTAGACGGCGAACTGCTGGTTGAAGTCCTCGTAGAGCTCACGCGTCGGATCGTAGGAGACGTTGAGCAGCGTCACCGGCTTGGGCGCGCCCTGGGCCACGCCGGCGGTCGGAGCCGCCAGCAGGGCCAGGAGGGTGAGCGAGCCGGAGAGAGTGTGGATGCGCATAGTCGTCAGCCTTGCCTCGCGTCGGGTCGAGTTCAGAAGGAGTGCTGGAACCGGGTGACCACGAAGTCCTCCGAGGGGCGATCGGCGCCGTCGGCCGCGCCGCCCTCGAACGTGGTGTGCTCGTAGTTCACGCTCACCTTCACCTGCTTGGTCAGATACCAGTTCACGCCGAGCCCGACCGCCTTCTCTTTACTGACCGAGCTGGACGGATTGGCGTAGATGGGGAAGGCGTCGTCGTCGAGGTCGAGCTCGCCGTAGCGGGCCGCGATCTCGAGAGCGCCCCAGGTCTTCTCACCGAGGTCGAAGGGCTTCTTGGGCGTAGGGCTGCGGAACCCGGCCTGCTCCCCGGTGAGGAAGAAGCCGGCGCTCGCCCCCCACGCGCGGTGGCTGAGCTTGGTCGTGGAAGTGCCGAGGCTGACCTCCTGGCTCGACACGATGTACTCACCCAGCACACCGAGCGAGCCCAGCCCGAGGTACGCGTGGGGAGAGACGCGGCTCCTGCGGCCGTTGGCGATGACGGAATTCGCGGGCACCGCCGCGTCCGTGCGATAGCGGAACACGGTCTGCTGCGACGGGCTCCGGTAGTCCGGGAGGCCGGTGGCCGTCGGCGCGGTGGCCGAGGGCGCGCCGAGCTCGTTGCCGGTGCTGCCGGAGATACCGAAGCCAACGCCATTCAGCGTGCCGCGCCTGAACGGCTGGAGGAACACGCGACCCGCGACGTCCTTGGAGTCGGTCAGGTCGGCGTCGCCGTTCCCGAGGTCGGGCACGCCGTCGAAGACGCCCACCTGGTAGGCGAACACCCCCTGGGAGACGTCTCCCGCGACCGAAAGGCCGATGTCGCGGTTGGGTGCGAGGTTGGCGGGGAGCCCACGCTCCGCGAAGGTGATATCGGTCGCCGACTGGAGTCGCTCGAAGCCGACCGGCGTCTTGGATTTGCCCGCGCGAACGGTGAACTCGGGCAGGAATTTCCCTTCCCAGTAGGCGTCGAACAGGGTCGTCTGGCCCTGCGCGAAGTCGGGCATGATGCGGAAATCGAAGTAGCGGCCGACGGTCGCCTCGAGAATCGGGCGGGCCCGCCGGAGCAAGAAGCTGTTGCCGATCACCTTGCCGTCGTCGCTGGGATAGAAACGCCCGTCCGCCTGGGCATAGCCGCGTAGCTTCAGGATGTACTTCCCATCCGCGGACTCGAGGCTGAAGCCGTCCTTGGCGTTGGCGGTCGCCGACTGGCGATCCTTCGCCGCGGTCGCCAGGCTCTCGGCCGCGAGCTCGCGCAGGCGCTGGAGAATGCGGACCTGCTGATCGAGCTCATCCACCCGCTCCTCGAGCGTTTTCGGCTGGGAGTCACCGGCGGATTGAGTTTGTGCCGTACCTTGAGGTGGCAGGACGACTCCGGTGATGAGGACGATGCCGCTGAGCCAGCTCCGGACCGCACGCATTTGCGCTACCCCTTCCAGCAAGTCGGTGTAGGACGTCCGGCTGTCCGGTCGGTCCGAAGGTGTTGGTTCTTCTTATCGCGGACGCACCGAGGCGTCGGGCTCGAAGCGGACCCTCTCGCGCAACTCCAGCTGCATCACGCGGCCATCATGGATCACCAGTTCGATCGCCCCGAAGCGGATAGTGCGGAGCGCCTTCCGCAGCTCGCGGAGGAGCTGGGGAGCGAGGGGGGGCAGGTCGTCGTGACCGTGCTCGAGCCCGGCCTCGATCTCGTGCTTGATCGCCATGGTCCTACTTACTCAATCTGTCATATAGAGTAAATAGGCAAGTGGGGTGCCAACTGTCGGTGATGGATGGGCCGGGGTTTTAAGTCTTTGCACGCCGGAGAGATGGAGTACTGGGGGAGAAGACAGCCCGGGTTGGAAGGCCGGCGGCGTCGTTGTGGGATCGACGCCTTTTTGTCGCTACACCACGGCTAAAGCACGACCGCTTCCCCCGATCCCGCGGCCGCCATCTGGCGGCGCAGATCGGCCAGGCTGGTGCCGTCCAGCACCCGGGAGGTCGCATCGCGCACCTGCTTCATCGCCAGGTGCACGCCGCACTCGGCTTCGCTGCGGCAATCGGCGCAGCGCACATAGGCGGTCTGGCTGGCGCAGGGCACGGGGGCCAGGGGCCCATCGAACATGCGCACGACCTGACCCAGGTAGATCTCGCCCGGCGCGCGCGCGAGCAGGTAGCCGCCGCCCTTGCCCTTTCGACTCTGCAGGACGCCGTGGTTCTTGAGGCCGAGCAGGATGAGCTCGAGGAACTTCGGAGGGATCTGCTCCTCGCGGGCCAGGTCCGCGATGCGCACGGGCTGCGCACGCTCGGGATCGGCGAGTGCGAGCAGTGCCTTGATGGCGTACTTGGCCTTCTTGGAGAGCATGACCGCCGAATATAGTCAAGGCTGAGGGCGGGCGGTGAGCGCGGCGAGCTGGCTCCCTCGCGTCATGCCCCGCACGCCGTAGCGGGTGTGGATGCGGTCGAGGGCACGCTGTAAGGCGGACGGGCGGACGGGCGGACGGGCGGACGGTTTGTTCCCAGTCATGTCCCGGCCTCCTTCATCCTGAACGTCGCTCCGAGCCCTTCCGCCTGTCCGCCTGTCCGCCTGTCCGCCCTCCCACAGCTCCAGCTGCCCACTCGTCTCCTCCACCTTTTCCATCCTCAGCGTCACTCCCCGCACCGCGATCCGCTTGGCATTGGTCAGCGAGAAGGCGCGGCGGGCGGCGTCCCAGAGATCGGCATCCAGTGGAGAAGGGGAGAGCGGCACCGTGCGGGCCGACTCGGTGTGGTCGGCGTAGCCGATCTCCAGTCGTAGCCGGCGGGCAACCAGGTTGCCGCGGCGGAGCCGGCGGCCCAGCCGCTCGGTCAGCATCCGGAGCAGGGGATGCAGCACGTCCAGATTGTTGGTGTCGGTGGCGAGGATGTGCGACGCCGTGAGCTCGGCCAGCCGCTCGGGCGGCAGCACCGGGCGGGGATCGATGCCCAGGGCGCGGGCGCGGAGCGTGCTGCCCGCGTTGCCGAAGACGGTGCAGAGCGCGCTCTCGGGGATCGCCGCGACCTCGCCGATCAGGTCGAGCTGATAGTCGTCCAGCCGGCTTCGAATCCGCGGGTGCAGGTCGGGCATGACGATCAGCGGCTTGGGGGCGAGGAACCCGGCCTCGATGCCGAAGGGCACCACCAGCGCGTCCTCGTCGGTGCTCTCCTCCGCCCACCGGTCGGCCCGCACCGCCGCTTGACTCACCAGCTTGTTGGCCGCGACGCCGACCGAAAGCGGGAAGCGGAGCCGCTCGCGCACCTCGCGCCGCACCCGCATGGCGACGTCCTGCGGCGGGCCGAAGAGCCGGCCGGTGCCGGTGAGATCGAGGAAGGCGTGCCCGTAGCCGCGCGGCTCGATCACGGGCGCATAGGCGCGGAGGATCTCGTGCAGCGCCCGCGAGGCGCGGGCGTAGAGCCGAGGGTTGGGCGGGATGATGACCAGGTCGGGGCACTGCTTCAGCGCCTGCCGCACTACCATACCCTTCGCGATTCCTGCCCGCCGCGCCTCGGTGGAGAGCGCGAGCACCACCGCGCGCTCCGCGCCCGGCGGCGCCACTGCGACCGGCCGGGTGCGGAGATCGGGAGCCACCAAGGACTCGACCGTGGTGCAGAAGGCGGGGGGGTCCACGAAGAGGATGGTGCGGGGCACTGACTTGGCGACCTCCGGGTTCGGGATTTATTCGGCCCACCTCACCGAATATGATCCCGACTCGAAGGCGGGGTCAAGTCGCTGAGCCGCTCCCCCGCCGGCGGCGCGTTTTCTCCCGGGTCCCGCAGGTCCGCATCTGGCACCAGCGCCGGAATCCGTTGCGGCTCCGGTCCACGTACATCCAGCCGCAGTCGTCACCGTCGCACACTCGCACGTTCCCGATCTCGTGTGACTGGAGCAGGCTCGCGGCCGACCACAGCACCCGCCACACCAGGGCTCGGGGATCGGATTCCTCTCCTCGCCAGCGCCAGCGGTAGACGGTCCCATCGGACGGGGCGATGTCCAGCCCGCTCAGCGCTTCGCGCAACAACCGGTTGAAGCGAGCGAGCTCCGGCTCGGCGGGGTCGCCCCGTGCGATCGCGCCGAACAGCTCGTGCAGGGTGCGGCGAGCCTGGAGGGCAAAGGCGAAAGCCGTCTCGGCAGCGCGGGGATGGGCCTCGCCCAGCCGGCGGAGCCGTTGGCCAACCGCAGCGTCGATCACGCTCGCGCCCTCCGCCCAGCGGGTGAGTTGCTCATAGTTCTCGAGCCGCTCGTGCTCCGGGCCCCGGGAGGTCCAGTCCACGGTGTTGATCAGGTCGAGTGCGGGGTCGCCCCCGACATACTCGAAGAGCGACTCGGCCGAGATGGGCTGGGTCATGGCTGGGAATCTAGCACCAGTATTCGGCTCTTGACAGGTGCAGGTTTCGAATGCAAGTTGCACCAGTAACACCGCATTTACTGGTGCAGGTGCGCGTCCACCGCTGGAGGCACACATGATCGCTCGTACCTGGGCCGGGGCCACCCGCGCCGCCGACGCCGATGTCTATCTCGACTATCTCCACAGCACCGGCTTCGCCGGATACCGGAGCACGCCCGGCAACCGCGGCGTGCTCGCGCTTCGCCGTATCGCCGGCGACCGGGCGGAGTTCCTCCTGGTTACGCTGTGGGATTCGGAGGAGGCCATCCGCCGCTTCGCCGGAGACGACATCGAGCGGGCGGTGTTCTATCCGGAGGACGATCGCT
>Ga0075325_1000014_pt1 | contig 18051 bp, 22 predicted proteins | sample MayberrySE_Catta_5_FD_120048 | JGI IMG/M metagenome (GOLD analysis project Ga0075325, IMG submission 120048) | Natural and restored wetland microbial communities from the San Francisco Bay, California, USA, that impact long-term carbon... | ecosystem: Environmental > Terrestrial > Soil >... | reverse complement strand
CTCGATGCCGGCGCCGACAAGGTCTCGGTCAACTCCTCGGCCCTCGCGCGTCCTGAGCTGCTGACCGAGCTGGCCGACCACTTCGGCGCCCAGTGCGTTGTCATCGCCATCGACGCGAAACGCGAGGCCGACGGCTGGGGCGTCTACGTCAACGGCGGTCCAGCGGGTCGAGGATCGCGAGGCGGTCGCCTGGGCCAGGGAGGCGGTCGAGCGCGGCGCCGGCGAGGTGCTCCTCACCAGCATGGATCGCGACGGCACCAACGACGGCTACGACATCGAGCTGACCCGGGCAGTGGCCGAGGCGGTCTCGGCGCCGGTGATTGCTTCCGGGGGCGCCGGCATGCTCGAGCACCTCAGCGAGGCGATCTCGGCCGGTGGGGCGGACGCCGTGCTCTGCGCCTCGATCTTCCACTACGGCGCCTACCGCGTGCGCGAGGCCAAGCAGCGGCTCGCCGCCGACGGCATTCCCGTTCGCCTCTGATGGCGCCGAGCGAGCTCGCCGAGCAGCTGGCGCTGACCTACCCCGAGCTGGACGCGGTGCGCGAGGCAGCTCGGGAGCCCGTCTACCTGGTCGGCGGCGCGGTGCGCGACCTGTTGCTGGGACGCGGACGCGCGGATGTGGATCTCGTCGTCGAGGGCGATGCAGCCGCGCTGGCGGAGCGCCTGGGCGCCGAGGTGGTCGCGCACGAGCGCTTCGCCACCGCCAAGCTGACCTTGGATGGGCATGGGCTCGACTTCGCCACGGCGCGGACGGAGAGCTATTCCCAGCCCGGGGCGCTGCCGGTGGTCGAGCCGGCCGCGAGCCTCGAGCAGGACCTGGCCCGCCGCGACTTCACGATCAACGCGATGGCGATCCCGCTGCAGGATGAGGCGCGCCTGGTCGATCCCCACGGCGGCCGGGCCGATCTCGACGCCGGCCTGCTGCGCGTCCTCCACCCGCGGTCCTTTGTCGACGACCCGACCCGGGCGCTGCGCGCTGCCCGTTACGCCGCGCGCTTCGGCTTCGCGCTCGAGCCCGAGACGGGGGCGCTGCTGCGCGCGGCGGACCTGGGCACGGTCTCGGCCGATCGCCGCGCCGCCGAGCTGGGCCGGCTCGCGGCCGAAGCGACCGCTCCCCGGGCTCTGGCCTTGCTCCTCGATTGGGGCCTGATCGAGCCCCGGGAGGGCGGCATCGAGCTCGCCACCCGGGTCGCCGAGCTGCTCGACGCGGCCCCCTGGCAGGGCGAGGCGCCGCGGCCGAAGGCGCTCCTGACCGCGGCGCTCGGCGTCGCGGGCGGGGACGGGGAGCTTGTCGCGGCGAACCCCGAGCTCCCATCGGAGGCGGTTTCCTTGGCCAAGGGCCGCGACCCCGTGGAGCTGGTCATCGCCCGGGCGCTCGGCGCCGAGTGGCTCGACCGTTACCTGCGCGAGTGGCGCGGTGTCGGCCTGGAGATCGACGGCGGGGACCTGATCGCGGCCGGCGTCGCCGAGGGTCCCGCCCTCGGCCGGGGCCTCGAGGCGGCTCTGCGGGCGAAGCTCGACGGCGAGATCGCCGGGCGCGAGCAGGAGCTGGCGCTGGCGCTGGCGGTCGCGGGGGGCGACGATGGAGTGGCGTGAGAGCGATGGCGCCCGCTGGCTCGAAGCCGAGCTGCCCGGCGCTACGGCCGTCTTCCCGACCCGTTCAGCCGGCTCGCTGAAGGAAGGCCACGCGCGACTCGCAACTGCTTTGGGTCTCGCGCCCAGCCAGATCGTCAGCAGTCGTCAGGTGCACGGCGCCGAGCTCGCCATCCACGACGGGGTGGCCACCGTGGCGGAGGAGGCCGACGGCCAGGTGCTGCGCGCCCCGGGTTCGGTCGGCCTCGTCTACACGGCCGACTGCTTGCCCGTGGCGCTCGCCGGACCCAAAGGAGCGGCGATCCTCCATTGCGGCTGGCGTGGCCTGGCGGCGGGAATCGTCGCTCATGGTGTCGATGCGGTCGAAGCGACCACGGCGGCGATCGGTCCCGGGATCGGCCCCTGCTGCTACGAGGTCGGCGACGAGGTGCTCAACGCCTTCGCCGGTCTCGGTCCCGGCATAGCTGCGGGACGCATCCTCGATCTGGCGGAGGTCGCCAGGCGGCTTCTGGAGGAGGCGGGGGTGGAGGGCATCGAGACCGCCGGTCTCTGCACCCGCTGCGAGGAGGACCTTTTCTTCTCGCACCGTCGCGACGGCGGACCGGGCCGTCAGGGCGGGCTGGTCTGGCTCGAGAGTGGGGAGGGCTGAGGTGCCCGGCCTGATCCACGGTCTCGACCCGGCGAAGATCGCCGCCAACCTCGAGCGGGCGCGTGAGGTCGCTGGCCCCGGGGTCGAGATCCTCGCCGCGACCAAGTACGTGCCGCTGGAGGAGATGGGCGCCCTGGCCGAGGCTGGGGTCACGCTGGTCGGCGAGAACCGCCAGCAGGACCTCCTCGCCAAGCACGAGCGCTGGGGAGACGCCTTCGAGTGGGACTTCATCGGCAACCTGCAGAGCCGCAAGGTGAAGCAGCTGCTGCCGGTTTGCCGCCTGATTCACTCGGTAGCCAGCGATTCCACCCTGGAGCAGCTCGGCCGCCACGGCGATGAGGAGACGGAAGTGCTGGTCGAGGTCAACGTCGCCGGCGAGCAAGGCAAGGGCGGCGTCGATCCGACCGAGCTCGGCGCCTTCATCGACCGCTGCCCCGTCAGGGTCTCGGGTCTGATGACCATGCCCCCCTTCAGCCAGAACCCAAAGCACTCCCGCCCCCACTTCGCCCGCCTCCGAGAGCTAGCAGCTCATCACAACCTGCAGCGCCTCTCGATGGGCACCTCCCAAGACTGGGAAGTCGCCGTCCAGGAGGGCGCCACAATCATCCGCCTGGGCACCGCGCTCTACATCTGACGCTGTGAGCCATAATCCCTGGAGGAATCGGCCTGCAAGGGCCGAATGACGCGATAACCATGGCCCTCCGAGATACATGGCATCGAGCGCTGGTCTACTTCGGCCTTGCCGAGGATCACGACTACGGTCCCGAATACGAAGACGACTTCGAGCCCGAGACGGGAACCGAAGACGCCCACGAAGGACGCCGTGAGCAGGGCCAGGTGCGGCGCCTGCCGACCTCGCGCCGCTCGCGCCGCGACGAGATCGACGACATCTTCGCCGACGACGAGCCGATCTCGGCCTCGCGCACCCGCACGCTGCGCCCGGTGGGCAATGGCGACTCCGACGTCCAGGTCCACCTGGTCATCCCCCGCAACTTCAACGACGCCCAGCAGGTGGCAGACCAGTTCAAGCGCCAGGTGCCGGTGATCCTCAACCTGCAGACCACCGATCACGAGCTCTCCAAGCGGATGATCGACTTCTGCTCCGGGCTGACCTACTCACTCGACGGCGGCATGCAGCGCATCGCCGAGAAGATCTTCCTGCTGACGCCGCGCAACGTCGAGGTCTCGGCCGAGGAGAAGGCACGCCTCCTCGACAAAGGCTTCTTCAACCAGTCCTAACTGCGGCTTCTTCAACCAGTCCTAACTGCGACTAGTCTCCCCGGCGATGATCGTCGGTTTCTGTGGATCGGGAAGCATGGCCGCGGCGATGGCGCGCGGCCTCGTCGGCGCGGCCGACTCGCTGCTGTTCACCGACAGCGGCTCGGGAAGGGCCGCTGCGCTGGCAGCCGAGGTCGGGGGAGAGGCGCTTGCCACCAACCAGGAGCTCGCCACGCGGGCCGACGTCGTCGTGCTCGCCGTCAAGCCGGCGATGCTGGAGCGGGCCGCCAACGAGCTGCAGGGCTCGAAGACCGTCGTCTCCCTGCTTGGCGCGACCCCGCTCGGGCGCGTCTCCGCGGCTTTTCCCAACGCCGAGGTCGTGCGGGTGATGCCCAACGTCGGGGTCGAGGTGCGACGTGGTGTTCTCTGCGTCGCCGGGCGGCCCGATGCCGCGCTGCGGGCGTTGCTCGAGACTTTGGGGCACGTGGTCGAGCTGGCCGACGCCGAATTCGACACGGCCACCGCGGTGATTGGCTGCACGCCGGCCTATCTGGCGCTGGCCGTGGAGGCGATCGCCGATGCCGGCGCCGCCGATGGCCTCGATCCGCAGCTCTCCCGTGAGCTCGTCGTCGAGACCACCGCCGGCACGGCCGAGCTGCTGCGGCGCAGGCGCCCGGCCGAGGTGCGCAGGGCGGTGGCGTCCCCCGGGGGCAGCACCGAGGCTGGACTCGAGGCGCTCGACCGCGAAGGCGCCCGGGCGGCCTTCGAGGCCGCCGTGCAAGCCTCTTTGGAGAGGATGCGCGGATGATCTCTTTGGCCCTCAGCCGCCTTGACGTGGCCGACTACGTCAGCGCGCTGTTCACCGTCTACATCATCCTCATCTTCCTCAACGTCTTGATCTCCTGGGTGCCGCGCATGCCCTACAACCGGGCGCTGCGGGCGACGCTCGACTTCGTCAAAGAGACGACCGACCCTTACCTCAACCTCTTTCGCCGCTTCCTGCCGCCGCTGGGCGGCGGCGGCTTCGCGATCGACCTCAGCCCGATCCTCGGCGTGATCGCGCTCTTCATCCTGCGCGCGGTCGTCGTCGGCCTGATCGAAGGGTGAGCGGCGACGCCGCCCGGGCGCGAGCTTGGCGGCTCGCCGCGGCCCTCTGTGGCCTCGTCGTGGTGCTCGACCAGGCGGCCAAGGCGGCGGTCGAGGCGAACCTCACGCTGGGCGAGGTGGTCGACGTCTTTGGCCCCCTGGAGCTGACCCTCTCCCACAACAGCGGCATCGCCTTCGGCCTCGCCGCCGGCGGCGGCGCGCGGCTGGTGCTGGTCACCGCGGTCGCCCTGCTCGTCGTCGGCTACGTCTTCTCCCGCGACCCGACCCGGCCGGGCATGTGGGTCGCGGCCGGGCTGCTCGGCGGCGGCGCCCTGGGCAACCTCGCCGACCGGATCCGTGTCGACGCGGTCACCGATTACGTGCAGATCGGCGCCTGGCCGGCCTTCAACCTGGCCGACGTGGCGGTCACCGCTGGGGTGCTGATTCTCGCCTTCTCCTACCTGCGCGAGCCGCAGTCGGCTCCTGCCTCCGAGGACGCGCCGTGAGCGAGGAGCTGCGCGTCGTTCACGTCGACGAGGCGCTGGCGGTGGTCGACAAGCCGGCCGGGCTCGTCGTCCATCCGGCGCCTTCGCACCAGGGCCCGACCCTGGTCGACGAGCTGGGCGAGCTGCTCGGCGGTGGCGCCGATCCCGAGCGGCCCGGCATCGTGCACCGGCTCGACAAGGGCACCAGTGGCCTGCTCGTCGTCGCCCGCTCCGACGAGGCGCACGCGGCCCTGCAGGCCCAGGTTCAGCGCCGCGAGGTCGAGCGCATCTACCTGGCCCTGGCCAAAGGGCGGCTCGCCTCGCGCACCGGCACGATCGACGCGCCGATCGGCCGGGCCTCGCGCCAGCGCCACCGCATGGCGGTCTCCGGAGCGGCCTCGCGCCAGGCGCGCACCCACTTCACCGTGCTCGAGCTGCTCGCCGCCGAGACCTACCTCGAGGCTCGGCTGGAGACCGGCCGCACCCACCAGATCCGCGCCCACTTCGCCGCCATCGGCCATCCACTGGCCGGCGACACGACCTACGGCGGCGAGCCCAAGTACGGCCTCGAGCGCCAGTTCCTCCACGCCCACCGGCTCGCCTTCGAGCACCCGCAAAGCGGCGAGCGGCTGAGCTTTGTCTCCGAGCTGCCGGCTGACCTCGAGGCCGCTCTGCAAGCGGCCCACGCCGCCTAGCGTCGCCCGTCTACAATCCGCCGTTCAGAAAACCGACCCCCGTCGGCACACCGACCCGGATCCTGACCGGCATCAAGCCGGACCCCGGCTAGGGCGATGGGGTTTACCCGCATCACTAATAAGGAGCTTCATCCATGCCAGAGGCAGGCCTCAAAGAGCTGCTGGAGGCCGGAGTCCACTTCGGCCATCAGACGCGTCGCTGGAACCCGAACATGCGCCGCTACATCTTCGGCGAGCTGGACGGGATCCACATCATCGACCTGGTCCAGACCGAGGCGCTGCTGGAGAACGCGCGCCGCTTCGCCGGCGAGCTGGCCAGCGGCGGCGGCACGGTGCTCTTCGTCGGCACCAAGAAGCAGGCTCGCGGCCCGGTCGAAGAGTGGGCCGACCGCTGCAAGATGCCCTACGTCAACCAGCGCTGGCTGGGCGGTCTTTTGACCAACTTCAACACGATGTCTGCCCGCATCGCCCGCCTGCACGAGCTGACCGGTTGGAAGGAGGAGGGCAAGCTCGAGCTGCTGCCGACCAAGGAGCGGATGAAGCTGCTGGCCGAACTCGCCAAGCTCGAGTTCAACCTGGGTGGCGTCCGCGACATGGACCGCCTGCCCGACGCGGTCTTCGTCACCGACCTGAAAACGGAGGAGATCGCGGTGCGCGAGGCGGCTCGCCTGCGCATCCCGATCATCGCTCTGGTCGATACCAACTGCGACCCGATTCCGATCGACTACGTGATCCCCGGCAACGACGACGCGATCCGCTCCTGCCAGCTGGTGATCGGCACGATTGGCGGCGCGATCGATGAGGGCGCCGGCGCCTGGCGGGTCCAGGAGGAGAAGCGCATCGCCGAGGAAATGGCGCGGCGCAAGAAGGAGGAAGAAGAGCGCAAGAAGCGCGAGGAGGAAGAGAAGGCGCGGGTTGAAGCCGAGGAGGCCGCGAAAAAAGCCGCGGCTGAGGCGGAGGCCGCCAAGCAGGCTGAGGCGGCGCAGGCGGCTGCCAAGGCTCCGGCTCCAACCGCTGCGGCCGCGGGTCCTGTCGCGCCGCTGGGGTCCTCGTCCTCGCAAGCTGCGGGCGAGGACCCCAGCGCCACGCCACCCGCGGCACAAGCGCCTGAGTCTCAGGCCCCTGTTGCCGAGGAGAAAAAAGCTGAGGAGGCTCCCGCTGAGGAGAAAGCTGAGGAGGGGAAATGAGCGTTACTGCTGCTGATGTGAAGGCGCTGCGGGATCAGACCGGGGCGGCGATGATGGATTGCAAGGCGGCGCTGACCGAGTCCGAGGGGAATATGGACCGGGCGGTGGAGATCCTGCGGGTCAAGGGGCAGGCGTCCGCCGCCAAGCGCGAAGGGCGCGGCACCGACGAGGGTGTCGTCGCCTCCTACATCCACGCCAACGACAAGGTCGGGGCGATGGTCGAAGTCCAGTGTGAGACGGATTTCGTCGCCCGCAACGAGGACTTCAAGGTGTTTGCCTACGAGGTCGCCCTGCACGTGGCGGCGACCGCGCCCAGGTACGTGACGATCGAGGAGATCCCGCTGGCGGAGCGCGAAGCCGAGCAGCGCGTCTTCGAGGAGAAGGCCCGCGAGGAAGGCAAGCCCGACAACGTGGTCGAGAAGATCGTCGCGGGCCAGCTGAAGAAGTGGGGTCAGGAAGTCGCCCTGCTCGACCAGGCTCACGTCAACGCCGAAAAGCACGACTCGAAGTCGATCGAGGAGCTGCGCCAGGAGCTCGCCGCGAAGACCGGCGAGAACATCCGCATCGCCCGCATCGCCTACTTCCGCGTCGGCGAGTAGGCGCGCTTCCAGATCGCAGATAGGCTCTCCGCGACGCGGAGCGACGCCGCGAACCTGCATGGACTCCAACCCCAAGTTCAAACGCATCCTGCTGAAGCTCTCGGGCGAGGCCTTGATGGGCGACCTCTCCTACGGCACCGATGCGGCCGAGGTGCAGCGCATCGCCGAGCAGGTGAACGCGATCCGCGGCCGCGGGGTCGAGGTGGCGATCGTCGTCGGCGCCGGCAACATCTACCGCGGCCTGGCCGCCGCGGCGGAGGGCATGGACCGGGCGACCGGTGACTACATGGGGATGATGGCCACGGTGCTCAACGCGCTCACCCTGCAGGATGCGCTGGAGAAGGCGGGTCAGTACACGCGGGTGCTCTCGGCCCTCGACGTCAAGGAGGTGGCCGAGCCCTACATCCGCCGCCGCGCCATGCGCCACCTCGAGAAGGGCCGCGTGGTGATCTTCGCCGCCGGCACCGGCAACCCGTTTTTCACCACCGACACGGCCGCGGCGCTGCGCGCCCTGGAGATTCACGCCCAGGCGATCCTGATGGCCAAGAACGGCGTCGAAGGGGTCTACGACTCCGACCCGGCGACCAATCCCGACGCCGAGTTCATCGCCGCGATCACCCACCGCGAAGCGATCGAGCGTGGTCTCAAGGTGATGGACTCGACCGCGCTCTCGCTCTGCATGGACAACGATCTGCCGATCTACGTCTTCAACATGGGAGACGCGAGCAACATAGATAGGATCGTCAGCGGCGAGAGGGTGGGCACGCTGGTCTCCAGCACGCCCGCCGGTTGACTAGAACGGGGGCCCCAGTGGAGCTGATCGACGAAATGCTCGAGGACGCCAAAGGCCGCATGGCCAAGTCGGTCGAATCGAGTCGCGGTGAGCTGGCCACGGTGCGCACCGGGCGAGCGTCCCCGCACCTGCTCGATCGCATCAGCGTCGACTACTACGGGGCGCAGACCCCGCTCAAGCAGCTCGCCAACGTGGCGACCTCCGATGCGCGCCTGCTCACCGTGACGCCCTTCGACAAGTCCTCGATCGGGGCGATCGAGAAGGCGATCACCGAGTCCGATGTCGGCCTCACGCCGAGCAACGACGGCAACGTCATCCGCCTGCAGGTTCCCGAGCTGACCGAGGAGCGCCGCCGCGAGATGGTCAAGGTGGTGCACGGCGTCGCCGAGGAGGGCCGCATCGCGATCCGCAACATCCGCCGCGACGTGATGCACGACCTGCGCGAGCTGAAAAAAGAGGGCGAAGCCGGCGAGGACGACGAGCGCCGCGCCGAGAGCGCCCTGCAGAAGCAGACCGACGACGCGATCGCCGAGATCGACTCACTCCTCAAGGGGAAGGAAGAGGAGATTCTGGAGGTGTGAGTGCCTCCGCGCGGTACGTGGCGATCATCACCGACGGCAACGGGCGCTGGGCCCAGCAACGGGGGCTGCCGACGGTAGAGGGACACCGGGCCGGGGCCGACACGGTCAAGGCGCGGCTGCGCGACGCGGTCGAGCTGGGGATCGAGGAGCTCACCGTCTTCTCCTTCTCGACCGAGAACTGGTCGCGGTCCGAGGAGGAGGTGACGGGTCTGATGGCGATGTTCGGCGAACGGCTCGAGGCCGAGACGCCCGAGTTGCACGAGGAGGGCGTGCGGATGCGCTTCATCGGTCGCCGCGAGGGGGTTGCGCCCGAGCTGGTCGAGCGCATGACCTGGGCCGAGGAGATGACCGCCGGCAACGAGCGCATCACCCTCTTCGTCGCCTTCAACTACGGCGGCCGGGCGGAGATCGTCGACGCGGCGCGAGGTTTCGAGGGGGGTTCCGAAGAGGAGTTCCGCCGCCACCTCTACGCGCCCGAGATGCACGATCCCGACCTGCTGATCCGCACCAGCGGCGAGCAGCGCATCTCCAACTACCTGCTCTGGCAGTGCGCCTACTCCGAGCTGGTCTTCCGCGATGAGCTCTGGCCCGACTTCAGCCGTGAGGCCCTGGAGACCTGCCTGAGCGAGTTCGAGGCGCGCCAGCGCCGCTTCGGGGCGAGGGCCTGATGCAGGACCTCTTCGACGACGATCTTCTCAACGAGGAGCCGCCGCCCAAACGCGAGCCGCGGCCGCCCCGCAAACGCCGCCGCGGTGGGGCGAAGAGCGGCGAGACGGTCAAGCGCATCCTCTTCGCCATCCCCTGGGGGATCTTCGCGATCGCGATCACGGTCGCCGGTGGCCCCGTCTTCGCGGCGGCGATGATCGGCATCGGCGTGCTCTGCCTGCGCGAGTTCCTGGCGATGACGATCGATTACCGCCCGATCCAGCGGGCCGCCTACCTGAGCGTCGTGGCGCTGATCCTCGCCGCCCACTTCGGCGCCGCCTTCAACGTGCTGCTCATCCTCGCGGCCTCGTTCCCGGTGCTCTTCGCCTTCGGCGCCGACCGCCACCATCGCGACGGGATCACGATGTCGATGGGGGTCACCCTGCTGGGGGTCATCTGGGTCGGCATCCCGCTGGTCCACGCCGTGTTGCTGCGCGACCTGCCCGACCACGGCGCCGCCCTGCTCGTCGATGTGCTGGTCGGCACCTTTGCCGCTGACACCGGCGCCTACGCCACCGGGCGCATGTTCGGCTCCCACAAGATCGCTCCCAGCCTCTCGCCCAACAAGACCCTGGAGGGCTTGATCGGCGGCTTCATGATCGGCACGATGGCCTTCTGGTTCGCCGGCCTCTACCAGGACTGGCTCTCGGGCGTGGATGCCCTGATCATCGGCGCGGCGGTCGCGGCGATCGCCCCGGTCGGCGACCTCTTCGAGTCGATGCTGAAGCGCGACCTGGGCAAGAAGGACACCGGCACGCTCTTCGGCCCCCACGGCGGCATCCTCGACCGCCTAGACGCCGTCTTCTTCACGGTCGTAGTCGGCTACTACCTCTCCGTCCAGCTGGTCTACTGAGCGCGAGTCTGCATTTACCCCCGTTCACGAGGGGTAAATGCAGACTCGCGCAGCCGGCTCCGTATTCTCTGCCCAGATGAAGAAGGTTTTGATTCTCGGCTCGACTGGGTCGATCGGCACGCAGGCGCTGGAGATCGTCGCCGCGTCGGACGAGCTCGAGGTGGTTGGGCTCGCTGCCGGCTCGAGCTGGGAGCGCGTGCTGGCCCAGGCGGGCGAGTGCGGGGCACGATCCGTCGCCTTCTCAGACGTCGATGCCGCCCGCGCGGCCCGTGGCGCCTGGGACGGCCAGGTGCTCGCCGGCGAGGACGGCATTCGCGAGCTGATCGTCTCCTCCGACGCAGACCTCGTGCTCAACGGGATCGTCGGCGCTGCGGGACTGGGGCCGACGATCGTCGCCCTCGGCGAGGGGATCGACGTGGCGCTGGCCAACAAGGAGAGCCTGGTGATCGGCGGCGAGCTGACCATGGCCCTGGCCGAGGCGACCGGCGCCCGCCTGCTGCCGGTCGACTCCGAGCACTCGGCGCTCTTCCAGCTGATCGGCGCCGAGCCGCCGGGGACGGTCGACCGCCTCGTGCTCACTGCTTCCGGCGGGCCTTTCCGAGGTCGCACCGACCTCGACGGCGTCACGATCGAGGAGGCCCTTGCGCACCCAACCTGGAGCATGGGCGGGCGGATCACGATCGACTCGGCGACGCTGATGAACAAGGGCTTCGAGGCGATCGAGGCGCATCACCTCTTCGGCGTCGGCTTCGAGCGGATCGAGGTCGTCGTCCATCCGCAGTCGATCGTCCACTCGCTGATCGACCTCAACGACGGGGCGACGCTGGCTCACCTCGGCCATCCCGACATGCGGGTGCCGATCTCCTACGCGCTGCACTACCCCGAGCGTGCTGACGTCGATGTGCCGCGGCTTGACCTGGCCACGGTCGGCGCGCTCAACTTCGAGGCGCCCGACCTGGAGACCTTTGCCTGCCTGCGGATCGCCCTCGACGCCGGCCGGGCGGGAGGGACGGCGCCCTGCGTGCTCAACGCCGCCGACGAGGTTGCCGTCGCCGCCTTCCTCGCGGGCAGGATCGGCTTCACCGCGATCCCCGCGGCGATCGAGGCCGTGCTCGAGGCGATGCCGCCGTTGCAGCCGACCCACTTCGAGGATCTCTTCGCCGTCGATGCCGAGGCGCGTCGCCGCACCGAAGAAGCGGTCGGGGGGTTGGCACGGGTATGAACTGGCTGCTGATCTTCCTCGGCTTCTCGCTGCTGATCATCCTGCACGAGGCCGGGCACTTCTTCGTGGCCAAGGCAACCGGCATGCGGGTCGAGCGCTTCTTCCTCTTCTTCGGGCCGACGATCTGGTCGATCAAGCGCGGTGAGACCGAGTACGGGGTGAAAGCGATCCCGCTGGGCGGCTACGTGAAGATCACCGGCATGAGCTCCGAGGAGGAGGTTCCCCCGGAGGTCGAGGACCGCGCCTATTACCGCCAGCCGGTCTGGAAGCGGATTGCCGTCATCGCCGCCGGCCCGGGGGTCAACATCGCCCTCGCCTTCGCGATCTTCACCTTCGTCTACTTCGCCAATGCCCAGCAGGTCACCCAGTCGGTTGGCGAGGTGCGCGACGGCTCGCCGGCAGCCAAGGTGCTCGAGCCCGGCGACGAGATCCTCGCCGTCGACGGCAGGGCCTACCCCGGCCTCGAGCGCGAAGCGCGGCTCGAACGCTTCGCCGAGCAGGTCGGCAGTCATGAGTGTGCCGGCAAGCAGGTCGACGGCTGTGTCGCCGCCACGCCGGCGACGCTGCGCATCCGTCGCGAGGGGCAGCTGCGGACGATCACCGTCGTCCCCGAGTACGACGCCGCCAACCAGCGAGCCCTGATCGGCTTCGCCTACGGGACCGAGCCCGCGGACATCGGCCTCGGCGCCTCCGTCGACCGCGCCTGGGACACCGTTTGGCTGGTGACGACGAAAACCGCCTCGATCTTCTCGCGCATCTTCGAATCCGAACAGCGCAAGGAAATCTCCGGCATCGTCGGGGTCAGCGACGTCGCCAACCAGACGATCGACATCGGCGTCTATCCCTCGCTGATGCTGCTCGCCCTGGTCAGCCTCTCGCTGGGCCTGATCAACCTGCTGCCGATCCTGCCCCTCGACGGCGGCCACATCTTCTGGGCCCTGGTCGAGAAGCTGCGCGGCCGCCCGGCCTCGCTGCAGGTGATGGAGAGGGCGACGGCAGTCGGCTTCGTGCTGGTCGTGATCCTCATGTTCATCGGGTTGACCAACGACATCGGCCGGCTCAACGGCGAGGGGTTCGACGTCCGCTAGCCGGGGCGCAGGGCGCCACCCGGATACGCTTCGCATATGGCCTCCAAACGCCAGATATTCGTCGGCGGCGTGCCGATCGGCGGCGGCGCCCCCGTCGCCGTGCAGACGATGACCAAGACCGAGACCGCCAATCTGGCGGCGACGATGGAGCAGATCCGCAAGGTCGCCGACGCCGGCGCCGACATCGTCCGGGTCGCGGTGCCCCGCGACGACGACGTCGAGGCGCTGAAGACGATCGTCAAGCAGTCGCCGATCCCGGTGATCGCCGACATCCACTTCAACCACACCCTGGCGCTCAAGGCGATCGACGCCGGCGCCCACTGCATCCGCCTCAACCCGGGCAACATCGGTGGCCGCGAGAAGGTCGCCGAGGTGGCCGTGCGGGCGACCGCCGCGGGCGTGCCGATGCGCATCGGTGTCAACTCCGGCTCGCTGCCCAAGCACCTGCACGAGCTCGAGCGCAGCTCGCCGGTCGAGGCCCTGGTCGCCGCCGCGGTCGAGTTCGTCGAGCTCATGGAGAGCCTCGAGTTCGAGGACTTCAAGGTCTCGATCAAGTCGACCAACGTGCCCAACACGATCGCCGCCAACCGCCTGCTCTCGGAGAAGATCCCCTACCCGCTGCATCTGGGGATCACCGAGGCCGGCACCAAATGGTCGGGCTCGCTCAAGTCCTCGGTCGGGCTCGGCACCCTGCTGGCTGACGGCATCGGCGACACGATCCGCATCAGCCTCTCGACCTTCCACGCCGAGGAGGAGGTCAAGGTCGCCTGGGAGATCCTCAAGGCGCTGCAGCTGCGCGAGCGCGGCCCGGTGCTGATCGCCTGCCCGACCTGCGGGCGCCTGCAGTTCGACATGGACTCGGTCGTCGCCGAGATCGAGCAGCGCCTCGAAAGCTACGCTGAGCCGATCGAGGTGGCCGTCCTCGGCTGCGCCGTGAACGGCATCGGCGAGGCCAGCCACGCCGACTTCGGCATCGCCGGCGCCAAGAACGAGGGCCTGATCTACGCGCACGGCAAGCCGCTGCGCAAGGTCCCCCAGGCGGATCTCGTCAACACGCTCTTCGAGGAGATCGACAAGTCACTCGACCGCGGCGCGGTCGAGTTCGACGAGAACGAGTCGCGCGAGGGCGCGGCCTGGCTGGCGAAGATCGAGGCGGAAAACGCCGGGGAATTGACCCCCGAGAAGATCGCTCGGATGGAGCATGAAGCGGCCGAAAAGGGGGAGTCCGACAAGGTGCTCCTCGACGAGGAGGCTTCGCCCACTGCGGGACGCCGCTTCACTCGGGCGTAGTTGGCGCGGCGGGTCCTGTCACCGAATGGGGCCCACCACCCCCTGCGGTAGCTAAAGCTTCCTCGGGGGTGGTCCCCCCATTCGGCGCCACCCCCCGCGAGCAGCGGGTAGGTTTCTCCGGTGACCCGGCTGAGCCAGAGCTTTATTCCGACGCTGAAGGATGCGCCTGCGGATGCGGAGGCGGTCTCGCACAAGCTGATGGTGCGGGCCGGGTTGGTCCGGCAGCTCGGCGCGGGGCTGTGGAGCTATCTGCCGGCGGGCTGGCGGGTCCACCGCAAGGTGGAAGCGATCCTGCGCGAGGAGATGGAGGGGATTGGCTGTCAGGAGATGCTGATGCCCGTCCTGCAGCCGGCGGAGGCCTGGGAGAAGACGGGGCGCTACTCGATTGACGAGCTCTTCAAGCTCGAGGATCGCAAGGGGGCGCCGATGGTGCTGGCGATGACGCATGAGGAGTGCGTGACCCAGCACGTCGCTCGCGAGGTGCGCTCCTACCGCGACCTGCCGTTGATGCTCTTCCACATCCAGACCAAGGAGCGCGACGAGCCGCGGCCGCGGGCCGGGGTGCTGCGCACGCGCGAGTTCACGATGAAGGACGCCTACTCCTTCGATCGCGACGAGGAGGGTCTGGCGCGCTCTTACGAGGCCCAGGCCGGCGCGTATGAGCGCATCTTCGATCGCTGCGGCCTGCGCTGGCACCGGGTCGAGTCCGACGTGGGCATGATGGGCGGCTCCGGCGCGCACGAGTACATGGCCCCCTGCGCGGCCGGCGAGAACGAGGTGGCGCTGGCGCCCGGCTACGCGGCCAACGTCGAGGTCGCCTCCGCGCAGCCCCAGCCGGTCGAGCTGCCGACCCCGCTGGACGCGCCGGAGGAGGTCGACACACCCGGCCTGACAAAGGTCGAGGCGGTGGCGGGGCGCCTCGGCTTGCCGCACGGCGCCTTCATCAAGACGCTGCCGATCATGGTCGAGGGCCGGGGGATGGTCCTCGTCCTGCTGCGCGGCGATCACCGCCTCAACGAGATCAAGCTGCGCAACGGGATGAAGACCGATTTCCGCCAGGCGAGCGCCGAGGAGATCGAGGCCCAGCTCGGCCCGGTCGGCTATCTCGGCCCGGTCGCCAGCGGCCTGCCGATAATCAGGGACGCGGCGCTGACCGGCAATTCCTACGTCTCCGGCGCCAACAAGCCAAACACCCACCTGCGCGGCGTCGACCCGGCACGCGACTTCGAGTCCTACGAGATGGACGTGCGCACGGTCGAGGCCGGCGACACCGCCCCCGGTGGAGGCGCGATCGTGATCGAGCCGGCGATCGAGATCGGCAACATCTTCAAGCTCGGCGCCCGCTACTCCGAGCCGTTGGGCGCCACCTACCTCGACGAGTCGGGGAGCGAGCAAGCGATCGTCATGGGCAGCTACGGGATCGGCCCGGCGCGGATCGTCGCCGCAGCGATCGAGCAGGGCGCCGATGAGCGCGGCATCGTCTGGCCCAAGCCGCTGGCCCCCTGGCAGGCGCACCTCGTCGCCCTGGGCAAGGCGGGCGAGGAGGAGCGCGCTGCCGCCGACGGCCTTTACGAGGAGCTCGTGGCCGCCGGCGTCGAGGTGCTCTACGACGACCGCGACGCCGGGCCGGGGGAGAAGCTGACCGACGCCGAGCTGCTCGGCTGCCCGCTGCGCATCGTGGTCGGGCGGCGCGGTCTGGCCGAGGGCGTGGTCGAGGCCAGCGAGCGCGCCAGCGGCGCCGAGCACAAGCTGCCCGTGGAGGAGGCGGCCGCGCAGGCGCAGGCGCTCCTCCGGGGCGATGGCTGACACAGCCCCCTTCGGCCGCGGTCGCATCCGCCGTCTCTTCGGGCTCGACCGCAGCGGCCCGCCGCCGCGCCAGGTGCAGAAGGGCGAACCGCTCAACCCCTGGACGCTGCCCAACCTGGTCGGCTATCTGCGCCTGGCGGCGATCCCGCTCTTCCTCTGGTTGGCCTTCGAATCGGGCGATGGGCGCAGCGCCGCCGCCGCGACCGTCTTCTGGCTGATCGCCGCCGGCGACTACCTCGACGGCTTCCTCGCCCGGGTCACCGGCCAGTACAGCCGCCTGGGCTCGATCCTCGATCCGCTCGTCGACCGCCTGACGATCCTCAGCGGCGCGGTCGTCTGCTGGCACTTCGAGCTGCTGCCGCGCTGGGCCCTCGCCCTGCTCGCGATCCGCGAGCTGGCGATGCTGGCCCTGGCCCAGTACGGGCTGCGCCACGGGGTTGAGATCCGCGTCAACTGGCCGGGCCGCATCTCGGTTTTCCCGATCATGGGCGGCATCTTCTTCGCCATGGTCCTCACCGGCTGGGCGCCGGCGGCGCTGCTGATCCTCGGCCTCGTGTTGGCGATCGTCGCCACCGTTCTCTACGCCCGGGTCGGCATCGCCGCGGTGCAAGAGAGCCGTCAGGCTTGATAAACCTTCAACCTTCAGTTGAACCTTTGGCCTGGCAACCTATAATCGCCTGAGCAAGCGGCCACAGGCAGGCCAAGACCGCGAAGAAGGAGCGAGATGGAGGACACCTTTCCCGATCTCGGTTCGCTCAGCGACGAAGAGCTGAAGAACCTGATCGACAAGCTCACCGAGGAGGAGAACGAGATCTCCTACCAGCGGCGCATGCTGCACGGCAAGATCGACATCCTCCGTGCCGAGCTCGTCAACCGGCTGCGCCAGAAGCGCGAGCACGGCGACACCCTCTTCTCGGGCGATGACGTCGCCCAGCTGACGGAGATCCTCGCCGGCAAGGCGCAGCCTCCCGAGGGAGAGCCGGCGCCCGACGACAAGCCGGCTGCCTGAGCGGAGCGCGCGATGGCCGTCCACTGTCCCGAATGCGGCTTCGTCAACCCCGAGGGCGCCAACTACTGCCAGAAGTGCGGCGCCTACGTTGGGGGCCCCGCCGAGGGCGGCGGCGGCAGCGCTGAGGAGCCGACGACGATGACCTACAAGGTCGACGAGGCCGGTGAGATGCAGCCGGTCGACATCGACGAGACGGTCGAGCGCAGCGGCGCGGCGCTGGTGATCCGCGCCGGCGGCGGCCGGGCGGGGGAGAGCTTTGCCCTCGGCGAGGACCGGATCAGCATCGGCCGCAGCCCCGACGCGGGCGTCTTCCTCGACGACGTCACCGTCTCGCGCAACCACGCGCTGCTCGTGCGGCGTCGCGACGGCCTCTACATCGACGACCTCGGCTCGCTCAACGGCACCTACGTCAACCGGCGGCGGATCGAGTCGCACCGGCTCGAGGACGGCGACGAGATCCAGGTCGGCAAGTACAAGCTCAGCTACCTGGAGAAGTGAGCGACCCGATGGCCGTCTCCGAGCAGCAGGCTCGCCAGCGCGACTCGCGCCCGCGCAAGGCGCTGACGATCGGCGCCGTCTGCAAGATCCTGCAGAGCGAGTTCGACGACGTCTCGATCTCCAAGATCCGCTACCTCGAGGACCAGAAGCTGCTGACACCGCGCCGCACCTCCGGCGGCTACCGCCTCTACAGCCAGTCCGACGTCGAACGGCTGCGCACGATCCTGCGCCTGCAGCGCGACGAGTTCCTGCCGCTGCGGGTGATCCGCCAGGAGCTGGCGTCGGGAGGCGACATCGTCGCCACGGCCGGCGGCTCGGACAAGCGACCGTCGGGCGGCGCCGTGCGCCGCGCGATCCTGGTCAACACCTCGCGCGCCTACCTCACCCTCGAGGAGGTGGTCGAGGAGACCGGCGCCCGCGAGGAGCTGGTCGCCGAGCTTGAAAACTTCGGCATCGTGCAGCCCGAGAAACGCGAGGGCAAGACCGTCTACGACGAGACCGACCGCGAAGTCGTGCGCGCCGCCAACGAGCTCTCACGGGTCGGCGTCGGCGCCCGTAACCTGCGCATCTTCCGCTCCTCCGCCGATCGCGAGGCCAACCTGCTCGAGGCTCTGCTCGGCCCCTCGCTGCGCTCGCGCAATCCCGATCGTCGCAAGGAGGCGCTGGAGAGCCTCGAGAGCCTGGCGGCGACCGT
>Ga0075325_1000013_pt1 | contig 18797 bp, 15 predicted proteins | sample MayberrySE_Catta_5_FD_120048 | JGI IMG/M metagenome (GOLD analysis project Ga0075325, IMG submission 120048) | Natural and restored wetland microbial communities from the San Francisco Bay, California, USA, that impact long-term carbon... | ecosystem: Environmental > Terrestrial > Soil >... | reverse complement strand
TTCGACCTGCTCGTCTTCAAGCCCTGGGTCGTCCTCAACTTCGGCGGCCTCGAACACTGCGTTCGCGCCGGCACCGGCGATGAGGACACCGACCCCGAGTCGGTCGCCGTTCGCCCGCTCTCCTCCAACCCCGACCGCGACACCGCGCTCGCCCGCCGCCTTCAGCGCGGGACCGAGGTCACCGCCGACGGCAAGGTCTGCGTCAACAACGCGAACAAGTACGCGCCGCGCTTCCTGCGCCACAGCCTCGGCGCCGAGGAGCTGGACGATCGCGACAAGGAGTACGACGCCCTCAACGACGGTGACGCCTCCGACCTCCCCGACGCCGGCAGGTCCGGTTACCGCCTCGGGGTCGCCGACAAGCCGGCGACCGACGCGATGGAGGAGGGCGGCCAGTACCAGCGGCTGCTGCTGGCGCTCGTTCTCTTCGTCGGCGAGCTGGGGGCCTTCCTGCTCCTGGGGGCGCTCTCGATCGGGATCATCCTCGCCCAGGTTCTGCTGCTGCTCCTGCTCGCCTTCAGCCCGGTGGCGTTGGTGGCGGCGGCGATCCCCGGCCGCGGACACGACTTCTTCAAGGGCTGGCTGCAAAAGCTCGCCGGCTACCTGCTGCGCAAGGCCGCCTACTCGCTGATCCTGGCGATTCTGCTCGCGGTCAACGGCGCCCTGGCGAGCGCGACCGCGCAGCTCGGCTGGCTTATGTCCTTCGGACTGCAGTCACTCTTCTTCTGGGCAGTCTTCCTCCAGCGAAAGACGCTCGCCGACAGCCTGATCGGGATCGCGACCGGGCCGGGGGCGCCGGGGCGCGAGGGGACGCTGCGGGTGCTCGGCGTCTACGCGGGCGCGCGCATGGGCGGCCGGGCGCTGCGACCGCTGCGCCGGGCGGGCCGCTCGAGCGGGGGTGGGCCGCGGCGCCTCTTCGGCGGCGGGCGCGGAGGCGGCGGTGCAGATCCCAGCCGACCGCGACGCGCGCCTCTCCTCGGAACCTCCTCCAGCGCCCCGGCCGGCGACGGCTACCCGAGCGTCGACGCCCCGAGTCAAGGTCAGCAACCACGCCCGACAGCTCGCGGCGAGGAGGCAGCGCGCCGCGCCGCGCAGCCTGCCGAGCGAGCGAGCGCCGCCGCGCCGGATTCGCCCCCGGCCGAGGGCGTCGCGGCCAAAGGCGCCACTCGTCGTCGTCGCCGCCGCTCGCGCAATGCGACCTCCCCCGAAACCCCGCCGCGCGAGCTCGGACAGGCGAAAAAGGGGAAGGCCGACCGTGCTCCTCAGCGCGAGGGCAAGCAGCCCGCGGGTCGGCCGCCGCTTCGCAAAGGCGCCGCGGCGCAGCAGCCGGAGGGAAGCCTCGCCGATGAGCTGCGCGCCGAGCGTGAGCACGGCGGGAAGGCGCCCAAGAAGATCCCGCCGCGCGAGCAGGGCAAGCCTGATCCCGCGCGCCGGTCGGCGCCGCCCAAACGCAAGCGCCGCGGTCGCAAAGGGGGCTCGCGGTGAGCGCGGTCCGGCGTCGGGGCGGCGCTCTCCTCGGGCTGATCGCCACTGCGGTTCTGGCCACCGTGGTGGTGGCCGTGACGGGCACGGTGATGGCGATCCTCGGCTCGGAGATCGCCTGCATCGGCGGCGGCGGCCCGGCCATCGCCGCCCCGGCGACCAAAGCGGCGGTGCGCGAGATCCCGCCCAAGCGCCTGCGCATCTATCAGCAGGCCGGGCAGCGCTTCGACGTCGACTGGGCCTTCCTCGCCTCGATCGGCTACCAGGAGTGCGGCCACGGCGCCTGCGCCGAGGTCAACCCCTCCGGCTGCGGCGGCCCGATGCAGATCGGGATGGTGCGCGAAAGCGCCTGTAGCCCGGGGGCGGGGCCGACCATCTGGGAGCGCTACAAGTTCGACGCCGACGGCGGCGGAGCAGACCCGTTCAGCCCCGCCGACGCGATCTTCACCGCCGCCCGGATGATGCGCCCGGTCTTCGGGCTCGCGGGCGACTCCTACGCCGCCTATCGGGAGGTCGCCTGCAACTACTACGGCGCTTGCTCGGATGGCGTCGCTAACTACGCCGACGAGGTGATGGCGCGAGCCGTCGAATACGGCTTCCGCGGCAAAGGCTCGCCGTCGTCGTCCAGCCCGGCGGCGACCGAATCCGCCGCGAGCGCAGGCAGCTCGTCGTGCGGGTCGAGCGGGTCGGCCACCGCCAGCGGCAACGAGATCGTTCGTATCTCGCAGAGCCAGCCCGGCACCCCCGAGAGCCCGCCCGGATCGAACTGCAACCCGTACGGGCCGTGCGTCGAATGGTGCTCGCTCTTCGTTGCCTGGGTCTGGAAGCGGGCCGGCATTCGGCTGGAGGGCAGCACCGCGACCTATGCCTACTCGGGCACCGTCTACGAATGGGCGGAGGCCCACGAAGGCGGTGGGCTGCCCGGCCTCGCGGCGCCAGGGGAGTCGCCGTTCTCAACCGCTGAGCCGAACGGCGCCCGCGCCCTGCCACCTACGGCGACGCCGGCACCCGGCGACGCCGTCCTCTACGGCAGCGGGCCGACCGACTCAGACCACATCGGCATTGTCGAGCGCGTCTTCCCCGGTGGGCAGATCACGACGATCGACGGCAACTTCGGTAATCGGGTCGCACGCTCCGGTCCGTTCCTTCCCTCGCAGGCGGTGAGCTATGGGATGCCCGGGCCGATTTTCGGCTACGCCCACCCGCCGAGCACCGAGAGCGAGGTGGGCGGAGATGGTTGACCGCCTCCGTGCCCTGCTCGAGGAACCACTCGACCCGCGGGTCGGCCGGGCGATTGTGGTGCTCGCCAGCGCGATCCTGATCGGCCTCGCCGCACTCTTCGTCCTCGTCGCCCGTGAGCCCGAGACGAGCACCAGGGTCGAGGCACCGCCGGCCGCGCAGTCGACGTCCGGCTCGGCGCCCGCGGACCTCGCTCCCGCGCCGACCCCGGAGAGCCCAGCCGCGCCGCGCCGGCAGGACCCCCAGGATCAGGTGGGCAGCGCCGCCGCCCGGCGCGCCGCCCGCGCGCTGGCCTCCCACCGGGCGCTCCAGCACGTCCCGTATCGAAACGACGAGCTGGTGGTCGAGCTTGTCGGTGCCCGCGGTCACCGCGCTGTTCTTCGGGTCAGCGCCGCCACGGTCCAGGCCGCACGAGCAGGGTGGCGCCGGTTCCTGCGCCGCTACCGGGACTCCGGCCGGGCCTACATCGCGATCTTCCGTAGCAAGGACGGGAAGCGCGATGGCTGAGCGGCGGGAGAGCAACTGCCCCGGCCGCAAGCGCGGCGTCCGCTGGCGCCGGCCGGGATGGAGATTCCCTCTGGATAGGCGGCGGCCCCGGGGACGACGCGGCTGCGGTTCTTCCCCAAGGAGGGATCGTGGCTAGCTGGCGCTTCGTCCTGCCCTTCGGGTGGCTGTTCGCCTGCGGCCTCGACTGGCTGTTCGGAATCAGACGGCGCGGAAGTCGCCTCGTTCGGCTTGGGGCCGGCGATTGCGCCCGCTCGATTTTGCCGACATCTCCGCGTTCTCTCGAGGTGTGTTCGTGACCTCGAAATCGAATCGCTCCGATCCGCGCCCGATGCTCGCGATCTTCGCCGCGGCGGTGCTAATCGCCCTCTGGAGGCTCCTATCGAACCTCCCGGTCGATCAGCTCCTCGCCTCGGCTCGCCTCCTCGTGCCCCTCGCTCTCGGCACTGTCGCTATCGCCTCCACGCTGGCTACGCATCGCTTCCTCGCAACCCGCCGCCTGCTCAGCTCGCGCCGCTCCGTCGCGATTGTTCCTGCCGACGAATTCGACGCCGAGCCCGAGGCTGTCCTCCGCTTCGCCTCCCAGCTCGCCGACTCCGAGCGCCGGGTCGCCGGCTGGGTCGACCGCCGCGCAAGCGCGGTGAGGATCAGGCTCGCCAGCGACGCCGAGAGCCGGCTCGTCTACCTGCTGGAGGTGCCCGAGCGATCGAGCGAAGCGCTACGCACGGCGCTCCGCAGCTTCGAGGGCGTCGAGGAGCGCCCGGCCGAGGAGGTGCTCGGGGAGGCCGCGTCGGGGTCGAGCGAGCGGACGGTGCTGCGGACCGAGCTGGTGCTGGCCCGGCCGAGCGTCGAGCCGCTGGCCCGGCTGGCGCCGCAGCCCGACCCGCTGCAACCCTTCGCCGCGGCGGTCGGCCGCCGCCGCTCTGAGGAGGAGGCGGCGAGCGTCTGCATCGACCTGCTCCCGGCCAGCGGTTTTCGCGGGACGCGCCTGCGGCGTCGCCTCCGCCGCGAGGCCCGCCGCCTCCACGGTGAGGGCAGCGACTGGTCTGCTCTGCTGAGTGGGGAGGGGCGCCGCCGCAGCCGGCCCGATCCCGACGAGCAGGTGGAGCGGCGCGGGGCGGTGCAGGCGGTCGACGCGAAGCTCCGCGACTCCGGCGAGCTGTTCGAGGCGCAGATCCTGCTGCGCTGCGAGGCGCCGACGCGGGGCTGGGCGGAAGCGGCGATGTCGGGCCTGCTCGCTGCCTTCCGACCGATGGCCGACCGCAACCGGCTTCGGGCCGCGGGCCTGCCGATCCCCGGCCTCGCCTTCCTCGGCTCCGACTTCCCCCTGTGGCGGCGCAGCTTCGACCGGCGTTTCGCGACCGGGTTCTTCCGGCCGGCGCGGAAGACGGTCTTGACGGCGCGCGAGCTGGCCGGCTTCCTGAAGCCGCCGACCGTCCACTGCGGCGAGCGGAACGTGCTGCGCTCCGGCGCGCTGCTCTCCCCGCCGCCGGAGCTGCCGACCTTCGATGAGGACCGAGACGACCTGATCCCGCTCGGCGAGATCACCACGGAGACGGGCAAGCGCATCGTCGGGGTGTCCACCGCCGACACCTTCTTCACCTACATCGCCGGCCGCTCGCGCTACGGCAAGACCGAGACCGCGATCGCGCAGTTCTCCCACCTCGTCAGAGCCGGCCACGGCGGCCTCTTCATCGACCCCCACGGCGACGGCATCGAGCGGGTCGCGCCCTACCTCGCCGACGTCGCAGACCGGGTCGTGCGGATCGATCTCGGCCCAGGCTCCTCGCCCGCGGCGCAGCCCGGTTGGAACCTCTTTGAGTTCGGCGGCGGCGCCGGGGACGGCGAGGCGCAGGTCGAGGCGGTGGTCGACGCCTTCTCTTCCGCCCTTGAGTGGGGCGACCGCTCCACCCGCGCGATCAACCTCACCACCCAGGCCGCCTCGGCGCTGGCGACGATCGCCCGCCGGATCGACCCCGACCTGGCGCCGACGATCTTCCAGATCCCGACGCTGCTCTCAGATGAGGAGTGGCGCGAGGCGGTGGTGCCGTTCCTGCCGCGGGCCGAGCAGCGCTTCTGGCGCGACCGCTTCCCGCTGCTCGCCGCCGAGGCGATCACGCCGGTTACGAACATGGTCGATCGCCTGCGCGCCTCCAGCTCGATAACGGCGCTCCTCGGTCAGAGCCGCAGCACCTATCGGGTCAGGGAGGCGATGGACGAGGGCAAGATCGTCCTCGCCTGCCCTGGCGCCGGCGGCACCCGCGACCGGCTGATCGCCAACCTGCTCCTCTTCGATCTCCTGCACGCAGCTCGCGGCCGTGCGGAACTGGCGCCCGAGCTGCGCCGCCCCTTCTGGGTCTTCTTGGACGAGGTGCAGAGCTACGACGGCGCCGCCTCGGGCAACCTCGCGGCGCTGTTGGAGCAGAGCGCGAAGTTCGGTCTGCGGGCGGTGCTCTTGAACCAGAACCCCGAGCGGCTGAGCCCGGCGACCTTGAACGCGCTGACGACCAACCGCTCGCACCTGCTCGCCTCAACGCTTAACTCGCACGCCGCCGGGTTGGTGACGAAGGAGTGGGGCGGGCAGCCGAGCCCCAAAGCGCTGACCCGCCTGCCGCGGTTCCGTTTCGTCGCCCAGGTCACTCACAAGGGCGCGCTCAGCGCGCCGTTCGCGCTCGGCGGGATCAGGGTCGAGGATGTCTTCGACAAACCGACCGGGCAGAGCGCGCCGCGCGAGGACAGCGACGACGCCGGTGCCGGCGATGTGCGGGCTCACCTCGACGACCTCGACGACCGCATCCTCCTCGCGCTGAAAAGCGGAGGCGGCAAGCGCGGCAAGGGGCACACCGAAGGACGCAGCCGGCCGGGTCGCTCAGGCAAGGTCCGGATTGCGAGGAAGCCCGAGTGAGCGGGGCCGGGAAACTCACCGTGCCGTTGGCGAGCGGGGAGATCGCCGCCTCACTGGCCCAGCACCGGGTGCTCTCGACGCCGCAGCTCGGCGCGATCCACTTTCCGGGGCGCAGCTCGCGCTGGGTGCAGTCGGTGATGGCGCGGCTCGCCGAGGCGGGGCTCGTCGCCTACGTCCCGAGCTTCGGGGCTCCGGGCGCGCCGCGGCGGCTTTGGTATGCGACCGAGCGCGGCGCGCGGGTGGCGCTGGAGGCAGGGCTCTTGGAGTCGATGCCACGGCTGCTCGACGCGGAGGCAGCGGCCGGTCCGCTTCAGCGGCACACGCTCGCGGTCAACGACTCGGCCATCGCCTTCCTGCGGGCTGCCCGCGAGCGCTGCGATGAGTTCGGGCCGCTCTCCTGGCGCCACGAGGTTCCCCACCGGCTTGGGCGGGGACGCCGGGTCGGGACGGTCTTCGCCGACGCGGTCCTCACCTACGTGCGGCTGACCGACGCAGAGGTGGTGGTCGAGCAGCGCTTCCTCGAGCTGGACCGCGCGACTCTCTCCGTCGACCGCCTGGCGGCCGAGCTTGCTCGCTACGGGCGCCTCCTGCGCGCCGAGGGCAAACGGGGCGAGTCGTTGTGGCGGGCTCACTACCCGGACTTCCCCTCGGTCATCTGCGTCTTGACCGGGGCGAGCCCGGCGGCGCTTCGGCGGCGGCGCGATACCGCGGTGGCGCTGCTCCAGAGCAACCCGCACTTCACCGAGGCGCCCGAACTTTCGGTGCGGCTCTGCCTGGCGGAGGATCTCGCCGAGCGCGGGCCGTTCGAGCCGATCTTCACCGACGCTCGCGACCCCGACGCCGCCGTCGACTGGCTCGTGGCTGAGCCCGGAGCGGGGGAGGGTTAGTGGCTGCTGCGAAGCGCAAAGGCAAACGCTCGCGCGGCTGCACCGGCAAAGGCGCGGCCCGCTCGGACGTCCGCCTGCTCGAAGGCGACTGCCTGGCGATGCTCGGCGAGCTTGAGCCCGAGAGCGTCGATGCGATCGTCACCGATCCCCCCTACGGGATCGGCTTCCAGCAGCAGCGCTGGGATGGCTCGGCGATCCGCGAGGCGGCGGCCCGCGCCGGGCACGACCGGCTCACGCCCAACGAGGCGTTCGAGGCGTGGTCTCGCATCTGGGCGGAGGAGTGCCGGCGGGTGCTGAAGCCCGGCGGGTTCCTCGCCGCCTTCGGCTCGCCGCGCACCTTCCACCGGCTCGCCTGCGGCATCGAGGACGGCGGCCTGGAGATCCGCGACACGCTGATGTGGCTCTACGCCGAGGGGATGTCGAAGTCGCGCCGCTATCCGGGTGGGCGGGCGACGACGCTGAAGCCCGCCTTCGAGCCGATCGTTCTCGCCCGCCGCGAGCTGGACGGGACGACCGAGAAGACGATCGAGCACCACGGCACCGGCGCCCTCATGACCGAGAGCTGCCGGGTCGAAGGCCGCCACCCAGCCAACGTCCTCCTCGGCCACGACCCCGAGTGCGAGGAGGAGAGCTGCGCGCCGGGCTGTGCGGTGGCGGCCGCCGATGCCTGCGTCGGCGAAGGCCGCTCGCGGCTCGCGCCGAGCCGGTTCCTCTACTGCCCGAAGGCAAGCCGATCCGAGCGCGACGCCGGCTGCGAGCGCCTACCGCGCCGCGCCCTCGACCTCTTCCCGAACGCTGGGACGAGCGGCGACGCCCGCAACTTCCACCCGACCGTGAAGCCGCTGGCACTGATGCGCTGGCTCGTGCGGTTGCTCTGTCCGCCTGGCGGCGTGGTGCTCGACCCGACTACCGGCTCGGGTTCGACCGGGGCGGCGGCGGTGCTGGAGGGCCGGCGCTTCGTCGGCATCGAGCTCGAGCCCGCCTATATGGAGATCGCCGCCGCTCGCATCGCCCACCACTCGCCCAACGACGACCGCAAGCCGAAGGTGTGTCGCAGCGGCCCTTTAGGGAGGCGCCGATGAGCGAGGAGCCGGCCAGCGCTGCCGGTGAAGTCCACCTCGACCCCGAGTCGGTCGAGGCGATCGCGCGTCGCCTCGCCGACCTCCTCGGCGGCGGCGTCGAGGATGAGCGGCCGCGAAAGCAACTGCTCTCGGCCGAGGAGGTCTCGCGCTGGTGGGGGGTGAGCCGCCGCTGGGTCTACGACCACGCCGAGCGCCTCAGCGCCCGGCGCCTGGGCACCGGCAGCCGGCCGCGGCTTCGCTTCGATCCCGACGAGGTTGCAGAGCAGCTTGGCGAGCCCCGGGGGCGCCCGGATGCGCAGCGATTGCCGGCGATTAGCGGCGATTGCAGGACCGACTCGCTTTCCCCGCGCACCAGAGCTATGGTCGGTCGGCAATCAAAAAAGCGGCCGGGGCGACGTTCGAGCGCCCCCCGGCCCGGCGCCGAAGGAGGACCTTCGGCACGATGAGAAGCCTAGCCCCACAAGGCCCTCACGCCAGTCCTCCGAACGCTGCCGGAACGCGAGGAGGACGTTGATGGCGGCCAGGTCAAAAGGCAGGGTGCTGGAGCGAAACTGGAAGAACGGTCGGGGCTATGCCCTGCGCTTCTGGGCCTACGGCGAGCGCGAATACCTGACGCTTGGATTCGAGGGCGACGGCTGGACCTACAAGCGCGCCACCGAAGAGCTGGAAAACATCCTCGCCGACGTTCGCCGCGGCATCTGGGTCTCGCCGAAGAAGAAGAAGCCCCGCGCCGATGCCGAAGACGAGTGCGAGGCCGACGACGGCAGCGCCACCACGATCTTCGGTCCCTTCGGCCGTCAGCTCGTCGCTTCGCGCCGCGGCCAGGTCAGCGACAACCACATCGCTTTCTTGGAATGGGCGCTCGGGCACCTGCTCCCCTACTTCGGCGACTGGCCGCTGGTGGACATCGACGTGCAGGCGGTCGATGCCTACCGCCACGACAAGGTGCAGGAGGCCGAGAAGCGCCAGCGCGCCATCGACCGGCGCAAGCCGCTGCGCGACGACCGGGATCAGATCCTCCGGCCGCTTTCGGCCACCTCGATCAACCACACGATCGACACCTTGCAGTGGGTCCTCTCGATCGCGCTCGAATACAAGCTCATCCCGGAGAACCCGGCCGCCGGGAAGCGTCGGCGTCTCAAGGAGGCGCCGAAGCCGCCGGTCCACCTCGACACCGCCGAGCAGATCGAAGCGCTGATCGACGCCGCCGAAGATCTGGACCGCGATCTGCGGTTCACCCTCACCGAGCGAAAGGCAATCGTCGCGACCTTCGTCCTCGCCGGCCCGCGAGCGCTGGAGGTCGGCTACATGCGCTGGCGCGACGTCGATTTCGCCAGCGGCCGGCTCTTCATCGGGCGCTCGAAGACCCAGGCCGGGCTGCGTGAGATCAAGATGCTGCCGATCCTCCGCGACGTCCTCGCCGCTCACAAGGCGTCGGCGTACCGCAGCGGCCCCGACGACCTCGTCTTCCCGACCGTCACCGGAGGGCGCCGCGACAAGGACAACCTCCGCGAGCGCGTACTGGCTCAGGTTTTCGAGCGCGCCAATGAGCTGCTGGAGGAGCGAGGTCGGGTGCCGTTGCCAAAGGGCCTCACGCCTCACAAGCTGCGTCACACCTACGCCTCGGTCCTGATCGCCTGCGGGGAGGACCCGATCTCGGTGATGAAGCAGCTGGGGCACACCGATCCGGCCTTCACCCTGCGCGTCTACAGCCACATGATGAGCCGCGAGCCGGGCGAGCGGGCGCGGCTGAAGGCGCTCGTCAACGGCGAGCGGGTCGCTGCCGTCACCTACCCCCAGGAGCCGCCGCGGCTCCTCGACTGCGCGGCTTACGAGCTGCCGATCCTGCGGGCGCTGGCAGAGCACGACGGACAGGCACGGCGGCGGGAGATACGGGCGGCCGTGCTCGATGCCGTCGAGGGCCGGCTCTCGGATCTCGACCGCGAGATTCTCCCCTCGGGGGAACCGCGCTGGGAGGCCCGGTTTGACAAGGCACGCTCGAAACTCATGCAGGCGGGCTGCCTGAAGTCGGACTCGCCGCGGGGCGTTTGGGAGCTGGCCGCCCCGGGGCTTAAGCGGCTCGGCGCGACCGAGCGCAGGCGCCTTCGCGCCGTCGCTGCTCAGGGGTCCGAAGCCGACCGCGAGCGGGAGGCAATTGCCGCGTGAGGACTGAACGCCAACAACAGGAGGTGGCGAAATGAGCCCGACCGACTATGTCCTTTGCATCGGCGTCGGCCTGCTCGTCTTTTGGGTGCTCGGAGGAGTGAGCCTGCGCATTGGCGGGTTGACTCTCTTCCTTGCGGGCGCGGCGGGCATGACGGCCAACCCTGACCTGAGCGCGGCGCTGCTGATCGCGATGGGTGCCTTGATGTGGCTCGGCGGCCATTGGCACTACGCCCTGCGCCATCAGGAATTCAAGAGCCCGCTGGCCCGGCATGTCTTCTGCCGCTGGACACCGGAGTGGCTTGACCCGACCGCGGGCTGGGCGAGCGCCTTTGTCGACCGCGAAGAAGAGAGGCGGCGGGATCATGGCCGCTAGCTTCCGCGAGCGACTGCGGGGAGGCCGACGGCGCCGGGATCTGCGCCCGGACAGCGCGCCCGCGACCCGCCCGAAGCGTGTCACCGAGGGCGGCGAGCAGATCGACGTGGTCTTGCTGCGGGCCTTCCTCAAGCGCGCGCTGGAGGACGACGCCGTCGCCGACCCTGTCAACGATCTCCTCTTCGACCACGTCGTCGCCGGCCGCTTCCACCCCTCGGTCGTCGCCGAGAGCCTCCCCAGCTACATCAACGAAGTCCTGGGCGCCGTTACTCGCGAGGACTGGCAGGCAGTGGCCGACGAGCTGATCGCCGAGGCGCGGGAGATCAACGGCGAGGTCTGATGGTCCCGGCGCGCGAGATAGTCGTCTACTTGCCCACCGGAAACGACCCGGTGACCGCCGACATCGTCCGCGGTTCGGCGATCGTCGGCCGCCCGCGGTTCGGCTCCGCGGAGGTGACGGTCTACTTCGAGGGCGTTATCTACGACCACGAGAACGTCCGCACCCTCGCCGACCGGGCAACCCAGGCGGCGGGGCGGATGATCGAGCGCTACCCGACCGTGGCCAAGCGGATGATCCTTCGCGACGCCCTGGTGGCCGTCGGCACCTTCGATCTACGCAAGCGCCGCATCATGCTTACCGGGCCTCACTCAGAACGTGCCGTCGCCGAGTGGCTGGGCACGGTCCAGCTCGACCCGGCAGAGCTTCGGCCTAGCAGCGGCGCGATCGGCGCCGGGTTCGCCACGGTCGATGCTGGCCTCCTCCACGAGCTGATGCAGCGGGGAGGCGTTCGGGCCGAGGGGCACGAGTGGGTCACCAGCGATGGCCGGCGAACCTCGGCGGTCGGCGACGCACTGCTGTGGGCGCTGGAAAGCATCGCCCAGAGCAAGGACTGAGGCCAACCCGAAAATCTGAGGGGCCGTGTCCGCCAACGTCGCGGGAATCGAGCCCTCTTCCAGGCCCGTTGGTCAGGGAGAAATCGCCTTCGCCTGTGTACGGCTCGTGTGGCCGCTGTGGGGAAGAGATCCTTACGGGCGACCTGATCGGTACAAAAAGACGGTGACGACGACCGACCCATCTCCTGGGACTCCGCGTCAGCGCGAAATCCTGCGACGTCTGCAGCTTGTCGGCGGAGCGCCCGCGAGCTACTTCCGCGATGCGTGCCGCCTGATGGCGAAGGAACCCGAACTGGAATCTCAGACCCACTTGGTGGGCCATCTCCTGCGCGAGCTGAATAGTGGCCTCCTGGCTGCGCTCCGGCCGATGGTCCCGGCAGAGAGCTGGCCTGGGGACGGAGTCGACAACGCGCAGGCCAAAAGGATCGATGCGATCTGCGACGCCTTGCGGGTTCCGGGGGAGGACAACCTGCGGAGATCATGGACTGCCTTTTCACGCAGACTCGCCAGGTTGGCTCATCGAGGAGGACTCGTGGCGCCTCGGGCAGTCGATCGGGACTTCGAAGAGCATTGGGAACTTGGGGAAGCGGTCCTCGACACCGTGACGCAGCGAATCGAGGCGAACTACGCCGAGAACCTTCCGCGGATCGAGCAGCTTGCACGCGGCGAGCCCGATATCAAGGCTTACAGGGACACGATGCTCCACTCGATCGTGGCCCTTGATCGCTTCTTTTCCCTCGCTGGGGTTGAGTGGCTAGGCCCGTTGCGAGACGACGGTGCATTCAACGACCCGCCTTCCCTCGTCGCGAATGAGGACGGCATGTACGTGTACCCACGATGGCCACAGGGTCGGTTTCTAGCCCGAGTCGCGGCTGACGCCCCCCGGGAGGTAATCGAGATCGGCCAAAGTCTGAAGACGGATAACCCCGAGGCTTGCGAGTCACTGGTCGCAGCTGCTCTCAATATGGAAGTCAGCGACGCGGTGTCGCTCGTCAAGCCGATCGGCGAATGGCTGCGGAATCCGATCCATTGGGGCTTGCCATTCAAAGTTCGCGATCTCATCGTCCGCTTCGTCGACGCCAGTGCAGTCGAGGAGGGCCTGGCCTTGATGCAGCCTCTCGTGGCGAGCGCCAAGGGCGGAAATGGCGTCGACGGAGAACAGGTGATGTGGCTTTCGGAAAGGGTCTTTCCAGCCGTGGGTATTGCTGGTCTAGATCTACTGGCGGAGCTTATGACCGAGGAGGCGGAGGCCGAGAGCGGGCGCAGTCTCAGCTATTCACAGATGTGGCGTCCCGACATCGGCAGCGAGCAAATGCGAGACGACCGCGATCACCTCGTCAGCGCCGTGCGGGACGCAGCGGCGGCATTGGTAGAGGGGGACGTTGACCTGGACGATGTCGTTGCCGCACTGGAGCGCCCAGATTTGGAGATAACGCGCCGCATCGCGCTTGACCTCCTGAGCCGACACGTCGGGACTGACATCGCGAACCGTTACCTCCTTGATCGCTCTCTTCTGGAGGAAAGCGCTTACCGGCGCGAGTACACCAAGCTTGCGGAAGCTGGCTTCGGCGATCTTCCCGCCACTGGCCAGGGGCAACTACTCGGGTGGATTGGAGAGGCCGCCCCTTACGCCGAGAACCCGCGTCAGCGCATCTGGCAATTGCAGATGCTGAATGCTCTCGGAGATCAGCTGCCCGAGGAGTGGATTTCGAGGCGGGTGGAGCTTGAAGAAGAGATCGGCCCGGTGGAATCAGCAGCAGCTCCATTTCCGCAGCCTCGCTTCGTCGGGTCACGGTCTCCAATCACGGCGGACGAGATCAAGGAGATGGGAGTCGATGCGCTTCTTGATTTCCTACTGAGCTGGGAGCCCGAAGACGGATTCGACGTTCCTAGTCGTGAGGGTCTCTCGTCGGTGCTCGAAGGTGCGGTTAAAGATGCGCCGCGTTCCTTCGCTCACGCTGCGCCGAGCTTGGGCGACGTCGACCCCACCTACGTCAGAGCGGTTCTGCGGGGCCTGAATGGGGCGCTCGAAGCGGGACTTGATTTTGAGTGGGGTCCTGTCCTAGAGCTGATTGCGGCGATCAGCCGCCAGCTCTCAGATTCCGCACGGCAGGCTCAGGTTGCCGACGATGGCGACCCGGACTGGTCATGGAGCTGGCAACAGGCCCTAGAGCTGATCCTTCACGGCCTAGGCAGAAATGTTGAGAATCGAATTGACGACGGCCACTTCGGTGTGGTGATGGAAGTCGTCCGCGTCAATGTCGACCGCGCTGATCACTCGCTCACGAGGGAGCAAGAGGATGGCGAAGCATCCGAATCCCTGGCTCTCAATTCCGTTCGCTGCACGGCCCTTCGGGTAGCAATCGTCCTGGCGGCGCGCAAGCGTGAAATGGATGACAGCGGAGAAGGTCTTGACTCGGATGTGGCGGCAATTCTTGAGACGCATCTCGACGCTGACGTCGAGCCGTCGGCGGCAGTGCGCTCGATCTACGGGTGGTACTACGGGATGCTGCTGTATTGCGATGAGGCTTGGGCTGTCGCGCGCGTGTCAAAAGTCTTCCCGGTCGAGGACGAGAGGCTCTGGCGCGCTGCGTGGGAGAGCTTCGTCATGCGCAACGACGGCAACGGCAAGTTGCTCGATGTTTTGGGGGCGAGCTACCGCCACGCTATTGAGGGGATAAGCGCCGAGAAGGCGGAGGAACGCCTCAACGATCCTGACGAGGCTCTGATCGTGCATCTAGTGTCGTACTACGTCTCGGGCTTTATTGACCTCGGAAATGATTCTCTGCTCGATCAGTTCTACGAGAGGGCTTCGAACGAGCGCCGGTCCGAGGTGATTTCGCTCCTCGGCGTGAGCATGGAGACGCTTTCGCCGTTGGGCGAGGAGGGAGAAGCTCGCTTGCGGGAGCTCGCCGAGCGCCGTTTGAAGGCAGTTGAAGACGGCACCGATGCTGACGAGCTGGCGGGGTTCGCCTGGTGGTTGTCCTCTGGCTTGTTCGACACCGACTGGTCGCTGGGCTTCTTGCGGAGAGCACTCGAGTCTGGGTGCCACCCGCATCCAGATCATGTGATTGCCGAGCGATTGGTCGAGCTGCGAGGAGAGGGCTTGGCTGAGAGGGTGGAGATTCTGCGTCTTATGGTCGAAGGGGGTGCTCGCGAGTGGTTCGTTCTCGGCTCGCGGGAGAGAATCCGAGCGATTCTGCAAGACGGTCTTGCTGGCGGCGCGGCGGTAGCTTCACGGACCCGCGACCTGATCAATGTGATCGTGGCGCGAGGCAACCTGGACTTCGCCGACCTTTTGGGGGCAGGGGGGAGCGATGATCCGGGCCAGCCTTGAGGGCTGTGCCCCTGTCTCCTATGTCAAAACGCCGCGCCGTCGGCGTCGTGCCTTGACCTCGGCCGCGCTGCGGGGCGGCCGGCGATAGGGAAGATCCTCTCCGGCATCGCGTAGTTCGCGGATGTAGGGGGAGACTGAGTTCGGCGGGAGATCCAGCGCTTCGGCAATCTCCAGTTCCGGCCGCCCTTGATGCCAGAGGCGAATGACCAACTGGTCGCGCTCCCGTTTCGTAGGCCGCTCGCCCGGCAGATATTCGGGTGGAGGCAAGGGCCGGAAGCACCAGTTCGCCACGCCCTCGAACAGCTCATCGAAGCTGACGCCGAGTGCGGCAGACAATCGCACGAGCGAGAACAACCTGAAGTTCCTACTCCAGCGCTCGAAGGCCGAGACGTCGCTCGTGCTCATCGCGGCTCGGTCGGCGAGGCTCTGTTGGGAGAGGTCGAGCCGATAGCGGGCACGCAGCGCGTTCAAGCCCAAGCGCGCCGTCAGGAGGCGGGGCACGACCGCCGGCTCCTCCACGCGGAACGATTCGAGACCCGGGTTCCAAGCGACCCCGGCGGTGAAGAACGAGGCGGGCACATTGAGGCTGCCGGAGAGCTTCAAGATGAAAGTCAGGTTGGGAACGCCGGAGCTGCCTTTCTCAGCCCGGAACAAATGCGAGTGGTCGACCTCGGTCGCTTCGCGCAGCTCCCGATAGGTCAGGCCAGCCTCTTCTCGCCAAAGCGCCATGTTGGCTCCTATTCGAGCGGCGATCTCGTCGTTAGAGGCATCGTCGGTGGTGTGGGTATCGGCGGCCTGCGGCTCCGGTGGTCGATCCGAAACTTCACTGACCCGGACGCAGGTCTCCCGTCGCTGCCGGGCTCGCTCCTGCGCGGCTCTCGTTGGGGAACGCCGATAGGGAATTTGCTCGCCGCGCTCGCGGAGCCGGTGAACGATGGAGGAGATCGTTCCCGTCGACACCTCGAGGGCTTCGGCGATGGCGAACGCCGGCTTATCCTCGCCCCACATGCGCAGGACGTCGCCCTCGATGGCGCTTATCGGCCGGTGCGCTCTTCCGGTGCATGAGGGAGAGGAAGGCGGCTGAGGCTTCAGGCAGATGCCGTCGAGCAGGTGACCGGGAGGAAGGTTCAGGGAACAGGCGAGGGCCAGCAGCGTCTCGACCGTCGTCTCGTTGACACCTTGCTCGATCAGCGACAGCCCGTTCTTGCCGAGCCCCGATGCGCGGGCGAGGGCGTGTTGAGTCAGGTGGCGTCTCTCCCTGGCGTCGCGGAGGTTGGCGCCGAAGATCCTCGCCGCCTGGTGGCGGTCGACTACAGGGTCGCGCCGTGGCCCAGACTCGAAAGCGGCTTCGTTGACCGGGAGGACCAAGAAGAAGCCGGAGAGCCTTTCGGTCGGCAATGGCCCCTCCGCGTTGCGGATCACCTGACCGGGCATCCAGAAGATGCCCTCGGCCAATTGGTCGAGGGAAACGTCGAGCACCTGAGCCAGCTTCAGCGCCTTGGTCGTTCTTATCCCGTTGGCGCGGTCACCTTCGAGCTGCCAAATATCGCTTGGGTGCAGCCCTGCTCGCTCGGCGAGCCCGGCCTGATCCAAGCCCTTGCTCTGACGGAGCCGTCGGAGGTTGATCGAGAGTCGCTCAACCAGCTGGCTACCGGCGCCGGTTTCTGGCCGGCAGTCCTCGCACTCTTCGGGTGGCTCATCCGGATCGAGAGCGAGAAGCTCACGGCCGCATCGCGGGCAGCATCGATCCTCGAATGCCGCTTCCATGCCGGCCGCCTGTCACTCCCCGCGCGGGCGGCCGTCGATAGCTGCCCGAGAGCCGAGGCAGGTGGCGGAGATCCCTGTGACCGGCATGGGACCTAGACCTCTTCCATCGGTGGCCTGTACCTCAGCCCTCGGGCAGCTATCGACGGCCGCGTGTCGCGCCGCTGTGGGTGCGCGAGTTCTCGGGGGCCGGACCAGGGTGCAGGGCTCCCATCTCTGGAAGACCTGCATCCTCCCTGTGGCCTGCGATCCGGCCCCCGAGAACTCGCGCCTCCCGCAGCGAGCGCCTCGTTCATTTCTTCTTCGCCTCCACCAGCTCGTAGCGGCGCGGCTTGGGGCTGACGAGCCGCACCTTCTTCGCCTTGTCCTGACGTCCGAGGCAGTTGGCCACCGCGCCCGAGGAGCGTTTGATCCCCTTGGCTACGGCGCTCGGGGTATGAGGCGCGTCTTTCTTGTGGCGGCGCATGTAGCCGAGGACGAGCTTGTCCAGCTCGCCCGGTGCCAGGCGCTCCTGCTTCGAACCGTTCGACGCCCGTTTCGAGGAGCGTTTGGCGGCGGGTTTTTTCGTTGACTTCTTCTCGCTCATGCTGGTCCTCCTGACTCGCTTTTGGCTTGGTCCCACGCTGAGGTCATGCGACGACCGGGGCTCGGCCCCGGGGTCTCATCTACGGCGGGGAAGTCGTCGTCGGGCTCGACCCACTCGTAGAGGCAGTGGGTGGCGGAGCCCAGGCGCCATGCCGCAGGGGAGAGGCGCTCGCTGAGCGCGAACCACTCAACCGAGCGGGGCGGGTGCGACTTATCGAGAAGCGCGCCCGCCTCTTCCAACACGGTCCCCATCTCTCCCATGAACTCTTCGATCCGCAAGGCGGCCTTGACCCGCGCCTCCCTCCAAGCTCGATGCTGAGGTGCCTCCGGCAGCGCCCCGACCTCCTCGGCCTCATAGCGCCTGTCCAGCTCCGCGCGGCCCTCGGAGGTGAGGACCCAGCTATCGCCGCCGCTCCTTGCAGCCCGCATCAGGGAGCCGTCGTTTCGCAGGCGATCGAGTCGATGGTGGAGCTTGCGAATCGTGCACTCCGTCGGCTCGAAGCCGAGGTGTTCGGCGACGATCGCCGTGCCCACCTCGTCGGAGCGCGCGTGCCGGGCCGCTCGCTCAACCGCCGCCAGGATGATGATCTCGGGCGGGCTGACCGGCGACAGCTCGAAGTCCGTTCCGCTCGCCGGGCACTCAGTGGGGTCCGGCCGCTCGACCTCGTCACGCTGAGGTGAGTCGAGAAGGTCGAGCACTTCGTCGCAGGTATCGACAGCCTCGCGGAAGCGCTGCCAGCGATCCCTGCCGTCCTCCTGCGGCTCATTCCCGCGCGGCGGTTCGGAGGGTGCGCGCCGAGCGTCCCGGCGCAGCCGCTTGATCGCCTTGATGAGGCTGGGGGCGGGCAAGGTGAGGTCGACCGTCCTGCGGTCGTCCTCGACCTCCCAGCCGAGGTCGCCCATCAACCGCAGGTCTTCGCCGAACTCCTCGGCCAGCTCATCGAGGCTGACGCCCTCGCTGCGGGCCAGCTCCGGCGGGTCTTGGCCCAAGATGAAGAGGCGACGCACCATGAGCCAGTGGAGCGTGCCGCGCTCCTTGGAGCCGATCGTCACGGTGGTGGTCATGCTCGATCGCTCGGCCGAGGATCGAGGTCGGCCAGCACCTTCTCGCAGGCGTCATAGCCCCGCCGGAACCGCTCTTTGGATTCGATGTCCTCGCGGTCCTCCTCGGCCCAGCCGCCGAGCACCATCCCAGCTTCGCCCTGCAGGCGCTGGAGCAGTTCCATCAGGTCGTGTTCGGGCATCCCCAGCTCGAACTCGGTGCGGCCGTCGTCTTTGGCCCAGCCGATGTCCTTCAGCAGCTCGAAGTCTTCGCCGAACTCCAGCCCGAGCCGTTCGGCGGTGGCGAAATCCTCATCGCGCTCCAGCGCGCTCCAAAGGTCGCCGACGGAGCCAAGGTGATTGCGGACCAGCTCGTAGAGCCCGTTGCGCTGCTCGCGGTTGATCGTGGTCGTGGTGCCGGGCACGGCGGCCCTCCTCTCGGTAGGGCACCGAAGCCGGCCTCGATGCCGCCCCGAGTGGGGGCAACGGGAGTACCGTTTCCGTTGCATCGAAGTGTGAGCTTCGGTGCCGGCCCCGG
>Ga0075325_1000012_pt1 | contig 19025 bp, 20 predicted proteins | sample MayberrySE_Catta_5_FD_120048 | JGI IMG/M metagenome (GOLD analysis project Ga0075325, IMG submission 120048) | Natural and restored wetland microbial communities from the San Francisco Bay, California, USA, that impact long-term carbon... | ecosystem: Environmental > Terrestrial > Soil >... | reverse complement strand
TAGAGGCTGCCGAGGGCGAGGGCATCGATCAGGTTCTGACCCAGCTCGGTCAATGGTCAGCTGAGCTCGAAAGCAAGCTGAGCGCTGTCGGCGCGGTAGATGAGACGGGCGAACTCGAGCGGACGCTCCCGCTCTAATCCGGTCACCCGGCCGTACTGGACGAAGCGTCCCATCAGGGCGGGCTCGCCGGCTGTGGCACCAACCTGAGAGGACCCCCACTCGCCGAAGAAAGTGTGCTCGACCGAGACAGTGGCACGGGTGAGCTCGAGCCCGTTGGGCTCGGGCGGCGTCGCGCCGGTCTCGAGCGCTCGCACGGCGGGCAGGAACCACGGCACGTGAGCGGCGTTGGAGAAGGAGTCGACCAGGCAGACCGATGGCTCGCCGACGTCGACGACTGCGGTTACCTGTGTGATTGGCGTGCTTGGGTCCTCGATCTCGAGGAAGCGAGACACGGTGCCGTCCGGCCGGTGCTCACGCGCGCTGAGCACGGCGATTGCCAGATCACCCCGGCGATCGAACGACAATTTGACCAGCCCGGCCACCCGGACCTCGCGCCGCGGCGGGGCGACAAAGGCCCCCGATCCCTTTACCCGGACGATTGCGCCGTCGCCGACGAGCAGATCGAGCGCCGGCCTGATCACCGCCCGCGAGACGTTGAACTTTTCTTCGAGCTCACGTTCGGAGGCAAGCCGAGCCCCGGCCTCCCAGGTCCCGACCTCCAGCATCACCTTGAGGGTCGCGGCGAGCTGGAAGTAGAGCGGCACGTCGCTGTCGCGGTCAAGCTCGCCGCTGCCAGCCAGATAAACAGCAGGGGACTGCTTGGGCTGACCCTCAACCGATTGGGCAGGCTCGATCATTCAATACGAGAATACCTTTCGAGTACCGAATTACAGCCGGAGCACGGAAGGTGGCGCCCGCTGGACTACCTAGGCCCTCAGCAGATGATTTCCTCGTCGAGAGTTTCTCTCGTGTTGTTGTCCTCGTTGGACTCCGGGATCACGTTGCTGGAGTCGGCCACGGCAGTCCAGCTGCCGTTACACGAGCCGCTCGTGTAGGCCTGCGTCGCCGAAGCGCCGGCGGGCAATCCCGCGAACTGCACCGAATCCCGAACCGTGGGCCCGTTGTAGACGGTGACGGTGAATGGCCCGGCGGCGACGGCGCCCTGGTTCTTGACCGTCACATCCCCAGCCGTCAGCCAGGTGACGATGAGATCGGCGTCTCCGGCCGGCCCCGGTGGTGGCGGTGGGGGCGGCGTGCTGTCCGCAGGTGGAACGGGCGGCGGGGGCGGGTCCACGTCGAAGGTGACGATCCGGTACGTCGCCCGCGCCTTGTCGCCGTTTTCCATCGAGAGCCTGCCGCTCAGCCGGGCGCTGCCGATCACCTGCCGCCCCGCCGGCGCGCCGAGCCGGTAGGCGATCGGCAGCGCGGTCATGCGATCGAACAGGTTCAGGTCGCCGGTGTCCTGCGGGCCGAAGTCGTCCTCGCGCAGCTGCAGCCAGACCGGGACGACGTCCGCGGTGCGGTGGTCGCGGGCCAGGCCCGAGGCCGTCCATACGCGGCGCGAGTCCTCGAGCCAGCGGTCGATGCTGCGGTCCCTGACCAGGGTGCGACCGTTGACCACGAGGGTGACGCCATGCAGGAGCCAGCCCCCGGCCGCTCCGTCCCTGCTCTTTTCGATCGCGACGCGGCTGATGTCGCCGAGCGTGAGCCCGTTCCGGGTCGCCGCTCCGATCGGCACGCTGTAGGTGTCGTCGTCACCGCGCTCGAAATCGTCGTAGAGACGCTTGTCGAGCGAGAACCGCTGGCGTCCGATGTTCAGGTAGACGTTGTCGTCGGTGCCGGCGAAGCGGCGATCACCGGTCTCGATGCGAACCGTCATCGACTCCACCGGCGTGCTCTCGCGCTGGGAGGTCGGCACCGAGCGAATCCAGGTGAACGGCGCGTAGGAGCCCGGGAACCCGAAGGAGTCCTCGCCGTTGATCACGGTCGAGGTGTAGGGCTGCCCGTCGATGCGCGCCTGCGCGTAGATGTCGGCCGAGCCGACCAGGTCGCCCAGGTCGATGCCCCTGTAGTTGAGGATCTCGAGCTTGACGAAGCGGGTGAATAGCTGGTCGGTGCGGCTCGAGGGCAGGTCCGGCAGGCTGAGCGGCTCGGTCGGGTACTCGCGGAAGCCGCCGATGTAGCGGTTGAACGCCTGCCGGTACGGGGTGGGACCACGGTCGTGGAAGTCGCCGAGCGCGAGGCGCAGGCTCGTGATGCTGCCCGCCTTGCCGGTGCGCTCCCCGCACTTGAATGGCAGGCACGGCTCCCCACCGCCCTGCCAGTGACCGCTGAAGATCGAGATCTCCTCGGCGCCCCTCACATCGTGCCGCAGCGCTGCCGTGCCGCGCAGCGACATCGCCCGCTTCCACAGCGGCTCGTTGCCGAGCCAGGACCGGACCGCGCGGATCCACTGGCGGGTGGCGAAGTAGGCGGTGACGTAAGCCTCCTGGTACTTCGGGCGGCCCGGCCAGTCCTTGTTGAGGCCGCCGCGGAGGTGATCGTTCTTGTTCGACTGCCAGTTGCCGTGATCGCGGGGGATGCCTTTCACCCCGGTGTAGACGGCGCGATTGCCGGTCAGCTGCCGGCGCGCCTCGGGCGGCACGTCGAACCAGGTCGGCGTCTCCCCGAAGCCGAGCGAGGAGACGCCGGGGCCGCCGAGGCCTTCCTCGGGCAAGGGGTCCTCCACCCAGTTGCTGTGCGTGTAGAAGTCCTGCACCGAGTGCAGGGAGATCCCCAGCACGGCCATCACGTCGAGCGGGTCGGCGCGCGGCTGCCGTCCGGCGTACTGGACCCACTTGCGGGTGAGGAACATCAGGCGCTGCCACTCCTGCTCGACCCCGGCGGTGGTCGAGAGGTCCGGCATCCCGATCTGGCGGCTCTCGGCGTCGAAGTGCATTCGCCGCGCCCCCTCGACCCACTGGCTCAGCCAGTCCTCGCGGTTGAACCCGAACCGGGTGAGGCCGATCAGGGCGTGGGCGTGGCCGGAGTAGGGGTTCTCGTCGGGGTTCGTGTAGTAGTCGACGAACCAGTTGTCGACCATGCCGACATCCGCAGCCGCCGCGCTGAACCCCTCGGCGGTGAGCGCATCCCGGGTCATGTCGGCATGCGGGCCGGTGTCGAACGCCTGCGCCGAGCTCGGGGCAAGCCATAGCCCCAATGCAAACGCGATCGCGATCAGCTGCCGCACACGTTCACCTTCTCACACCAACGACGATGGACCAATCCGCCTCAGTCGCAAGGGCTCCGTGAACGCGCCCGACAGGATTCGAACCCGTGACCTTCGGTTTCGTAGCCCGAGCCGGTGGGTCGGCTGGGCTACGTGGGGCGCGATTTCAAGCGGGTTTCAGCGAATCGAGTCCCGCTGGGATCGGCTGGAATCTGTGGGGCATGTTGCCCCATTTGTTGCCCCAGGAGCCTTCAAACAGACTGGCTTTCCGTCCTTGATCGTCTCGCCATCGTCGCGATCGCGATCGACTCCCCCAAAAGCTTCTCCGCCAACTGCCTGACACGGGCGCCGTCATTACTTCGCAGCGCATCCACCAGTGCCAGGCGCTGCCACAACTCGGGATCCGCGAGCGCCGCCTTGGTCACCATCGGATGGAGCGGCTCCAACGCCAACCCCCGCACCCTGCCCATCGCGTAGGGCCAAACCACCGGCAGCCCCGGGTAATCGGCGAGCTCCCCCTTCAGCGGATCAGCGGCCCACGATGTCGGAACTCCCGGGGCTTCGGAGCCCAATTTCGCCGGGAAGCTGAACTTGACCGCATGGACGAGGAACTCTTCAGCATGCGGCTCGTGGACCCGCCGACGCTCCTCCGAGTAAAGGCCCGCTTCGCCAAGGCGGCGCATCGCCCGATGCGTGCCCGCGACATCGAAGCCAAGCGCACTCGCCAGGTCTCGCACCGGAGGCGGCCCGGCCGGGTCAAGCAGCTTCAGCAGAACGACCACGTCTTGCCCCTTCAGCATGGCGTTTCATGTTTCGATACGTGAAACAAAGACAAGTCATGCCCTACTCGGCGAGCCGACGCAGCGTCTCGGCGTGTTTCTTCATGGCCTTGCGAATCTGCCGCCGCAATTCCTCTGGCGTGCCCGGCAACCCGGACTTCAACTCGCCCTTGACCGTGTCTCTTTTTTGCTTTGGAGTGCGGGGGTCCATAGGCATGCAAGGCTAGCTGGAGGGGCAGCGTAAACGTTTCGTCGGTTACGCCCTTGGCTGTCGGGAGCGTCCGATAGACATCGGCAAATGCCCGACGCGATTGCCGAGCTACTTGCCACCGACGCTGCCCGCGTCAAGCTCGGCGCGAGGGGAATCTCGACGGCCGAGGCGGAGCAACTGCCGCGCAATCGCCACGCGATCGTTCGCAATCCCCGCAGCGGCGGTCAAGAGGGCGAGCGGCTGCTGCTCATCGGCCACACCGACGGCGGTCGCACCCTCACGCTGGTGATCGAGCGCACCGTCGACCCAACGTCGTGGCTAATCGTCACCGGCTGGACCGCCACCGAGCGCGAGCGTAGAATCATCAGTTGACATGGGAAAAGATCCCTGGACAGACCCCGATCCTCAGCCCGGCGATTTCGACGCTGAGATTGATCGCGCCCACTCCGATCAGATCGAGATACACGAGGGCAATCCCGGCGCGAAGCTCTCGATCATCGTGAGTGTCGAGGGCGACGACGCCAAGCGCCTAGAGCGAATCGCCACTGAGCGCGGCCAACAGCCCGGCGAGGTCGTCTCCCAGCTCCTGCGCAGCGCCTGAATACCTTCCTACGAACCTCGCATCATCTGGAGGCGTTGACGGATTGCAGTTAGCCCTCGGTCAACGAAATCGATTGCGCGGACCGAAAGCTGCCGCTGCTTGGCGGCGCGCTCCCTCCGTACATCCTCTGCATAGTGATGGGCACCGGTTGGGAGGAACTGCTTGAAGGAATACTCACCGCTCGCAGTTATCGGCGGGTAGATACAAGTCGATTCGCACCCAGACGATTCCAGATCAGTGGTGCCCAGCTTGAACTGGTGGCGCTGAGCCCCGACGTCGGCGAGACCGCAGGGGGCGACGATCATGCGCAAGAACTGCTCAACAGCTTGAGCTGCCGCCGAGTGGGAGAACGCGAAAACGTTCTGCCTAGCGGCGAGGGGGTGGTCGGAGGGCAGCGCAGCGATGTAGGCGGGGTCATCGAGGGAACCGTCTTTCTCGACCGGGACGTCACCGCTCCTGTACTGGCCCAAGCACTCAAGACAGCGCCGGCCTGGCGCCGCGACGTGGGCTCTCCAGCTAGCCATCCGCAATGTGCCATCTGCCTTGCGCTTGATGTGGATACCGGAATCGACGACTGGGATGAGATGAGCCATGGCGATGTAGTTGAGCGTGGCTCTGGGCCATGGTCGATCGACACAGCTGAATAGGACATCGCAATCAAGGGCTGCACGAAAGCCATCGTCCTCGACCACACTAAATTCCAAGGCCTCTATGCCCGGATTCGCGGCAGTGGTCGAGGCCCGTAGGGCCGAGGACAAAGTGGCGACCTTAGCTCGGCGCAGACGCGCGTCCAGCCGGGTTGCGTGGATTAGGCGATCGAGATTCTTCACCTCAACGGTGTCGAAGTCGAGAAGGAGGATCCGCTCAACGCCGGTCCTAGCCAGTGACTCTCCGACCATCGCACCAACGCTGCCAGTCCCAATAACTCCGACCCGCAGCCGCGCAAGGTCAGCCTGAACCGCGTCTCCCCACGCCGAAACCGTTCGCAGCTGAGCGGCTGTCGCTTCCGGAGGCGGACGCAGCTTCGGGTTCCAATACGCCTCCAACTGATCGCCGACTGTGCGCACGTTCTCGCAATCGACCCGGCGATACTCTTGCCTGCCTACTCGCTCCCAGAAGCGAGCCGAGAGCTGTCCGTCTCCGGCCATCGTCAGCCCGACGAGGGGAAGGCCGGTGATCGCTTGCGCGCGGGGAGCGTGGCTGGACTCAGTCTTGATGTCCGGCTTGCTCATCCCCTGCCAAGAACGGCCGTTCGGATGGCTGTGCAGAAAAGCCAAACCAGCGCCGGACGCACGAGCAATCTCGGCGGCCCGAAAGAAATAGGCGCTCTCGAAGCTGGCGGTGCCGTGAACGTGACGCTCACCTTCCTGTGGGAGGACAACGTCTGCAATGAGCGCCGAGACTCGCTTCCGGCCATAACTCGGATGCCATATGGCGAAGCAGAGATCCTCCTGATGATCAGTTCGCAGAAGATGGTCACGGAGGCGGTCGTGAACCTCGGTCGATAGGGCAACGCTATGCGGCATTGGCTAGCGGCGCCGGCAGTTCCTCATTGAGGGTCCGCAAATGGCGCATGTAGGCGTTGACGCTGCGATCAGTGAGATTCCACCGCGGGTGCGGCCTGCTCCAGTGATCCCATTCGGGGCCAAAGGCCACGTTCTCGTGTACGCCGCCGAGACCTCGGCCGCGCAGGAAAGCAGGTCGGTAATGCGGCCCATGCGGCGGCTCGATGGGGAAGTTCGGCGGAACCTCGAGCCCAAGGTCCACTCGCTCACTCATCCGGGGACCGTTTGGGAGAACGTATTCAAAGTAGAGGAGGGTCTCCGAATCCTCGACCAGCTCGGGTTTGAACCCGAGCTGGTCGAGGCCTTCCGCGAACAGGGAAAGGCCCTGGGTCATCAGGCTACTTCCGCGGGTGCGCGATCAGCGGTGACGAAACGCATCCCCTGATGCAGCTTGATCTCCTCGGCTGCGTCTTCGTGGTTCTCCTGGCCCCCTTTGCCGTGAAGCTCCACGAGGTAGTTCTCGTCGGCGTCGAGACCGACGAGCTCAAGCAGCTCGGCGACCGTCATCGTCCGTTCTTCGACTTTGAAGGTCTCCCCGTCGACCTCGATCGTGATCCCCTTCGGCTTCGGGTTGTCCTCTGGTTTCGGCATACTCCTCCTAACTCAGTCCCAGCTCGGCGGCGAACCGAGTCGGCTAACATTTCAATCGTGGTAGAAATTATAGCAAACGTGATCGACCCCAAGGGACTGGTCGTTCCGCTGTGAGTCGATTTGAGACGGCGCGGTGGATCGGTATGCGACTGCATGACGCCCGCCGCAGCCGAGAGATGACCCAGGGAGCCTTGGCTGATCTCGCCGGGGTATCCCAGTCGGCAATTGCCATGTGGGAGAAGGGCAAGCGAACCCCACGCGTTGAGGAGCTCGTGCACCTGGCCAGTGCTCTTGAAGAGGATGTGTCCAGCTTCCTGCCAAAACCCCGGGAACTTGAACCGCTGCGCGCGATACTGCGAGCAGAGACGACCGAGCTTGACCATGGCAAGCTCGGTCGAGAACTCGAACGGGTCGTAGATGTCGCCGAAGAATTGCCGATGCAGCGGGCCCGGATCATCATCAGCGCTACTGATCCTCATGCCGCAGCCCACGAGCTGCTTGCCGCCGCAAAAGCTGAGGGCCCACCGGTTAACGTCGCTCGTATTGCCCAGCTCTGCGGCGTCCGCGTTGTTGCCAAACCCTTGGCTGATGCACTTTCCGGAGCCATCCTCGAGCTCGACGACGGACCGGTAATTGCTGTCAACGAGGACCAGGCAGTTGGCCGCCAGCGGTTCACGATTGCTCATGAGCTCGGCCACCATCTACTCCGTCATCACGACCGCTTCCACGTCGACCTCTCTGCGCACACTGAGGCTGGTGAGCCTCCCGGCTATAACTGGCTGCACGAGCGCCAAGCCAATGAATTCGCCGCCGACCTTCTAATGCCCGAGGTCATGGTGCATCGCGAAGCGGCAGAAGCGAAATCGCCGAGAGCTTTGGCTCGTCGTTTCCGTGTCAGCCCAATGGCGATGAGCTACCGGCTTGTCAACCTGGGACTCGAGCCCGGCTAAAGTCCTGCTTGTCTCCCGAACCTGACGGTGGGGATCTAAGAAGCTAGAGAGGATGCGCGTTCGAACAGGTCGAGGGGTGACGCCTCGTCTCCCGGCAGCAGATGCGTGTAGCGAGTCAGCGTGAAGGCGGGCGAGTGGTGGCCGAGGGCGCGGCTTAGCTGGAGGAGGTTGGTGCCTTGACTGAGGTGGAGCGAGGCGAAGGTGTGGCGGAACGTGTGGAAGCCGGCCCAGGGAGCGTCGACCTCCTCTGCGAGCGGCCTGAGGACGCGACGGCGGAGGTTGCCGGGATTGAGCGGGCTGCCTGCTTCGCTGGGGAAGGCGAGGGCGGTCGAGTCCTGATCGGCCCAGGCGGCAAGGTGGGTGCGCAGCTTCGCCACCAATGATTTCGGGAGGCGGACCTCGCGGCAGCCGTACTTGCTCTTCGGCGGCACGATGCGGTCGCGAACGATGGCTCGGCGGACGCAGACCTCGGGCTCGTCCTGGTCAAGCTGGAGATGCAGACGTTGGAGGCCGATCGCCTCGCTGATCCGCAGGCCGGTGGCTGCCAGAAGCTCAAGGAGCGGCGCATGGTGCTCCGGCGCCATCGCCAGGATGGAGGCGAGCTGCTCCCGGCTGAAGACCTTGACCTCCTCGTCGGGCAGTTGCTCGCGGTGAGGCATGGCGAGTCCTTGAGCCGGGTTGTGGCGGATCAGGCCCTCGCGCTTGGCGGTCGCCAGGGCGGCGCGGAGCGGAATCACGGCGTTGGCGATCGTGCGGTCGCTGAGGCGCTTGCCTTGCTCCTCCTCGTCGGCGAGCCAGTCCATGTAGCGGGCGAGCGCGTAGGTGCTCACGTCGCCCAGCTTCAGCTTGCGGGGGAAGTGGCGGTGCGCGTAAGCGCGGATCAGGCGGCGGTATTCCTCGCGGGTGCTCTCGCGGAAGCCTCGCCTGCCCTGGCCTCGGTAGCGCTCGACCCATTCATCGACGTAGCGGAGGAAACCGATCGTCGTGCGCTCCTGAAGCTCGCCGCGGTCGCGGTCGGTCTCGCTTTCGCGCTTGATCCGCTTCGCCTCCTCGTATGTGCGGGCGTGGCGCTTTCGCTGCCGCCCGGCGCTGCGGTAGACGCTGACGTAGCCGATCGTGCGGCCCGCCCCGTCCACGCGCTTGAAGACACCCGGCGTCTTCGTCTGCTTCAGCCGCCGCTTGTCGCCGCAATTTGGATCGGCCGCAGGGACCGACGTATCCTGGGAAACGCTCATGAGCTTGTACCTCGTGAGCCGGGGGCGGGCCGTTTGCGCGGCGCCGCCCCATTTGCGTTGTCGGACAAAACGTTAACAGGAGGATCGGGGCGTCTCGGCGAGAACCGGACCCCGCGATGACGCTTCCCCGGAGGTTTCCACTGGGGTTTCCGACGGGGTTTCCCGTGGGGTTGACATGGCGCCCCACCAAGGTCGGCGTCCGGCCGCTTGGGGCTTGGCTTTGGAGCCACAGCTTCGCGCTGACTTCTATTCGAGGGGTTCGTTCTGCACTTCGTTCTGTGGCTCGCACTGCACTTCGCTCTGCGGCTCGCACCCGCTCAACGCGAAGGCCGCGGAAAGCCGCTTCGTGCCTGGCTTCGCGACGACAGGGCTCCGCTGACTTCTATAGCCAGTGTCAGTCCCGAATCTCAATCGCCGCCAACTCACGGTCCGACCCGCTGCGTCAGCCTCGCCGTGGCTCTGCTGATCTTCGCCTCCTGAGTGGACCGTCCGGCCGCCTGATCGGACGGCCGGACGTTCGGCAGACGACGAAACAAATCGGCGACTGCGGCTTGCCGAGGGCCGAGGCAGGGACGCAGCCCAAGCCTTGGGCTCCGTTCCCTCCCTGTGGCCTGCGCCCCGGCCCTCGAGAAGCCGCTGGTCGCGCCTCAGCTTCCGCGTGGGTCGAGTTGCTCGATCAGTTGCTCGCAGGTGGTCTTGGAGCGCTCGTAGCGCTGCTTGGCACTCTCTTCTTCCTTCTCCAGCAAACGCGCACAGGCCGAGCCCTCCAGCACGCATCCAGCTTCGCCATGCAGACGCCGCAGCAGTTCGATCAGGTCGTGCGGCGACATCCTCAGGGCGACGTTCGCTGGGCGGTGCTCCGGCTCCCAGCCGATGTCTTCGAGCAGGCGGAAGTCTTCGCCGAACTCGATCCCCAGGCGCTCGGCCTTAACGAAGTCCTTCTCCTCGATCGCGATCCAGAAGTCGCCTATTCCGCTGAGGTGGTCGAGAACGAGCTCGTAGAGCGCGTCTCGGCGCTCCCGGTCGATCGTCGCGGTGGTTTTGCCAGGCACGGAGTCCCCTTTCGTCCAGGACGCCGAAGGGAAGCCCAGGGATGCGTCCGACTCCCGCCCGCTGCGGGTACCGTTTCCATCGCATCGAAGGCTTGCTCTTCGGTGCCGGGCCCCGGGGCGTGTCGAGCGTCGCCGGGGCCGCTATTTGGTCTTGTCGGCGGCGAACGTAGGTGGACGGGAGGCCCGTCTCAAGGTCTGCCGCCGAACCTCACTCGGACTTCATGTTGCCCCAGGCGTTGCCCCATGACGATTTTCGGCGGTTTGGCGCAAAGCCGAAACACCCGCAAACCCGCTCCCTAAGCGGGATTCAGCGAACGCGCCTGACAGGATTCGAACCTGTGACCTTCGGTTTCGTAGACCGACGCTCTATCCAACTGAGCTACAGGCGCGGGATGCCGGGCTGATGCCCGGAGGGGCGATTCTAGGGACTTGGGGGCTTGGCTAGGCGGTTGCGGGATCGGCGGGCTTGTTCAGCCGCACATGCCACTGGACCGTGGCGGTGGCGACGCGCTGGCCGTCGGCGTCGCTGAGCTCCACCTCGCAGGGGAAGACGACCTTGCCGTCGGCGTCGAGGGTGGCGAGCGCGTCGGCCGCCGGGACGCCCAGCTTGGCGGTGGCCTCGATCGGGCCCTTGGCGATCTTCTCGTATGAGATCTCGGCGCTGCGGGCGAGCGGCGTGACGTCGCCGAGGCGCTCGGCGAAGGCGCCGACGAAGGCCGCACCGGACGCCGTCTCGGCGACGGTGAAGAGAGCGCCGGCGTGCTGGGAGCCAACGTGGTTGGTCAGCTCGGCCCGCTCGGGCAGGCGCACGGTCGCCTCGCCGGGCGCCACCTGGGTGATCTCCAGCCCAAGGTGCCCGGCAAAGGGCACGGCCTGGGTCATCCCCTGGGCGATCAGGTCGAAGTCGGTCATCGACGGGGACCCTATCCCGTTGCGGGGCGACTTATTCACCCCCACGGTGAATAAATCGCCCCGGAAGGCTCAGCGGCCCTCGAACTCGGCGTGCCCGGGGCCGCCGTGCTCGAGAAAGGTCTTGACGGCGTTCTGCAGATCCTCGGTGTCGAACAGATCGCCGGCCTCGGTGCGGATCGCCTCGTCGGCGGCCGGGATGCCGCCCTCGCGGAAGCGGCGCAGGACGAGCTTGGTCATCGCGTGCGCCTTGGTCGGGCCGCTGGCCAGCTCGGCGGCGAAGGCGCGGGCCCGCTCGTCGAAGCCCTCGTCCTCGAAGACCCGGTTGACGACACCCCAGCCCTCCAGCTGCTCGGCGCCAAAGAGCTCACCGGTCATCACGAACTCACGGGCGCGACCGCTGCCGGCGCGCTCGGCCAGCCGCTGCGTGCCGCCCATCGAGGGAGTCAAGCCGACGACTTTCTCGACCAGGCCGAACTTGGCCGAGCGCGCGGCGAGGATCAGGTCGCAGCCGAGCGCCAGCTCGAAGGCCGCGGTCAGGGTCAGCGCGTGGGCGGCGAAGACGACCGGCAGGGGCAGCGCTTCGACCCGCTCGACGGCGCCGATCAGCTCGTCCCAGAGGCCACTCGCCTGCTGCGGCGTCAACCCGTCGAACTCGGCGACGTTGACGCCGCCGGAGACGGCCCGCCCCTCGGCGCGGAAGAGCAGCGCCCGCGGCAGGTCGGCCTCGACCGTCGCGACCGTCGCCTGCAGGGCCTCGAACATCTCGCGGTCGAAGAGGTTGAGTGGCGGGCTGTCCAGCGTGGCAACAGCCAAGCCCTGCACGCGCTCGAGTCGAATAGCCACGCCGAGACCCTACTTCCCTCCCGCGTGCCCTGAGGCGTCCTGGGGCCAAGCGGGACAAGGAAGAGGGAGCCGGAAGGCTCCTGCCTTTCGGCGACCGATGACGCCGTAACGCGCCGGCATCCAGGGCGCCTCAGGGCACGCGGTGGACCTCGAAGAGGTTGGTGCCCAACTCCTGCTCGGGCAGCCCGGCGGTGATCGCGATCAGCTCGCCGGACTCGGCTATGCGGTGCTCGCCGGCGAGCCGCGCGCAGTCCTGCAGCAGGCCGCGCACGTCGGTCTCGTGGTCGTTGAGCACCGCGGTGACGCCGAAGAGCAGGCCCAGCCGGCGCACGGTCTCGATCCGCGGCGAGACGGCCAGCACCGGCACCTTGGGACGGTGGGCGGAGACCAGCCGCGCCGTGCGGCCGCTGTGCGTGGGCACGACCAGCGCCGCTAGGCCCAGCCGGTAGACCGCGCCGACAGCCCCCTGGGCGACCGAGTCGGCGACGTCCTGGGTCGCCTGGTCGGTACGGCCGAAGAGCCACTCGCCGTAGGGCAGGTCGGGCTCGGTGGCCCGCGCGATCTGGTCCATCACCCGCACCGCCTCGAGCGGGTTCTTGCCGACGGCGGTCTCCTCGGAGAGCATCACCGCGTCGCTGCCGTCGTAGATCGCGTTGGCGACGTCGGTCACCTCGGCCCGGGTCGGCCGCCGCGCGGTGACCATCGAGGCGAGCATCTGGGTTGCCGTGATCGCCGGCTTGGAGCGCTTGCCGGCGGCGCGGATCAGCCGCTTCTGCACGACCGGCACCTGGGCCAGCGGCAGCTCGATGCCGAGGTCGCCGCGGGCGACCATGATGCCGCCGCTCGCCGCCTCAACGATCTCCTCGACGTTCTCCGCCGCCTGGGGCTTCTCGATCTTGGCGATCAGCGGGATGTCCGCATTGAGCGCCCGAAGCCGCTCGCTGACCGGCTCGAGGTCGGCAGCGGTGGAGACGAAGGAGACGGCCAGCAGGTCGATTCCCTGCTCGACCGCGAACTCGACCCAGCCGAGATCGCCATCGGTGGCGGCCGGCGTGGTCGCGCCGGGCACGTTCATGCCCTTGTGCGAGGAGAGCGTGCCGCCGACCTCGACCTCGCAATCGACGCCGCCGTCCTCGGGCTCGTTGACACGCAGGCGGATCGCACCGTCGGCCAGGTAGACCAGCTCGTCCTCGTGCAGGGCGCCCACCCCGGGCCAGCTGACCGGGATCGTCTCGCGGTCGCCCTCGACCTCGCGCGGCGTCAGCTTCACGTGCATGCCGGTCTCCAGCTCGGCGACGTCGTCGCGCAGCTCGCCGATGCGCAGCTTCGGCCCCGGCAGGTCGCCGAGCACCGCCACCTCGCGCCCCGCCTGGGCGGCCGCGGCGCGGATCGCCTCAACCGTGCGCGCATGGCGCTCGCGGTCGGCGTGGGAGAAGTTGAGGCGCAGGACGTCGGCGCCGGCCTCGATCAGGCGGGGCAGCACATCGTCGCCCCAGCTCGCGGGACCGACCGTCGCGATGATCTTCGTGCGTCTGCCACCCTGCATGGGTTGACTGTAGAGCGTGCTCAAACCATGACATCGATCTGTGTAACAATTCTCCCGTGAGCCCCGTCGCCGAGCGCAATGCAGAGCCCGAGGAGCGCACCGTTCCCGGCCTGCTCGGCGAGGCCCCACTTTCCCCCGCCGGACCGATCGAGGCGAGCGAGGCAACAGAGCTGCCCGAACCCCCGGTCGTGCAGCTGCCCCGCCTGGCGCAGATGCTGCGCTTCAACCAGCGCCAGATCGAGTACGTCTTCGGCGCCCGCCGGCGTCTCGGCGAGACCTTCCAGCTGCACACGCTGCTGCCGGAGAACTTCGTCATCACCAGCCACCCCGACCATGTGCGCTCGCTGTTCACCGCCAAGCCCGAGCAGGCGCCCTCGCTGACGGGAGAGTCGCCGCTGCGGCCGATCCTCGGCAGCGGCTCGGTGCTGACCGCGGTCGGCCCGCGCCACATGCGCCAGCGCAAGCTGCTGCTGCCGCCCTTCCACGGTGAGGCGATCGAGCGCTACACCGAGATGATCGCCGCGGCGACCGAACGCGAGATCGACAGCTGGCCGCTCGACCGCCCCTTCGCCCTCGCGCCGCGCATGCAGGCGATCACGCTCGACGTGATCATGGCCGGCGTCTTCGGCATCGAGGGCCGGCCCGAGCGCGGCACCCCCGAGAACCGCATGCGGGCGACGGTCAAGCACCTGGTCGCCACCTCGACCTCGCCCCTGGCCCAGATCGGCGAGCTGATGAACATCGGCCGCGACGAGGCCGTCGGCCTGACCAAGATCGGCGTCGGCGTGCTCGACCGTCCCACCTACGCGGTGATCGAGGCCCGCCGCCGCGACGCGCAGCTCGAGGAGCGCCGCGACATCCTCTCGCTGCTGCTGCAGGCGCGCACCGAGGAGGGCGAGGCGCTCGACGCCAAAGAAGTCCGCGACGAGCTGCTCACCCTCGTCCTCGCCGGCCATGAGACCACCGCCAACTCGCTCTCCTGGACCTGGGAGCGCCTGGTCCGCAACCCCGCCGCCCATGAGGCGCTGCGCGAAGCGGTGCGCAGCGGCGAGGGCGCCGAGGAGCAGGTCGAGGCGACGATCACCGAGAGCATGCGCTCACGACCGGTCGTGCCGCTGATCGGCCGCCGCGTGATGGCCCCCTGGCAGCTCGGCCCCTACGCCGTCTCCGCCGACACCCCGGTCGGCATGAGCATCCTGCTCGTCCACCACCGCGAGGACCTCTATCCCGAGCCCTTCGAGTTCCGCCCGGAGCGCTGGCTCGGCGGGCGCAAGCCGGGCACCTATGAGTGGATCCCCTTCGGCGGCGGCATCCGCCGCTGCCTCGGCGCCGCCCTGGCGATGGCCGAGATGCGCGTCGTGCTCGAGGCCACCGCCCGCCGCCTCGACCTCGAGGCGGCAGAGCCCGAGCCCGAGCGCGCCCTGCACCGCAACGTGACGATGATCCCGTCCCGGGGCGGGCGGGTCGTCCTGCGCTCGCGGCGCTCCTAGAGTTCGCCGAGGACCGCCTGCCAGCCCTCAAGCGTCACGTCGTCGACATTCCCGTCGAGCACCGGGCCAGCTACGACGACGTTCTCATGGGCGATGTAGGCGATGTCGTTGTCGCCCAGGTAGACGCCTTCGCCTTCGTCCTTCAGCTTGTCCGAGGCAAAGGCCGCCGCTTCCACAGCCTCTTTGTCAAGCGGCGGATCCGTCCCCTCGAAGATCAGCACCTGCCAGAGCACCGACGATTCGCCCAGCGCCTCGTTGAGCTTTTCGACGTCCTCTGGGTCGGGGCTGCTCTGCGGCCCATAGGCCATGGCCCCGTCGACCAGCGAGGTCGCCTTTTCGAACTCATGGCCGCCGGCAGCTGCTTCGAAGGTGGCAACGACTTCCTCAGCGCTGAGCGCTTCCTCCTCGTCGGAGCTGCCACCTCCACATGCGGACAACGCCAAGGCGGCGAGCAACAGCGTGAGGAGAGACCAGCGCCGCGCGCAAGTGAGGATCGAGAGCACGCCGGAACCCTACTGCGAGCGGCGACGGAAGAACTGGGCTCATAGGACGGTATTCGAACCCCGAAGTCCAAGGCCGGCTTGATCGACTAGATCTCGACTAGATCTGCCCGGGACCGTCGCTCAGGTTCTGGATTGCCGAGCGGCCTGCGTATGTCCAGCAGCCTCAGCGAGGCAGGTTGAGGTCTACTTCAACTCCCTTCTTCTCAGCGTGACGTAGCAAGGCCCTTGCAACCGACGCACTCTCGATTTCATCCTTGAGCTTGCTTCTCATGTCGTCATTAGTTGCACCGATGGGCAGGCCTTCCCAGGTCAGATGCCCCTGCTGCATTCGGACGACGACTCCGTCTGTCGTCACTCCCAACTCAAGGCGGTCGTCCATTCCGAGCCGACCTATGCAGTCGTGACTGCCCACCGCCCAGGCAGGTTTACCGACCCAAGACTTCTCAACTGCCTTACTAGAAAAGAAAGTCTTCTTGGTAAGGGTCCAATGGAATTCCCGTGGTTCCAAGCCCGGACAGCGGGCCTCGGCCATCTGGCGAGCGATGCTGATCAACGTGTCCGAATTGGCGAGAAGCGCGGTTTCCGCGTCCAGTGCCGCCCTCTCGCTCTGGGCCGACTCTTCGAACTCTCTGAGGCATCCCGAGCACTGATCCCTGAACTTGATGCCAGCAACCAGTTTTGGATGGTCGCTCCTAGTAACTCCTTGGTGCGTTGCGCAAAAGGCGGCATTGCAGCTGCAACATCGACCAATGGCTTGGACTCCGCAGGAGTTGACCTCGCAGACTGCAATCGCCATGGCCACAGCCTAGCCAGAGTTTGACCCGAGAACCCAAGGGCAACCACGTCTTCCCCACTACAGAGCCCGAAGCTGATGGCGCAGCTCGGGAACGGGGCTAATGAGACGCTATTCGAACCCTGAGATCAAGGCCCGTCTATCCCGACTGGGCGTCGGATAGCGGCAGAACACCTGCTCCCCAGCCAGGGCCGCTGGCCCGCCAGGCCGACCTTCGACGCTACGCCTTGATTCGGTAAGCGACAAGTATGTATAATGTTGAGCATGGTTGATACGCCTTTTCCCCAGGATGAGTACTTTCGCATCAGCGATGCCGCCGAGTACGTCGGCGTGTCCGCCCAGACCCTTCGTCGCTGGGAAAAAGAGGGGAGAGTTGAGGCCGTCCGACATCCCGGTAATGGCTACCGCTACTACCGCCGTGCCGACCTCGAGCCCTTTCGGCTTGAGTACCAGCGCGCCGCCGGAGAGAATGCAAACCCGGGGCAGCTCTTCCAGGCAGCCAATGCCAACATCGAGGCCAACGACCTTCTCCGCGAACCCCAGCGAGATTCGCACCGCGCCGTCCGCGAGCATTTCGCAAAGGACGAGGCGCCGGCGATCCTCCAGATCCCCGTCGGCTGTGGCAAGACGGGGATCATGGCAACGCTTCCGTTTGGCATCGCCGAAGGCCGTGTACTGGTTATCACCCCGAATCTGACGATCAGGAAGGGCGTCGCGACCGCTCTCGATATCGCAAGCCGTGAGTGCTTCTGGGCGAAGACTCGCGTACTCGACGACTTCCAGAACGGCCCCTACTTTGCGGTCCTAGACAGCAAAGACGCCAATATCCACGACTGCACCGAGAGTCATTTCGTGGTCACCAATATCCAGCAGTTGGCGAGTTCGGCGGACCGCTGGCTCCCCCAGTTCCCCCCGAACTTCTTCGACTTGATTCTCGTCGACGAGGGCCACCACGCCGCCGCGGCTAGCTGGCAGAAGGTCTTCCGCCGCTTCCCGGATGCAAAGGTGATCAGCCTGACGGCAACCCCGTTTCGGTCCGACGAGCAGCCTCTCGAAGGCGAGGTGATCTACCGCTATCCATTCGCCCGCGCCATGATGAATGGATTCATCAAGCAGATCCGTTCGCGGAGCGTCGCCCCGTCCGAACTCAGCTTCACGTTTGGGGACGACACCCAGCGTCACACGCTCGACGAGGTTCTGGAACTCCGCGAAGAACAGTGGTTCCGCCGTGGCGTCGCCCTATCGCCTGAGTGCAACCGCCATATCGCCGAGGCGAGTATTCAACGCTGCAACAGTCTTCGTGCGCAGACCGGCATTCCCCATCAGGTGATCGCCGCGGCTTGCTCCGTCGATCATGCCCGCCAAATCCGGGCGATCTACGAGGAGTGTGGCTATCGCGCAGCCGAGATCCACAGCGATATGAGCGAAGACGAACGCGAAGAAGTCCTGGACCGCCTTCAGATCAACCAGCTCGACTGCATTGTCCAGGTCCAGATGCTGGGCGAGGGCTTCGATCACCCCCGCCTAAGCGTCGCGGCTGTTTTTCGGCCGTTCCGAAGTTTGGCTCCCTACATTCAGTTTCTCGGCAGGGTGATGCGGGTCGTTGTCCAAAACGAGCCAGACCACCCCGACAATGTCGGCTACGTGGTTTCGCACGTTGGGCTCAATAACGAGGAACGTTGGGATGAGTTCCGAGAGCTCGATCTTGAGGATCAGCGACTGATTCATGATTGGCTCGCGGCCGATCCGAGCGAGGATGAACCGGAGAGCGAAGGCGGCGAGCCTCGCCGCTTTGACGCGATCAACCTCGTCGATAGCGAGCTGGTCAGCCATTTTGTCGACCGGGCATTTCTCGACCCAGATGACGATCGAGTCCTCGACGAGTTGCTGGCGAAACAGGTCGCGCCCGGTGTTGCGCTCAAGGATCTGGTGGACAAAGAGAAACTGCGCGAGCAACTGCGCGAGCAGCTCGCCGCCCATCAGGAACAGCCCGCTCCGATCCCTGTGACCCCGCAGCGTCGACGCCAGACGGCCCGAAGCCGCTTGAACGAGCGAACGGGCTCGGTGGCCGCACGGATCTTGAAGGACCTCGGCTTGTCGCGCCCAGGGCGAGACCTCGCCAAGGCTCTAGGCGGGCCACCGGCACCGAACGTACAGCGCATGACGATCCTCCTGAACCAGGAGATCAACAAGTTCGTTGGCGTGACCTCGAAGGCCAGGAAGAAGCTCTCGGCCGATCAGACGGAGAAGGCGCTTCATTCGCTCGATGAAATCGGCGACCAAGTACGCGACCGGTTGCGCGAGAAGCTGGAGGTGCGCTGATGGCAAAGGTGAAGCGGGTTCTCAATGCCGTTTCGGTCGAGGAAGCCAAACAGAAACGGATCTGCCATCGCAATCGGAAGAAGCACTCCATCGCTGGCGGGGAGCGGTGTCTCGTAGTACGTGACTCGGCAAGCGGCGGAAAGCGAAACTACTGCGTCGAATGTGCCAACGCGATCCTCGATGTAGCGGCCGACGACCTCGAAGAGCTAAGGACGGACCTGAACTCTAAGCTTTAGGTCTCTACCGAAGCTAGGTGTCGGAAGATACCGCAGCGAGTTGGTCGACGATTCTACCTACTACGGCGTCTATCTCGCGCCTTACTTCGAAGTCCCATACTCGAAGTACGGACCAACCGGACTTCGCGAGTTCGCGATCAACCCGTTGGTCGCGAGCGATATTTGCCTCGATCTTTCGGTCCCAGTAC
>Ga0075325_1000011_pt1 | contig 19592 bp, 19 predicted proteins | sample MayberrySE_Catta_5_FD_120048 | JGI IMG/M metagenome (GOLD analysis project Ga0075325, IMG submission 120048) | Natural and restored wetland microbial communities from the San Francisco Bay, California, USA, that impact long-term carbon... | ecosystem: Environmental > Terrestrial > Soil >... | reverse complement strand
GTTCAACCCCGTACCTTACCGTACCTTACCAAAGTCAAAAGAAGAGAGTCCTTCGGACTCTTGTCGAGACGGTGGTCTCGACGATTCGCCGCCGGATGGCTCCGCCCTCAAGGACAACGGCGTTCCCTTCGCGAAAATCGTTGCCCTCCTGAACGAGACGGCGGGAACCAACTTTCGGGCTGTCACCGCGGCGACAAAGCGAGCGATCCGGGCTCGGTGGAACGAGGGGCACCGCCTGGAGGACTTCCGCACGGTGATCGAAGACCGCTGGGCGCGGTGGGGCACGGACGAGGAGATGGTGCAGTACGTCCGACCGGCCACGCTCTTCGGGACGAAGTTCGAGAGCTACCTGCAAGCGGCCAGGCGGGAGCACAACGCGGAACGGGCGAGGGCCAGCCCCCAGCTCATGGAGAAGCTAGAGGCGGCGCGGCAGCGAATGAGGGAGAGGGGGTTCCTCGATGGGTAGGATCATCCACGACGAGAACGACCTACGAGAGGCCCAGGAGTTTCTTCGTCAGCGCCGCGAAGACCTGGGGTGTTCGCACTGCCGTCCGGAGCGTTGGAATCCGGAGTCTAACGACCGGGAGCGCTGGCCGTGCCGCTCGCCGATGCTCGGGATGATCGGCACGCATCCCCACGGGCCGGAGAGAGAGGTCCTCTTCGAACAGTGCACGGTTTACCGGGAGTGGGCGGTGGAGAGGAAGAAGCGGACGACGCTTCGCCGCGGGAAGTCCTCAAGCGACTGATGGACCCCGGAACCCGCCTCGGCCCGATCCGACGCCGGCACCGCATGCAAGCGGCGGACTGGATCTGTCGGCAGTTGAGAACGCACGCCTCGCTCCAGGAACACCCGGAGGGGAGGCTCTGGCTGGCGGTGACCACGGACGCGGTGTGCTGTGTGCTGAACCCATCGGCGCGTAAGGATTTTGGCGAGGGGCGAAAGGAGCAGGCTCTTTCGTGGCTGATGGGAGCGGCCTTCGAGGGGATCGCGGAGATTCTGGACCTGGACGTTGACTGGTGCCGGGAGGCGGTGCGCGCGGCGATGCGGTGGACGGACGAGCAACGGGAAACTCGACAACCTCTCGCAAATGTCGTAGGGGAGGAGGGATGAGAGGTAGGAAGCTTCAGACGCGAAAAAAGAACCGGTTTCTGGAAGAGCTGCGCAAAGACGGCCACGCGATCCAGTCGGCCGGGCGCGTGGGCGTCGGCGTCTCGACGCTGTACGCGCACCGGGCACAGGACCCAGAGTTCGCTGCGGCCTGGGAAGAAGCGGCGGACGAGGGCGAACAAGCCCAGGCGGCGGCACTGGCTGCCGAGGCAGACCGCAGAGCACTGCACGGCGTGGAAGAGCCTGTCTTCCATCGCGGCGAGGTCTGCGGGTTCGTGCGCAAGTACTCTGATAACTTGCTGATGTTCCGGCTCAAGGCCCTGCAGCCGGAGAAGTACAGGGAGCGGCACGAAGTGACCGGGAACCTCACGCTCCGTCAAGTCATGCATGGACTTCGCGACAGCTCGGGACTCCCGTCTGAGCGGTATCCGCAGGAAGCCGATGACTGAGGCGGAAGAGGTTCACGAGCTACTTTCGGACCAGCTCTGGCGGCTCAATAACCTGTATTGGTGCATCGACCCGGAGGGCAAGCCCTACAAGTTCACCATGAACTGGGCGCAGAAACTCCTTTTCTACGGCCTGCACTATCTGAACCTGATCCTCAAGGCCCGCCAGGTCGGCATCACGACGTTCTTCTGCATCTACGCTTTGGATCTGTGCCTCTTCAATCCCAACAAGCGCGCCGGGATCATCGCCCACAACCTGGACGACGCGATGGCGTTCTTTCGTGACAAGGTGAAGTACCCGTACGAGCACCTGGGCTGCGATCTCGACGAGTACGGCAACCTCGGCGAGCAGCCCGAGTGGGCCCGCGCGCTCTTCCCCGGGGCCGACCAGGACCGAACGAACCAACTGAGCTTCGACAACAACTCGTCGATCCGCGTCGGAACCTCGATGCGCTCCGGGACGCTCAACTTCCTCCACGTCTCCGAGTTCGGAAAGATCTGCGCCAAGTACCCGGAGCGGGCCCGGGAGATCGTCACCGGCGCCTTCAACACCGTCCACGTGGGGCAGATCATCAGCGTGGAGAGCACGGCCGAGGGCTCGGAAGGCTACTTCTTCCGCTACTGCGAGACCGCGTTCAACCGGGAGCTCCAGGGGGCCGGCCTCTCGGAACTCGACTTCAAGCCCTTCTTCTTCGCCTGGTGGCAGCACCCCAGCTACAAGCTGCGCCCGACCGGCGTGGTGATCACCAAGGAACTGGCCGAGTACTTCGCGGGCGCGGAGAAGGAGCTGGGGATCACGCTAAGCGCCGAGCAGCGGGCGTGGTACGCGAAGAAGTACGAGCTCATGGAACGGGAGGGTTCCGGGGGGGACATGCGCCGGGAGTATCCGGCGACCTGGAAGGAGGCCTTCGAGTCGGCCGTGGTCGGGGCCTACCTCGCCACGCAGATGGCCTGGCTCCGGAAGAACGGGCGGGTGGGCCGCGTGCCGTGGGTGCCGAACGTCCCGGTGGACACCTTCTGGGACCTCGGCATGGACGACGCCATGACGATCGTGTTCCACCAGTGGACCGGGTTCGAGCATCGCCTGATCGACTACGAGGAGGATTCCGGGTACGGCTTCGAGCACTACGCCGAGCTGCTCCGGCGCAAGCCCTACCACTACGGCCGGCACTTCCTCCCTCACGACGTGGAGCAGCGGCTGCTGAACAAGAAGGGCACGAAGCGAAAGCAGGAGCTCCTCGAGCTCGGGATCCGCCCGGTGATCACCGTCCCCCGGCCTCAGGACAAGGTGCGGATCGGCGTGGCGGCGGTGCGGAAATTCCTCTACGAGTGCGCCTTCGACCAGGAGAACTGCGCGCCGCTGATCAAATCTCTCGACAACTTCCGCCGGGAGTGGGATGACAAGACAGGCCGGTACAAGGACCGCCCGCTGCACGACTGGGCGATTCACGGTTTCGACGCGATGCAGACGGGGGCGCTTGGATGGACCCCTCCGGCCAATGCCCAGTCTGCGCAGGGCTGGGGACAGCAGGGCGGCTGGGTGGCGAACTCGGAGTGGAGCCCATGACGGAAGCGGCGGCGACGCTGGGCAGAGGCCCGGCGGATCTTCTCATCCGCGAGCTGCGCGAGAGCGACCTGGACGAGGTGGCGCGCATGGCCCGGGACTTCCACGCTTTCGCCGAGTGCGACCGCCACGGGCTCGGGTTCGACCTGGGGGACCTGTGGGAGACGCTGGCCGAGCTCTTGGAGTACGAGTCCGGTTTCGTGGCCGTCGCGGATCTGGACGGGCGCGTGTGCGGGTGTGTGGCGGGGCTCCTCTTCCCCTGGTATCTGCGCCGTGCTGACGTGATCGCGCAGGAGCTGTGGTTCTGGTCCGACCCGTGGGCGCGCTCCTACGGCGTCGGGCGCCGCCTCCTGGAGGCCTTCGAGGCCTGGGCGCGGGCGACCGGCGCGACGGTGGTGCAGGTGGCGACTCCCGGACCCGAGCGGCTGGAGCGACCGATGGGGCGGCTTTTCCGGCGCTGGGGCTATAAGCGGCTCGAAACCGCGTGGGCAAGGAGCGTGTGAGATGGCGAAGAGCGTCAAGAAGCTCGGAAAGAAGGCGTTTGGCGGGCTCGGCTTGAAGGACATTCGCAAGAATCCGCTGAGCGCGTCCATGCGGGGGGTCACCAATCCCATGCGCCTTACGGCGGGGACCATGCCCCGAGGTCTGGGGGGCTCGTCGCTGGAAAAGCTCGCCAACGCAGGCGAGCGCGTGGACAAGGGGTTTCAGAAGGGTCCGAAGAACTGGGTCGATATGCCCACGGTGGACACCTCCGCCGAGGAAGCCGCAGCGACCGAGGAGCGTCGCAAAAGGGCGGCCCTCCAGCGCCTTCTGGCCGGGAACCGAAACCTCCTGCGCACGGCCGGGGGCGGCAACGCGAACCTCGGCGTGGGGAGCTGAGAGAGTGAAGAACCATCCGACCGGGAAGCGACGGCTTGTTCTTACCGTAGGCCTTCCGTACAGCGGAAAGAGCACGTGGGCGCGACAACAGGGTCACCCCATCGTGAGCCCTGACTCGGTGCGCCTGGCGCTACACGGGAAACGGTTCGTCGACGAACTGGAGACCACGGTATGGGGCATTGTCCGAACCATGGTCTCAGCGCTTTGTCTGTCCGGCCACGAGTCGGTGATCGTGGATGCGACGAACTACAGCGCACTGCGACGACTCGAGTGGGTTGAGTGGGCAATGAAGTGGGTCAAGGGGTGGGGCGTGCCCGTGGACTTCGCCATGGTGATCTTCGACACTCCGTACTCGGTATGCTCCGCGCGGGCAGCGGCGGCAGGCGACGCCGAGATTGCGCCCGTCATCGAACGCATGTCGACCGGTTGGGAAGATCCCAGGTTCGACCGTGTGCCCTGGGAGATCCAATGGGAGAAACCAGAGGAGGCCGCTCATGCCCACTGACCCGAAGGAGCTCAAGGACCGCGCCGGGGCGGCTTTCACGCGGCGCGAGGCGATGAAGAGCCTGTACCGCCTGGCCTACCGGCTCGGGATGCCCGAGCGCGAGGGCTTCGACTTCGTGAGCCCGGGGGAGCGAAAACACCGGGCCATCTACGACAGCACCTTTCAGGACTCGGTGGAGCGCTTGGCAAACCTGCTGCTCGTCGGCATGGTCCCGCCATGGCTCGACTGGTTCGAGCTCGTCCCCGGGCCGGTCGTTCCGGACCAGGCGAAGGAGCCGCTCTCCGACGCGCTGGAGGCGGTCAAGGACAAGCTCTCTCTGGCCATCGCCCTTTCGAACTTCTACACGGCCAGCCACTCCACCATGCTCGACCTGGCTTTTGGCACGGGCGCGCTCCTGATCGAGGAGGACGACGAAACCGACGTGTGCTACACCGCGGTCCCGCCCTACCAGCTCGGGCTCGAGGAGGGGGCCCGGGGAAAGATCGCGGCCGTCTTTCGGGAGCACAGGGTGGGCAACCGCCACGTAGAGAAGGAATTCCCCGGAGCGAAGATCCCCCTGGCGCTGCGCCAGCGCATCGAGAAGGACCCCAACGGAGAAACCAAGTTCGTCTCATGCGTGGTGGATTACGGGCGCTATTCCCGGCAGACGGTCTTCCACGACGACACGACCGAGGTGATCCTGGAGAAGGATTTTCAGGAGTTCCCCTACGCGGTGCCGCGCTGGTACGTGCTCTCGGGCGAGACCTTCGGCCGGGGCCCGGCGCTCAAGGCGGCATCGACGGCCTACACGCTCAACGAGTGCATGAAGCTCAGTCTCAAGGCGGCGAACGTCGCGCTCCTGGGCATGTGGAAGGCCGAGCAGGACGGAGTGCTGAACCCGGCGACCACCAAGCTCGTGCCCGGCGGGATCACCGCCGTGGGCGACATCGGCAACCTCCAGCCCCTCGTTCCCGGCGTGGATTTCAACCTCGCTCAGTTCCAGCTCGAGGACCTCCGCAGCATGATCAAGCGGGACCTCATGGTGGATCAGCTCGGCAACGTGGAGGGGCCGAAGATGACCGCCACCGAGATCCTGGAGCGCCAGGCGATCATTGCCCAGGACAAGGGCGCGGCCTTCGGGAGGCTCACGAGCGAGTTCCTCGGGGCGACGATCGAGCGCACCGCGGGCATCCTGCGGCGCAAGGGCCGCTTGCCCCCCGTGGCGATGGACGGCCGGGTGGTCGCCTACCGCTTCGTCTCGCCGCTGGCCCGCGCCCAGGGTATGAGCGAGGTGGACGCGATCCGCGCCACGGTGGCCGACGCGCTCTCCATGGCCGACCTCGACCCCGGAGCCCGCGCCATCCCGAGGACGGTGGACATCGTGCGCGCCATCGCCCAGAAACGCGGCGTGCCGCTGCGACTCTTCCGCACCGAGGCCGAGGTGGGCCAGGTCATGCAGCAGTTCGCCCAGGCCCAGGCCAGCTTGATGATGGCCGGGCAGGAGGCGCCGGCCGCATGACGCGCTTTGCTTCCTTCCAGCAGCTCGACCCTGAGACGCTGGATCTCTTCGGCGTTACCGAGGAAGACCTGCGGCGGATGCGCGCGGAGCAGGCCGAGGTGGAGGGGCACCGGGCCCGCGCGTGCTCGGCGGCGTTCCGGCTCTCCCAGGCCGACCCGGAGGCGTGGGCGCAGTTTGCGGCCTGGCTGCACGGGTACACGGACCAGGAGGTGCCGCTCGACAAGGCGGCCTACGGGAACCTGCTCTGGAAGAACGCCCAGCGGGCGCTCTACAAGCAGGTGCTGCAACTGCGCGATGCCGGGGCGGTCCTGGCGTCGGCATCGGCCAGACAGGAGGAGCGATGAGCGATCAGGCTGGGGCGGGACAGGGACAACCCGGGCAGGACGGCGGCTCGATCATGGACCAGGCCCGCCGGGCGGCCGGCGGGCCGCCTGCGTCCGGATCTCCTCCGGCAGACCCGCCGGGAGGCGCCCCCACTCCACCTCAAGTGCAGGCCTACGACTGGCAGGCCGACCCGGCCGGGCTCGGGCGGCTCGACCTCCAGGGGACGAAGATCCTCGGGAAGTACGAGAGCGTGAAGGCCCTGGCGGACGGCTACCAGGAGCTTCGGCGCGTCTCGAGCGAGAAGGACGAGCAAGTCGAGCAACGCCTGGCGGCCAAGTACCAGCCCCCGGAGCAATACGACTTTTCGAAGCACCAGCTCTCCGACGACGTGTCCCAGGCGCTGTCCAAGAGCTTCAAGGAGCTGGGGCTCACCCAGGAAGCCGCGGAGAAGGCGATTCCGCTCCTCCAGGAGCTCGTGACGCCCATGGCCGTGGAGCAGAACATCGAGCGCCTCGGCCAGGTGTGGGGCGGAGACAAACCCCTGGGGAAACCCGAGGTCCTCGCCAAGCTTGGCGAGATCGACGCCTGGGCCCGGCAGCACTTCGGCGAGGAGGGCCTGAGGCAGATGGAAGCGGCTGGCGCCTACGACACCCCCGAGTCGATCTTGCTCCTGGACAACCTGCGCAAGATGCAGAGCGAAGGCAAGCTCTGGGCCGGTGGGAAGCCGGCGTCGGGCGCCGACTCACTGAAAAGCCGGATCGCTGCCATCGAGGCTGACCCCGCGTATTTCGACTGGAAGACCCAGCGCAAGGGCGCCCGCTACGACGAGCTGCACAAGGAGCGCACGGCGCTGTATGAGCAGCTCGGGCAGGTCGCCTAAAGAAAAAGCTCGCTAGCCGCTCTCCGGTGTTGTAATACAAAGGCGCCTCTCCTCCTCTCACCCGGGGGTGTTACACGGCCCCCGGGTGGGGAGGAGACCCAGGAGCGGTACCGACACCCCGACAACGGGCCTCGGTTGACCCCGCTCCCCCGGCCACGCTCCGGGCATCAACGGCGAGACCGGCCGGCCCCCCAAAGGCCCACCCGGTCGAGGGAAGGTAGAGCCGCCCCAAGGGCTCTGTCCACTTCGACCAGGAGGGCCTTTCGCATGTCCTTCACCATCACCGAAGCCTTCGTCACCCAGTTCACCAGCAACGTCCACCACCTCGTCCAGCAGAAGCGGGCGAGGCTCATCGACGCCTGCCGCGCCGAGTATGGCGTGATCGGCGAAAGCTACAAGTTCGAGCGCCTGGACGCCTCCGAGATGCAGGCGCTCGTCCGGCACGGGGACACCCCCCTCGCGAACGACGCGCACTCCAACCGCCTGGCGATCCTCTCGCCGTGGGGCAAGGCGCATCTCATCGACAAGGCCGACAAGGTGCGCACGCTCATCAACCCGGACAACGAGTACGCGATGAACATCCGCGCCTCGTGGAACCGCCGGGTGGACCGCTCCTTCCATGACGAGTGCCTGGTCCCCACGACCACCACGGCCGTCGCCGGCGTCGCCGGGGCGGGGCTCGACTTCGCCCTCGTCAACGAGGTCCGGGAGTACTTCGACGCCCTGGAGGTCGACGAGGAGGAGCGCTTCTTCGGCTATTCCGCCCAGGGCCTCACCACGCTGCTGGGGGACACCAAGCTCACCAGCGGCGACTACGTGTCCATCAAGGCCATCATGGCCGGCACCATCGACCCCGGCCAGAACGTGATGGGCTTCAAGTGGCGCAAGCTCCCCCAAGCGGCCATCGCCTACACCCTCTCCGGCGCCGACCTGGACACCCAGACGCTGTACGCCTGGTGCAAGAACGGTGTGGGCCTGGCGTTCAGCGGCGGCGAGATGGCGCCCTTCCGGGTCGAGATCGACAAGCGGCCCGACAAGTCGAACGCCACCCAGGTACTCGGGCAGGGCCAGCTCGGCGGCCAGTGCATCGAGGATGCGCTGGTGGTCCCCGTCACCGCCGACTTCAAGTCCTAAGGAGGAGGTGAACACATGGCCTACGTGAACTCCGACACCGTTGCCAAGAAGCTCCGCACCGACACCAGCGTCGACCGCGTGGTGCAGCCCTACCAGAGCGAGGGCCGCAGGCGCGTCGCCTACGGCGCGGCCACCCTCAACAACGCGGCGATCAACGACGTGGTGCGTCTGGCCTGGGTGCCCTTCGGGGCGCGCATCCTCGGCGGCAAGCTGGCCACCGGGGCTCAGCTCGGCGCGAACGTGCTGCTCTCGGTCGGCATCGAGCCCGTCTCGAACGCCGCCGCGGCCAACTACGTCCTCTTCTCCGCGGCCGTCGCCGGGGCGGGGACGGCCCAGATCCCGTTCCCCTCGGCCGCGCTCGACCGGCTCAACACTCCCTACGAGGTCACCGACAAGGCCGGCGTGTGGGTCTGCGCCCAGGTGACCAACACGAACACCGTCGCCACGGACCAGGTGGTCAAGGGGTACGTGGAGTACGTCAAGGACTGAAGCTCCTCCCTCGGGGGCCCTCCGGGGCCCCCTTCTTCTTTGGAGGCACGGCGTGACGGACGGCAAGCTCGACCTCCTCATCACCTCCCCGGTCTACAAACAGGAGCACCCCGCGTTTCTGCAGGCGCTGGACGCCACCTTCCAGGCGCTTGGCCAGACCTTCCGCTTCGGGCCGGACCCCGCGAACCCCTCGGCGCACATAGTGCGCGGGGACGCGGACATCGTGCGGGCCCGGGCGGTATGCCTCGCGAAGTTCCTGGAGATGGAGCGCCCGTGGGACTTCTGGCTCATGGTGGACTCGGACCTCTCCTGGCATCCGTCCGTGCTCGAGCGGATGCTCTCGCGCGACCTCCCCTTCCTGACCGCGGCTTACGCCTTCAAGGCGCGGGCCGGCTTCAAGAAGGGCCTCCCGGTCTGCCGGGCGCACCCGGGCACCGAGCCCGACGCGGCCGGCCTGGTGCGGGTGAATTACTGCGGCGGCGGCTTCAACCTGATGCGCCGGGACTTCGTTCTCGATCTCTGCCGTTGCTACCCGGAGCTGGCCTTCACCACGAACCCGGACGGCGACGAGGACCCCGGGCGGCCCACCTTCGACCTGTGGTTGAACCTCATCGCCCAGCAAGAACCCTGGGAGGGCGGCCGGCGCGAGCACCTCTCCGAGGATTACGCCTTCTGCCACCGGGCGGCGGCGCTGGGCTACGAGATGCTCATCGACCACTACGCGGTGCTGGTGCACTGGGATGAAGACGGCGTGGCCTATCGGACGGGAGAAGAGCCCGTGTACCCGGAAGAGGACAAGCCGAAGCGGAGCCAGCCCGCCTCGAAGCGGAGGAAGTGACCCATGGCACTCACCATCACCGACCTCGACCTCACCCAGCGCGCGGACCAGGCGGCCCCACTCTCGGCCGTGCAGCACGACGCCAACCTGACCGCCCTCGAGAACAAGATCAACGAGCTGATCGACACGCTGCACGCGCTCTTGAGTTACGCCGAGGCGTTCCTTTCCGGCGGCGTGGCGGCGCTCAACCTGGCCATCGCGGACACCTGGTACGGGATCCCGGGCCTGACCGGCGGGCACCAGGACCGGATCACCTTCGACGCCACGAAGAACAGCCTCGTGGTCGCCGCGGATGGGGACTACTACGTCTCGGCGTCGGTGAGCTTCTCCGGCACGACCGGGCATACCTTCAAGCTAGGCTTCGGCGTCGGCGACGGGGACACGCAGGTGGTGGACACCGACCACGTGGCCATCCGCAAGGCCGCCTCGGGGGACGTGGGCACCATGAGCTGTGTGGCCATCGTGGAGGCGACCGCCGGGCAGCACATCACTGTGAACCTGCTCGACGTCGGCGGCACGGGCAACGTCACCCCGGCCGAGGTGACGCTCGTCGTCCAGCGCAAGGAGTAGCCCGATGACCGCGTGGGAATACCGGAATGGCCCGATCGACGTGATCGGGGCCTGCGATTTGGGTGCGGATGGCTGGGAGCTCGTGACCGTGTATTGTCCGCGCCCCCTCCAGGCGCCAGCCGAGCGCGTAGGAATCTACAAGCGGCCCGTGACGCCGGCCGACGAAACGAAGCGGCCGACGACTGTGCGGCGCAAGGTTCAGAGGTAGCCCATGGCCTCGAAGCTCGAGATCCTCAACCGCGCCCTCGCGCTCCTGGCCGTCGAGCCCATTGCCGACCTGGAGGAGGACTCCGACCAGCGCCGCGTTCTGGACGCCATGTACCCGGACGCCCTGGGGGCGGCGCTTACGCGCTACCGCTGGACCTTCGCGCGCACGCGCACGGCCGAGCTCGCGCCCCTGGCCGGCGGCGCCACCCCCGACGGCTTCACGCGCTACGCCAAGCCAGCGGGGGCGCTGGTGCTGGTGCGGCTCTTCGACGACAACGACCGGGAGTACCACTTCCGCCTCGACGGGGCGGAGATCGTCCCGGACGAGTGGCCGGACATGGGGGGCGTGAGCCTCTTCGTCTCCTACGTCCAGTCGATCAACGAGGGGCTCCTACCGTCCTACTTCGTGAAGGCCCTCTCCCACGACCTGGCGGCCGAGGCCTGCGAGCCCCTGACCGAGAACAGCGCCAAGGCCGAGCGTCTCATGCAGATGGCCGAGAAACTCTACCTGGAGGCCATGCGGATCGACGCCCAGGGCGAGGGGAATCAGAGCCTCATCCGGGACGACGAACTCTCCATGCTGACGGTGAGGTAGGCGCGTGCCCCGCCAGCTCCTCGTGCAGACCAACTTCGCTTCGGGTGAGTTCGACGAGACCCTCTCCGACCGCCCGGACCTCCAGCGCTTCCAAAACGCGGCATTGACCATGCTCAACTGGCTCCCGCGACTCCAGGGCGGCGCGGACCGTTTCCCTGGGACGCGCTACCTGTGGTCGCTGGTGGGAGAGGCCCGGCTCGAAGACTTCGAGGCCGCACCGGGAGCACGCTTTCTGCTCGTCTTCCAGTCGGGAGCCCTGCGCATCTTCCTGGCCGATGCCCTGCTGCAGACGCTCGTCACGCCGTGGGAGGGAGCGGAGATCTGGGAGCTGGACCTGACCCAGGCCTTCGACACGGCCATCCTGACCCACGGGAACCACGCTCCCCGGCGGCTCTACCGGGACGCGATGGGCGTGTGGTTCCTGGAAGACCTGATGGATACGGGGAACCCCACGCACTTCCTGAACGTGCCCCAAGCGGACGGCGCGGACCAGTGGAGCGCGGCTCTCGGCTACCCGATGACCGCCACCTTCCACGAGTCGCGTCTCGTGCTCGCGGGCTCCCCTACCTACCCGAACCGAGTCTGGTTCTCGAAGACGGGGATCTTCTTCGACTTCGACGTGGGGACTGGGCTCGATGACGAGGGCTTCTCGCGCGACCTCAACTCCGACGAGCTGGAAACCATCCTCTGGCTCTACAGCGGCCGGACGCTGCTCCTCGGCACCACGGTGGGCGAGTGGGCGGTGATCCAGGACGGCTATGTAACGCCTGCCTTCTGCACCCTTCGCCGGCAGACGAGAATCGGCTCCAAGCAGGTCCGCCCGGTGGAGACGGACGGCGCGGTGCTGCACCTCTCCACCCAGGGGACCGAGCTCCGGGAACTCCTCTTCACCGACGTGGAGCAGTCCTACGGGACGCGCCCTTTATCGGTCCTCGACGCGCGCGCGGTCTCCGGCGGGAAGCAGCTCGCGGCGCAGACCGGGAGTGGGGAGCAGGCGGACACCACCTACGTGGTGAACGAGGACGGCACGCTCGGCGTGCTCCAGAGCCTGCGGGACCAGGAGGTGCTGAACTGGTGCCGGCGCACCTTCCAGGGGGCGGTGGAGAGCGCGGCCGTGGTGGGCGGAGAGGTCTATCTCGTGACGCGCTACGCCTTCGGGCCGGGGGTCTACGAAGAAGGCGTGCATGAGGAGGGGGTCTACGAGGCCTCGGGCGGGTCGACCGCGCGCTTCCTGGTGAAGCTCGACGCGGCGGCCGTGCTCGACTTTCAGAAGACCGTCACGGCGGCGCCCGGAACGACCGTGTGGGACGGCTTCGCCCACCTGGCCGGGTCCACGATCCAGGTACTCCTGGACGGCGAGCGCGACGAAGACGCCGAGGTGAGCGCCACGGGCGAGATCACCACGGCTTACGGGGGCGAGACGCTCACGGCCGGGGTGGCGATCCCCGCGCCGACGCTGACGCCGATGCCGGTGGCCTTCGACTCCCAGAAAGGGCAAATCCTGCACCTCAGGAAGCGCATCGTCCGCAGCCTGGTCAAGGTGCGCGCGACGCGGGCCCTCACGGTGGACGGGCGAGAGCTCTCCTTCCGGCCCGCGCACGATCCCTTCGCGCCGCTCGCGCCGTGGTCCGGGGTGAGGGAGATCCGCCACCTCGGCTATTCGCGGGAGGCAACCTACCCGATCACCGCGCCGGAGCCCTTCCCGGCCACGGTGGTCTCGATCACGCGGGAGGTGGCGTACTGATGGCCGTCGCAGCCGGAGCCCTCGCTGTCGCGTCGTCCCTGCTCTCCATCGGGGCGGGCGTCTACCAGTACGGCGTCTCGCGCGCCAACGCCGAAAACCAGGAGGACATGGCCAAGCTGCGGGCGCTCCAGCGTGAGAAGGACCTGCGCCGGACGCTCGCCGCCCAGCGCGTGGCGCTCGCCTCCCAGGGCGACAACCCCTACGGGCCGGCGGGCCAGCTCTTCGCCACGGTCGCCGAGGAGGACGCCCAACTGGAGGGGAAGATCGACGAGTTCGAGACGGACATCGTAAAGGCCAACACGAAAGCCCAGGGGGTCACGGCCTTGCTCGGCGGCGTCTCCGGTTCAGCGAATTCACTTCTGTCGTACAGCCGCACGCGCCAGCAGGCGCAGATCAAGAAGGGGGCCTGACCGTGGCCCGCGGCGCGCCGGTCCAGGCCTCCCCGGGGGTGCGCGTCCCCCGCGTTGCGCTGCCGCACCAGCCCGTGGACGTCTCCTCGGTGCTCGACACGCTCTCGCGGTGGCAAGAGCAGGAGGAGCGCTCCTACCTCCGGCGGGCGGTGGCGGCGGCGCAGACCGAGGGCGCGGCGGCCGGGGCGCGCGCGGCCGTCGAAGGCGGGGTGCTGCCGCAGTTTCGGCGAGACACCATCGCGGGCAACGAGGCCACCGAGGCGGCGCGCACGGCGTATCTGTCGCGCCTGGAGATCGACGCGCAGGAGACCCGGGGGGACTTCGAGCGGCGGTGGGAGGCCGGCGAGTTCGGGGACGACACGGCCAAGTTCGACCGGGACCTCACCACGGCCTTCGTGCAGCTCCAGCAAGGGCTTGATCCGGAATCGCGCGCTCTCTACGGCCCGCGCCTGGACCGCCTGCGCTCCCAGACGACGCAGACCGTGCTCACCGATTTCCAGGAGCGCAACCAGCAAAAGCAGACAGCCGACGTGCTCCAGGCCCTCGACACCTACCGCCGGGAGATCCTCGATGCCGCCGGCCGCCAGGACCACGAGGCCTATGACGCGGTGATCGGCTACGCGGGCAACCTCCTCGACATGTCCGTCTCGTCTCGCCTGCTCTCCCCGGAAGAGGCAGCCAAGGCAAGGGCCTCCGTCCTCCAGGAGGCCCACGCCGAAACCTACTTCGGGGACTTCCTCGCCGCCGAGAACCCGAGAGAGTACCTGGCCGGCTTCGTGAAGGACCGGCCGAAAGACCTCACCCCGGAGGAGCACGGCCGGCTCGTCAACCGGATGCAGGAGCGCGCCCGGGAGCTCGAGGCCGTGACGCTCCGGACCGAGGCCCAGGCGCAGACCGAGGGCCTGTGGGACGAGAGCGGCGGGGACCTGGTTCAGGCCCTGCGCCTGGCGCGGGAGCGACTCTCCGGCGAGTTGGAAGACGACGTGACAACCCGGCTCAAGGTGCGCGGGGCCGAGCGGGACACGGCCCGGAAGGAAGCCGAGGACGCGGCCTCTCGAGACGCCTGGTCCGTGGTGGATGCCGGACAGGGCGTGGACGCGATCCCGGTCGAGCAGTGGCGGCTCCTGGACGGCAGTGAGAAGGCGCGGCTCCGGACCTACGCAGTCACCCGGGCCCAGGGCGTCGAGCCGCTCACCGACTGGAACCTGCTCGCAGAGCTTTCCCGGGAAAGCACCGAGGACCCGGAAGCCTACGTCAAGCGCAACCTCCCCGCGCTCCGGGACAAGCTCTCGGACGGCGAGTACCAGAACGCGCTCTCCTGGCAGCGGACCGCTCAGAACGAGCTTCGCCGCCGTGAGGAGCGCGAGGAGCTCAAGGGGGAGGCCAAGGCCCTGGCCGAGCAGGATCGTTTGGAGCGAGCCGCGCGGGCCCAGGTGAACAACGTCGTGAGCACGACCGCACGGGCCGCCGGGCTGAACCCGACCGCCAAGGCCGGCACGAAGGACGCCGCCCGCTATGGGGCTCTTTACGAGCGCGTCTTTCGCTGGGCTGACGAGACGAAACCCACCACGCGGGAAGCGATTCAGGACTACGTGGACACGCTCCTCCTCCAGGGGGAGGTCACCCGCGACTGGTGGCCCGACGCCGAGCGCTTCTCCTTCGAGCTGGCTCCGGAGGACGCCGAGCGCTTCGCCGTGGAGGGCATCCCGGCCGAGGCCATTCCGGATCTCGTCGAGGCCCTTACCGAGCGCGGCCAGCGGATCACTCCCGAGAACCTGAAGAAGCTCTGGGAGGCGGCCGGTGGCCAGGAGTAACCGCTTCCGCGACGTGGCGGCCGGTCTCTGGCCCGATCCTCCCGAGAAGCGCCTGGGCCTCTCCCTGGACGTGGGCACGAGGCAGGATCCGGACCAGCGCGCCGAGGCCGAGCGGCTCTCCCGCGCGGCCGGCGTCTCCATCGAACTGGCCGAGCGCAACCGCGAGGAAGCTCGCCGGCAGGCGCGGCTCCGGGATCTCGATCCGCTGGCGCTCTTCCGCCGTGCCCCCGAGACCGCCCGCGCCCTCTCCGACCCGGCCACGGCGGCGGTGGCGCACGATGACGCCGAGACGCTGACGCGCATCGAGGAGCTGGTGCGCGAGACGCAACGACCCTCGCTTTCGGTGGGGCGCCTCGGACGCGCGGCGGTAGCCGAGGTGGGGCAAGCCGCGGCGAACAAGACGCTGGCCGACCTGCATCAGCTCGGCGCCAAGTACGCGGACCTGGACGACCCCGCGACGCTCGCCAAGTTCCGGCGCGACGTCGCCTCGCCCGGCTTCCTGGGCCAGCGCTACGGCCGGAGGTTCACCGACCGCCTGGTGAGCCTGCAACGGGACGGCCTGCCCGAGGACGAGGCGGCGCGCACCGCCGCCGAAGAGATCCTCCAGGCGTTTCGCCAGAAGCTCGGCAAAGGGGCGGCCGACGAGCTGCCCGACGAATTCAAGCGCTCCTCCGGCCTCCTCGAGGACACCGTTCGGGCGTTGGCCGGAAGCGCTCCGGACATGCTGCTTGCGCCGGTCTCCCCGCTCGGCTCCACGATGGGGTTCACCGGCACGCTGGCCGGCGGGAAGCTCCGCGAGCTCCTCCCGGAGACGGACGTAGAGTCGGCCCGGCGCGGCGCGCGGCTCTCGGCCGTGGGCCAGGCTCCCCTGGAAGCGGCGGGCTCGCTCCTTCAGCTCGGGGCGCTGCGCTCGGTCTACCGGGCCGTGGGCGGGAAGCTCGCCGGGGCGATGCTCCGGACCTTCGGGGGCGAGGCCGCGAAGACCGCAGGGCGCTACGGCGGCCGGGAGCTGGCCCGGGCCGGGGGGTCGATGGCGCTCGCGGGTGCGGGTGAAGGCCTGGAGGAATGGCTCCAGAACGTGCCGGACCGCTGGGGCACGATGCTGGCCGAGAACCCCGACGCCGACCCCTACGAGCTCTTCGGGAAGATGCTCGCCGAGATCCCGGACACGCTCTCCTCCGACGAGTCCCTCTACTCGGCGGTGGTGGGCGCGGCGGCCGGGATGGTCTTCCCGGGCATCGGCGGCGCGGTCGGCACCGTGACGGGCATCGTCAACGGCACCCGGCAGGCGGCCCGGGCCCGACGAAGCCGCGCCTTTGTGGAGGCCCTGGGAGAGGAGGCCGGGTCCTCGAAGCTGCGGGAGCGCTTGCCCGAGCGGTTCGCCACGCTCGTGGAGCGGATGCGAGAGGCCAACGGCGGGCCGGTGGAAGCGGTGTACGTCCCCGCGGAGAAGGTGGTGGAGCTCTTCCAGGGGGCGCCCGGCGAGTTTTTACAGGGGCTCCCGGCCGAGGTGGTGGCGCAGTGGGACGAGGGCCTCGCCACGGGCGGGGACCTGCGGTTCACGGTCGGGCAGTTCGCCGCGCACGTCGCCGGCACCGACGCCTTCGCTCCGCTCGCGGATCACTTGCGCTGGGGCTCCCCGGAGGCCATGACCGCGGCCGAGGCGCAGGCCTTCCAGGAGTCGCTGGCCGAGGAGATCCAGGCCGAGCACGCGCGGTCGCTGGCGGCGACCGAAGACCTCCGGGAAGACCCGGCCGACCCGATCACGGCTGAGGTGTCGCGGATGCTCGCCGCCGCCGGCCGTACCCCGGACGTGGCGCAGCGGGAAGCCCGCCTGCTGGGCGTGGTCTTTCGCACCCTGGGGAAGCGGGCCGGGGTTGCTCCGGAGGATCTCTTCCGGCGATGGAACCTGCGGGTGCGCGGGCAATTGCCCGAGACCGTCACGCGCTCCTTCTCGGAGATGGACCTGTGGGTGGACCGGCTGCGGGAACGGCTGGGCGGCAAGGTGGAGAAGCCGGCGGCGCCCTCGCTCCTCCAGTTCCTCCAGTCGCGCGGGGGCGTGAAGGATACCGGGGGCGAGCTCAAGGCGATGGACCTCCAGAAGGCCCGGCCCGGGTTCGTGCGGAAGACCTCCGCGCCCTCCGGCCTCGATCCCGACGCTGCCGCGCTCGCCGCCTGGGAGGCCGGGTACTTCACGGGAGCGGAGCGGCCAACCCCGGGCACGCTTTTCGAGGCCATCCGGCGGGAGCTGGGCGGGCAGTTGGTGCTCCCGCTCGAAGCCGACGCGAAGCAGGCCGAGCGCCAGGCCATCCTGGACGACCTGGAGCGCGTCTTGGATGACCTCGGCGTGGACGTGCGGACGGCCACGAACGAAGAGGTAAAGGCGGCGCTGGAGGGGATCACCGCGAAGGAGGGCGGCGAGCTGCGCCAGGGTCCCCGCGCTTCGATCACCTTCGCCCCCGACGAAACCACCATCAACCTCTTCGAGAAGGCTGATCTCTCGTCGTTCCTGCACGAGGGCGCGCACCTCTTCATGCGCCAGCTCCAGGAGCTCGCCGAGATGGAGAGCGCTCCGGAGCAGCTCGCGAAGGATTGGACCGCGCTCCAGGCGTTCACGGCCGACGAGGAGACCGAGACCGGCAAGCAGGAGACGCTGGCCCGCGCCTTCGAGGCGTACCTGCGCGAAGGCAAGGCGCCCTCCGAGGAGTTGGCCTGGCTCTTCCAGCGTTTCCGGGGCTGGCTCCTGGCGGTCTACCGCACGCTCAAGGGCCTCAATGTGGAGCTCACCAACGAGGTGCGCGGGGTCTTCGACCGGATGCTCGCCACGGATGAGGAGATCGCGGCCCAGGAGGCGCGCCAGCGCTATGACGAGATGCCCGGCGCCGAGGAGCTCTTGACGCCCGAGGAGCTCGCCGCGTACCGCAAGCAGCGGGCCGAGGCCACCGAGGCGGCCACCCGCCGCCTGGAAGAGCAGAAGATCCGGGAGCGGCTGCGGGAAGCCACGGCCGAGTGGAAGGAGGAGAAGGCTCGGCTTACCGAAGAGATCGCGGCCATGGTCAACCGCCGGCCCGTGTACCAGGCCATTCACTGGCTGACCAAAGGCGAGCGCCTCGGCGGCGAGGAGGACGGCGCGGCCATCCTGCCCGAACATCGGCGGCTCGACGTGGACGCGCTCCGGCAGATGTACGGCGGTGGGGAGATCCTCGGGTACCTGAACAAGGCCGGGGGCGGGCTCTACGGGAAGGACGGCGTGCACCCGGACGAGATTGCTCCGCTTTTCGGGTTCGGGAGCGGGGACGAGCTCGTGCAGGCGATCCTCAACGCCGCCCCGCGCCGGGCCACCATCGCCGAGATGGTCAAGCAGGAGATGCGCGAGCGCCACGGGGATCTCGACGCACGCAAGGACCAGGCGGCCACGGCGGCGCTCGAAGCGGTCCATGGGGACGAGCGGGCCAAGGTGCTGGCCACGGAGATGGCCGTCTTGCATCGGCGGGCCGGGCAGAAGGCGCCCGCGGCGGCGGTCCTGAAGGCCGCGGCCGAGCGGATCATCCTCTCGAAGCTCGTCAAGGATGGGGTGGCCGTCAACCGCTACGCCACGGCCGAGCTCCGGGCGGCCCGGGCGGCAGAGAAGGCCCTGGCTGCCGGAGACCTCGAAGAAGCGGCCGAGCAAAAGCGTCGGCAGCTCCTCAATCACTATCTCGTCAAAGAAGCGGCCCGGGCCCGGGACGAGGTGCGCAAAGCCGAGAAGCGCATCCTCTCGACCAAGAAGCAGGCGAGCCTCGATAAGCTCGACCAGGAGGCCCGCCGGCAGGTGCTCTCGATCCTGGAGCGGATCGGGGTGAGGACCGGAGTGGACCGCTCCCAATACGAGACCGACCGGGAGGCGCTCCCCCTCTGGGCGCAGAAGCAGGCCGAAGACGGGGTGGACGTCTACGTGCACGAGTGGCTCCTGAACGAGCGCAACGCCCTGGGCGAAGACCAGACCTGGCGCCGGGACCTCCCGCTCGAGGTGCTCGTCGGCGTCAAACACACCCTGGCCTCGTTTGCGAAACACGCGGCGAAGTCGCGCTCTCTCTACCTGACCGGGGAGAACCTGGACGCGGCGGCCACGCGCCTGGCGGCGGTGATCGCGAGGAACGCGAAGGGGGGTAGGGGGACCGACAACCTCACGCCCTCCGGCTGGGACCAGCTCTCCGAGCGGGTGGGCGAGCTGGAGGCCTCCGCGACGCGAATGGAGTTTCTCTTCCGGCGCCTGGACGGGGGCGAGGTCAACGGCGAGGTGGCGCAAGCGATCTTCCAGCCCTTCGTGGAGGCGGAGAACCAGAAGGTCGAGCGCCTGGCCGCGGCGGGCAAGAATCTCCACGACCTCTTCCGCCGGCACTACGGGAAGACCGGGTGGGAGCTGCGGGCCCGGCGGCGCTGGAACGACGCCTTGGGGAAGAACGTGAGCAAGGCCGATCTCCTGGCGCTGGCGCTCAACTGGGGCAACGAAGAGAACCGCCTGGCCGTGGTCAAGGGGCTGAGGCACCTGATCCCCGGAGACGCCCAAGACGCCAGTGAGGCCCTGGCCGTGGCGGCGGCCCGCGT
>Ga0075325_1000010_pt1 | contig 19856 bp, 32 predicted proteins | sample MayberrySE_Catta_5_FD_120048 | JGI IMG/M metagenome (GOLD analysis project Ga0075325, IMG submission 120048) | Natural and restored wetland microbial communities from the San Francisco Bay, California, USA, that impact long-term carbon... | ecosystem: Environmental > Terrestrial > Soil >... | reverse complement strand
GCTTTATCTAAAATGTTTGAATATTTATTACCTTAACGTTGAGGAAAATGATAATGAGTGAGAAGTTATCTTTAGTCGGATTTATAATGTTCAGTCATATATTAACTCTTGATAAATATTTTGATAAACTGGAAGATTGGGAACATTTGCTAATTCTTGCTTTGACTTTATTATGTGGCATTATTTACATAAAGCCTAGGAAAACAATCGAGGGGAATAATGAGTAGATATTGGGGGTATTATTGTTTGGATTGCAAGGAAGAAAGTGGCCATTGGCTTAATCATGGCGAAGATGTATTGAGAGAGTTTAAGGAGGCTATGGAATATATCGCAGATGCTCCAATTTTTGATTATGTCACAATAGTTATTGTTGCTGATACTTTCTATGATGATTTAATCAAAATTTGGTTATCTGACCATAAACATCATAGGATAATCCTGATTGATGAATACGGCTATAATGAAAATGGAGAAAAATTAACCTAGTGACAGAAAAATTTAACTACCAAAAAGAAGCTGCCAGAACACTTATTTTTGAGCCTGATAGGGAAATACCTAATGAGGAATTATACTGCGTAAAATATGCTGTTTCTGTTTTCATCATGATCGGAGCAATAACAGAATATTTGAAAAAGGCTATTTTTCATCAAAAAGGATTAAAGTTAGTAGATTTATTCGGTTTATATGAAGAATTAACGGATAATATACGTATTGCAGAGCCTCATTACCGGAGAAACAAACAAGTTCCTATTTCGTTATCAGGCAAACAGATTATGGTGTTATGGGTTTTAACTGGTTTGATCGGTGAAGTTGGCGAAGTCTCTCAACTAATTTTCAAATGGCTATTCTTAGGCGATGAATTGGATAAAGAAAATCTGAAAGATGAAATTTTTGATACATGCTGGTATATGGTCAGTTTATGTACTCTGTTTGATATTGATTGGATAGAAGGACAAAAGCACAATGCTGCCAAATTAAGGAAACGTTATCCTAATGGCTATAATGCTGAGGATAGTAAATTGAGAAGGGATGTTAATCAATGAAATTTGAACCATTAAATGTAGAAGAATACCGGATGATCGAACGCGATAAACGAGAAAGTATTAAACATTCTTTCACTGTTGGCACAAAAATTAAAGCTGATAAATATGTCAAGCGAGTAGGTTATTTAGTCCATCCGAAATCATTTACCTATCAAGAATGGTATGATACCGGCATCAATATCTTGGCACAGGAAACAAAGTTATCGACAGAGACAATTGAAACTGTCATTACCAAACTTGACTTGTATTCGCCATTCAAAGGAATTAGAACCAAAATCTATGGTGCATTAGTTGAGAGAAAACGAAATCATCTTATAGCTAATGGAGCTAAAGATATAGATTTACGCTCACTTTGGTTTGTAGATACTGAGGTACAAGGCACTATTATTAAACGAGTTAACAGATGGACTGGTATTTATCACTATGCTCATTTTGGCGGTCAATATGAAAGTTATGAACCAGCCTCACTATATCCTATGTATGCTCAAAGATTATATCTAGTCGATAGTAATATCGGAAAAGTTCTAGTTTATCCCGATGATATTACTACTTGACAAGAATATAAAATGATGTTATAATGAGTTATCTTACAGTGAAGGATTAGAAAATGAGAAAAGTTGCTAATTTACCGACTAATAAAAAAGATAGATTGATATTTTATAAATTAACACTTGAACAGCAAGAATTGATTAGAGATGAAATTGAAAATAATCTCTATGATGGTACTAGAACTTTAGCTTTATGCTGGAAATTAGCATTAGATAAGGTGTTAAATGAGAACAATAACGCCAGAAGCTAGAGAGAGGATGCACCAAGGTGGAAAGACTAGAGCCAAACAATTTACTAGAGAAAGCCAACAGCATGCCAGGTCATTTCTGCCTAGAGAGATATGTGCAAAAGGTGGCAAAACTGCCTATAAAATGTTGGTTGATAAATATGGCGTGGAATACGCAATGGATAAAGCCGCTGAATGGCGTTTAGAACATCCATCAAACCTTGAAAGAATTATTATTGATTGGCTCTCAGGTATAGATTATGAGCGAGAAGTCAAATTTAATATAGATGGAAAAATCTATTATGTTGACTTTCTGATTGGTAGTTACATCATTGAGGCAAACGGAAATTTTGTACACTCAATGAAACGTGAAAACGATAATCAAAAATATAGAAACTTAACGTTAAGAGGTTATACTGTGATTATTCTACCTGAAAGTGATATTTTATCAGGTGAGGCAAAACTGTTAGTAGAGAGAATTATTAAGAGATGACCAAAATAATTCCTGTTAAAGTTGCAATGATATTTGAAGGTAAAGATTATCTCATTGAGGTTAAAGGTTTTAAGACTAAGGCAGATGGTTTAGTTTTAGCACCTAGTCAAAATCCAAAATGGAAATACGTCTTAATTCATGCCTCAAGTGGATTTAAGATAGGTCATTTCAGTAATTATAAAAATACTCTTTTTAATCTAGCAAAATCAGTATCTCATCTGGATTGGTCTAAATCTGCTGAGGAAATACAAGCTGATAAAATATATCGTGACACAGTACATAATTTTTATTGGGGGAATAATGATTGAAATCAAAGAGTACAAACCTGGCGATTTAATCAAGGCACAAGGAAAGAAAAAGAAGTTTGCTGATACAAAATGCTTTGGACTAATCAAAGATGATAAAGTGTTAGCTATTTATCCGACAAAAGAAAAAGCTGAGGAATATAAGATTTATTGGGAAGCTGAGGTATAATGCACACTTACGTTACTCACAATGTCAATTTTCATTACAGTTCTGATTTCTCAGGAATGATTTATATTGAAAAAATAGATGAAAACGGTAAAGTTATCGAAGAAATTAGTTTGGCGGGGAATACTTTGATTGATTTCATTGCTCATTGTTATGTGCTACCTAAAAAGTTAGAAAATTTAGAACAATCTGGTTCAGATAGGATTTTAGGCTTATGAAATGGCAAATAACCGGAATCCTAATCCGCCATATATCAGGCAGTAAGCGAGAAAAGTTAACTGTCAATGAAATAGCTGAGGGAGAATTTAGAGCCTTCGTTGTTTCGGATATTCTCAAGAAATATCAAGATATATATCATCCCGATTACGTATTTTGGGAAGATTATCCGAATATTTATCTTATTGATACTTGACAAGGAATTAAAAACGTGTTATACTTCTCATATCAGTAAATGAGAGGATTAAACAATGAAATGTAACAAATGTGGTAAACAAATGGTAAAGCGTTCTGGTAAGTTTGGTGATTTTATGGCTTGCATGGGTTATCCAAACTGCAAGAACACTATTAACATTAAGAATAATGGTAAATCTGCTTATCAAACTCAGGTAGTTAGTAATAAACCATTGCGGAAAATCTCTAATCCGAGTAAGTACCAACAGGATATTTTTGAGTGGGTTATTAACGGTTCAGGTAACGCAGTAGTTAACGCTTGTGCTGGTTCAGGTAAGACTACCACTATTGAACATTGCATAGCTTTGATTAAGGAAAACAATCCAGAATTAGATATAGTTTACGCTGTGTTTAATGCGCATGTTCGTAATAGTGCGGTTGAAAAAGGATTACCGGCTTTAACAACTCATCAACTCGGATTGCAAGCCATTACCGCTTATCTTGGTAAACGTCCTGAGATCGATGATAAAAAAGTATCAAAGATCGTCAAAAATCTAATTCAGCAAACTTGGGATAATGATAAGATGTTTATCTCTCAGGTTTGCGACGTGGTAGACAAGCTGAAGAATACAATGCTTGAACCTACATTTGAAAATATCGAAATTATCTGCGATAGATTTGCAATTGAAACTAATGGGAGTTTTAACCGAATAGCTGAACTGTCAATTTTAGCTCTTAAAGAAAGTGATGAAATTTCCTCAGTAATTGATTTTTCCGATATGCTTAGATTGCCGGTTATCAAAAATATGAGTGTCAAACAATATGATTGGTTTTTATTAGACGAATCTCAAGATACGAATCGAGCGCAATTACAACTCATTATTAAATCAGTAAAGCCTAATGGTCGATTTATGGCAGTCGGTGACATTTACCAGGCTATTTACGGCTTCAGGGGAAGCGATATTCACGCAATAGAAAGAATTATTGCCTCTTTCAAAGCTATTGAACTGCCATTATCAATTACTTATCGCTGTCCAAAAGTTGTTGTTGAACTGGTTAACAACATTTTTCCAGAAATTCCTTTTGAATTAGCACCTAACGCCAAAGATGGTATTATTGACCATATGAGCTATGATAAAATGCTAGGAACCGTTAAAAGTGGTGATATGGTACTTTGTCGAACTAATGCACCTCTTGTTAAGCCGGTATTCTCTCTTATTCGTCAAGGAATTAAGGCGGTTATCAGAGGTAGAGATATTGGCAAAGCATTGGTTAATCTGATTGAAAAGTTCAATGCTGTAACTACACTTGAACTTATTGAAAAGTTAACTGAATATGAACGAAAAGAAGTTTCCAAGCTTATTAAGGCTGAAAAAAATAATCAAGCTTCTAGCCTACAAGATAAAATTGCTACCATTATAGCTTTATCCGACAATTGCGATTATGTTTCTCAAATAGTCCAGAAGTGTGAAGAAGTGTTTTCAGATAAGGATGAGGGAGTTATTTTCTCAACAGTTCACAAGGCTAAAGGCGATGAGGAAAACAATATCTTTATCCTTAATCCTCAGTTAATGCCCCATAAAATGGCTACTCGTGAGAACGAAATAAGACAAGAATTGAATTGCCTCTATGTTGCCTTAAGTCGTCCTAAAATAAGCTTAACATTTGTAGGTGGTAGTTTGGTTTATGGTCAGAGATTATTTGATGAAAATGAAACAACAGAAGAAGTAATCAGTGAAGAAACAGCCAATGAAGAAATTATTGAACCTATTACAGAACAAGTTACAGAAGAAATTGAAATCCCTACTATTTTATCTTGTCCATTTTAGGTAAAAGTTTTAACATAATATACTATTGACTTAATTGAGATATTATGTTATACTTATTAAACTTCTAAAATCTTAACGTTGAGGAAATTATATGAGTATTCATGTACTGAGTTACAAAGATAAAGATGTAGCTTTTGTGGAAAGTGTGACAGAGGATAGCAAAATTAAATATTTATCAGCTATTTTATCCTCAGATGAAAAGTTAGTACAACTCGGAGTTATCTTTGACAATATCGAAGATGCTCAAAATGCAGCAAAAGAAGAATACACAAAACAACTGACTTATAAGGAATGGTTTGATATTTTATCTCTCAGAGAAGAATATTATACCTCTCCTATTTTAAGTGAAATGTAAAGGAAACTACATGGAAATAACTTATAAAGATCGATTATTTATAGCTGATAATCCGGTAGAGATGATTATCAATTTGAAAAAAGAATATGGCGATAGTATCAGCTACCGTGCTATTGCCAAGGCAGTAGGATACAGTCGAACTCACGTTATGAATATCCTAAACAAATTCGGTTTAACTGAACACTCAACGGATATTGATGAAAATTTGTTCGATTATTGGGATGATGAGGCAATAAGTTCTCTGACCGGAATCCCGATGACCAAAACATCAGTGTTGAGAAAAAAACATCTTTCAAAGAAAAATAATATTATCAATCTCAGTAGACGGCGGCGTTATTTAGCACAGTTTTTATTCGGTGCTAGATACCGGCCAGGTCCTAATTTTGTTACTTATATGAAAGAAATTATCTCTGAGCTACCAGAGAAACAGAAAGAAGCAATCAGGATTTTTTATTTGGAAGGTTTCTCAGAAAGTCGCTCATCTGAGGTTAACTCAGATACTTATCGACCATATCGGGCTAGAATTAGAGAACAATTAAAATTGCAGTTAAAAGAAATTGATGCTAAAGAATTGTTAGAAAAAGGAGTGTTATTGAATGGTGTTACTAAAGGTCATTGAAGTATCAGCACAAAGGCAGTATGCGAGTTTGGGAGCAAAGTTTCAGCCTATGAATTTAATCTATAAAGTTGATATTAGTCCGGCTCAATATGTTGAAGATGAAAACGGAAATATCATCGTTCAGGCTGTAGGTTTAGAGACAATTTTTAAGTTTGTTTTGGACGTGGTTAATGAAAAACCAAAAACAACAGATTTTTAAGTTTGTTTGCGCTTGCAATTGCGGTCAATTATCCGAGCCTCTTGGAAAAGACTACATCCGTTTATTATCAGGTGAGAAATGGTATGCCAAAGGCTGCCAACCTACTGAAGGTAAACCGTTTAAGAATGGTTTTATTGTCAAACAAGAAAATAATTCAGACTTTTAAGAAAGGAATAGTGTCAACCTTAGACACAACAATTAAAAATGGTAAAATTATTAGACCCTACTTTAGAGCCAACAGGCAATACAAACTATAAAAACTTTGACAATGGCGATTATCGAGTAAAAGCCATCTCAATTTTTAGCATCGATAGTCAAACGAATAAACCTATTCTAGTCGCTGATAAAAATGGTGATATGGTTTGCCGTTTGCGTTTTATTCTTAGCAATGGTGAGGATGGGCCACCTATGCAATTACGATTAGGCGAAATGGCTATGCTTGCCAGAGCTTTTGGAATTGATAAACTTCCTAATGTTCCTAATGAAACAGAAGCCGGTAAAATTTCAGATTATCTATCCGCTATTGAAAATTTAATATATGGTTCAAGTCGTGAAACTACTGCTAGCGTTTATAATGGATGGGTGAGGAATAATGGAGTAATAGGAATGTCAGTTCCTGAAGGTGAATATTATATCACTATGACTGATATTACCACTAAAAAAAATGGCGTTGTCTCTTATGGGGAAAATGGAAATAGTAAGTTTGTATATGTTGAGTTTACCGTTTTAGCCGGTGGCAATGGGGAAAATACTCCATATAAAGGATGTAAAATCAGGGACAGTTTACAATATCCTTTTGAAAATGTAGAAGGAAAAGTTATATTCAAAAAGGATGATAGTGGAAAATGGACTAATCAAAGTCTTTTATTTTCCAAAGTAATCAGATTGACTATCCCTGAAGTAGAAGAATTAGTTCCTGTTGATGATTTGAATATTTGTCCTCATTGGTTAAATTCTGCCAGAGTTTCTCAGCAAGTTCTAAAAGGCAAAACCTACAAAAATAAAAATGGTAAAATTTCACTTAGTTGGGGAAGTCTTGAACCTATCTATACTTTTGAGAAAAAATCTACTTCTTCTAATGTGGAAATTCCTAATGAAACTTTATCCAACGATGAAAAAGCCAGAAAATTATTTATTCAAGGAATGGATATTTTAGTAGGCTCAAAATCAGTTGATAGTTCAGGCACTCCGACAACTGAAGCTAAAGCGGTTTTAGGTCCTGTTATCCAAGAATTGCGTGAAAAGGGAGTTGTCACTAGTAAAAATCTCAAGGAATTTACTACTGAGGAAATCAGAGCAATCTTGAATAAATTTGACAATAATGATTTGAAAGATATTAAACGGCAATTAAGTAAGCTTGACTTTGAAAATGAAGAAGTTTTGATTAACACGAACACTGAACCAATGGAAGTTAAACCGTTTGAGAATGTATTTTAATTGATAAAATGTGGGGGAGGTTATCTCCCCCACAAAAGGAAAATATATGCCAAAAAAGATAAATAAACCAAAAAACTTAAATATCGTTTTAACCGAAAGTGACAGAAAGAAAATGAAAGCATCCAATCGAAATTTGAAAGTACCTATTTCAAATTTGATTGAGTGGGGATTGCTCGATAGTCATGTTGATTTGACCGATGAAACAGAGGAAAAGAAACAAGTAATTTTTGATGCTTTCAAAGGTCTAAACAGCAAACTCAATGACTATTGGGGAGAATTAGAGCGAGAAGATTATCGGATTTTTCAAAATCGTTATGGGAATATTGTTATTCTACCTAGTGAAACAGAAGAATACTATCCAGGTGCTAAATGAAAGTTTTAGATGAGCTTAGAAAAAAATGGGGCGATGGTTTAATCCGCAAAGGTGAGGATATTGCAGAAAGTATATATGTAATTCCTACCGGCTCACTAAATCTTGATTTAGCTCTAGGAATTGGAGGTATTCCTAAAGGTAGAATAACCGAAATAATCGGTGAAGAAAGTACCGGAAAGACTACGCTAGTTCAATACGTCATTGCTGAGGCACAAAAACAAAACGGATTATGTGTTTTAATTGATATGGAGCATGCCTTAGACCCTGCATGGGCTAGTAAATGTGGAGTTAACATAAATGATTTATACTTAGTTCAACCTGATTATGGAGAGCAAGCTTTAGACATTGTAGAAGCCTTTGCACGTTCAGGTGAAGTTGATTTTATAGGTGTAGATAGTGTGACTACCTTAGTACCTAAAGCTGAGATTGAGGGAGAAATGGGAGATAGTCACATGGGATTACAAGCTAGACTTATGTCACAAGCTTTGAGAAAAATAACTCCGGCCTTAAAATCGAATAATTGTTCTTTGGTCTTTACAAACCAGTACAGAAGTAAGATAGGTCAAATTTGGGGAAATCCGAACGTTCCTACAGGGGGGAATTCACTTAAATACTATGCTTCAGTTAGAATTGAGTTAAGACGTGGTGAGGCTCAAAAAGCTGAGGGAGAGCAAACAGGAAACAAAATAAAGGCTACTATTATTAAGAATAAATTAGCACCTCCATACAAAGCTTGTGTTTTAACTCTTGATTATGGAGTAGGTTTAGACTACATAGGAGAGATTATTGAATTATCAACTGACTTAGGATTTTTACAAAAATCAGGCGCTGGATGGTTTACGATTGAGGATCGCAAAATCCAAGGTTTAGCTAATGTAAAGGCTGAAATGGATAAAAATCCTCAATTACTGCAATCATTAGAGGATAAAGTAAGAACTTATTACGGACTACCAATTAGGAGATTTGAATAAATGGGAATTCCCAGATTTAATTCAGCACAAGAAGCATTGGATTATTACCTTGATAAATATCCAAATGTTAAATGGCAATTGGATAAAATTGGGATTACTAATCCGCCTGTAACTATTTTACCTACTGAATATGATAATGTGCCTTATAATACTGTTTTTAATTTTCAGACTATTAACACGGTAGGTGAGTATAGAGAAGCAGTTAATAAATTTAATGGAAATGGTTATAACGATGATACTCAACTTGGATGGTAATAAAATGGTTCAAACAGAACATTTTGAATTTTTCTATGATGATAAAACAGAACAATTGAATTTTAGGCGATTGAATATGAATAGTTTTATTCCGTTGTTTGATAGTTGTACCAAAGAATTATTCGATTTATGTGTTTATCTACAAGGACAACTAAATCGGTATGAAGATTTTGAATTGCAGTATGATGTTCAGGAGTTAAATGATTGATACTCCTATTTTAGATATTATAACTCAATTAGGTGTCAGAGTTAATCGAAGTGGAAATTTGTATAAATGTCTCTGTCCATTTCATTCTGAGAAAACACCATCACTAACCATTTATCCTCATACTAACTCATGGTATTGTTTTGGTAAATGTACTAGTGGTGGTAATCAGGTTGATTTTGTTTCAAAATTTCTGAACATAGATAGTAAAGCTGCTTATTACTGGATTAAGGATAATTTTTTTCTTAACGTTAAGGAAAGTGTAATTCCTATTCAAAATCCAGTTAAGTTAGTAGCACCGGAAATAGTGAATTATTGGCACAATTTAATGGATGAAAGTCATCAAAGAGATTATTTTCATTCAAGAGGTTTTGACGATAATTTCATAGATAAAGAGTTTTGGGGATGGACTGGCGATAGATATGTAATTCCTGTTTGGGATTATGAAGCTGGTAAAAGCGATTGTCTAGGAGTAAGATTAAGAAAGTCCAAAAATGATAATTCGCCTAAATACATTGGTCTGAAAAATAGTAATCCTGCTACTGTATGGGGAAAAGGTTATTGTAAAGGGAAAAAAGTAATTATGTCATTAGTTGGGGAGTTTGATGCAGCAAAAGCCAATTGTGACGGTTTCCCCAGTTTCTCTATTGTTAATGGTGTAAACGGTTTTAATCGATTTCCTGAAAATTGGCCTGATTTATGGTTTCCTCAGACTGAAAATTTAATAGCTTTATTCGACAAAAAAGAAGAGAGTTTTGCTGGTCAAATGTGTCAACAATGGAACCGATCAAAAGGCAGTTTCAAAGCAAAAGTGGTACATTGGCCTCTTAACGTTAATGGTAAAGATTATTGCGAGATAAGACAAGAGCTATCAATCTACGATATAAAAGACATAATCAATCGACAAACTCATTTTGTTATTTAGAGAGGTATAAAATGGTAAATTCTTATGAACTTCCAGATGAATTATTTGTTAAGAAAAATATAGAGGCTGTTTTACAATGTCCTGTTTGTGACAGTTATAATTGTCATAGATTAACTAGATATGATGAAAATTATATTCCTGTTGCTTATACTTGGCATTGTTTTGATTGTGATTATGTTTGGAAACCTGAAAAGAAATAGTTATGCCTACTTCTCATGACTACGAAAAATTAGTACTAGGTATGATTTTGCGTTATCCTAGCACAGAGAAAATACCTGAAAGAATAACAGCAGAACTAACAGAAGATAAATTTACAGATAAGGCAAACAGAACAATATACCGTGCAATCAACCATTTAGTTTTAGACGGTCAGATACCAAATACCGTTAATGTATCTACTCAACTTAATAGCGCTCTTGATAGGTGTGGAGGGATTGAGTATTTAAGTAGTCTGGTCACATTTACTGAAGAATATCAAATTTATGAGGCAAACGGTTATGAGAATTGGATTAAAATGGTTGATACTGCCGGAAGGTATAGACAATTTTTAGAAATAGCTGGTCAATATGATAAAAATGATACTGACCGATTACTCAACGAACATCCAAACATTGATGAGTTTTTAGCCAATTTTGTAACATCATTAAATAGTTCAATTCAAGGTACTAAATCATCTTATATAGACATATCCGAGTTTGCCAATGAAGTCGAACGTAAAGCAAAAGAAGCAAGTGAAGGCTTGATAGTTGATTTAATTCCTTGTGGCATGCCTTGTTTAGCTAATGCCTTAATTCCACGTCCTGGCACATTTGGAGGTATAATTGGGACTTCTGGAACTGGTAAAACTTCTTTAGCACTTCAGATCATGTTAGGTGTGGCACAAGATTTATATCATAATAATAAACTGGGAAAAGTATCAATCAACTCATTAGAGACTAGTGCTGAGGATGTATTTTCAAAACTTGCTTGTTTTGTTTCAAAAACGAATGGCGAAGAATTAGCAAGAGGCAATATAACAGGCAGTAGATTAGATAAATTTCTAAATGCTGTTCATTACGTGAAAAAACTTCCAATTGCCATAGATGATAATCCGAGTATAACCAGTGATGAGGTATATTTTCAAGCCTCAATTATGAATATGCAATATAAGAGAATTTTGGGGATAGCGGATTATACCGAATTATTTACCGATAAGGCTCAAAGTGAAGAAATAAGAGTATCTGGCATTATCAAGAAAATAAAATCAATTAGTCGTAAGTTAGGCTCTTGTGAGATACTATTAAGTCAATTCAACAACGAAAGTACCAAAAATGATTATAAAATGGGAAGTTTAGAGGGAAGTAGATATAGCGGAGCATATAAACAGGCTTTGGATTGGGGAATTGTGATTTACAATCCCAAACAGATGATAAAGCAAGGCTATAGAGTTGTTGTCCCGGATGATAAAAATGAGGATTATGCCTATCTGAACAAACAAAAAGATAGAAAATATGGCGTACAAACTGCAACAGTTGAATGGATAGCTGAACTAAGCATGTTCAGAGATTTAAGTAAAAGCGTAGAGGCTCACTATCCAATGATTTTACCGTCTTACGAATTTTGACAAATTAAAATTATTATGTTAGAGGATTAAATGATTGATATTGAACAATACCATAGTTTCCTAGAACAAAAGAAAATTGTATTTCGCTCTAGTGGTTTGGAAGTCAATCGAAATGAGATTAACTCAATTTTGTTTGAGTTTCAGAAAGATTTAGTTTACTGGTCATTACGAAAAGGCAGAGCCGCTATTTTTGCTGATACTGGATTAGGTAAAACAGGCATGCAATTGGAATGGGCTAGATTAGTTAATCAAAAAACCGGTTTACCTGTTTTAATCGTTGCTCCGTTAAGTGTAGCTAAACAAACTATCCGAGAAGGTATAAAATTACTAGGTTTAGAAGTTGTTTTTAGCCGTTCAGGTAATGACATTCATCCTATCACAATCACCAATTATGAAATGCTTAAGGAATTCAATCCTGAAGATTTTGGGGGAATTGTACTAGATGAAAGTTCGATCTTAAAATCTCTGGATGGTAAGACTAAGGCGTTTCTGATTGAGGCATTTACTATTATTCTTTATCGCCTATGTTGCAGTGCTACACCTTCGCCTAATGATATTGTGGAGATTGGCGGTCATTCTGAGTTTTTAGGGGTATTATCTGAAACCTACATGAAAGCTAATTTCTTTATTCATGAAAGTGAAGTAGGCAATAATCAATGGCGATTGAGAAAACATTCGTATAACGGTTTTTATCGTTGGCTTGCATCTTGGGGAATGTCTCTCAGAAAGCCTAGTGATTTAGGTTATAGTGATGAAGGTTACAATCTACCACCATTGAGCATTAAACCTATTTTTGTAGAAAGTTCAGATAATCAGGCATTTTTTCATAGGTTATCAGGCATAGGTCACAGATCAAAGGTAAGACGTGAAACCTTAGATGATAAATTGGAGATTTTGAAAGAACTTGTCAATAATTCAGATAAACAATGGATTGTATGGTGTGGATTAAACAAAGAAGCCGATTTAGCCAAAAAACATCTTACCGATAATGTAGAGGTTAGAGGGAGTGATAGCGTAGATAAAAAGATTAAGGCAATCGAAGATTTCCAAGATGGAAAAGTAAAGGTTTTAATTACCAAACCTAAGATCGGTGGAATGGGATTAAATCTTCAAAATTCTCATAATATGGTATTTTTTGGATTGGCTGACTCGTGGGAGACTTACTATCAATGTATCAGACGACAATATAGATTTGGTCAAAATCATCCGGTTAATGTTTATATTATTCTCAGTGAACTTGAAAAAGATATTTATAGCAACATTATGAGAAAGGAAGAACAAGCTAAAAATATGAGTGAGGAATTGATTAAAAATGTTCAACAATATGAATTAAATGAATTGGAAAGCAGTTCAGGCAGAGAAAAGTTTGAATATGCTACAAATGATGTTAAAGGAAAGATTAACGGATTAGGCAGTTATCATCTTATGCTAGGTGATAGCGTAGAACGAATGAAAGAAATTCCTAATGAAGAAGTTGATTTTTCCGTTTATTCTCCTCCGTTTCAAGATTTATATGTTTATTCTCCTACTGAAAGAGATATAGGTAATTCAGGAGAAAAAGAAGATTTCTTAAATCATTACGGCTATGTGATTGATGAATTATATCGAACGACTAAACCGGGAAGAGTAACAGCCGTACATGTGGCAGATATTCAAGCTACCTTAGTTAAGGATGGTAGAATTGCGCTTAAGGACTTCTCAGGCGATGTTATCCGAGAATATGAAAAAAGAGGCTGGAATTATCAGGCAAGAATTACAATCTGGAAAGACCCTCAGGTTGCTGCTATTAGAACAAGAGCTAAAGGTTTGGCTTTTGTTCAGATTGAACGGGATCAATCTTGGATGCGTCCGGCAATGCCTGATTATATTTTGTTATTCCGCAAACCTGGCGATAACTCAGTAAAAATTGAGAGAGGATTAACTAATGAAGAATGGATTGAATGGGCATCTCCTATTTGGACGGTAGAAGATAGGGCTGATAGTTACGGTGGTTTTAATCCCTGGTTTGATATTAGTGCAACAGATACATTACAAGGTTATCAAAACGCAAGAGGTGAGAATGATGAACGTCATATTTGTCCTCTCCAACTCCCTGTTATTGAACGTTGTATTAAACTTTGGAGCAATCCCGGTGAATTAGTCTTTACTCCGTTTCTCGGAATTGGAAGTGAAGCCTATGTAGCAGTTAAGCTTGGCAGAAATGCACTAGGAATCGAACTTAATCCGAGATATTTCGGAGAAGCTGTGAAAAACATGAAGAAATTATCAATCGTAGAAGAGAGGTTATTTTAATAATGGAATTTACTGTAGACAAAACTAATTTTTTGAATGCTCTCAATCTGGTTAAATTAGCACTTCCGAGTAAAACACCTATGCAGATTTTGAAATCAATTATGATTATTGCGGATGATAATCAATTGGTTTTGAGAGCAACAGATAACACTATTGACATAACGGCTCTTAACGTTAAGGCAACAGTTAAGAAAAATGGTGTAGTTTGTATTGACGGTTTGATTGTTTCGATATTACCAAAATTTGAGGATGGTGAAATTAAGTTTAAGTTGAAGGATGATAAACTCACCATTTCACAAGGCAAGAGGCGTGAAACATTTACTACACTTAATCCTGATAACTTTCCCCCAAAACTTTCAGTAGATAATTATGCTGAGATGGATGTAGACGCTTTTAGAACTGCCTTGAGTAAGCTTTATTTTGTAACAAAAGTAGCAGATAAGGAAATTTTGGAAGAATTTTATTTTAATCAAGAAAGAGGTTATGTTATTGCAGCAGATGGTTTTAGAGCGTTGCGCTATAACTCTTTGAGTTTGCCAGGTCAGAATTTGACCATCAACGCCAAAAATCTAATGGATGTGTTGCAATATATCCGAGATTTGAGTAAAATAGAAGTATCCCTAAATCGTCCTGTGAGTGGTATACGTGGTCAATCAGAACTTATGAATTTTGAGGCATGCTTTGCAATATCCGAAGAAGAATATAGTGATGCTGCCAATAGGTTATTTGATGATCTTCTCTCAATTACTCCTGCTTTCCGGCTTATCCTTGATAAAAAAGGATTGTCTAATATCCTGGATACTTGCTCCATTTATGCTAGACAATCAGCCTCTAATTATTCAAAAGATTATTATGTAACATTAACCAAAAAGGGAAAAGACATCGAATTTACAATGTCAATTCCTGATACTGTAAACTCTGAAAACTCAATGGAGATTTTGGAGAGTGAAGGTGAAGAATTAGAAGTTATGTTACATCCTCTCAAAGTTCAAGAATTGTTAAATCAATTTGATAGTGACAAAGTTGAATTTCGATTCTTTACCAATGAAGATAAACCAACTATTGGCGAAAATCCAGTAATGATTTTAGACAGTCTCAATCCTCAATTAACAGCAATCTACGCTCCGACAAGAAAGGCTTAAAAATGTTTGCTTTTGATGTAGAAGTATATCCTAACTTTTTCTCAGCTATATTTTCTCATGTTGATAACGATTTTGAAGATTATTCTTTTATCATTTATAAGGATAAGGATGATCGGGAAAGCCTGAGAGAATTTATCAGAGGAAAAACGTTAATTGGTTATAATAATTTGCATTTTGATAACCTGATTATTAACGCAATCCTCTATGGATATACTCTACATCAAATTTATAAATTGGCTCAAAAGGTAGTAAATCAGGAAAGATATAGCATACCGGATGATGAAATAAAAAAGTTCAAATATTATCCAATGGAATATAAATCAATTGACCTTATGAAAATAATGGCTTTTGATGAAAAAGGTGTGAGCCTTAAACATGCCGGTATTCAGTTACAATGGCCTAAAATACAAGAGTTGCCTTATAGATTTGATACTCATTTAACTGATAGCCAAATTTCTGTAGTTCTAAGATATAACTCTAACGATGTTGGAATAACCAAAAAACTTTATCACACTATTATTGATGAGGTACATCTTAGAAAAAATATTAGTAGTTTGTATGGTGTGGATGTTAGTAGCGCTTCACGTAGTACAACAGGCAGTAGAATACTTGATAAAGCTTACAGAGATAAATCTGGAAATGATAAATTTACCAGACTTAGAACAGAAAGAAAGTCGGTTAACCTTAAAAACTGTATAGGTAAAAATATATCGTTTAAGTCAAGAGAATTAAAAGCACTTTTAGAACTAGTTGAAAATACAGTTATATATGCCGGTGATGATTTTAATACCATCGTTAATTATGCCGGAATGAATATAAAATTTGCTAAAGGTGGTTTGCATTCAGATGACAAAGGGGGAATATTTGAAAGTAATCAAGAATGGATGATTGCAGATAGTGATGTTGCCTCATTTTATCCTATGATTATCCTGAACAATGACTTATGTCCTGAACATCTAAACAAACAATATTTTTTATCCATTTTTAGGCAGATTGTAGAGGAACGTTTAGAAGCAAAAAGAACTAACGACAAAATAAAAGCTGAGGCACTTAAGATTACAGTTAACGCTATTTTTGGAAAATTGAAATCTATTCATTATTGGCTTTATGATCCTCAGACTTTTTATAGCGTGACTATCTCAGGTCAGTTATATTTAATGAGCCTGATTGAAAGATTACATTTATCAGGCTTTGATGTTATTTCAGCTAACACTGATGGCGTGGTAACGAGATTAAGACGCTCAAGATATAATGAATATTTAACAATCTGCCAGAAATGGATGAAAGACACTAATTTTGAACTAGAATTTAGTGAATATCAGCGTTATATCAGGAGAGATGTCAATAACTACATCACCATTAAGCCTGATGGTAAAATGAAACGAAAAGGCATATTTAACAAAATTGAAATTGATAAAGGTTATACAACTCCAATAATCAGAGAATGTGTTGAGGCTAATATATTGGAAAATAAACCAATAAAAGATGTTCTGTATGCTTCTAAAAACATTTATGATTTTATGATGTCTGAAAAGATAGGCAGACAATTTAATCTAGTTTGCCAAAACGGGCATACTGAAGAAGTACAAAAAACATCCCGATGGATAGCTACAATAGACGGTGGAGAATTGAAAAAAGTTAATGAGGATGGTAAGGCTATTGGCTTATGTCTAGCTAGTCCAGTGACTATTGTCAATGATGAAATTCCATTTGAGCAATTAAAAATAAACTATGCTTATTATGAGAAAGAAATAAACTCAATTATTGAAGCAATTAAACCTAGTGTAATTAAAGAAAGGTTATTTTGAAAACAATCATAGCAGGAAGTAGAAGCCTTGTTAATTATGATACTTCGCCTGAGCTAGTCAAACAACAATTAGACAACCTTTATACTTTTATGGAATATCATATAGAAAAATACGCTTGGGAAATAACCGAAGTAGTTTCAGGCAGAGCTAAAACAGTTGATACTCTTGGGGAAAGATGGGCTAATGACAGGTTTATTCCGATTGCTTATTTCCCTGCTAATTGGAAAGAATACGGCAAATCTGCCGGACCTATCAGAAATCAAGAAATGATAGATTATGCTGAGGCAGCTATTTACTTTTGGGATGGTAAATCAAAAGGTACTCTTGATTGTATCAATCGAGCTAAAAATATTCCAAAAATTATATTTAAGGTTGAGAATTTTGAACTAAAAGACATTATTATGTTTAATTATGAAAGTCAATTGCAAGAGTTATGATACAAACAGAAAACAAACAACTAGAAGATTTTATACTCAAATATGGTAATCCTGATTTTGATTATATTGAAACAAACAGAGAATTAATTACCGTTAAAAATGAAATTTTAGAAGATACTATAATCTTAGATTTGCCAACAGAACAAGCATTATATGAGTTAAATCAAATGATAGATAAAATAATTTTAGTCTCTGATTATATTGGAAATTGCACAGTAAATCAAATTAACATTAAGGCGATTTTATAATGCAATTAGAACAAACTAACAATTTACTCTCACTTGATATTATATCTCAATCTACTACAGAACAAGAGACATGGCTTAAAGACATCGGCTCACTTTTAACACAATGGTATGAATTGGAAAATTTTGCTCTAATGGGACAGTGTAGAATCCTCTACACTGTGAGCGAAAATTGGAATGGTCTAGCCGATGAAGCAACATCTCATTGGAATTATAATTTCCTACAGTGGGCTAAATCATACACTCGGACTAACTCTAATGAGCCAAGAGAAAGCACTATACAGAATAAAATCAGAGTATATCGTTATTGGATAGCTGAAGAAACGATAGAATATCCTCGTTATATCGAAATACCGGCTACAAATGAATATGGTCAAGAAACTGACCAGAAACAAAAAGTAGAAATAAATCCGATAGAATGTAATTATTCAAAGTTATTGATCGCCAATAAAAAGGCTAAAGCTGGTCAGATGACTAAAGAGGATTGGCAGAATTTAGTTAATCCTACTGTTTCAACTCGTAAGTTTGAATTTGAGTTAAACAATTCAAAAACTATCGAACAAGTAGATGATTTCAGAATTTATGAATTAGACGGTATTTTGTATGCCTATGAAAATGGAGAAAAAGCCGCTTTAATGATGACCTTAATGGAAGATAGTGGCAGCGATTTATTCAATAGAGGATTGAACTATATTTACTCAACTTGCAGAATTAAGGCCAATTCTTTATGACACAGATTGAATTAGCTATTCTCAAACAGATAGACAGTCAAGGTCATCTCAATGCTAAGAAAATATCAAGGCATACTGAAAAAATACGCGATATTAAAAAACATCTTGTTAGAGAAGGTTATATTAAGACGACAAATGATAATCGTCATGTATATTGGTTAAGTGAAAAAGGCAAACAAGCATTAAATGAAACTGTATTATGAAATTCATCCGCCAGGGATTAACGCAACTTATAAAGTAACAGGCAGTAGGATGTATAAATCTGATATTGCGGTTGATTGGCAAACAAGCGCTGCCTTAGCCATTGGTAGTAAAGCCGGTGAAATAGACTGGAAAGATAGTCATGATTATTACGGTATCAATATCTATACTGCTAATAAAAATATGGATGTAGATGCAACAGTAAAATTGGTTATTGACACCATAGCTCAAAAACTTGATTTTAATGATAAGAGAATAACAGAGATACACGTCTATAAAGAGCTTGATAAAGACTATGAGGGAATATTTTTGGAATTGTTTGGAATTTAGCACTATTTTTTATAAATTGGTACTTGACAATATAATGATAATCTGTTATACTATTCTCAGAGTTAAATGATAAATTTTGAGAGGATTAAATAATGACAGTCAAAATTTTAGGAATTACAAACGACGTTACAAGTTGTGATAAATGCGGAAAGCAAAATCTAAAATTGACTGTTGCTTTATCGTTAGATGATACCGGAGAAGTTTCATACTACGGTTCAGATTGTGCCTCTTATGCCATTAGCGGAAGTAAGAAAAGTAAGAAAATTGTAGAGAGTAAAGCTCTGGCAGTAAAACAAGCTAACAAATGGTTAGAAAATGGTTTTAGTCTATTCAAAATTCAACAAGGTATAGCAGAAAGATTTGGTTATAGGAGCGGAATTGAAGGTAACACCTTGTTTATAGGGGATGATAATAATTGCCCTATTGATGTTACAGATTATAAAAACAATAATAGATAAGAGAGGATTAAATAAAAATGTATAATGATGAAACAGAAGAATATTGTGATGTTTGCGGAGAACCTTTTGACTATTGCGAGTGCGATGATATTTGTCCTTTTTGTGGGGAATATTGGGAAGATTGCACTTGTAACGATGACGATGAAGAAGAGACTAAATCAGATGTCAAATATCCTCATATCACAGTGCAACTATTAGGTAATGATGGAAATGCTTTTTCAATTTTAGGTAATGTCAGTAAGGCAATGAAAAGAGCTAAAGTTGAAAAG
>Ga0075325_1000009_pt1 | contig 19900 bp, 19 predicted proteins | sample MayberrySE_Catta_5_FD_120048 | JGI IMG/M metagenome (GOLD analysis project Ga0075325, IMG submission 120048) | Natural and restored wetland microbial communities from the San Francisco Bay, California, USA, that impact long-term carbon... | ecosystem: Environmental > Terrestrial > Soil >... | reverse complement strand
GTGATCGAGGGCGCCTTCGGGCTCGGCGAGTCGGTCGTCTCCGGATCGGTCTCGCCCGACCGCTACGTGGTCCAGAAGGAGCCGCTGGCCATCCTCAAGCGCGAGGTGAAGCGCAAGGAGCTCGTGATCGAGCCCCTTCCGGATGGGGGCACCCGGACCCGCGAGCTCTCCGACGAGGAGGCGATGCAGCCCGTCCTCAGCGACGACGAGGTCCGCGAGATCGCCGAGCTCGGAATCCGCGACGCGAACCACTACGGGACCCCGCAGGACACCGAGTGGGCCTACGACGAGGACGGTAAGGCCTGGATGCTCCAATCCCGCCCGGTCACCGCGATGGGCGGAGACGCGGCGTCGGGCAACGGCGCGGCGCCCGCCGAGGAGGACGCGCTGGTCCGCGGTCTCGGGGCCGCCCCGGGCTCGGCCAGCGGCGAGGTCCAGGTGGTGACCACGCTCGCCGAAGGCGACGGGCTGGACAAGGGCAACATCTTGGTCACCCACATGACGGCGCCGGACTGGGTGCCCCTGATGCGGCGCGCCTCGGCGATCATCACGGACTCCGGGGGCATGACCTGTCACGCGGCGATCGTCTCCCGCGGGCGGGGGATTCCCTGCGTGGTCGGCGCCGGCGAGGCGACGACGAAGCTCCGGGACGGGGAGCTCGTCACCGTCGACGCCACCCACGGGGCCGTTTACGAGGGCGAGGTCTCGCTCGGGGCCGAGCGTGAGGAGGGCGCCGCCGCGGCCGGAGCCGTCGGCGCGCCGCCCGCCACCGCCACCCAGCTGCTGGTCAACCTCTCCGAGCCCTCCCAGATCGACCGGGTGAAGGGCCTCGAGGTGGACGGGGTCGGACTGCTGCGAGCGGAGCTGATGGTGGTCGAGGCGCTCGCGGGCGAGCATCCGCGGGCGCTCTTGGAGCGCGGCGAAGGCGAGCGCTTCGTGGAGCGGATGGCCGACTCGCTGCTGCAGTTCGCCGTCGCCTTCTCACCCCGCCCGATCACCTACCGGACGATCGATTTCCGCAGCAACGAGTTCCGCGGCCTCAAAGGCGGCGAGCGCTTCGAGCCGCAGGAGGCCAACCCGATGATCGGCTACCGGGGCGCCCTGCGCTACATGCACGAGCCCGACCTCTTCGAGCTGGAGCTGCGGGCGATGGAGCGGGTCTGGGCCGCCGGGCACTCCAACGTCCACCTGATGCTGCCTTTCGTCAGGGCCCCACGCGAAGCCTCCTTCTGCCGGGAGCAGATCGAGCGGGTCGGCCTGCTCTCGCGGCCGGGTTTCGAGCTCTGGGTGATGGCCGAGGTGCCCTCCGTCCTCTTCCACCTGCCGCGCTACGCCGAGCTGGGGATCGCCGGCATCTCGATCGGCTCCAACGACCTCACCCAGCTGCTGCTCGGCGCCGACCGCGACTCCGAGCTGGTCGCCGAGGTCTTCGACGAGCGCGACCCGGCGGTCACCGAGTACATCGAGCGTCTGCTCGTTCGAGCCCGCGAGCTCGGCCTGCAGACCTCGATCTGCGGCCAGGCCCCCTCCGTCTACCCGGAGTACGCCGAGCTGCTCGTCGGCGCGGGCATCGACGCGATCTCGGTCAACATCGACGCAGTCGAGCAGGCGCGCCGCCTGATCGCGGCCGCCGAGACAGGGCCACCCGACCCAACCCCAAGCCGAGGAGGAGACCGATGAAGGCCTACCAGCTGACCGCCTGGCAATCGCCACCGGAGATGCGCGAGGTCGCTGTTCCCGAGCCCGGGCCGGGTGAGGTTCTGATCAAGATCGGTGGGGCCGGCGCCTGCCACTCCGACCTGCACCTGATGGAATGGCCGGCGGGGACGATGGACTTCGACCTCCCCTTCACGCTCGGCCATGAGAACGCCGGTTGGGTCGAGGCCCTGGGCGCGGGAGTGAAGGGCCTCGAGGTCGGCGAAGCGGTCGCGGTCTATGGCCCCTGGGGCTGTGGGCGCTGCCGTTCCTGTCGGCTCTCGGCTGAGAACTACTGCGAGCGCCAGGCGGAGATCGGCGCCTTCGGCGGTGGGCTCGGCCTCGACGGCGGCCTGGCCGAGTACATGCTCGTCCCCCACTCGCGGCTGCTGCTGCCGCTCGGCGACCTCGACCCGCGCGATGCCGCCCCCCTCTCCGACGCCGCCCTGACTCCCTACCACGCGATCAAGCGCTCCCTGCACCTGCTGGCGCCGGGGTCGACCGCGGTCGTGATCGGCGTCGGCGGCCTCGGCCACATGGCCGTGCAGATCCTCCGGGCGCTCAGCCCGGCGAAGGTGATCGCCGTCGACACCTCGGCCGAGAAGCTCACCCTGGCGCGCGAGGTCGGCGCCGATGAGACAGTCGAGCCGGGCGAGGGCGCCGCCGAGCGGATCCGCGAGCTGACCGGCGGGCGCGGCGCCGAGCTGGTCCTCGACGACGTCGGCGCCGACGAGACGCTCGCCCTGGCCAGCGCGATCAGCCGCTTCGAGGGCCACCTGACGGTGGTCGGCCTGGCCGGCGGCAAGCTGCAGTTCGCCTTCGGCGCGCTGCCCTTCGAGTCGCAGCTGACAATTCCCTACTGGGGGACCGCGGTCGAGCTGGGCGAGGTGCTCGATCTCGCCCGGGCCGGCAAGATCCGCGCCCACGTCGAGCGCTTCGAGCTCGATCGGGTCGAGGACGCCTACGCCCGCATGCGTGAGGGAACGCTCGACGGCCGGGCGGTGATCTGCCCCAACGGTTGATGCTCTACTTCAGCCACCCCTCCAGCCTCGAGCACGATCCGCGGGCGCAGATGCCGGCCCATCCCGACACGCCCGAGCGCATCGTCGCGATCGAGCGGGCGCTGGGCGAGCGCGACTGGCTCGGCTGGGAGCGCCGCGAGGCGCCGCCCGCCAGCGAGGCGGAGTTGCAACTGGTCCACAGCGCCCGCCAGGTCGAGTCGATCCGCCAGCTCTGCCTCGCCGGCGGCGGCGCGATCGACGCCGACACCTTCGTCGGCGAGGCCTCCTACCGCGCGGCGCTGCACGCGGCCGGCGGCGCCTGCGCGATGACGCGGGCGCTGCTCGGCGGCGAGGACCGGATCGGCTTCAGCGCCCTGCGCCCCTCCGGCCACCACGCCGAACCGGACCGGGCGATGGGCTTCTGCCTCTTCGACAACGTCGCGATCGCCGCCGAGCTGGCGATCCGCGAGCTCGGCGCCGAGCGCGTCTTCGTCTTCGACTGGGACGTCCACCACGGCAACGGCACCGCCGAGGCCTTCCGGCGGCGCGCCGACGTGCTCTTCCTCAGCATCCACGAGGCGGGGATCTTCCCCGGCAGCGGCTCCTCGGGTGACTTCGGCTCCGGCCCGGGCGAGGGCTACACGGTCAACCTGCCGGTCCCGGCCGGCTCCGAGGAGGAGCTCTGGCTCTCGCTGGTCGAGCACATCGCCGTGCCGATCGCCACCGAGTTCGCCCCCGACCTGATCCTCGTCTCCGCCGGCTTCGACGCCCACCGCGCCGACCCGCTGGCCAGCTGCCGCCTCGAGGCGGAGTCCTTCGCGGCGATGGCCCGCCACGTGCGCGAGCTGGCGGCGAGCCTCGGCGCGCCGCTCGGCCTGGTGCTCGAGGGCGGCTACGAACCGCTCGCCCTGGCCGACTCCGTCCTCGCGACGATGGCCGCGCTCGGCGGCGAGGGCGAGGCGCAGAGCGCCGCGCCGGAGGCGCTACTGACCTCGCGCGCCGCCGCTGGCGTCGCCCGCCACTGGAGCCTCTGAGCGCGATGGCGCGGCCTGAATTCGCCCAGATCATGCCCTTCCGCATCGATCGCTTCCGCGAGCTGCTCGGCGAGGACTACGCCCGGGTCGAGGCGGCCGCCGAGCAGGCCCGCGAGCTCTTCGCCGGGCGCGCGGTTTGGCACGTCAGCTCGACCTTCTCGGGCGGCGGCGTGGCCGAGATGCTGCGCACCTTGCTGCCCTACGTGCGCGGCGCCGGCATCGACACCCGCTGGGCGGTGCTGCGCGAGGACGGCCCCTTCTTCGAGCTGACCAAGCGCCTGCACAACAACCTCCACGGCAGCGAGGGCGACGGCGGGCCGCTCGGCGCCGCGCAGCGCGAGCTCTACGACAGCACGCTCGCCGCAGGCGCCCGTCGCATCGGGCGCCTGCTGCAGCCGGGCGACGTCGTCTTCCTCCACGACCCGCAGACGGCGGGCCTGATCGGGGCCGTGAAAGCGGCGGGGGCGACGGCGATCTGGCGCTGCCACATCGGCGCCGACCGTCCCAACGAGCTCGTGCGCCGCGCCTGGGACTTCCTCCGCCCCGACGTCGGCGCCGCCGACCTCTGCGTCTTCTCGCGCGGCGCCTACGCCTGGGAGGGGATCGACCGCGAGCGGGTGCGCGTCATGCCGCCCTCGATCGACCCGCTCTCGCCGAAGAACCAGGAGCTCTCCCCCGCCGCGGTCGACGAGATCGTCTGCATGATCGGCCTCGGCCACCGCGCGGCCGGTTTCGCGCCCGTCTTCGCCCGCGCCGACGGCACCCCGGCGCGGGTCGAGCGCAAGGCGGCGATCGTCCAGGAGGGCCCGCTGCCCGAGGGGGCGCGAGTGGTCCTGCAGGTCTCGCGCTGGGACCGGCTCAAGGACCACCCCGGCCTGCTCGCCTGCTTCGGGCGCCAGCTCGCCGGCCGCGACCTGCGCCTCGTGCTCGCCGGCCCGGCGACCGCCGCCGTCTCCGACGACCCCGAGGGGGTGCACGTCTGGCACGAAGTGAAGGTGGCCTGGGAGGCGCTGGCGGACGAGGCCCGTGGTCGCGTCCACCTCGTCAACCTGCCGATGGATGATGCCGACGAGAATGCGGCGATGGTCAACGCCCTGCAGCGGCGCGCCGAGATCGTCGTGCAGAAGAGCCTCGCCGAGGGCTTCGGGCTGACCGTGGCCGAGGCGATGTGGAAGCGGCGGCCGGTGATCGGCAGCCGGGTCGGCGGCATCCAGGACCAGATCGTCGACGGCGAATCGGGCCTGCTGGTCGACGATCCCCACGACCTCGAGGCCCTGGCCCGGGCGATCGCCTCGCTCGCCGATGACCCCGTGCGGGCGGCCGCGCTGGGCGAGCGCGCCCACGAGCGCGTCTACGAGCGCTTCCTGATGCCGACCCGGCTCGCCGAATACGCCTCGCTGCTGGCCGAGCTGGGGGCGCTGAGTAGAGGTGAGTGAGGGCTACCCCGCCGAGCGCGAGGCCGATGCCGTGCTGCGCGACGGCTCGACCGTCCACCTGCGCCCGGTGCGCCCCGAGGACGAGGCCGCCCTGCGGGACTTCTTCGCCGGGCTCGACCCGGCCTCGCAGGCGTTCCGCTTCTTCTCCGGGGCGGTCGACCTCGACGGCGTCGCCCGGGCGATGGCCAGCGTCGACTACGCCGGGCACTACGGGCTGATCGCCGCGCGCGGCGCCGAGGGGCGTCCGGTCGGCCACGGCGCCTACATGACGATCCGCGCGGGCGAGGCGGAAGTCGCCTTCGCCGTCGGCGAGGAGCTGCAGGGCCACGGCCTGGGAACGATCCTGCTCGCCCACCTCGCCGAGGCGGCCGTCGACAACGGCATCGAGACCTTCCGCGCCGAGGTGCTGCCCCAGAACCACCGCATGATCGGGATGTTCCGCGAGAGCGGCTTCCCGGTCGAGGTCTCCTCCGGCGCGGATGGCCTGCAGGTCGAGTTCCCCACCTCGCTCTCGCCGGCCGCGATCGCCCGCTTCGAGGACCGCGACCGGGTCGCCGCGCGGGCCGCGGTGGCGCGCTTCCTCGAACCGCGCTCGATCGCCGTGGTCGGCGCCTCGCGCCGCGCCGGCGCGGTCGGCGGGGCGGTGCTGCGCAACCTGGTCGAGTCCGGCTTCCCGGGCGCCGTCTTCCCGGTTAACCCGGCCGCGGGCGAGGTGCAGGGCCTGCCGGCTTTCGCCAGCGTCGCCGCGGTCCCCGGCGAGATCGACCTCGCAGCGCTCGCCGTCAGGGCGGAGGGAGTGCTGGACGTGGCGCGCGAATGCGCCGCCAAGGGCGCCCGCTCCCTGGTCGTGCTCTCGGCCGGTTTCAGCGAGTCCGGGCCCGAGGGGAGCGAGCGCGAGCGCGAGCTGCTGGCGGTCTGCCGCGCGGCCGGCATGCGCCTCCTCGGTCCCAACTGCCTCGGCATCCTCAGCACGCGGCCCGAGCAGGCCCTCAACGTGACCTTCGCGCCGACCGCGCCGCCGGCCGGCAACGTCGCCTTCGCCAGCCAGAGCGGCGCCCTCGGCCTCGCTCTGATCGAGTTCGCCGCGACGCGCTCGCTCGGCGTCTCCTCCTTCGCCTCGCTCGGCAACCGCGCCGACCTCACCGCCAACGACCTGCTCGAGTTCTGGGAGGAGGACGAGCAGACCCGCCTCGCCCTCGCCTACATCGAGTCCTTCACCGACCCGCGGCGCTTCGCCAGGGTGGCACGCCGGGTCGGCCGGCGCAAGCCGCTGGTCGTCGTCAAGAGCGGCCGCTCGGCCTCCGGGGCGCGCGCCGCCAGCTCCCACACCGGGGCGCTGCTGGCCGCCTCCGACCGCACCACCACCGCGCTCTTCGAGCAGTCGGGTGTGATCCGCGCCGAGACCCTCTCGGAGCTGCTCGACGTCGCCGCGCTGCTCTCCAGCCAGCCGCTGCCGCCGGGGCCGCGGGTCGGCATCCTCACCAACGCGGGTGGCCCGGCGATCATGTGCGCCGACACCTGCGAGGCGGCCGGCCTCGAGGTGCCCGAGCTGCCGGCGGAGCTGCGCGCCGAGCTCGCCTCCTTCCTGCCCGGCGAGGCCTCCTTCGCCAACCCGGTCGACATGATCGCCACGGCGAGCGCCGAGCAGTACCGGCGGGCGATCGAGGTGCTGGGCGCCTGGGAGGGGATCGACGCGCTGATCGCGATCTTCATCCGGCCGCTGCAGACGGCGAGCGAGGACATCGCCGCGGCGATCGACGCCGGGGCGGCGGCGCTCGCCCGGGAGATACCCGTCCAGGCGGTGCTGATGACGCCCAGCGAGAGCGCCGCGATCGCCGCCGCGGCGCGGCTGCCGACCTACCTCTTCCCCGAGGACGCGGCGCGCGCCCTGGCCAAGGCGTCCCGCCACGCCCGCTGGCGCGAACGCCCGCCGGCGCCACCGGCGAGCTTCGCCGGCCTGCGCGAAGCCGAGGCGGCGGCGATCCTGGCGGAAGCGCTGGGCGCGGGGCGCGAGTGGCTCGACGCCGAGCAGTGCGCCCGGCTGCTCGACTGCTACGGCGTGGCGATGCCCGCGGCGATCGTCGCCGCCGACCCGGTCGCGGCGGGCGAAGCGGCGGCCGAGCTCGGCGGATCGGTGGCGCTCAAGGCGCACGGGCCGGGCATCCTGCACAAGAGCGAGCTGGGCGCCGTGCGCGCCGGCCTGCGCGGCCCCAAGGAGGTCGCCGGGGCGGCGCGCGCGATGGATGCGGCGCTGGCCGATGCGGGGCTCGAGCGCTCCGCCTTACTCGTGCAGCGCATGGTCGAGGACGGGGTCGAGCTGCTGGTCGGCGTGGCGAGCGACCCGGTCTTCGGCCCGGTCGTCGCCTGCGGCGCCGGCGGCACCGCGGTCGAGCTGCTCGGCGACGTCTCGGTGCGCGTCTGCCCGCTGAGCGGCGACGACGGCGAGGCGATGATCCGCTCGCTCGCCGTCTTCCCGATGCTGACCGGCTTCCGCGGCCGGCCGCCGGTCGATCGCGAGGCCCTGGCCCAGCTCGTGCTGCGAGTCGGCGCGCTCGCCGACTCCCACCGCGAGATCGTCGAGCTCGACCTCAACCCGGTGATCGCCACCCCCGACGGCGCCCTCGCCGTCGACGCCCGGGTCAGGGTCGCGCCGCCACACCCGAGCCGCCGCCCCTGGCCCGGCACCTGGTCCTAGAGAGCGAACGGGCCGCGCGGCGTGGCACACGGTGTCGACCGCCAGCCCATCGGCGGGCATGTTGACGGGAAACGCCGCTCGTTAGTCCGCCCCCTGCGGGCCGGCGAGACTCTTCTTGGCGTCCTCGTAGCCCAGTTTCATGATCGAGGTGGACCACGACGATCGTGTCGCAGCCGAGATCGACGAGCGGCAGCACCGGCGTGTTGTCGGCGAGGCCGCCGTCCAGCCAGCCGGCGTCGTTCAGCTCGCCGTTGGGAAAGATGCCGAACGGCAGGCTGGTCGAGCCCGACGCGCCCCGACAGTCGCTCCCGCCCTTCCTTCTCCGCCACCTATTCGGTTCGGAATATCTCGGCGTGGCAGTCGAAGGCGCCGCTGACGCTCGGGAAGTTCGGGTCGCCGGAATCCTTCGACTCGGCCGTGAACTTCGCGCGCGTGCGGTCGTTGCTGAGCGTCACGGAGATGTCGTGCTCGAAATCGAGGACGTTGCTGAAGATCCCGCTGCCGCCAGCGGTTATTTCGATCTCGACCTTGCCGCCGATCGGGTCCACATAGGTGCCGTCCTCGGTCACCGGCCTGCCCTCCCCGCCGAAACGACCGAGGCTGATCGTGAGAATCGGCAGCTCCTTGCGGAACTTTTCCGGCGCCTCGAATTCCTGGTTGATGAACCCCCCGTTCATCACCACCCCTTCACGACCCAGCTCACAATGGCCGTTCGTGATCTTGACCGGCTTGCCGCCGGTGACATCCACCGCGCCGGTCGCCCGGCCGCAGTAGGCGAGGACTTCGTTCCCTTCGATCAGCACCTTCCAATCGTTGCCGAGAAAGAGATCGGCGGGACATTCGGTCACGTCGACCTTTGAGATATCCACCGCGTAGTCGATACCCGGAGTCCCGGCCTCGCTTGACTCGGTTCCGTCACCGCCCCCGCACCCGGCGATAAGAAGCCCACCCACGCAACAGGCGACAAACAACCCGGCGATACGCGATGGCCGGACAAGTCGAGGCACCTGATCAGCCTATCGAGTGATCGATTGACCCACGCATACGGGGGTAAATCGATCAATCAGCGCCGCTCAACCACAGGCTCGCCCGCGTGGTCTCAGATCATCCTCCACCTATTCGCCCGGCAAAGCCAGCCGCGAAATGGAACTATGCGGCCAGGTCACGGCGATCGAAAAGCCAGGCGCCGAAGCTGGCAAGGGCGACCGCGGCGATGGTGACACCACAGAAGGCGAGCGGCTCGATTCCGTCTTCGATCGCATTGCCGTAGTACTTGAAGACCGATCCGTAGCGGACCCAGTCGAGGCTGGTGTCGAGACGGCCGATCAGGTCCATGACGTACATCGCCACCAGCACCCCGGCGACCGAGCCGGTGACGATGCTGGTCCGCAGCGAGAAGCCGGTGACGACGACACCGAGCCCGGCGAAGAGCAGCGCCAGCGGCCAGACGTTGGCGAAGCCGGCCAGCGCCGGGGCGAAGTCGAGGCCGGCGCCGGCGAGCCAGCTGCCGAGCATGGTCAGCAGCAGCGAGACGGCGAGCACCGAGGCCAGCTCGACCGCGGTCGCGGCGAAGCCCGCGCCAACCAGGCGGTAGCGAGATATGGGCGCTGAGAGCAGCACGTCGAGCCGGCCGCTTTCGGCGGCGCCGGAGAGGCCGCTGGCGACCGAGCGCGCCGCCAGGTAGCCGACCGCGAGCGGCACGATCAGGCTCAGCATCTCGGCCTGCAGGTACTGCTCGACCGTCGCCAGCTCGCCGATGCCGAACGCCTCCTTCAGCTCGGTCGGGTAATCGCGGATCGCCTTGCCGAGCGCGTCTTCGACCGAGGGGAAGATGGCGACGATGAAGGCTGACATCAGCCCGAGCGGCAGGCCCCAGGCAAGCAGGGCCCGGCGGCGGTCGCGAAGCAGGCTGAGGACCAGCTCGGTCAACGCTCACCCTCGTCTTCGTAGTAGGTGAGGAAGACCTCCTCCAAGGTGGCGTGGGCGAACTCGACGCCGACCACGCCCGGCATCGCGCGAACGTCCTCCAGCTCGACCGGCTCGGCGAACTCGACCTCGACCAGGTTGCGCCGCTGCGTCTTGGCGAGCAGCTCGGCCACGCGCTCGACCGCGATCAGCTTGCCGTCGCGGATGATCCCCACCCGGTCGCAGACCCGCTCGACCTCGTCGAGCTCGTGCGAGGAGACGAGGACCGCGCAGCCGCGCTCGCGTTCCTCCCGCACCAAGGTGAGGAACTCCTCCTGCATCAGCGGGTCGAGGCCACTGGTGGGCTCGTCGAAGATCAGCAGCTCAGGCTCGTGGAAGAGGGCCAGGATCAGGCCGACCTTCTGGCGATTGCCGCGCGAGAGCTGGCCGAGCGGGCGATCGAGGTCGGCGCGGAAGCGCCGCGCCAGGTCCTCGGCCCGGCGCAGGTCATCGACCCCGCGCAGGCGGGCGAGCAGCCCGAGGGCCTCGCGCCCGCTCGCCCGCTTGCCGTAGCCGAAGTCGCCGGGCAGGTTGCCGAGGCGGGCCCGGATCGCGACACTCTCGTGGCGGCTGTCGAGGCCGAAGATCCTCGCGCTGCCGCTGGTCGGGTGAAGCAGGTCGAGCAGCGTGCGGATCGCCGTCGTCTTGCCGGCGCCATTTGGGCCGAGCAGGCCGAAGACCTCCCCCGGCTCGACCGCCAGGGTCACGTCTTCGATGCCACGCGCGCTGCCGTAGAGCTTGGTCAGCCGCTCGGTCTCGATCATCGCCATGGCGGCATACTCCCAGGAGCTTCAATCCAGGGGTCAGGTGGCGATCGGCGTCGCGATTGCCAGGTAGACGGCGATCGAGAGCAGGTCCTGGATGATCGTCGCCAGAGGCCCTGAGCCGAAGGCGGGGTCACGGCCAAGGCGCGAGAGCAGGCGAGGCAGGGCCGTCGCCACCGAGGTTGCGATCGCGCAGCTCGCGGTCAGGGCGAGCGCCACCGCGAGAGCGACGTCGGCATCGCCCCAGCCGATCAGGGCAAAGGGGAAGAACGAGAGCCCGATGATCGCTCCGATCAAGGCCCCGGTGATCAGCTCTCGCCTGACGACCGTTCGCATGTCGATACCGGCGCTCATTCCCCGGATCAGCAGGGTCTCGGTCTGCGTGCCCACCGCGTCGGCCATGTAGACCACGGCGGGAACGAAGAACGCGAGCAGGACAACCTCCTTCAGCTGGGCCTCGAAGGCGCCGACGATTACCGCTGAGGCCATCGCCCCGACGAGGCCGACCAGCAGCCATGGCAGCCGGTGCAAGAGCCGGCGGCTGACCGGCTCTTCGGCGGCCAAGCGGGCACGGCCACTGCTGGCCAGGTAGCCGCCAAGCCGCGCCGCGTCCTCGTCGTGCTCCGCCAGCAGGCGACCGATCAAGCGGTGCGACGGCACGAGCCCGACGAACGCGCCATCCGCATCGACCACCGCCAGGTTGCTCTGCGCGCGACGGACCATCTGCCACGCAGCTCCCTCCTCGGATTCGCCCGGTCGGATGAGGGTGGATTCGCGATCCACCAGCTCCTCGAGCAGGGTCTCGTCAGGGGCCTCGAGCAGACGGGTCAGCGCCACAAGCCCGATCAGCTCGCCTCCGTCGAGCACGACGATCTCGTCGACGAAGTCAAAGGACTTGCCGACCATGTAGCGGCGCACCTCGGCGACGGACCAGGATGGGGCAACCTTCGGGACACGAGGGGTCGCGTGATCCCTGATGCCCCGAGTCAGCAAACCGCTCGATTCTTGAGCGCGTCCCGCCCGCCGTCCCTGCGGTCGAAGCCCAGCGGCAATCGCATGCGTTCACATTACGGGGCGCGCTGCGACACCGCTATCCGGGAGATTCAATGGCCTGAGCGCAGACGCTCAGGCCGGAGCCCCCCGGCGAGCACCACGAGGACGGCGAGCATCGCGACCTGGAGGAACAGGCCCAGCGGCGAGGTGAGCGCGTCGAGGGCGACCTCGCCGAGATTGCGCTCGGCGGCCGTCGCCGCACCGACGTAGATCGAGTAGGAGACCAGGCGTCCGGAGAAGAACGCAACCGTGAGGGGAAGCAGGGGCACGGTCATCAGGCCGGCGGCGACGAAGAGCTGGCCGGAGGGGACCGGGGAGAGCGCGAACAGGCACAGCCCCGCGACCGCTCGCCGACGGTTGCCACTCAGCATCCGCTGCGAGCGGTCGAGGCTGGCCAGCCTGGCCGCCCCCATGCGCGGGCGCATGCGCCGCGCCGCGCTGGCCAGGACAAAGCGCCCCGACGCTGCGGCGAGCGCGCCGCCCAGCACCAGCGGCGCCGCCGGCAGATCGAAGTTGAGCGTGAAGAAGACCAGGATCGACCAGGTCGGCGGCCCGAACGCCGGCAGCAGGTTGACCGCGAAGATGACCGCGATCGCCGCGGCGAACTCGGCTGGCACGGTAGCGACCGGACCCCTTTACGGAACCCGAGGCTCGTAGCGCATCGCTACCGCCCCTGAGCCGAACTCCTGCCGGCTCACGAGCCTCAAGTCGACACGTTTCGATAGCCCCGCGAACAACGTCGGCCCGTGGCCCACCAGCCTGGGATGCGCTACGAACTCGTACTCATCGATCAACCCCAGCTCCGCCAACGCCAGCGGGAGCGTTACGCCTCCCACGCCCAGCCCCTTGCTGACTCCATCATCTCGTAGGTCACCCGGCCGAAGAGAAGAGCATCGGACTGGGCGAGAATCTCCGTCGCATGACGATGGGTCTCCTCGTCCGGGGAAATTGCACGGTGATCGCAGCATCCGTCCAAGGTGACGTTGATGGAATACCGAAGGGGTCGCACTGCGCGAGCATACTTTTCGGTCGAGCTGTCCCGCGAATTGGCTTGGCGAAGCCGTGATCGGATCAAGCCGAGGAACGGTCCCTGGCGTGTTCTCTCCGTCCCATTTGCCCAACATGATGTAATTCATCATGTTGGCCGACCAGATGACGTTCCGTGGGCTGCCCGATTTTCTCATAAGCCGTGGGCGCTACTGGGCGACCACGGGCGAAATCGCGGCGCAGACGGGGGCGGGGCCCGATGCAACTCGCCATGGCCTAGCCCGGCTAAGAAGCCAGCGGCGGCTCTTCACACCAGCCCGCAGCTTCCATGTGATGGTGCCGCCCGAGTACCGGAGCTGGGGTGCTATCCCGGCGGCTTGGTTCATCGACCCGATGATGCAGCACCTTGGCCGCGACTACTACGTGGGCTTGCTCTCTGCCGCCGCCCAGCATGGGGCGTCCCACCAGGCCGTTCAGACCTTTCAGGTCGTGACCGATCGCCACCTCGAGGATCGTGATTTCGAGCGGATCCGGCTTCGCTTTCACACCTCAGCCCTTGCCGCGCAAACTCCGGTTGAACGGGTCAACACGCCGACGGGAACGATGGCCGTATCGACTCGTGAGGCGACTGCCGGCGACCTCGTCGAGCGCCCCGGGAAGAGCGGTGGACTGAGCAATGTCGCGACGATCCTGCGCGAGATAGGCGAACTCGACGGAGCCGAGCTCGCCCATTTGAGCGCCCTGCGCCCGCGGACCCACGCTCGGCGACTCGGCTGGCTGCTCACGAAATTCCGCGGCGATGTCGAGACGAACTCGTTGCGTGCCGTCGCCGATCCCGGCAAAGGAGCCCCGATACCGCTAGCAGCAGGCGGACCCTCCCTGGGAACCGTTGACGAGGAGTGGGGCATCATCGTCAACACCGAGGTCGAACCCGACATCTGATGATCCCGCGCGCCTCCATAGTCGCCTGGAGCGCTACCGCCCCATGGCCCTCCGAGGACCAGATCGAGCAGGATCTGATCGTGTCGCGGCTGCTCGTGGAGGTCGCTGCCGATCCGCTGCTCTTCAAGGAGCTCGCCTTCCGCGGCGGCACCTGCCTGCACAAGCTCCACCTCGAGGAGCCGCAGCGCTACTCCGAGGATCTCGACTTCGTGCGCACCGACCAGCGCCCGATGCTCGGCGAGGTCTTCGACCGGTTGCGCGCAATCACCGAGCGGATTGGCCTGCGTGAGCACCGCCGCACCTTCCCCAGCAAAGGCTCAGACACGGCCACGATGTGGTTCGACGCAGAGGCAGAGTCCGGAGCCACGACGATCCGGGTCAAGATCGAGACCAACGTCGCCGAGAGCACACCCCACAGCAACCACGTTTTCATTCCGTTTGAGGTGACTTCACCGTGGTGGAGCGGAAGCGCAGAGGTACGCACCTTCACCATCGAGGAGATCCTTGCCACCAAGGTCCGGGCTCTGTGCCAGCGGCGCAAGGGGCGGGATCTCTTCGATCTCTGGGTCGGCCTCAACCTCCCCGAAATTGACGCCGAAGAGATCACCGCGGCGCTCGGTCACTACATGCAGGACCGCGTCTACAGGTACCCGCAGCTCGTCGGCCATCTCAAGACCAAGCTCCGTGACCCTGACTTTGCCGCCGACTTGAGTGGACTCGTGCGCTCAGTTCCAACCAACTACGACATCGCTGACGCGCTCGACCTCGTTCGGAGGCGAATCGGCCTCAAGCTCCGCAACGTTCCTGACGATCCAACGCCAATCGGGAACCGTGGACTGACGCTTGAGCCGCCGATCACGCCGGTCTCCGAGTTGCATGCGGAGCGCGGCTGGAAGCCAGCGTCCGAGGGGGACTTCGAGCGTCTGACGGCCGACGACGCGCCTTCTGATGAAGAGGGGGCTAGGACCCTGTCGGGCCAGTTGCGGGGCTTTCGAGCAGTACCCCCAGCGGCACACAAGGCGAACCTCATCGCCCGAATCGAGGCTCGGCCGATTTCGCTAGCCCGGTAGGGCGCCCGGGGCAGGACGAGGCTGGGCTAGTTTGCCCGCTACTGAGCGGACCAGCTTTTCTCAATCTCCGCTGCGAGATCGTCGATGGTGATCTGCTCACGAATGTCTCGCGTCTCGCTGTCCACCCTGATTAGGGACGTGGGCCAATCGCGAAGCCAATCGTTGTAGGAGCGAGCCAGTCGCTCGATGTACTCGCGGCTGTAATGCTCCTCCCCAGGCCGCGCACGACTGGCGATCCGCTCATAGAGAACGTCGGGAGAGGCAGCCACAGCAACCAGTAGATCGGGTCTCCCCCCGGCTCGGTCGCCGATCTCAACGAGCTGACGAAGCAGTAGCTCTTCCTCATCAGTCATCAACCCATTCCGCAACTGATCCCGGACGAAAATTGCGTGCATCTCGTGGACTGGCCGCTCGATTACCGCACCGTCCTCGCCTCGTGCCGCGATTGCATCGGCCACCGCATTCAGCATGAACGCGAGTTGAGAGCGGAAGACCCAGGTCGGGGGATCGGCAGCAAACCGGGTGAAGAACGCGTTGTCTTCAACCCGCTCCGTGAACAAGCGGAATCCAAGACTCCTGGCCAAGCCAGAGGCGAGGGTCGACTTGCCTGCCCCGATAGGCCCGACGACCCCGACTACGAGCGGCTGACGCGACCCTGCCTCCGACTGGATCTCCCGCTCATTGCGCTCAATTGCTGCGCCCCGCAGTTCCCTGCACATGCGAAAATGTTCGCATGTCTTTCTCCGCGAACACCAGGTCGGAGTCCAACGCAGAAACTGCTTGGCGGGCGACCCTTTCCGACCTCGACCGGGAAGGGCTGCGAATGGACGGCGAGAAGCCATCCCGAGAGTTGCTCGGTTACTCCGTCGTGATCGAGCATCCCCGCCGGCGCTTGATAGACAATGACATTCGCCCGCTCCCGCTGATCTCGGCCGTCGCTCGCTTCGTCTGGACGATGGCTGGCAACGCCCGCCTCGCAGATATTGCCTTCTATGAGCCGCAAGTAGAGCGGTTTACCGACGATGGTCTCAGCGTGCCGGGCTCCAACTACGGAGCACGGCTCCGGCAGCCCTACCCTGGCTTCGACCAGGTGCGAGGAGCGATCGACCGACTGCGCGACGGCGACAGCAAGGTGGCTGGCGCCGATGGCAAGCTCCGTCGGGCCGCCAATGTGATCTGGAAGCCCGAGGATGCGTTGCGGATGTCGAAAGACATCCCATGCGCCTTCGGACTCTTCTATTTCCCTCGAGAAGACAAGCTGCTCACGCAGTTGGTGATGCGCTCCAACAATGCAGTCGCCTTGATGCCGTTCAACATATTTGAGTTCACCCTCCTCGCTGAGGTAATCGCCGTCGAAGCAGAACTCGAACTCGGCCCATTTCGGGTCGACGCGATGTCAATGCACATCTACGACTGGGATGAGGAGCGAGTTCGCCAGATACTTGCGTCTCCGATCGGCACCGGAGTAGAAATGCCACCAATTCCCGCTGGTTCAAATGCGTTGGAGCAGCTAGATCTCCTTGCGCAACGCGAGGCCGAACTGCGCCACCAGTTGCACACGCTCGCTGACGAGTCGCTCAAGCAGGTGCTAGCACGCGGCGAAGGCCTGGATTCTTACTGGCGACCATTTTTCGAGATCCTCCTTACTCAGGCCCTCGGAAAGGCAAAGCGCCTCGATCTGGCCCGCGAGGTGGCAGGCCAGCTACCAGACTACTTCTCGTACCAGGTTGCGGCCGAACTCGAGGAGCGGTTCGGTTCCGTCGAGCCAGAAGGATCAGGACCAGCGGCAATCGCTGAGCCGACCCTCTTCCCGATCTCAAAGCCGGGAGAAGAGGTCGCACACGCCTTTCGAGACAATGGAATCGACACCGATCATCTCCACACGCTGCTGGACGAGATTGAGCAGTCGGAAGGAATCCGTCTGTCGCACCAGCAGGCGGATGAAGTGGCTCGTGCGATCGCGGAAAAGAAGGTCGATATCGCCGCACGATCTGAGGGTGAAGGCGATGCGGAGGACTTCAAGGCTGTCGACCGCACGGACGTTTTGCGAGCGATCCGCAGGCTCGGATTCGACCGATGAAGAACGGGCTAGCAGTTTCGTCTCGTTCCGAAGATCCACTGACGCGCTTTGCGGCTGTCCTCGACGCTAGCGATCCTGGAGAGGCAATGCGGCTTTCCTGCCAGCGACTACTTGACGCCAATGGACAGAATCATGGCCTCGTTCCTCTGTCTCGACTACTCACTGCTCTCGGCGCCCGTGTCGAGGAGATACCGCTTTCAACCGCAGGGAAACTTCGGATCGACGACCGCGGCTACCTCGTCTGTGTGAGGGCTCGTACTTCCTGGCGCCGTGCTCGCTTCACCGTTGCTCACGAGCTCGGCCATGTACTCCTATGCGAGAGCTTGAAGGACCGGCCCACGACACTCCGCGCACTGCAGGAGCCAACTCATTGGGAAGCCGTCGAGAGACTTTGCGACCAGGCCGCAGCCGAACTGCTGATGCCTGCGGAGGACTTCCGTCGTCAGTTGGACGGACAAGAGATCTCGAAGCACCTCCTAATGAGGCTGAGGAAACGCTATGGCGTTTCATGGACCGCCTTGGCAATCCGCTTTAACGATCTTTTCGGAGTTGGTGTTTCGTCCTGGCGCCGCTACCAACGGCACCCCGAGGAGCGGATCACGTTCCGGGTCCACCGTTGTTGGAGGTCCGGGGCAAACTGGGTACCGAAAGGCCTGACGACGAGGTATCTCCAACCCGATGTAGTCAGCAGCGCGGCGGCCGAGGGGGAAGCCTCCGGGCATGGCGTGCTTGCTTTTGGCGACAGGTCGAGCGAGGTCTTCTCTGTCGCCATCACCCTCGATGACCCCGAGGAATCAGCACCATCGGCCCCTTCCCTGGAAGGTATCGAGCCAGTGGGTTCCCACCCAGTCGATCCCACGATTGTCCTCTTTCTTCGTACGGTCAAGGATGAGGAGAAAGAAGAGCCGCTTCCCGAACCTCAACAGTTGGCTCTGATCGGCTAGTTGATGAACGCTCCCCGCATCTATATATCTGGACCCCTCCAGGCAGCCAAAGATCTTTCTGCCGCCAGGTCTTTCTATGAGCGATTGGCAAAGATCTGCGCCGGAATCGGCGCTGAGCCCTATCTCCCTCACCAGCGAACCGATCCCGCACTGCACACCGATGCCCACCCAATCCAGGTATTCCGCCGTGATCGCCAGGCAATGAAGGAGTGTGATCTGCTGATCGCCCACATCGGCCAGCCCTCGAGTGGTGTAGGGGCCGAGCTGGGTCTAGCCTTCACCGCGGAGCAACCAATCATCGCGATCTACCGAGAGTCGGAGCGGCCTTCGCGCTTCATTCTCGGGATGCTCGAAGACTATGAACGGGCGACCGTATTCGCATTTGAGGACGAGAAAGTTCTTGCGGATTCACTCGGCCGAGTGATCGCAGAGCAACTCAATGAAACGCCCCCGCAGTCTGGATCAGCACTGCGCCGGATCGCTTAGGTCCGCAGGTATTTATCGGGCGGCGACCCGTCGACGCGCAAGGTGCTGCTGCGATTGCTGGTCAACGAATCCGGGTCATCAACCGCGCAGAGATCTACCCGTCTCCCTGTCTGCGGTTCTATCATCGCAACGAGCAGTACCGCTACGGGGATTCGAACCCCGGTTTCCGGACTGGGAATTGGCTCTAGAAAGCCGTTTGCGGTCGATCTGAACCACTTACGTCCAAGGAGTTCGATCCTGTTCGGCTGAGTTCGGTGGAGTCGGGGACATATCTCGGGACACGCTTTGCCGCGTCTTACCGAGCCGTGCTACGGCTATGCACAACAACCGCAGGGTCGCCCTCCGCCTGCCCCTCCGGGATGAGGTGATACTGCAATCGATATCCGAGAACACGGGCATAGCGGTCTAGCGTCGACATGCGGGCGTCGGTCGCCGAGGTCTCAAGCCGGGCAATGCTCGACTGCGAACTGTTCATCGCCGCCGCTACGGCAGTTTGGGACTGCTCCCCCTCGCGGCGGCGTTCGGCCAGGGCCCCCAGGAGCTTCCGGCGCCGATCAGCGGCCTCGACCATCGCCGGGAAGTCGGGGTTGTGAGCGGTTCGCTCGTCGACTAGTTCGTCGAGGAAATCACGGTCGGTCATTGCATCCTCCTTTCGCTATGCCGAAGATAGCATCTCAAATTAAATATAATTAGTCGCCTCGTTGCTGCCAGTCGCGCAGCCTGCGCTTCGCCAAGCGGATCGCCTCGGGCGAGGTCTTCTGCGTCTTCTTCTTGAGAGCCTCCAGCGAGAGGAACACCTGCTTGCGCTTGCCCTGAGGCGCGAACAAGACCCGGTAGATGACGCCCTTCCCATCGGCGCGCACCTCATAGATCTCGTCGTCGAGATGCCGGGCGGCTTGAAAGCCCAGCTGGCGCACCTCACTCATTGCGGCGATCACGGATGCCAGGTCTTCATCGTCCAATCGGTCGAGGAACTCTTTGACGGGACGGCGGCCCGAAGTCGTCCTGTAATCGCGCCAGCGGTGGCTGACGGCGCGTCGAGTAGCCGAGACAGCGCTCGCCTTGGACAGCCTTCCTGACCCCTTCCCCTTGTCACCGCGCCGGCTCATCGGCCGACTGTACCCACGGCCGCCGTCGGCACAAAGCGAGTCCGGCCGCGTCCCGACCCGCCGAGGAAAGCGGTCACGTCAGAATTGCCATCTGGCCGAACCCTCCCGATAAAGTCGAGCCAATGGCAACCGGGGTAAAGAGGTTCGGTCTGGAAGTCGGCGAGTTGGTTGAAGTCGGCAAACGGCGCTACGAGGTCGTGCCAGATCGAGCCGGTGGACTGACGCTTGAGCCTCCGATCACGCCGGTCTCCGAACTCTATGCGGAGCGCGGCTGGAAGCCAGCATCCGAAGAGGACTTCGAACGGCTGACCGCCGACGACGCGCCTTCTGATGAAGAGGGCTAGGACCCTGTCGGGCCAGTTGCGGGGCTTTCGAGCAGTACCGCTACGGGGATTCGAACCCCGGTTTCCGGACTGAGAATCCGGCGTCCTAGTCCCCTAGACGATAGCGGCGAGGAGGCGCGATTCTAACAACCTGGGGCGACCACGCTTTACGGGTCTCCGTCCGAGCTGGGGCCTAGTCTACGAACATGTGTTCGATACATCGAAGAGGCCCTCGAGCCGGTGAGACCGATAGATTGGAGGCCCCAGCGGGCGTGCTGGAACTGGTAGACAGCATCGGCTCAGAACCGGTGGCGCG
>Ga0075325_1000008_pt1 | contig 20012 bp, 15 predicted proteins | sample MayberrySE_Catta_5_FD_120048 | JGI IMG/M metagenome (GOLD analysis project Ga0075325, IMG submission 120048) | Natural and restored wetland microbial communities from the San Francisco Bay, California, USA, that impact long-term carbon... | ecosystem: Environmental > Terrestrial > Soil >... | reverse complement strand
GCCGCTGGGCGAGCACCTCCGCGATCTCGCGGCGGGTGGTGACCGCCGCGAGTGGGGCCCCGTTGCCGAAGCCCTTGGCCATGGTGACGATGTCGGGGACCACGTCGAAGTTCTGGAAGCCCCAGTAGTGCTCGCCGGTGCGGCCGAAGCCGGTCTGCACCTCGTCGGCGATGCAGAGCCCCCCGTGCTCCCGCACGATCCGGTAGGCCTCGCGGAAATAGTTGGGCGCCGCGGAGGTGACGCCGCCCACGCCCTGGATCGGCTCGGCGATGAACCCGGCGATGCGGCCGGGGGTGGAGTAGCGGATCAGCTCCGCGATGTCGGCGGCGCCGGCGGTGGCGATCTCCTCGGGCGACCCGCCGAGCCCGCTGCGGTAGGGTTCGGGGCAGAGCGCATGATGGACGTAGGGTCCCTGCAGCACGGGGAGCTTCCAGGTGTGATGGGAGGTCAGGCCCATCGAGGACGGGGAGCCGCCGTGGTAGCCGTTCCGGACCGCGATGACGTCGGTGTTGCCGGTGTAGAGCCGCGCGAGCGTGACGGCGAGATCGTTCGCCTCGCTGCCGCTGTTGACGAAGTAGGTGACGTCCAGCCCCGGCGGCATCTTCGAGGCCAGCTGCTCCGCCAGCCGCGCCATATTGGGGTAGAGATAGATCGTGGTGGCGTGCTGGAGCGTCTCGAGCTGCTCCCGCATCCGGGCGGTGACCTTGGGGTGGCAGTGCCCGCAGGAGACGGTGACGATGCCGGCGAAGAGGTCGAGATACCGCCGGCCGGTCTCGTCGAAGAGGTACTGCATCCGCCCCTCGACGATCATCAGCGGCTCGCGGTACAGCGTGAAGACGGCCGGGTTGGTGTACTGCCGACGCGCGGCGAGCACCTCTTCGCGACCCGGGCCGGTGTACGGCCGCGGCTGGTAGTCGAAGGCGGGCATCTGGGGCGCGCGGGCGGTCATTGTCTCGGGCATCATCACTCCTGGGCTGCTATCGCTGCTTATTCGGGAGGCTCATGATAGGCCGCAGACCACGCAGAGAAACGCAGAAGGGGCCTGAACAACGCCAAGGAAGAAACAACAACAGGTTCTGTGAACTCCGCTGCTCCCGATCCTCTGCGTTCTCTGCGTCGTCTGCGGCTACGACATCCAGTTCACGCCGGCGTCACGATTCCACTTGGTCGTGGTCTTCTTCGCCTTGGTCCAGAACTCGATGGACCCGTGGCCGGTGATGTCGCCCACTCCGTACTTGGAATCGTTCCATCCCCCGAACGAGAACGGCTCCCGGGGTACAGGCACACCCACATTGACGCCGACCATGCCGGCGCTGGCGCGCTCGGTGACGTAGCGCGCCAGGCCGCCGCTCTCGGTGTAGACCGAGGCGGCGTTGCCGTAGGTGGAGGCGTTCTCGATGGCGAGGGCCTGGTCCACGTCCTTGGCCCGGACGATCGCCAACACGGGACCGAAGACTTCCTCCTTCGCGATCGCCATGTCGGGGCGGACGTGGTCGAGGACCGTCGGGCCCACGTAAAAGCCGCCTTCTCTGCCGGGCACGACGGTGTTGCGGCCGTCGAGCAGGACGGTGGCGCCGGCCTGCGCTGCCTGGGTCACGTAGCGCTCGATCCGCTCCTTCGCCTCCCGCGAGATCACCGGCCCGAGATTGTTCCCCGGGACCACGGTGCGGGCGTGCTCCACCAGGCGCTTCACGATATGGTCGGTGCTTCCCACGGCCACCATCACCGAGGCCGCCATGCAGCGCTGGCCGGTACAGCCCGACATGGACGCGACCACGTTGCTCGAGGTCATCTCCAGGTCGGCGTCCGGGAGCACCAGCAGGTGGTTCTTGGCACCACCGAGGGCCAGCACCCGCTTCAGGCTCGCGGTGCCGCGCCGGTAGACCAGCTGCGCCACCCGGGTCGAGCCGACGAAGGAGACGGCCGCGATGCCGGGATGATCACAGATGGCCTCCACGACCTCCCGGCCGCCGTGCACCAGGCTGAACACTCCCGCGGGCAACCCCGCCTCCGCCAGCAGCTCGGCGAGCCGGCCGGCGCTCAGTGGCACCAGCTCGGACGGCTTGAGCACCAGGCAGTTCCCCAGGGCGATCGCGTTGGGGATGGTCCAGTTCGGCACCATGCTGGGGAAGTTGAACGGCACGATCGAGGCGACCACGCCGAGCGGATGGCGCTCGGTCCGGCATTCGACGCCGCGGCTCACCTCCAGCACCTCGCCGGTCACGATCTGCGGCAGCGAGCAGGCGAACTCGGTGAGCTCGATGGCCTTGGCGATCTCCGCCTCGGCCTCGGAGCGGGTCTTCCCGTGCTCCTCGACGATCAGCTCCGCCAGCTCGGCCGCGTCGCGCTCGAGGAGGGTACGGTAACGGAAGAAGACCTGGACCCGGTCCTTGATCGTCCGTGCCGACCAGGCGGGGAATGCCGCCGCCGCCGCGCGAACGGCGGCGGCGAGCTCGGGTGGGCCGGAGAGGGGGACGTGGGAGAGGAGGGAGCCGTCGGCCGGGTTGAGCACCTCGAGCGTCTGCCCACCGGGCGCCACGAACTTGCCACCGATGTAGTTCTGGACCTTGGGGTACTTCGCGGCTGGGGCGGCGGTGGCGGTCATGGGAACTCCCTGGCCCGGGGGCGGATAGTTACCTCAAAAGTACCTCATCCGAACGGCATCGTCAGCCGACGGCGACCGTCATGCCACCGGGCTCTCCTCCGTGTAGGCGTGCCGCAGGTGCACCGGCTCCGCCTTCTTGGGCTTCGCTTTCAGATTCAGCATCTCCACCATCACCGAGAAGGCCATCGCGAAGTAAATGTACCCCTTCGGGATGTGCTGATCGAACGACTCGGCGACCAGCGACACGCCGATCAGGATCAGGAAGCTGAGCGCGAGCATCTTGACCGTGGGGTGCCGCTCCACGAACGCACTCACCGGCCGGGCGAAGAGCATCATGAACGCCACCGCGGTCACCACCGCCGCGATCATGACGCCCAGCTCGTCCACCATGCCCACCGCGGTGATCACCGAGTCGAGCGAGAAGACGATGTCGAGCAGCATGATCTGGATCAGCACGCTGCGGAGCGAGGGCACCACCTTCGCCGACGCCTCGCCCTCCGCGCCCTCCAGCCGCTCGTGGATCTCGCGGGTGGCCTTCCCGATGAGGAAGAGCCCGCCGATCAGGAGCACCAGGTCCCGCCCCGAGATCTCCTGGCCGAGCAGCTCGAAGAGCGGGGCGGTGAGTCGGACGATCCAGGACAGCGAGAAGAGGAGGGCGATCCGCATGATCATGGCCAGACCGAGGCCGATGTAGCGGGCCTTTCCCTGCTGGTCGTGGGGCAGCTTGCTCGCGAGAATGGAGATGAAGATGATGTTGTCGATGCCGAGCACGATCTCGAGCACCGTGAGCGTGGCGAAGCCTATCCACGCCTGCGGATCGCTGATCCAGTCCATAGTCGTCGGAGCCGGAGAGGGGGTTGTACGAAGGGTGGCCGGACGTCAGACGATCCGGGCGGTCACCTCATGGATGCCGTTGTTGCCGTAGCCCAGCTTGTTCCACTCGGCGTGGTCGGGCTGGCTGCGGCCGGCGAGGTCGGTAGCGCGGGCGCGCAGGGTGACGTCGCCCTTGCGCTCGAAGCGGGCGATCAGCTCCCACCACTGCCAGCTGTGGCGCTTGCGCTCGCCCACGAGCCGGGCCTCGCGCCAGTCGCCGCCGTCCACGCTCACCTCCACCCGCGCGATCGGCGCGGCGCCGGACCAGGCCACCCCGCGGACGACCAGCTCGCCGGGTGAGGCCTCCTGACCGGGGGCGGGCTCGGTGATGAGGGCGCGGACCTTCTGGAGGGTCACCGGCTCGCGGACCTCGCGGCCGTCCCGGCTCCAGTAGTACACGTAGCGCTCGGTCTGGTAGTAGCCGTCGAACGGCTGGTCGCCCATGTCGATCCCGGTCAGCCACTTCACCGAGGCGACGCCGTACCAGCCGGGCACCACGAGGCGGAGCGGAAAGCCGTGCTGGATCGGGAGTGGCTCGCCGTTCATGGCCCAGGCCAGGACCGCGTCGGACTCCCGCGCCTGGTCGAGCGAGAGTCTCCGCTCGAAGTTGATCGTGCCCCGCCGCTTGTCCACCTCGCCGCCGTCGGCGCCTCGGAAGCGCACCTCGGTGGCGCCGGAGCGCACGCCGGCACGATCCAGGATCTCGACCAGCGGCACGCCGGTCCACTCCGCGGTGCTCACCGCGCCGAACTGCCAGCGCTCGCCCGGCACCGGCGGGTCGAAGCTGGTTCGCCCGTTGCCGGCGCACTCCAGGGTCACCACCTCGGTCTGCGAGCGCATGTTCTGGAGATCGCGCAGGCTGAGCGAGAGCGGACGATCCACGAGGCCGCCGACGCGGAGGCGGAAGTCGGAGGCGTCGAGCTTGGGGATCGGGAAGTTGTTTCGCACGTAGAACCGCGCGGTGGGCACCACGACGCCACCCACCAGCTCACTGAGCGGTGTCTCGCAGTTCACCGGGTGGGCGCGGTGAACCAGGAGCCCGGCGTCGATCGCGTGCTGGCAGATCGCCTCCGGGTCCAGCGCTGACGTGACCTCGGACACGGGGGGCGGCGCGCCGCAGCCGCCGCTGGCCACGACGCGGGCGCAGGTGGAGGCGGGGAAGACGTCCACGCTGCCGGCCATCTGGAACGGCTGGAGGAACTCGCGCAGGTGATTCTCGTCGGACGCCTCGGCGATGAGGAACATCGTGTGCTCGCCCTGCACCACGGCCTCGCCGAGGATCTCCACCCCGTGCCGCCGGACATTGGGTCGGCTCAGGTGGTTCAGGAGCATGGCGCCCATGTAGGGATCCTGGGCCGGGCAGCGCTCACCCTGGTGGCTGTGGCGGACGACGAACAACGGCATACCGACTCTCCGAAAAGACGTGGGTGCTACAGCTCGCCCAGGATCCGCGCCTTCACCTGCTCGTATTCGGCGTCGGTGAGGAGCCCGTCCTCCAGCATCTCCCGGGCCCGCTGGAGGCGGGCCTGGGGCGAGCGCGCCACATCCTCACCTCCGGCCGGCATCCCCGGCACCGCGCCGAGGTGCACGCCACCCGACCTGGCGCGCATCTCCTCCAGCTCGCGCACCCGCCGCTTCTCCCGCCAGGACTGCTCCTGGGACTGGCAGGCCCGGTAGACCTCCTGCGCCTGCTCTTTGCGGAGCCCGCCGAACCGAAGCACGCGGGTGTTCCCGTGCGCGCCGGCCAGGTCCTCGCCGGGGTCGGCGGTGACGGTGAGCGTCGCGCCGAAGATGCCGACCTGGAGCTGGGCGTCGCGCAGGTCCTGCCAGCGGACATCCTGGGTGGTGAAGCCGCTGATGAGCCCGCGCTGGACCGCGATCAGTCGGCCGGAGGTAGCGCCGACCACGTGGCGCCGGTGAGTGAGCGCGAACAGGCGGTGCTGGATCGCGGAGAACTCGAGCCGCTCGCCTGGGATGAGCAGCGACTGGACGGCATCGAGGCATGGGGAGTGCGCCACCGGCTCGGCGGACGTGGCACCCATCGTGGCTCCTTGGGGGCTGACGGCACCGAAGGATATCGCCCGGGGCGGGGACCCGCTATGCGCCGGCTCCCTGGGGCCGCAGGCAGCCAGGAGCAGCGCCCGGGTGGAAACTCGTCACCGATTTCCCCGTACGGCTGCAACGATCCGGACCATCCACATTCTCACCCCGCGGCCCATCATGCGACACTCGACATTGTGCGCCTTCGCCATCACGGTGCTCGCCACGCCTCTGGGTGCGGATCAGGGTAAGCCGTCCCGCAGTGCGCTCGCTCCCGGCGTCTTCGCCATCACCGACGTCACGGTCATCCCGATGACCGGTGACACGACCCTGCGCGAGGCCACGGTGGTGGTTCGCGACGGCCGCATCGCGGAGGTCGGTGCAACTCGTAACGTAAAGGTGCCTTCGGGCGCCCGCCGAGTGGACGGGCGCGGGAAGTACCTGATCCCCGGCCTCGCCGACATGCACGCCCACCTCTACTCCGACGGTGACGCGCCCGATTCCGTGGGCAAGTACGAGCTGGGCGTGATGGTGGCGAACGGCGTCACCGCCACACGACTGATGATCGGCACGCCCGAGCACTTCGTTCTGCGGCGCGAGGTCGAGGCGGGCCGCATCACCGGGCCGCAGCTCTGGATCGCGAGTCCGCAGTTCACCGGCAAGGAGGACGTCAACAGCCGGGTGGTGACGACGGCGGACGACGCGCGCGCCGCGGTCAGGGAGATGGCCGACCGGGGCTACGACTTCATCAAGCTCACCCTGTTCATCACTCCTGCGGTGTACGACGCGGTCGTAGATGAGGCGAAGCGACGGCGGATCCCCGTCGTGGGGCACGTGGATCCCGAGGTGGGCGTCGCGCGGGCGCTGCAGGCCAGGCAGCAGATCGAGCACCTGGACAACTATCTCGAGTCGGTGCTGGCGGACAGCGCCCCGATGAAGGCGTCGGTGTCGGACCGGGGGCTGTTCAGGCCGAAGAACTGGGAGAGCCTCGACTGGATCGACGACAGGAAGGTGGAGCGGATCGCGGGGGAGACCGCGCGCGCCGGGATCTTCACCTGTCCCACGCTCACGGTGTTCAAGGCGGCGTTCGCGCTGGGGCAATCGCTGGAGGAGATCCAGTCCCGGCCTGATTGGCGCATCATGCCGGCGGACATGCGCGAGCTCTATCTGGGCGCGCGAGAGAAGTACTGGGGCCAGGCGGCGAGCGAGGCGCGGCGGATGCGCTACGTGGAGGTGCGCAACCAGCTGGTGAAGGCGATCGCCGATTCGGGCGGCAAGATCATGGCAGGCTCCGACACGCCCGAATGGTTCTTCGCCTACGGCTGGACGATACACCGGGAGCTGGAGAGCCTGGTCGCGGCGGGGCTCACGCCGTACCAGGCGCTCGCGGCGGGGACGCGGAACCCGGCGGAGTTCCTGCGGGCCTCGAAGGAGTGGGGGACGATCGAGAAGGGCAAGCGGGCCGATCTGCTGCTGCTGGAAGCGAACCCGCTGGAAGACATCCGGAACACCGCACGGATCGAAGCAGTGGCGGTGGGCGGGCGGTGGCTGGATCGCGAGGAGCGGGAGCGGATGATCGACGAGGCGGCGAAGCGGCTGGGTGGGGAGGAGGTCTCGTGAGATTGTCACCCCAAGCGGAGCGAGGGGGGCCATGCTCGGTATGGTCCCCTTCGCTGCGCTCAGGGTGACAATCTCACTGTCAGTACTCGTACGAGTCCACCTCCGCCGGCTGCCAGCCTCGCCCATACGCCACCGAGACCAGCAGCCGCGAGTCGGCTCCGGTCCCGCGCGCGTAGCAGATCCGCTCGATCGAAGTGCCGAGCCGCGAGATCCCGCGCTCGCCCACGGTGTCGCAGCCGAGGTTCTCCCAGTGGGTCACCGACGCGATGCTGCGGCCCCATTCCTCCCGCACGCTCTTGGAGGCGAAGGTGCGGAGCCCCGGAGCGAGCTTGCCCTGGGCCTTCCCGGCGGCGAGATCCGCCAGCAGCCGCTCGATCGGCTCCGGCGGGCCCCCGGCGCTCGGCGGGAGGAGATGCGGCGGTAGCAAGGCGGGCTCCAGGATCCCGGCGATCGTGGTCGTGACGACTTCCGGCCTGGCGGCGTCGAGGTTCGCGAGAGCGATGACGGTGAGAGCGTACTCGGGGTAGCGCTGGATGCTGGTGCGGAAGCCCTGCCACGACCCTCCGTGCCCGATCCGAGGGTGGCCGCGCTGGTCATCGAGCCGCCAGCCGAAGCCGTACGGGTAGGTCCCGCCGTCGTTGAGCCGCACCGGCGTCCAGCTCTGCGCGAGGCCAATGCTGTCCGGGACCCGGGCGTGGTTCAGACCGATCGCCCAGCGTGCCATGTCGTTGACCGTGAGATAGAGAGAGCCGTCGGCGGTGGTATTGAGCGAGGGCGACACCCAAGCCTGGTTCCTGATCTCGCCGTCCACCAGCTCGTAGCCCGCCGCGCGATTGGGCACGATGTCGCGCTCGGAGATCACCCGTGCCGTGCGCATCCCCAACGGCTCGAACACCCGCTCCTTGAGATACTCGCCATAGAACCGGCCGGTGACCCGCCGCATGATGAATCCGAGCAAGGCGTAGCCCGTGTTGCTGTAGCTCCAGGTTGTCCCGGGCTGAAAATCGAGATGCAGGCGGGCGTACAGCTTGGCAAGATCCTCCTCGGTGTAATCGCGGCGGAAGTCCACCAGGTCGGCGGTGTAGTCCGGCACGCCGGAGGTGTGGGTCAGGAGGTGGCGCACGGTGATCCTGGCCCATCCCGAGGGAGCCTCGGGCAGATACTTCCGGATCGGATCGTCGAGGCCGAGCTTGCCTTCGCGGGCGAGGGTGACGATCGCCGCGGAGGTGAACTGCTTGCCGACCGAGCCCGACTGGTAGATCGTGCTGTCCGTGGCGGGCACCCGGTGCTCGAGATTGGCGAAACCGTATCCTCGCGAGAGGAGAATGCTGTCACCGCGGAGGACCGCGACCGACATGCCGGGGATCCGCTGCCGTTCCAGCTCCGCGCGGACATAGCGGTCCACCGAGTCGAGCGCCGCCCTGTCCGACGCCGACTGCGCCGCCACGCCCTCGGGGAGCAGCGCGGCCATCGCGAAGAGGGCCGACGTCAGTCGCAAGCGTTCCCCCTAGTGCTTGAGTCTGCCTTCCATCACCACCACCGCGGTCCCGCACACGCGCACGCCACCGCCGCTCACCCGCACCTCGATCCGGCTCGGCCGGCCCATGCCGTGACCCTGCTCGACGACCACCGGTCGCCGCTCGTCGGCGAGGCCGTGCGCCACCAGGTACGCGGCGAGCGGCCCCGCCGCGCTGCCGCTGGCCGGCTCCTCGGCGATACCGACGTTGGGGCCGAAGAAGCGCGCCCGGGCCGGCGCCTCGGTGTCGAGCGGGTCCAGGCAGAAGACGTAGCAACCTTGGGCGCCGACCGATCGGAGATAGGCCGCCAACGGCTCCAGCGGGCGGGCGCGCCCCAGGGCGCCCTGATCGCGCACGGGGACCAGCAGGTGCGGCACGCCGGTGGAGACGACCTGCGCCTTGAGCCGTCCCACCGCCAATTCCGCGTCGCCGAGGTCGAGCGCCGAGGCGAGCCGGGAGATGTTGCCCACCACCGCGCCGAACACCGGATCGGCCTGGGTCATTCCCACCGAAACCACCCGGCCGCCCTCGGAACGGATCTCGACCGGAAGCACGCGGCCGTCGATTTCCTGGGCGAAGGTCCGGGTCGGAGCGTCGAGCGTCAAGCGGCCCGAGACCGCGAGCCACCAGCAGGCGCCGAGGGCGTTGTGACCGACGCCGAACACCTCGACGCCGAGGGCGGTGAACGACCGGAGTCGCCACTGCGCGTCCGCGGTGGTCGGGCGGAGCACGAAGGTGGTCTCGCTCTGGTTGAACTCGCCCGCGATCCGGCGCATCCGCTCGGTGTCGAACTCGTCCGCGTCGGTGACGATGACCAGCGGGTTGCCGGTGAAGGGCCGATCGGTGAACACGTCGATCAGGTAGAACTGGGTCATGCGCGGCTCACGGAATCGCCAGGGATGCATGCCCTTGCCGCTTTGACCAGGTCGAGGTTGTCCCCGGCAGGCTCACCCCCGGGAAGGCGCAGCGTGTCCTCCAGTCCGATCCGCGCGTCGTAGCCGCGCCGCGCCGCCTCGCGAAGGAGCGGCCACGCGGTCGCGTCCACGCCGTGGAGAAGCCGCGGAGTTCCGTCCGGCGCGTGGTCTCCGAGCAGTCGCTCGATGGCGGAGACGGTTTCCAGCGCGGCCGCCGGATCCGGCGCCTGCGGCTCGAGCAGCACCCGGAGACAGCGGTCCTCCAACAGCGAGCGCACCAGCAGCTCGGCGCCGTCCACGTCCGAAAGACCTGCCTCCACCCCGACACCCAGCTCCAGCAGCTCCTCGGCGATCTCGACCGCGCCCGGCTCGTGGAAGTTCACCGAGGCGAAGTCGGGGAGGATGTGCCAGTGGCGGACCTGGGCGAGGCGGCGGTCGGGATCCGGCTCGATCCAGGCCCCGGTGCTGATGCCGATCGGGGTCCCGCGACAGCAGGTGCGCATCGTGCTGACGCCACGAGCGACATCCGGCGCGGCGAGGCTCTCCCGCCCGTCCTCACTGCGCACGTGGAAGTGGATGGCGCCGGCGCCCGCCGCCACGCAGGCCTTCGCGGCCGCGGCGAGCTGGTCCGGGTGAACGGGAAGAGCCGGATGCTCAGCCGGCGCGCGGGAGCCGTTGATCGCGGCCTGCAGCAGCATCGCCCGAGCCGAGCGCGCGCACCACGCCGGCACCTGTGGTCATGAGGTCTCCTGGGGTTCGTCCAGTGGCAGGATAGCCAGATCCTGGGTCGCGACGCCACCGCGCGACCGTTCGGAGCGGCGGGCTGATCAGGTGGAAGCGAGCGTCGTCTGGAGCCGGGCGATCAGCTCGGCCTGCGCGGGGTTGAGGTAGGAGCGAGCCGCGTCGGGGGAGAACCAGGCGCAGCGGTCCACCTCGGGGAAGGTGACCCAGCGGCCGGACCCCCGCGGCCATTCATACTGTGTCGTGTTGCTGACGGTCGCGGCGGGGTCGGCGTCGCCTTCCCAGGCCCAGGCGTGGATGATCTTGCCCGCCTTCTGACGCACGGAGCCCAGGGCGATGAACGGCTCCCGTGGCACGATGCCGGTCTCTTCCTCGAACTCGCGGCGTGCCGCCGTCAGCAGCTCCTCGCCCGGCGCGACCAGCCCCTTGGGGATGGTCCACGCGCCGAGATCGCGGCCGCGCCAGAAGGGACCGCCGGGGTGGGCGAGGAACAGCTCCAGCCCGCGGTCGGGCCGTCGAAAGAGCAGGAGGCCGGCGCTGACGTTGCGGTTCTCCGCCATCAGCGGGCGATCATGGGACGAGGGTCACGGCGGGGGCCCGTGAGACGAAGGTGAGGCGTAGTATGTGGGCTTGCCGGCGCGGAGGGTAGGCTAGGGCGCGTCCGGGACGGAGGCCGTGCCGCTGAGGATGAACCCGGCCCAGTAGAAGGGATCCTCCAGGCCCTCCTCGCGGAGGAGCGTCCGCTGCGCACCGGCCAGGGCCGCGGTGGCCGGCGCACCGGCCGCGAGTCGCCGGTAGAAGTGCTGCATGAGCCGGGCGGTCGCGCGATCCTCGACCCGCCAGAGCGAGGCGAGTACGCCGCCCGCGCCGGCCTGGAGGAAGGCCTGAGTCAGCCCCACCCAGTCTTCGCCCGGCGGCACGTCCGCCGACGCGCCGGATGCCAGAGCGGTCTGACACGCGCTCAACACGACGAGCTGACCGTCGAGCCCCAGGGCGAACACCTCGTGAACCTCGAGCCGACCGTCCCCTCCCTCGCCCGCGAGCTCCACGTAGGAGAACAGCGGGTTGTGCTTGTTGAGCACGCCGAAGGTGGCGAGATGGAGGATGTCGTGTCCGGGCGCGCCGGAGCGCAGCGCGCTCTCGGAGGCCGCGCGGCCCTCGAGCACGGTCGTGCTCCGCCCGGCGATCGCTCGGATGCCGGTCACTTCGTCCCACGATGCCGGGAGAAGATCGGGGTGGGGCGCCAGCGCGAGCACGCGACCGCCGCGCCGAAGCCCCCACCGCAACCCGAGCCGAACCCAGACGCTCGCGGAAGGGGCGTACGCGAGCTCGAAGCGCTCCACCAGGAAGCGATCCCGGGGACCCGGCTCCAGCAGTGTGCCGAACGGAAGGAAGTGGAGGTCGCCGTACGGGACGATAACCAGCTTGCGCGTGCCCTCGAGATAGCCGGCGCGAGCCACTGGCTCGATCAAGTGCTGATGGAGCCTACGGAGCGGCGCGCGCCAGAGTGGATCGGCCCCTTGATCGGGAGTGCGGTCCATCGCGCTGCGTGCGAAGTCGACGAGATTCACCAGCTCCCGCCGACGGACGTCGAGCTCGACCGCCGCCACGGTATCGGAGGTGACGACCAGCACCATCGAGGCCGAGTCAGTCACCAGATACTCGAGCAGAATCGCGTCGTTTTCGAGGTGGTGGGCGGTGGCCCCCCAGTCCACCGGCTCGGCGGACACCAGGCTCGCGTATGTCGGATCGCTCTCCCGCAGCTCGAGCAGCAGCGCCGCGTAGGCCTTCTGCGTCGCGGCCAGGGCCTCGCGCGCGACATCGGCCGCGTGTCCGCCCACGGCCGGCTCACGGCGGTTGTCGGACGCCGAATCGCCGCCTTCGATCCTTGCGGTCAATTCGCTGAGTCGCCGACGCAGATCCTGCTCGCGGCTGCTCGCCTCGGTACGCGAAGCCATTCGCCCACGGGCCAACATCTCGAGCGTCTGGCGGCCGTGCATGCGCTCGCTCACGGCGAAGGCGTCCCCCGCGTGCCCGCGCGCCTGCTCGATCAACGCGAGCGTGGCGTACACCTGCCACTTGTCGGATAGAAATCCGGCGCGCCGCTCCTCGACGCGGATGCCGCCGGCCATCTCCTCGATCGCCGCGACGGCCGCGCGCAACTGCTCGGTGGCCTGCGGGAGCGCGCCGCGGCTCCGGAGGGAACGGCCAAGCCCGGCATGCAGCCGCCATCGGAGATCGGCCAACGGTCGCTCGCCCAGCCGCTCGAGTCCGTGGCGGTACAGCGACTCGGCCTCCAGCGGCGCGCCACGCTGCTCCGCCACCGCGGCGAGGCCGGCCATCGCGGCGATCTCACCGGTGGTGTCGCCGAGGGCGCGTAGGGAGTCACCGGCGCCGGTGAACGTCCGCCGAGCCGCGGCGCTGTCACCCATCTCGCGCTGGGTGTCGGCCCTCAGGAGCTGCGTCAGGGCCGCCGCCCGGCGATCCCCCACGCTTGCCTGCCTGCGTGCGGCGAGATCAAAGAGGCGCAAGGCACCCTGGCGGTCCTCGCGCAACAGCAACAGCACTCCGCGTCCCTGATGGGCCTCTGCCAGACCGGCATCGTCGCCTGCCTGCCGGTAGAGCCGCTCCGCGCGTGCATACTCCGCGTCAGCCTCCGCAAGCTGGCCGAACTGGACATCGAGATCCGCCTGGGCGAGAGCCAGGCCCGCCCGCACCGACGGCTGGGTACCGGCGCTTGAAGCGTCGCGCTCCGCACGGCGTAGCGTCGCAACGGCGCGTTGGAGGTCGCCGGTCGCCGCCTGGACCCTAGCCAGATCACTGCGCACAGCAACCGCCTCGAGGGTAGCTCCCGAGCGCTCGTGCACCGTGAGCGCCGCGGAAAGCGCCACGATCGCCACAGGATAATCGCCCCGACGGATGGCCAACCGGCCGAGGCGGTGAAGGACGAACGCCGTCTCCGCAGAATCGCCAGCGGACCGGTTGAGCTTCAGGGCTTCCTCGTAGGAGGCTTGGGCCGCGGCGTAGTCACCCTCCACGCTCGCCAGATCTCCCAAGTTGGTTCGGTTGAGGGCGGCGTGGCGCTCTCGGCCCGGCACCCGATTGAGCGTGAGCGCGCGCTCGAACGCACGACGGGCCTCGCCCAGATCCGCGAGCGACCAGGCGACTAGACCGAGGTTGTTGTGATCGGCGGCCATCCCGCGGGTATCGCCGCTGCGCGACCGAAGGTCCAATGCTTCTCGGTACTGCCGCGCGGCTCGAGCGAGGTCGCCGCGGTCCTTACTGACGCTCGCGAGATTGCCGGTGGCGGTACCCAGCGTGCGGTAATCCCTCGTCACCCGCGCCAGGCGCTCTGCCTCCACGAGGTAGTGGCTCGCGCTGTCCAGCTCGCCTGCGCTGTAGAAGCCCCCGCCGATCGCGCCCATAGCGACGGCCCGCGCGGCCGAGTCCCCGACGGCGGTCGCGTGTCGTAGGCTCTCGCGCCAGAGCGCCAGAGCGGCGGGTACGCCATCGCGACCCATCGCGGCCCGGCCAGCCCGCCAGAGGCTGTCCGCCGCTGCCAGGTCCCTGCGCTCGTCGGGTGACGCCGCCTCGAAGCGGGCAACTCGTCCCACGAAGAACGAGTCGCTCCAGCCGGAGGCGTAGGTGGCCGCGAGCCGCCGGGCGACCGTCAGGAAGCGCGTGCGCGCGCTGTCCGAGGTTGCGGTGGAGGCAAGCCGGAGGCTGGTCGCGATCTCGTCGCGGATGCTGTCCGAGCCCGCAGGCGGGAGGGCGGGTTGCCCGGTTGGCTGCTCGTGCAGCTCGGTGGCTTGCCGGTTCGTCCAGGCCCAGTGCCGGGTGGCCAGGGTGAAGCCGGCGAAGGCAACGCCGACGATCAGGACGTATCGCTTCATGCGGGCTCACGCCGCCAGCTGGGGTCTATGGCGTCGAAGCCTGTTGTCGGCAACTGCTGCAGTTGCCCGTCGTTCACCCGCACGGCCCAGAGGGATGGACCCCCCAAGGCAAGGCTTCCACCGCTCCGGTTCACGGCTAGCATGCGACGGCGAACTCGAGCTCGAGCGTGTCGCCCGCCTCGATCGCGAACCACGGCTCACGGAACGACTGCACACTGCAGTTCTCGGGAAGCTCCGTCAGCCGGAAGTAATGCCAGTAGGGATCCGCTCCCGAGAATGAGCTCGCGGGAAGACGCGCGATCAGGGTGCCGTTGGGCGCCACAGCACCCAGCGGGTCGGCGATGCCGCCGTAGTCCCAATACCCGAAGTGCTCATACATCACGATAAAGCGCGCCGAGCTCGGAATCGGACCACTGGTGGGGGCGCTGATGCGCACCGTCCCGAGCCGCGCTACGCAACTCGTGGAAAACGTCACCACGACCGTGTCGCGAGTCGGTTTCGCATCGGGGAGGGTGACCGGCTGCGGGCCGGTCTCCACCGTGCAGTTGGGAGGTCCAAGGAGCGAGACGAGATGGTCACCGCTGGGCAGGCCGCTCAGGTAGCTCGGCCCGCCGGCGCCGATGAAGTACGGCCCCCACGCACCAACATTCACCTGGAACAGACCTTCCGGATTGCTGCCTGACCGCTCCACCACGATCCCGATCACCGCGCCAACTTCGGCCTCGCCCTGCGTGGTGAATTTGACCGTGAGAGGCGCCTCGAGTGGAACACCGTCCGACGCCCGAATTTCTTGGGTGATCTCCATCCGGTAGGTTCGATCGGGCTCCAGCGCTGAAGCCGGCGCGAGCTGGGCCAGCCACGGCTCGCGCAGCTCGACGCGGGCGGGTACCAGGCTCTCCCCGCTGAACAGCCGCATTCCAACCGGGGGCGTAGCCGGATCGATGGGCTCGCTGAACACCACGACGGGGCGTGCGCTGAGGGCCACATCCGTGCGCCCATTCACCGGAGTGGTCCGTACGACTACAGGAGGCCGCTTGAGCGGCACTAGGGCGTATACCTCTCGGACATCACCGCTGCCGTCGAGGAAGATGAGCTGGAGGGTGTCGCCCGCGCTGGCCGGCACCGCCACAGGATCGAAGCCGCCATCCACGATAGGGATGGGCAGGGTGGTGCTCCCACCGGCGGTGAGATTACGGATCCGCACGCTCGCGACCCCGGCGAGCGAGCCGGGCGGGAGCGAAACAAAGGCGACCGGGGACACGCTTCCGGCAAGGCCCGTCGCCATGGTCTCCGGAGGGACGAGCGGATGTGACACGACCAAGGGGAGCGTGGGCCCACCGCCGTTCGGCGAGCCGGGAGCGGATGGGTGTTCCGAGCACCTAATCACGCCCAGGAGGATGAAGGCCGGCATGATGAGCCGCATGAACCGATGCATGACACTCTTGGCCGTTCTCATCGCGCCTGGCCCTCAATCGAAAAGTCCACCAGTGGTGACGACGTCCACCGGTCCCAGCCGGTGCGCGCCTCCACCTTCCAGAGATACGAGTTGCCGCCGGTCAGACGAACGGAATCGGGCACCGCAACCGTGGTATCCCGGATCTCGAGCTGATACAGCACCCGGCCATCGCTCTGAAACAGTGTCACTCGGTAGAGATCGGCCCCGGCCACAGACTCCCAGCGAAGGCTTGTGGGCCGGCTGGCTACGCCGCGAGGCGAGATGGGGGCGGGATCGCCGATCGGAGCGGTCTCCGGTGCCCGGTGGGTTGTCGTCGGCGGTGCGTCGTCCCCGTTGCGTCCAAGGACCGCGACCCCGAGTGCGGCGGCGGCAGCGGCGGGCGCCGCGAATCGCAAGAATCGGTAGCCGGGAGCACGTCCGCTGCCGGCACGCGCGGCCGAGACGGCCGGATCAGCGAGTGCCTCGGCCAGCGAGGCGACGGTCCGTCGGCAATGCCCGCATACGGCCAGGTGCAGCAGCGCCTCCGTCCGGACCCTGCCTTCGAGCTCGGCGGCCGCAAGCGCGGCGATCGCGTCGTCGCCCAGGCATTCAGGTCCAGGACGATCAGCGTGGCCTCTACCCCGGAGGGTGCCGCGAAGGCTCTGGATTCGCCGGGCCTCCTCCGCACAAGCCGGGCATGCCTCGAGGTGCCGCTCGAGACCGGCGTCCAGGCGAGCGTCCGGCTCGCAGACATGGCGCACCAGCGCCAGCGGATCCGGATGCGTCACCGTGTCAGCCCGACTTCGGGGTGGTAGAGCGAGTGAATGCGCTGGGCGCGAAAGACGTAGCCGGCGTTGCCCTCGATCTGCCAGACGACTTGCCCCTCACGGTCGTACTCCTGCAGGACACCACCGTCACCGAACGCCACCAGCGTTCGCTCGTGAGGCAGGTTCTGCGTCGTGCCGCCGAGGGAGGCTCGCGTGGCCACGGTCGGCGAGTACGCCTGCATCAATCGCGCGGTGCGGTCTTCCTCATCGAGGGCGTAGCGCTCCGCCCGGCTCCCTTCGACCTCTCCGAAGTTGTCCAGTAACACGAGCTCGCCGTCCGCTACCCGCGCGCCGTGCTGCCGCAGGAAGGGTGGTCCGGAGCCGGGGAGCGCGAATTCGTTGCGCAGTCCTCCCAGCCGCCAGACCACCTCCCCGCTCCTGGTGTCGATCTTGGTGATTTCGCTCAGGCTGCGGAAAGAGACCAGCAGGTTGCCGTCGGCATCCAGATCGAGCGCGTTCCCGTGGGTCCAGTTCACGGTCGCTCCGGTCCTGTCCTCCAGCTCCAGGTCGGTGATCGCGAAGTGATCGAAGGCGCTCCACTCGAACAGCAGGCGCCCCGCGGCGTCGAGATGCTGCACGACGGTCCCCGTGACCGTCGCCTCCGGAAGGCCGCCCACCCCCGTCAGGTCCATTATGCGGGTCTCATCGCACATGAGCCAGTAGCCGCCGTCCGGCTCAACCAGCACGTCGTGGAACCGCGGCCGCAGTCCGCGCGCGCAGTGCAGCTCGCGGGTGACCTCTCCCAGCGCATCGAACTCCACCACCGGCTCGACGTCGGACGTGTCGAGCGTGGTCGGGCGGGCGACGTAGCGACCGTTGGGCTGAGCCTGGAAGTTCAGGCTGGGCCCGGCGAAGCGCACGTACCAGGCAACCCGGCCGGCCTCGTCGATGGCGAGGCCATATGTCCCGGCGGCGAAGACGACGTAGCCGGGGGAGGGGCTCGGTCCACCGGCCCGGAAGCGCGGCAGGTCCACCGGAAGCGGGCCGGTTGTGACGCGGAGAGGCTCGCTCCAGGTGACGCCGCCTTCCCCTCCAGCGACCATCCGCAGCTCGTAGTCGGTCGACGCCGACAGGCCCAAAACCGGGATCTCGACCAGGCCGTCTTCTGGCTGCACGGCAGGTGTCGCCAGGTCGAGGGGCTCGCCCGGCGCGCCGTATCGCACCGAGGCGCTGTCGGCGAAGTCCGCGCGGGCGGTGACCAGGATGCTGAGGACGTTGGTGGTCCCGGGGGCGGCGGCCGCCGCTTCGAGTGCCGGCGGCGGTCGGTGAGACGGCGCATCGCTCGGCTCGCTGCCGCAGCCCGCGATCCCGGCCATGGCCCAGGCGACTCCTGCGCCACGAGTCCACGGGTGCGCCCTCATGGCGGGCAGGTGAACGAGAAGGTGAACTCCAGCGTGTCGCCGCTCTCGACGTTCAACGGGCTCACGTTGTACGCGGCCGGGGTGCAGACATCGGGAACGTTGTCCACCTCGAGGCGGTAGGAACCGGGCTCGACGGAGGTGGTGAGTGTCCCGTTCGGCTCCACGGTGCCCAGTTGATACGGGTACTCACCGTAGTAGAAGTCGGGAGCCCACAGGGTCACCTCGTACCGGGTCGGATAGTAAGGATCGCTCGGTACCGTGCCGGTCGTGTGGGTGGTGATCCGCAGGTTGCCGCGGCGCGTCTCGCAGGTCACCGAGAAGGTCGCCTCGACGGTGTCACGGACCAGGCTCCCACCAGTGAGGGTCACCGACTGTTGGCTGTCCGCCACCGCGCAGTTATCGGGGACATTCAAGGCGACCTGATGGTCCCCGAGCGGCACGGCGTTCCAGTAGAAGGTCTCGCTCGGTCCCACGGACATCAGCCTCGTGCTGTTGATCGTCGCGCTGTAGGGCCCGTCCGTGTCGACGCCGGTGGCCGACACCACCACTCCGACCACCCCCCGGGCCGCAAGGCACACGACCGAGAACTCCACCGGCGCGACCACGGACTCCTCGACCGATACCGTTTGAGTCTCGGGACCCTCGATGCTGCAGTTCGGCGCAAGGCCGATCAGGCCGATGGTCCGGCTGCCTGGAAGAACGGGAGCCACCACCGTTCCGTTGGACTGAACCGCGTCCCCGGCGCTGCCGTCCACCACCACCCGGTACCCGTCGGGGTCGATGTCGATCCCAGAGGTCGCCACAGTGATCCGGGCCCCCGTCGCGGTGCAGGTGACCTCGAACTCCACCTGCGTGGTGTTCCGCGCGGAGATCTCCACCTGCCGCGACGTCCCGATCGGGACCGTGCAGTGCTCCGCCATGCCAATAAGCCGCAGGGTGTGTCTGCCGGCAGGGAGCTCGACCTCGAGCGTTCCAGTAACCTCGAGGGCGTGGGTCTCCGCCCCGTCGAGGACGAGCTGGTAGCCGTCCTCGTCGGGTGCGTTTCCGCCGGTGGCAGTGGCGACGATAAGGGTGCCGGGCTCCGTGGGGTTACCGCTGTCGTCGCAGGCCCCCATCGTGATTCCGACCGTCACGATCACGAGCACGAAGAGTTTATCGGCGTGTCTCAGCATCTGCCGTTCCCCGGGGGACTGAACCGGGAACGTTGGACGGACAGATGGGAAGGAATTGCTCCCGCAGGGGAGGGACTACAGGTCTCCGCGCCTGATCCCGGCGCGCTCCAACCGCGTTCGGAGGTCCGCCAGCAGGCGGTAGACCCGGTTGTAAACCGCCTTGGCGCCGCTGAGCCCGAGGACCGCGGCGACTTGCTCGGCCGGCAGCTCGTCGACCACATAGAGCTGCAGGGCGAGCCGATCCTCGGCCGGTAGGTCCATTAGGGCCGACTGTAGTCGGGCCTCGCGCTCGGACGCTTCCACCGGGTGCTCGGCATCGCCATCGGACGGGTCAGGTGGCGGAACACCGCCAAGCTCGCGGATAAGCCGGTCGGGTCGCCCGCGGCTCAGGTCGCGGTAGGTCTCCCTCAGCTCGGCCAGGAACTCCCGGAAGGTGATCCCGGACTCCTCGCGGAGACGGAGCAGCTCGTACGCCTCGGCGTGGCTCCGCTGCTCGAGAAAGACGAGTTCGAAGATCCTGCGGCGTCGCGGCGACAGTCGCTGGCCGAGCGCCGACAGCCGGTGCCGGCCGTCGCGGTGACGGAACCAGTCCACCGCCGCATGGCGGACCACCGCCACCAACCAGGTGGTGAATCGGGCTCGGGGATTCGGATCCTCGGCGCGCGCGCGCAGGAGGCGCATGTCGTCCGCGCCCAGCTTCTCGCATACGTGGGCGAAGACTTCCATCCCCTCATCGTAGTCGTGGGTGTAGTGGCGGATGGACGCGAAGATCAGCTTCCGGTGCCGTGAGAGAAATTTGTCCCACGCCACCTGGGGTCGATCCTGCTGCAGCGGGAGGAGCCAGTCCTCCATGCCGGCCTCGCATCCGGACCGGGTGATCGACCGCCTGGGGAGGCGGCGGGCTCGTCGGAGGGTGCGAGCATAGTATGCGGGTGATTCGGGGCCGCCGGTAGGCTTACCCCTGTCCCCGCACGCCGCGCCAGGCACGCTCGATCACGGTGCGCACGATGTAGT
>Ga0075325_1000007_pt1 | contig 20537 bp, 15 predicted proteins | sample MayberrySE_Catta_5_FD_120048 | JGI IMG/M metagenome (GOLD analysis project Ga0075325, IMG submission 120048) | Natural and restored wetland microbial communities from the San Francisco Bay, California, USA, that impact long-term carbon... | ecosystem: Environmental > Terrestrial > Soil >... | reverse complement strand
CGGTGAGCAGGGCGGCGCACTCGGCCTCGAGCACGCCGCCGATCACTTCCGGGCGGTGGTTGAGGGCGGGCTCGGCGAGCACGTCGAGGACGCTGCCGGCAGCGCCGGCCTTCGGGTCGGGGGCGCCGAAGACGACGGTGGGGATGCGGGCGAGGACGATCGCGCCGGCGCACATCGCGCAGGGCTCGAGGGTGACGTAGAGCGTCGTGCCGGACAGGCGCCAGCCTCCCAAGGCCTCGGCGGCGGCGCGGATCGCGAGGATCTCGGCGTGGGCGGTGGGGTCGCGGCGCAGCTCGCGCTCGTTGCCGGCGGCGGCGAGCGGCTCCCCATCGCGGGCGATGAGCGCGCCGATCGGCACGTCGCCGTGGACCTCGGCATGGCGGGCGTGCTCGATCGCCTGCGCCATGAGCCGCTCGTGCTCGCCCGTCGAAGCCTCGTCTCGCATACATACGGGAGTATGTGGCACTACAACTTCACTGGCGGGCCGGTGTTAGGGAACTGCTCGCTTGACTGCAGGGAATACGCGAGCGCAGAGCCTGATGATCCGACGCCTTCCGATCGCCGCCACCGCAGCCCTGCTTGCTCTGCTCAGCTTGCCGGTGGGGAGCGCCCATGCTGCCAGCGGCGTCGCGAGTGCCCACGGTTTCGCCCCCAGCCAGCTGGTCATCAAGCGCCTCGGCGAGCGCGTCCCACGGACCGTGGCGCTGCCGCGTCGGGTCGGCGTGCACGCGCGCGCTGCGGCGCTGCGCCAGCGCCCCGGTGTCGCCTATGCGGCGCCCAACTACATCGCCACCGCATCAGTCACGCCAGGCGAGATCCCCAACGATCCGGGACCGATCAGCGGACCGCCGGGAGCGCCGGGTGGCTGGGTGACCAAGCAGTGGAACCTGCTGCCCTGGGAGGGCGAGCCGACACCGCTGCTGCCGATCTCCCCGGGTGGGATCGACGCGGTTGGCGCCTGGGCACACCTCACCGCGGCCGGGAGGCCCGGCGCGGAAGGGACCACGGTCGCGGTCCTCGACACGGGCATCGCCTACCGCGCCAAGGGCCCGCATTTCCGCCGCAGCCCGGACTTCACCTCGAGCCAGTTCGTCCGCGGCTATGACTTCGTCGACGACGACCGGCTGCCGCTCGACGAGAACGGGCACGGAACGCACGTCGCCGGCACGATCGCCGAGAAGACCAACAACGGCATCGGCCTGGTCGGGCTCGCTTACCGGGCGAAGCTGATGCCGGTGCGGGTGCTCGACAAGCAGGGCCGCGGCCAGGCCGACGACATCGCCAAGGGCATCCGCTTCGCGGTCGCCAACGGCGCCGACGTGATCAACATGAGCTTCAACTTCGGCTGCGAGAAACACGTGCCAGGGGTCGACGAAGCGCTGCGCCAGGCCTACCGCCGCGGCGTGGTGACCGTCGCCTCGGTCGGCAATCTGGGCGCGGAGGCATGTGTCGCCCCACCCTCCACCGGTCCCCATGTGATCGGGGTTGGCGGCAGCACCGAGGGGGGCTGCCTGGGCAACTACTCGCTGGCCGGCAAAGACGTCGACCTGATCGCCCCCGGTGGCGGGCCATCGGCGCCTGGCTGCGCCTCGATCTCGGCCGGCTCGATCCTCCAGGTGACCTTCAAGGAAGGCAGCACGAAGCGCTTCGGCGAGCCCAACAACTACGCCGGCACCTCGATGGCCGCGGCGCACGTCGCCGGCGTGGCCGCGATGGTCCTGGCCAGCGGCATGATCGACCCCAAGGCCAAGTCGCGCGGCAAGGTCGGCGCCGTGACCCAGCGCCTGCGCCGCACGGCCCGTGGTCTGGGCCTGCCGGAGACCCGCCAGGGCGCTGGCCTGATCGACGCCGCGCGGGCGACCGACCCGGGGGCCTAGCCGCTCAGGTGGTGCGGACGATGATCACGCTGCAGGGAGCGTGATGGGAGATGTTGTTGGGGACGCTGCCGAGCAGGAAGCGGCGTGCCCCGGTCATGCCCTTGTTGCCGACGACGATCAGGTCGGCCTTGGTCTCTTCGGCGACGTTGAGGATCGCCTCGGCGGGATCGCCCTCGAGCGGGTGGGTCTGCACCTCGATCCCCTCCTTGCGGGCCGCCGCGGCAGCGGCATCGAGGACGATGTTGACGTCCTCGCGCGGGCCAATCTCGTACTGGACGTCGGCCGGGGCATCGAGCGCCTCGCTCTGCACGCGGCGCTTGGAGACCGGCTCGTAGGCGCTGACGATGCTCAGCTGGGCGCCGGCGAGCTTGGCCAGGTCGAGGGCCTGGCTGACAGCCTCGGCCGCGGTATCCGACCCGTCGGTTCCAACCACGATGCGAGTGAACACGCCGCCTCCTTGCCTCGGTCGCTGAACGGGGCTGATACTAACGCTGGGGCTTGCCGTGAACCGGCAGGCCGCGAAAGTCGTCACCGATGATTTCGGTCGGGGTCGTCGCCAGACGAATCGAGGCGATCACCATCGAGGCCAGCAGGCAGACGACGAGGATCGCCATCCCGGCTTTCCAGAGGAGGGGCATTAGGCTGATCTCATCATGGAGAAGGTGGCTGACGGGGTCTGGCTGTTGCGCGGGGATTTCAGGAAGGCGATGAACGTCTACTTCCTCGAGGACGAGGGAGGCGTGACGATGTTCGATGCCGGAACCAAGGCGATGGTCAAGAAGGTGCGGGCGGCGGCCGAGCAGCTCGGCGGGCTGAAGCGCGTGGTGCTCGGCCACGCGCACGGCGACCATCGCGGCACGGCGCCCTCGCTGGGGGTTCCCGTCTACTGCCATCCCGACGAGGTGGCCGACGCCGAAAGCGACGACTGGCGCTGGCGCTACCTCGACCTCTCACAGCTGCCCGTCGCCCCGGTGCGCTGGATATACCCGCTGCTGCTGCGTCGCTGGGACGGCGGCGGGGTGAAGATCGCCGGCACGGTCTCCGAGGGCGAGGAGATCGCCGGTTTCCGCGTCATCCACTTCCCCGGCCACGCCCCGGGCCTGATCGGGCTCTGGCGGGAGAGCGACCGGCTGGCGATCGTCTCCGACGTCGTCTATTTCGTCGACTCGGCGCGACTGCGACCGCTGCCGCATGGCGAGGCCAGCGTCCCCCATCCCGCCTGGGGCTGGGACCACGACAAGGCACGGGAATCGGTTCGCAAGCTGGCGGCATTGGAACCCGCGGTCGTCTGCGCCGGGCACGAGGAGCCGCTGCGCGGCACGAACCTGCGCGAGACGCTTGAGCGGGCGGCGGACAAGTAGCAGCGGGCCGAGTCGGCGCGCAGCGGCCACGCTGCCATAGTTTCCGCCCCTGATGATCGGGACCTACGCCTCGGCGGCGCTGATCTGTGCCGCCTCGCTGCTGGTGGGACGCGCGATCCTCGCCCTTGGCGGCGGGGGCGAGTCGCGCGCCTGGCTGGCGCCCGCGGTCGGCTTCGGCGCGCTGATCACGGTCGCCGGCGTGCTGGCGCGGGCGCCGGGGCACGCGACCAGCGCGGCGCTCGGCGTGCTGGCCCTGGTCATCGTCGCCGGCCTCCTGCTCTGGTGGCAACCACGGGGCAGCGCGGGGTGGGGGCTGGGCGAGGGAGCGATCGTCGCCGGCCTCACGGCGCTCGTCCTGACGATCCCCTTTGCGATCAACGCTCGCTGGGGGATGCTCGGCGTGGGCTTCAACAACGACCTCGGCCTGCACCTCGCCTGGGCGGAGTGGCTGCGCAGCGGCCTCGGGCCGACGCCGGAAGCGGGCTACCCGCTGGGACCGCACGCCCTCGCCGACAGCGTCGCGGCGCTCCCGGGCATCGGCCTCGGCCAGGCCTTCGTCGGCCAGGTCCTGGCGATCGGCATCCTCACGGCGCTCACCGCGCTGACCGCGCTCGATGACCTCGGCCGCTGGCGGCGGGTCCTCGCCTGCCTCTTGGTCGCCATCTCCTACCTGGGCGCCTCCTACTACGCGCAGGGGGCCTTCAAGGAGACCGCCGAGGCGCTCTTCGTGCTCGCCTTCGCCCTCTGGCTGCACAGCCTCGATCGCGATCGCCGACGGGCCTCAAAGCGATCCATATCTCGGCTTTCAGGCCCGCCGGCGGAGTTGCTGGCGCCGCTGGCGCTCGCCGGGGGGATCTGCTTCTCCTACAGCTTCGCCGGGCTGGCCTGGCCGGTGGGGATCCTTGTGCTCTGGGGGGCGACCGTGCCGGCCGTGCGGGCGGCATTGCGCCCGCGAGCGCTGCTGCGCTCCCTGCGCCGCCCGCTGGTCCTGCTGACGCTCGCCGCTCTCGCCGGCTGTGTGGTGCTGCTCACCCTGGTCGGCCCCTACGCCTTTATCCACGGCTTCAACCGCGTGGCGGGATCCAACACCTACGGACCGGTCTCGCCCTTCGAGGCGCTCGGCGTCTGGCCGGCCTCCAACTACCGGCTGAGCGCTGCCGGGGGCGCCCAGCTGAGCGGCCTCGCCGCTGCAATCGGCCTGCTGGCGCTGACCCTGGGTATCGCCTGGTGGCTGCGGCGGCGCGACTACGCCGTGCCGGTCGCCCTCGGCGCCTGCGCGATTCTCTACCTCGCCGCGCTCGCCACCAGCGGCGAGTACTCACAGGCCAAGGCGCTGATGATCGCCGCGCCGCTGGCGATGCTGGTCGCGATCCGGCCGCTGCTCTTCGAGCTACGGCCGACGGGACTCAAACGTCCAATATTTGGACGTTTGAGTCCCGTCGGCGGGGAGCTCGACAGGGGTGGGTTGACGCGGCTTGGCTGGGCTGTGCTGGCGGTGGCCTTCGTCGGCGGGGCGATCTACTCCAGCCTGCTGGTGCTGCGGGACGCGCCGGTGGGACCGGCCGGCCACGGCGCCGAGCTGCGCGCCTTCATGCCGATCGTGCGCGGTGAGCCGGTGCTCTACGCCGGCCAGGACCGCTACGCGGCCTACGAGCTGATGGGCGCCGACACCTACGTGCCGCTGGTCGAGTTCCCCGACGAAGCGGTAAAGCCCAACTCGGAGAAGCCCTTCGACACCGGCAATGCCTACAGCCCGATCGACTTCGACTCCTTCTCGCCGGGCACGCTCGAAGAATTCCCCTACGTGGTCACGGGACGCGCCGCCTGGAACAGCGAAGCGCCGGCCGGCTTCAGACGCGTTGCCGCCACACCCTCCTACATCCTCTGGAAGTGGACCGGACCGGCTCCTGAGGACCGCCATGTGCTGCTCGAGGGGACCGAACCGGCGGCGCGGGCGAACTGCGCCGCGCCCGAGGTTCGCATCCTGCTCGCCAACCCTGGCCGGGCCGGGCTCTTCCCGGGCGCCGTGGTCGGCGGCAAGGATCGCTGGGCCCCACAGGCAGCGCTCGCGACCGGCGAGGACGCCACACAGACACTTCGCCTGCCTCCCGGCCGCTGGCTGCTCTCGCTGCAGTACTTCTCCCCCTTCGAGCTGACCCTCAGCGCCCCCGGCCTTGACCAGAAGCTGCCGGCGGCGCTCGACGGTCAGCGCCCGAGCACGATCAGCCTCGCCAGCGACGGCCAGTTCTGGCCGGCGGGCGCGATCCGCAGCCGCGGCGAGCGCCTGCGCTTCAGGATTTCGGCAACCGAGCCGAGCACGCTGCAGCGACTCACCGGCTACGCCGGCGAGGCCACCCTCGGCGCCTTGGTCGCGGTGCCGGACCGGCCGCACCGCATCGTGCCCCTAAGCCAGGCATGCGGTCGGTGGGTCGACTGGTACGAGTCGGCCGAAGTGCCTTAGGAGGCGGTCTTTGCGGCCATCCGTTCGGGGGTGACCCGAACGACGTCCCAGACCAGGCCGACGCGCTCGAGGCTGTCGATGACGAGCGCCGAGATGTCGAGCTGCCAGCGGCCGAGGCCGTGGGTGGCGGAGGTGGGGAAGGCGTGGTGGTTGTTGTGCCAGGCCTCGCCGAAGGTGGGAATCGCGATCAGGGCCAGGTTGCGCGACTCGTCGCCGGTCTCGAAGTCGCGCTTGCCGAAGACGTGGCAGAGCGAGTTGATGCTGTAGGTGAAGTGGTGGAGGACGAAGACGCGGACGAGACCGCCCCAGAGCAGCCCGGTGAAGGCGGCGAAGAGGGTGCCGCCGATCACCCAGCCGAGCGCGAAGGGCAGCAGCAGGCCGCCGATCGCCCAGAGCAGGAAGGTGCGGTCGACCCAGTTGATCACCGGGTCATCGATCAGGTCCGGGGCGAAGCGTTCCTTGTTGCCGCGCTGCGTGTGGATGAAGAGCCAGCCCATGTGAGCGTGGAAGAGACCGCGCATGGCGCCGCTCCAGCCGTGGCCGTGGTCGACGTGCGGGCTGTGCGGATCCCCCTCTTCGTCGGAGAAGGCGTGGTGCTTGCGATGGTCGGCCACCCAGGAGATCACCGGCCCCTCGATCGCGGCCGAGCCGAGGATGGCGAGCAGCCCGTGCAGCCACCGCTTGGCTTTGAAGCTGCGGTGCGTGAGGTGACGGTGGAAGCCGACCGTGATCCCCAGCCCAGTGAAGAAATACATGCCGAGGAAGAGGAAGACGTCGCTCCAGCGCAGGGCCGCGCCCCACACCTGCCAGGCGGCCAGGCCGATGGCGACGAAGGGAACCAGCGTCACCAGACCGGTGATGATGCGGTCGCGCGTCTCGTTGGCGACCGGCTGGATGTCAGATGGGAGAGGTCCTGCCACGCACAACGATCATACGCCTGCGCTTCCCGGCCAGGCGGCCAGCGATAGTCTCAGTGCCGATGGCCTTCGCCAGCACCGCAGCGCTGCGCCGCGAGATCGAAGCGCGCATCCCGGAGCGGCCCTTCACGGTCGAGTTCTGGGACGGGACGCGCCTGCCGGCGATCGATGACAGCGGTCCAACCTTCTACGTGCGCTCGCCACGGGCCGCAGCGCACGCCCTGCGCGCGCCGGGCCAGCTCGGCCTGGGCCGCGCCTACGTCAGCGGCGAGATCGAGGTCGACGACATCGACGCGGTGATCGAGCTGCTCGACGGCTGGCAGCCGCCGCCGCTGGACGGCAGCGACCGGGCGCGACTCTTGCTCGGCGCCGTGCGGGCCGCTGGCCTCAGCCGCCCGCCGCGCCGCCCGGCCGCCGAGCTGCGCCCCAGCGGTCACCGCCACACGAAGGAGCGCGACGCCGAGGCGGTGCGCCACCACTACGACGTCTCCAACGAGTTCTTCTCGCTCTTCCTCGACGACTCGACGACCTACAGCTGCGCGATCTTCTCGCGCGGCGCTCAGACCCTGGAGGAGGCGCAGGAGGAGAAGCTCGAGACCGTCGCCCGCAAGCTGGCGCTGCAGGAGGGCGACCGGGTGCTCGACGTCGGCTGCGGCTGGGGCAGCTTCCCGCTCTGGGCGGCGACCCGGCACGGGGCCAGCGTGGTCGGCATCACCCTCTCCCCTCCCCAGGCCGAGCGCGCTCGGCAGCGGGCCGAGGCGGCCGGGGTCGGCGACCGGGTCGAGATCCGCGTGATGGACTACCGCGACCTCGTCGGCGAGCGCTTCGACGCGATCGCCAGCATCGGCATGGTCGAGCACGTCGGCGCCGCGCAGATCGACGTCTACGCGGAGACGCTGGCGGGACTGCTCGAGCCCGGCGGGCGCCTGCTCAACCACGGCATCGCCCGCCTGCGCCACACGGACCCCGAGGCCGGTCCCTTCTCGGAGCGCTACGTCTTCCCCGATGCCGAACCGCTGCACCTCTCGCGGGTGCTGCTGGCGCTGGAGCGCGCCGGCTTCTACACCCGCCACGTCGAGGAGTTCGGCGACGACTATGCCGAGACCCTGCGCCACTGGGCTCGCCGCCTCGACGAGAACCTCGACGAGGCGGTGCGGCTCGCCGGGCCCGAACGGGTGCGCGTCTGGCGCCTCTACCTGCGCATGGCGCGCAACGGCTTCGAGAACGGCTTCCTCTCGATCTACCAGGCCCGCTGCGAGCGGGCCTGAAGGTCTCGACTTAACCCGAGACCCTCCACAGGCAGCATAAACGAGCTAGTTTGTTGGTCAGAGATGGCCACGGCACAGGTCCGATCGCACTGGCTCGACGTGGTCGCCGATCCGGTCAGGCTGCAGATCCTCCGCTCTTTGAGCCAGGTCGATTACGCCACCGCGGCGCAGCTCGCCGCCGGCAGCTCGGCCAGCTACCAAACCCTGCGCCGGCACCTCGAGGCGCTCGAGGCCAGCGGCGTGATCGACGCTCAGGCGGGAGTCAGCGACGGCGAGAGCGGTCGGCCAGCGATGCGCTTCAGCCTGAAGCCGGGGGTTCGGGAGAGCGTCCGCTCAGCCGACGGGGCCAGCTAGGCATCCACCAACTCCACTTGCCGAGCCATTCCATCGCGGCGGGAATGATGATCAGCCTGACGAGGAAGGCATCGATGAGGACCGCGATCGCCTGCGCGACGCCGAAGTTGCGGAGCATGATGAAGTCCGAGACGGAGAAGGCGAGGAAGACCGCGACCATGATGATCGCCGCCCCGGTGACGACGTGGGCAGTGCGATCCAGGCCGTTTTTGACTGCCATGGCCGTGGAGCCCGTACGCAGATACTCCTCGCGCATCCGCGCGAAGACGAAGACCTCGTAATCGATGGCGAGCCCGAACATCACCATCATCGTCGCGGGCACGATCGTCGCGTCGACGTAGCCCGGGCCGCCAAGCAGGGAACCGTCGAAAAGCAGCGCCAGCGCTCCAAAGACCGCGCTCACGGTTAGCGCGTTGACCGCCGCGGCGATGAACGGGACGGTCAGCGAGCGCATGACCGGAATCAGGATCAAGAAGCTGACGAGCGAGAGCGCCAGGCGCATCGGCGGAGCACGATCGCGTATCGCGTCGTTGACCTCCATCTGGTTTGGCCCGGCGCCGCCGACGAGCACTTCGGTCCCGGTTTGCCGGCCGAGCTCGGCGGCCTCGCCTTCGATGCGCTCCCGGGTCTCGGCCGCGGCGCCGCTGGTCGGCTCGTCGCGCGGGATGATCAGCATGCGCGCATTGCTGCCGCCACGATCCAGGTTGATCAGCGAGCCCAGCTGGTCGCGCTGTTGCGGGCTGCTGCCGTCGAGTCCGGCGAGCACGAAGTAAGCCGACTGGAACAGCTCCGGCGAGTCCTCTTGGATCTGGTCGAGTTGGGAGCCGCCGCCGCCACCGCGCTGGCTGGCAAGCCCGTTGCCGATCCGGTCGAGCGCCCCGGTCAGCAAGCCCGATTTCTGCGCGCCGCTGTCAAGGCCCTCGCTGAGCCGGTTCGAGCCGTCCTCGAGCAGGCCGAGGCCGCCGACGAGGCGATCTGCCCCGTCGCTCAGCTGGCGCAGCGCGGGCGAGAGCTGCTCGCCGCCGCGGTCCAGGGCGCCGATGCCCTCCGAGATCTGCTGGCTGCCCTCGGCGAGGCGCCCTAGCCCGCGGTCGAGCCGCTGCGCGCCGCGGGCGAGGCGCTCCATGCCCGTGGTCGCTCGGCGGCCGTTGCGGTCCAGCTGGGTGGCGAGGTAGAGGCCAACGTCGAACTGCCCTTCCGCTCCTTCGACCCCGGCCGTCACTCCGTCGTAAGCAGGGTCGGCCTGTTCTCCGCTTTGTGGATCGCTGCCGGTGAGACGCAGAGTCGCCTCTTCGACCGCCCGCAGAGCCGCCGCGTATTCGGGATCCACCTTGCCGGTGGTCATCCGCCGCAGGGACTGAAGCGCTGCGGCAAGCTGGGCTTCGGTATCCGCGAGCGGAGCGTGGATGGCGCCCAGTCGCTCGTTCCCGGAGCGCATCGCATTGCGGAAGAGGCGCGCGCTGCCGAGGAGGCCGCTGGTCTCTTCGCTGGCCCGCTCGATTCCCTTAGCGAGTTGACCGGCGCCGCCGCTCGCTTTTGTCGTGCCCTGCGCCAGCTGGCCACTCCCCTCGCTGGTGCGATCGAGTCCCTCGGATAGCTGTTGCGATCCGGTGCTCGTCGCCTGCAGCGCCTCGGCGAGCGCGCCAGCCCCCTTGTTCGCGGCGCCGAGCCCGGACGCCAGCCCACTTGAGCCCTGCGCTGCCGCTCGCAGACCGCGACCGCCCCGCTCCGCGCCGTTGCGTATTTTTGCGATCCCGCCTTCGAGCCGGTCGAGGCCCCGTTCCTGTTCGATCAAGGTCTGTTCGACCCCTTGTATCTGCCTTGCGCCGCGCTCGATCCGGGCGAACCCGGCCATGCTCTCGACGCCGGGATCGCGTTCGACTCGCCGCTGGAACGCGGCCAGGGCACGCAGTCGCTCGGGCGAAGTGACCGGCCGGCCGCGGCCGTTCATGATCACTTCAATCGGCGATGCCCAGCCGGGACCGAGTGCCTCTTCCACCTCTTCCTGCTGTTGGCGACCCTCGTCGGCGGAGGGCAGCAGGGCGACGTTGGTTGCGCCGGAGTCGAGGCTGAAGGCCAGGCTCGAGAGGAGGACCATGCCGAACACGATCGCGACCACCGCGCGGGGCTTGCTCGCGATGCGCCGGGCCCAACCCAGGGACGCTCCCTGAAGGCGCCGACGAGGGGGCAGGGCCCAGCGCTCGAGGTTGTCGCCGAGCGCCGCGAGCAGGGCCGGGGTGAGACAGATCGCCGAGAGCATGCTCAGCACGGTCGCGACTACGACCGCGATCGCCACCGAGCGAATCGCCACGCCTGGCAATAGCAGCGTCGAGACGAGCATCGCGAGGATCAGCCCGCACCCAGCCGGGATCACCGATCGCGCGGTGGCTTCACCGGTCGCGCGCGCCGCCGCTAAGACGTCCCCGCCTGGCTCACGCTCACGAAAGCGCGAAACGACGAGCAGCGAGTAGTCGATGCCCAATGCCAAGCCCATCATGCCCACGACAGCGAGGGCGAAGAGGTCGATCTGGACCACCCCGGTGATCAGGCTCAGCACTCCACGCGAGGCGAAGACGACGGCCCCGCCGACGAGCAGCGGCAGCAACGCCGCCAGAACCGACCGGAAAACCAGCAGCAACACGATCAGCAACACCGGCACGGCGATCAGCTCGCCGGTTTTCGCCGACTCCTGCCCGGCAACCCGAATCGAGTCGACGACCACTGGCAAGCCAGCGAGACTGGCCCTAACCGGCGCCTCGACGCTCTCCTCGATCTGGCGCTGAACCGGCGGCAGCGCATCGGTTATTTCGGTGCGCTCCGGGGTTTCGACCCGTACGACCAGCGCAGCGACCCCGGGCCTCGGCCTCAGGCCGCCGATCGAGGCGCCCCGTGACCAAGGTGAGACGACGAGCATCTGCGGCATCGCGCTGAGCCGCTGCGCCAGCTCGCGGCCCTGATCCTCGAGCGCAGGCTGTGGACCGCGCAGCATGACGATCATCGTGGAGTCGCTGCCGAACTCGCGAACGGCAATGTCATGGGCCCGCTTGGTGTCAGAGCCGTCGATGAAGACCGCACGGATCGAAAGCTCCTGCTCCAGGTGGCGGCCCTGAAAGGCGAGGCCGACCACAACGGCGATCCAGATGCCGATCACCAGGCGCGAGTGCCTGGTGACGAAGCCGGCGAGGCCGCCCAGCAACCTGGAGCTCACCGGCAGCGGGCCCTCACGGCGACCGGCAAGCGCATGCCGCGGCGACTGCCGTTCTGCCCCGTGACGCGAACGCTGGACTCCAAGCGACGTGGGTGGCCGTGCCTGCACAATCCACCTGTCAGCGAGATGACCTGACGCCCGCTGCTGCCGAGGCGCATCGTCAGCGCCGAGAGCGGCATGTCCGGCAGCCGCTGCAGCTGCGTGATGAGACGCCCGTCGCGGATCGACGTCCGGCTCTGCAGCTGGACATCGATCCCCATCGCCCGGAGGCTGAACCAGAGGTCAGGCTGGCCCCTTCCCGCAGGTTGGGCGAGGTGAATCGCACCCCGCAGCGGTTCATCCAGCAAACCGGTCAGGGCCTTTGCCGTGCCGACCTTGGAGCTCGCCGGGCAGTCGCCGGCGAGCGCGTCATATCGCGAGCAGAGCTCCTTGACCTCTGAGATGTCAAAGCGCAGCTGCGGGGGAAGGGCGACCTTCAGCGAGCGCAGGTTTGTGTCGCCGCGCCGCGGTCGAGCGGAGATCTGCATGGCCTGCTCACCGGCCGTGGCGCCACCCTGGAGGACGATCCGCAAGCGCGGCCGGAAGCCCAGCCGCCGGCAGCCCCGCATGGGAACGGAGCTGGTCACGGCCGAGGCGGCGCTGCTTGACTCGATCGTCGCCTTTACCAGCAACGGACCGCAGGCGGTGGGATTGCGAATGAAGCCGGGTCTATCCATGCTCAGCTCGATCGCCCGGAAGCGCACCGGCATGCCTTCGACCGTGGCCGGCAGAGCGTCGCTGAGCACGGTGACCCGGCCGCTGCGACTATCCATCTGGATCTGGGCGCGAAAGGCGATCGTGCCGAGGTCGAAGGGACCAAGCGCCGCGCGGAGCTGCATCGAGAGGCCGAAGGGCGCTTTCCGATAGGGCCCGGTGAGGAAGACGTCCCCAGGCAGCGCCACCGGGATAGGGCCGGAGCCAAACCGGGCAAGCACCCCACCCACCCGACTCTCCAGCGGGCAGGCGTTCGCGGCCAAAGCCGCATCGGAACAGGTCTGCAAGGAGCCGAGAGCGGCGCTGAGGCCGGCCGGCAGGGCGATCGAGAACCTGCGTGGCAGCTGTTCGCCTTCCTCGCGCAACAGCGTGGTCGTAAAGGGGCTGAGGCGTCCCGCCTCTGGCCTGCTGCTACTGGCGAGGAGTCGTGGGCTGAAGGGGCCGAGCCCGGGGCACTGCCATCCCGACCTACCACCGATCTGGACAAACGCCGACGAGCGGACCGGGGGACCACCGCCATAAGGGACGAAAGTGCCAACCGCCTCACTGGGGCCGCAGCTGAGCGGGGTGGCCAGCAGAGCCCCGGGGCCGCCACCAAAGCTCATGCCCAAGCTGGTGATTGGCGTTGGGGGCAGATTCGTCAACCGGGTCGAGAGCCGGCCGCTGAGCGGATCCACCTGCATGGCGCCGACGAACTTGAGGGTCGTCCCTGGCGCCGGCGCGACGACAAAGATCCGGAACCGCTCTCCCGGCCGTTCCTCGCCGAGGTAGAGGGCGCCGGTCACGGGCTCCGGCAGAACCGGCAAGACGACCTCAGCCGTCCCAACCTGCGAGGCGGCGGGACAGCGGGCGGGTTCGCTGCTGCCAAGCGCGAGCTGGGCATCGCTGCACGCCGCCAATGCCTGCGCACCGCCGGGGGAGATCGTCACCCCGTCGGGAAGCTCGATGGTCACGTCCTTGATCTGGGAATCGGCCCGGGTGCTGCCGTCTTCCTCCGGTGGGGTGCTCAGCTGCGTTTGCAACCCGGCTGGGGCATCGGCGATCGGGTTGTCGAGCTGCAGATCGAGCTTGGGCCTGAAGGCGAGGTCCTCGCAACCGACGAGCGGGGCTTCTGCCTCGGCGTCGGCACTCAGCCAAGGGGCTCCCTCCTGCCACGACCTCGTGTGGAAGGTGAAGGGCAGCGGCCCACAGCGTGTCGGCGCGGTGAGGAACGGGCGGCGGGGGATCGCCGTGCCCTGCTGGCGGTCAGCAGGCACGCCCCAAAGCTCGGCGTGGCCCTCTGTGATGGCCACCTCGGCGAGATCAGGGGCTCGCAGCGTGATTCCAAAGTCGTCGGGACGCAGTTCCATGGAGAAGGAGAGACCAACGCCCGGTCTCGAGCCAAAGGCGATCACCTCATCGGCCTTCGGCTCCAGCTTGAAGATCGGAAGTTCGATTTCGGCGCCTCCTAAGAGGGAGAAGCGCAGCAAGCCGACCTGACTCTCCGCAGGGCATTCCTCTTCGTCTTTTTCGAAAAGCGCGCGGGGGCAATCCAGGACGGCTCCCGGGTTGCCGGCAAAGCCCGGCGGCAGATCGAAGACGAGGTCCCTGGGCGTCGTTTCCGATCCTTCGAGCGAGAGGGCGAAGTCGATCTGGAGTCGATCTGGGTGGGAGCCAGCGCCGCTCTCCTGGTTGCCATCTGCGTCGAGCATCCTCGCCTTGAAGCTGCCGGGCTCGATGCCGAAATCGGCCGCACGGGCGCTCGACAGTGGCAGCGCAAGACAGGCGAGCGCCAGCAGGGCAAGCAGCAACCCTGTTCCCCTGCATCCGTGAAGAGCCAAACTTCCCCCTGCCTGGTCCAAGCGCCTTTTGCGCTCGACCCGTGAGCAATCGCCCACGCTACGCCCGCCAAGCAGACCCAACAAGGGTTATGTCCAAAGATGTGAATAAAGGTCTGGCTAAGCGGGAAAGCTGTGCTCAACCGACGCCAGCACCCAGTCGGCGCCAGTAGCGCTGAGCTCCTCGGTCTCGTAGCTGCCGGTAGCCACGCCGACCACCCGGATGCCGGCCTCGTGACCGGCCTTGACATCGCGCGGCGTATCGCCGACGGCGACGCAGGCGCCATCGGCCAGCACGCCGCCGGAGACGAGCGAACCACGCTGCAGAGCGGCTTTGGTCACCTCGGTGCGGTTCGCCGAGTCGGAGCCGTAGCCGCCAAAGGTGAAGAAGCGGTTGAGATTGGCGCGAGCGAGCTTGATGTGGGCGGCGGCCTCGATGTTGCCGGTGACCAAGCCGAGCAGCAGGCCGGCCTCGATCAGCCGGTCGAGCAGCGCCTCGATCCCCGGCATGACGCGGTAGCCAGCGGACTCCGCAACCGTCTCGGGCAGGTGCTTGAGGTAGCGGCCGATCGCCTTGGCGCGCTCCTCGGGACTGCCGTCGCGACCGATCACCTCGCGGAAGACGATCGCCGCGATCTCAGGGTCGGTCATGCCGGCGTCGGTGTGCTCGGCGACGTCGGCTTGCACCCCGTGCAGCTCCTCGAAGGCGCGCTGCCAGGCGACCCCGCCGGCCCCGCCGGTGACGAGAAGCGTGCCATCTATGTCGAACAGCACGGCGCGAATCGCGCCGGGCTCACTCATGCTCCAGCAGCTCCTTCTGGCTGAGCCAGTAGAGCAGGGCAAGGGAGGGCAGGACGAGCACGGCGGCGATCAGGAAGACGATGATCACCGCGGCCAGGGTCTCCGGCGGCGCGGCGGATTCGGAGATCGTCAGCGAAGTCGGCAGCAGGTAGGGGAACTGGGCGGCGCCCCAGCCCCAGACCACGGCCACCACGGCGCCGACCGCCAGCGGGCGCAGGCCGCGACGGGCGCCGCGCAGCAGCATGACGAGCACGCCGAAGCCACAGAGCGCCGAGACGACGACCAGCGGCAGGGCCTGGTCGGTGAGCCGGTCGTAGATGTAGCTGCTGTCGGCGTTGAGGACGAAGAGGCCGGCAACGGCAAACGCCCCCGCCACCAGCGCCGCGGCCAGCGCCCGGCGGGCGAAGTAGCTCTCCAGGTCGGCCTCGCCTGTGCGGCGCGCGTCGGCGACGAGGAAGATCGCCGCGATGTAGGCGCCGCTGGCGACGAAAAGCGCCCCGGTGAAGAGCGGCAGGGGCTGCAGCCAGCTGGAGAAGGCGTCGCCGTCGCCGCCGGCGGGCACGTTGCCGTCGGCGATCGCGCCGACCACGGCGCCCATGAAGAACGGGGTGAGCACCGAGGAGAGGGCGAAGGTCGCGCCCAGCGCCCGCTTCACCTCCAGCGAGCGCACCGACTCGCGGAAGGCGAAGCCGGCGCCGCGCAGGACGATGCCGAAGGCGGCCAGGGTGAGGGGCACGTACAGCGTCGACATGATCGCGCCGAAGGCCTCGGGGAAGGCGGTCCAGAGGACGACGAGGATGAAGATCAGCCAGACGTGGTTGGCCTCCCAGACGGGGGTGAGCGAGCGCTCGATCAGCCCCCGCGGCCGCTCCCCCTTCTCCGACCCCCCGGCGATCAGGTCCCAGAAGCCAGCGCCGAAGTCGGCCCCGCCGAAGACCGCATAGAGCGTCGCCCCCGTCCAAAGGATCACGGCACAAAGATCGGCCCGGGTCATCCCCGAACCTCCCCGCCGATGGGCCGGAAACGTCCAAATATTGGACGTTTGAGTCCCGTCGGCGTCATGGGGTGGGCTCTCGGGGGGCGTAGGGGGTGTCGGTGGCGTCCTCGTCCAGCTCGCGCCAGCGGCGGGAGAGGGTGCGCAGGACGAGGATCGCCGCCGTGCCGAGCGCTGCGTAGAGGAGCAGCACGGCGGCGAAGACGAACCAGATGCCCTCGGCCTCGGTGACCGCTTCCTCGGTGCGCATATAGCCCTGCACGATCCAGGGCTGGCGGCCGACCTCGGTGACGATCCAGCCGGCCCAGACGGCGACGATCGCGGCGACGCCGGAGACCGCCACGGCGCGCAGGAACCAGGGCGTGCCGGGGATGTCGCGCCGTCGCCACCAGACGAAGGCGAACCAGCCGGCCAGGGCCAGCAGGCCGAAACCGATGCCGACCATCGTGTCGAAGGAGAGGTGCAGCAGCGTGTTGGCCGGCGGGCGCTCATTCGCGGGGATGTCGTTGAGCCCGGTGACGACCGTGTCGGTGCTGAAACCGACCAGCCAGGAGTCGAGGCCGGGGATGCCGATCGCCCCCTTGACCCCGTCCTCGGTGCAGATACCGCCCAGGTACTCGGTCTGGTCGGGACCGGTCTCCTGGATGCACTCGAAGGCGGCAAACTTGGCCGGCTGGTGCTCGGCGACTCCCCGGGCGGCCAGATCGCCCCAGAAGATCTGCACCGGGGTGGCGATGCAGGCGATCGTCAGCGGGATCAACAGGCCGAGCCGGTGCAGGCGGTCACGCCGGCCGCGCAGCATGCCGACCGCGTAGACCGAGGCGAAGAGGAAGCCGGCGACCATGTAGGCGGCGAGGATCATGTGCGGGACCTCGTAGGTCCAGGCGGGGCTGAAGAGCACCTCGAGCGGGTCGGTGCCGACCACCTTGCCGGCGGCGTCGAGGGTGAAGCCCTGCGGCGTGTTCATCCAGGCGTTGGCGGTGACCACCGAGAAGGCGCCGCCGATGCCGGCGACCAGCATCGGCACGCCCGACCAGAAGTGTGCCCAGCCGCCGAGCCGCTTCCAGCCGTAGATGTAGATCGCCAGGAAGATCGCCTCGGTGAAGAAGAAGATGCCCTCGATCGCGAAGGCGATGCCGAAGGCGTCGCCGAAGCGCTCCATGAAGTTCGGCCAGAGCAGGCCGAACTCGAAGCTGAGCACGGTGCCGGTGACAGCGCCGGTGGCGAAGGTGACGGCCGCCGCCTTGGACCAGCGGCGCGCCAGGCGCATCGCGTCGGGATCGTCGCGGCGCAGGCCGATGTAGTTGGCGGTGAGGACAAGCGCCGGGAAGGCGACCCCGATGCAGGCGAGGACGATGTGGAAGGCGAGCGTGAAGGCCATCAGCTCGCGCGCGGCGAGCAGGTTCGACTCCGTCGCGGCCAGCGGCAGGAGGTCGAGCGGCGGCACGACCTACTCCCTCGCCCTTGCCTGCCGGTAGCGGCGGATCAGCGCGTTGGTCGAGCTGTCGTGCTTCAGCTTCGGCTCCGCGTCGGCCTGCAGCTCGGGGATGATCGCCACCGCCAGCGCCTTGCCCAGCTCGACCCCCCACTGGTCGAAGGAGTCGATGCCCCAGATCGCTCCCTGGGTGAAGACGCTGTGCTCGTAGAGGGCGACCAGGGCGCCGAGCGTGTGCGGGTCGAGGCGCTCGGCGAGGATCGTGTTTGAGGGGCGGTTGCCCTCCATCACCCGGTGCGGGACGACCGCCTCCGGGGCGCCCTCGGCGCGCACCTGCTCGGGCGTCTTGCCGAAGGCGAGCGCCTCGCTCTGGGCGAAGACGTTGGACATCAGCAGGTCGTGGTGGTTGCCGAGCGGGTTGTTCGAGTGGAAGAAGCCGATGAAGTCGCAGGGAATCAGCCGCGTGCCCTGGTGGATCAGCTGGTAGAAGGAGTGCTGGCCGTTGGTGCCCGGCTCGCCCCAGAAGATCGCCCCGGTGTCGTAGTCGACCCGGGCGCCGTCGAGGGTGACGTGCTTGCCGTTGGACTCCATGGTCAGCTGCTGCAGGTAGGCGGGGAAGCGGTGCAGGTACTGGTCGTAGGGGAAGACGCCGCAGGTCTGGGCGCCGAAGAAGTCGCCGTACCAGACGCTGAGCAGGCCCATCAGAGCCGGCAGATTCGCGGCCAGGGGCGCCTCGCGGAAGTGCTCGTCCATCGCATGGAAGCCGGCCAGCAGCTCGGCGAAGCGGGCCGGGCCGATCGCCAGCATGGTCGAGAGGCCGATCGCCGAGTCCATCGAGTAGCGGCCGCCCACCCACTCCCAGAAGCCGAACATGTTCTCGACGTCGATGCCGAATTTCGTCACCTCATCGGCGTTGGTGGAGACGGCGACGAAGTGCTTGGCGACCGCGGCCTCGTCCCCGCCGAGGCCGGCCAGCGACCACTCGCGGGCGCTGCGCGCGTTGGTCATCGTCTCCAGCGTGGTGAAGGTCTTCGAAGAGATCACGAAGAGGGTCTCCTCAGGATCGAGGTCGCGCGTCGACTCGGCGAAGTCGGTGCCGTCGACGTTGGAGACGAAGCGGCAGGTCAGCTCGCGGCGCGAGTAGTGGCGCAGCGCCTCGTAGGCCATCACCGGCCCGAGGTCCGAGCCGCCGATGCCGACGTTGACGACGTTGCGGATCTGCTTGCCGGTCTGCCCCAGCCACTCGCCGGAGCGGACCCGCTCGGCGAAAACGCCCATCCGGTCGAGCGTCGCGTGCACCTGCTTGACCACATCGACGCCGTCGACGATCAGCGAGCGCTGGCGCGGCATGCGCAGGGCGACGTGGAGCACAGCGCGGTCCTCGGAGACGTTGATCTGCTCGCCGGCGAACATCGCTTCGCGGCGCGCCTCGACACCGCACTCCTTGGCGAGCTGGCCGAGCAGCATCACGGTCTCGTCGGTGATGCGGTTCTTGGAGAAGTCGAGGCGCAGGCCGGCGCCGTCGGCGACGAGGCGCTCGCCGCGCGCCGGGTCGGCGGCGAAGAGCTCGCGCAGATGCTGGCCCTCGAGCGCGGCGAAGTGCTGCTCGAGCACCCGCCAGGCGGGCTGGCGGCGCAGCGTCGGCGCCTCGCTCACCCGGCCACGACCCCCCGCTTGGACTCGATCGAGTCCATCAGGTCGGTCCAGGACTTGACGAAGGCGACCTTGCCCTCCTCCTGCAACCGCGCCGCCAGGGCATCGACGCCGATCCCGGCGCGCTCGAACTGCGCCAGGACAGCCTCGGCGTCGCCGCCATCGGCCGGCGCCAGCTCGCCCACCTCGCCGTGATCGGCGAAGGCGAGCAGGGTCGGCTCGGGCATCGTGTTGACGGTGAAGGGCGCGGCGAAGCCTCCGATGTAGAGGGTGTCGGAGGCATCGGGATCCTTGGTCCCGGTGCTCGCCCAGAGCAGGCGCTGGGGACGGGCGCCCGCGTTCATCAGCTTCTGCATGCGGCGGGAGTCGAGCAGCTCGCGGTAGGCGCCGTAGGCGCGGAAGCCGACCGCGAGGCCGAGCCGGTTGCGCAGCTCCGCTGGCGCTTCCTCGGCGACGGCCACGTCCCAGCGGCTCATGAAGATCGAGGCGACCGAGGCGACGTCGGGGTTGAGCCCGGCCTCGATCCGCCGTTCGATGCCGCGCAGGTAGGCGTCGGCTGCGGCCAGGTACTGATCGCGGTCGAAGAGCAGGGTGACGTTGACCGGGATGCCGGCGAAGATCGTCTCCTCGATCGCCGGCAGGCCGGCCTCGGTGCCGGGGATCTTGATGAAGAGGTTCTCGCGCTCGGCCTCGCGGTGCAGCTTGGCGGCCTGCTCGATCGTCCCTGCCGTGTCGTCAGCCAGCTCCGGGGAGACCTCGAGCGAGCAGAAGCCGTCGACCCCGGCGGTGCGCTCGTGAACGTCCTTGAAGAGATCGGTCGCGTCGCGCAGGTCGGCGAGGGCCAGCTGGAAGAAGACTTCTTCGGCCGTACCGAGACCGGGGCTGAGCTCGGCGATCTGCTCGTCGTAGGCGTCGCCGGCGGAGATCGCCTTGTCGAAGATCGTCGGGTTGGAGGTGAGGCCGGTGACCGAGAGCTCCTCGATGTAGCCCTGCAGGGCGCCGTCGGCCAGCATCGTGCGGGTGATGTTGTCGAGCCAGAGGCTCTGGCCGATGTCGTGCAGCTTCGCGGTGGGCTTCATCAGAGCAGCTCCTTTGCGGCTTCGGCCACCCGGTCGGGAGTGAAGCCGAACTTGTCTTGGACGTCCTTCAGCGGCGCCGAGGTGCCGAAGGTGTGCATGCCGATCTTGACGCCTGCAGTTCCAACGTAGCGATCCCAGCCCAGCGTCGAGGCCTCCTCGACCGAGACCCGGGCAGTGACGCTCGGCGGTAGCACCGCATCGCGGTAGGCCTCGTCCTGGCGATCGAAGAGCTCACAGCAGGGCAGGCTGACGACGCGCGAGCGAACGCCGTCGGCGCTCAGCTCCTCGTGGGCGGCGAGGGCGAGAGAGACCTCGCTGCCGGTGGCGATCAGGATCACCTCTGGGTCGCCGCCCTCGGTGTCGGCCAGCACGTAGCCGCCGCGGCGCAGCCCCTCGGCCGAGCCGTACTTGCTGCGGTCGAGCACCGGCACGTTCTGGCGGGTGAGGACCAGGGCGACCGGCTGGTGGGTGCGGTCGAGCGCCACGCGCCAGGCTTCCGCCACCTCGTTGGCGTCGGCGGGGCGGATCACGTCGAGGCCGGGGATCGCCCGCAGCGAGG
>Ga0075325_1000006_pt1 | contig 21864 bp, 18 predicted proteins | sample MayberrySE_Catta_5_FD_120048 | JGI IMG/M metagenome (GOLD analysis project Ga0075325, IMG submission 120048) | Natural and restored wetland microbial communities from the San Francisco Bay, California, USA, that impact long-term carbon... | ecosystem: Environmental > Terrestrial > Soil >... | reverse complement strand
GCGCCTACACGGTGGTGATGACCGGTGGGTCGGTGGCGAAGTCGATGACGATCGGGGGAGTGGGCTCGAGCCCCACCCTGCAGATCTCCGCCGAGGGCCCGAACACCAACCTGATCGTCGCCGCCGGTGGGCAGCTCAGCATCGAAAGCGGAGCGGCGATCATCCTCAAATGCAACGTGACGCCCTCCAGTTGCGGCTCGCCCAGCATAGGCGCTCCGACGATCACCAACGCCGGGACGATCACCGTCGATGCGGACGTCAACGCGAGTGTCGAAAGCACTCCGTTCATCAGCGGCCCGCTGATGAACACCGGGACCATGCAGTTCAACCACAGGGCGAAGTTCGACAACGGCGCGGTGACCAACCAGGGCACGGTCAACATCGCCGATGGGACGATCCTGCTCTCGGGCGGCAGCTCCTGCGGCGACACCGGTGTCTCGTTCAAGAACGACGCCGGTGGGACGCTCAACGCGGCCGGCGCGGGCACCTTCGACGTCATCAACTACGAGCAGGGCAACGGCGCCACGACCGGCGCCAGCCCGGTGCAGATGCCCTGCGGCACGCTCAAATACACCGGCAACGGAGCGTCCAAAGTCAGGGCCTACGGTGGCTTTCAACTGACGGGGACAATGCAGAGCAACCAGTCCCTGACGGTCAGCGACGAGAGCAGCAACACGGGCGCCACCCTGGGCGGGGCATTTACCAACAACGGCGCCATCACCCTCACCTGCAGCATCCCCTGCGGAGCGGGTGGCGGACCGGATCTCAACGCCGCGGGAAACACGTTTACGAACGTGGGCACCCTCACAGTGGCAGCCGACGCGGGCACCGGCAGCGTGATCGACTCGGGCAGTGGCGGCACGATCGTCAACACCGGCGCGATCAACTTCGACCAGAGCGGCGCGCTTGCGGGCGTGATCAATAACCAGGGTGCGATTAACATCGCCGACACCAAGGTCGCCCGCAACGAAGGCAGCTCGTGTGGCGATACCGGTCCCAAAGTCGCCAACAACACCGGCGGCTCGATCAACGGGACCGGCTCTGGCACCCTCAGTGTCATCAATTACGAGCAGGGCGCCGGCACCACGACCGGGACGGCCCCCGTGCGGATTCCCTGTGGAACGGTCAAATATCTCGGCCACGGCGCGAGCACCGTCCAGGCACGCGGCGGTTTCACCGTAAGCGGCACGATTCAGTCGGGCCAGACGCTCGAGGTCTCCGGCGCCGACAACAACGCGAGCGCCAATGTGAGCGGTGCCCTCACCAACAACGGCACGGTTCTCTTCACCTGTCCTCTCACGGGCTGCGCCGGCGGCGCTGGCGGTGGCCCCTCCTGGAACGGCGCCGGCAATGCCGTCGTCAACGCCGGGACGATGACGGTCGCCGCCTCCTCGGGCACCGGCGGTGGGATCGGCACGGGCGGCGGCGGCACGCTGACGAACACCGGCACGATGAACTTCAACCAGAGCGCCGGGCTCAGCGGGGTCGTCACGAACCAGGGCCCACTCAACATCGCCGATGGCAAGACGGTGACCAGCACCACGGGCCACTGCGGCGACTCCGGTCCCCGCGTGATCAACGACACCGGCGGCGAAATCAAATCGGTCGGCTCCGGCACGCTCAGCGCTGTCAACTTCGAACAGGGCGTCGGCACGACCTCGGGCCCCGCGCCCGTCACGATGAATTGCGGGGCGCTCAAATACATCGGCGCCGGCGCAAGCAAGGTGCTGGTCCCCACTGGCAACAGCGCGAGCCTGACCGGCAATCTCGCCGGTGGCCAGACGGTGACGGTCGCGGGCACCCTCCACGCCGGGTCCTTCTCCAACGCGGGGTCGATCGTGCTCGACCAGAGCGGCGGCAACAACCCGAACCTGAACCTGGGGGGGACGCTGACCAATACCGGCTCGATTGCGACCAGCGGAGCGTCGGCAAACACTTCCAACGTCGGCGGGACGATCGACCAGACCGGTGGGTCTGCCCAGGTCGCGATCCCGGCGGGGACGAAACTCAGCCTCGCCAACCCGCTGCTGCTGAAAGCTGGAAAGCTCATCGGCGGCGGCACGCTGCAGGGCTCGGTGGACAACTCCGGCGGGACTGTCACGCCCGGCGCGAGCCCGGGCACGCTTTCGGTTACCGGCAACTACACGCAGGGCGCGGGGGGCAAGCTCGAGATCGAGATTGCCGGCGCCGGCGCCGGGCAGTTCGACCGTCTTGCCGTCGGCGGGAACGCGACCTTGGGCGGGTCCCTGGATCTGCAGCCGACCGGCAACTACCCCGCCTCCTCGGCAATTGGCGACAGCATCGACTTCCTCACCTACGGAGGCACGCGGACCAACCAGTTCGCGTCGACGACGGCCGGCGCGCTTGCCTGTCCGAAGCAGCTCTCCACCGCTTACGACGACACGGGAAAGAAGGTCAACGCCGTGGTGGCGAGCACGGGCGTGATTTGCGACCCGCCGAAACCGCCGGAGATTATTCCCGTCCCCGACACGGTGCTGGGCAAATACCCGAAAAAACCGCTGAAGATCAAAAAGGCGAAGGCGAAGGCCAAGGTCAGCTTCAGCTTCTCGTCCGACGTGGTGGGGGCGACCTTCGAGTGCAAGCTCGACAGGGGCAAATACACCCCTTGCGCCGCGCCCATGTCCTACAGGCTGAAGCGAGGCAAACACACGATCTCAGTGCGCGCTGTCTCGCCGGGCGGAGTCGATCCAACCCCCGCCAGCTTCATCGTCAAGGTCGTCAAGAAGAAGCCCAAGCCCAAGAAGTAGGCCGGCGCAGGCGAATTCCGTCAATCCCTCCTAGACTCGGCGCCCGTGAGCGAGCGCCGTAAGACCCTCGAGCAGAAGACCCGCTACGACCCGACCGAGGTCGAGGCGCGGATCTTTGCCGAATGGATCGAGGCGGGGTACTTTCACCCGCCGGCTGAGGGGACGGCGGCGGAGAACTTCTCGGTGGCGATCCCGCCACCCAACGTGACCGGCGCCTTGCACATGGGGCACGCGCTGAACGGCTCGATGCAGGACGCGCTGGTGCGCATGAACCGCATGCGGGGGCGCAACACGCTCTGGATCCTGGGGACCGACCACGCCGGCATCGCCACCCAGTCGGTGGTCGAGAAGAAGCTGCGCGCCGAAGGGGTCTCGCGCCACGACCTGGGCCGCGAGGAGTTCGTCAAGCGGGTCTGGGAGTGGAAGGAGGAGTACGGCTCGCGGATCGTCGAGCAGTACAAGCGGCTCGGCGCCTCCTGCGACTACGAGCGCCAGCGCTTCACCCTCGACGAGGGCTACGTCAAGGCCGTCTACCGGGTCTTCAAGCAGCTCTACGACAAGGGCTACGTCTACCGCGACAACTACATGGTCAACTGGGACCCGGGGTCGCACTCGGCGATCTCCGACCTCGAGGTCGAGAACCGCGAGGTCGAGGACGCGCTCTACTCGATCGACTATCCGGTCGAGGGCTCCGAGCGGGTGCTGACCGTCGCCACGGTGCGGCCCGAGACGATGCTCGCCGATACCGCCGTCGCCGTGAATCCCGACGACGAGCGCTACGCCGACCTGGTCGGCCAGCACTGCATCCTGCCGCTCGTCGGTCGCCGCCTGCCGATCATCGCCGACGAGCACGTCGACCCAGAGTTCGGCACCGGGGCGCTGAAGATCACCCCCGGCCACGACCCCAACGACTTCGAGATCGGTCGCAAGCACGGCCTCGAGGAGATCGTCGTCATCGGCCCCGACGGCCGTCTCAGCGAGGAGGCGGGGGAGCGCTTCGCCGGCCTGACCGCCGCCGAGGCCCAGGCGGCGGTGATCGCCGCCCTGCGCGAGGAGGGCGTGCTCAGTGGGGAGGAGCCCTACGTGCACTCCGTGCCCTTCTCGCACCGCTCGGGCGAGCGCATCGAGCCACTGATCTCGCTGCAGTGGTTCTGCCGCATGGACGAGCTGGCGGCGCCGGCAATCGAGGCGGTTGAGAGCGACCGGGTGCGGATCGCGCCGGACCAGTGGAAGCGCGTCTACCTCGAATGGATGCGTGAGATCCGCCCCTGGTGCATCTCGCGCCAGCTCTGGTGGGGCCACCGCATCCCGGTCTGGTACTGCGAGCCCTGCGAGGAGGTCTTCGTCGCTGAGGACCCGGCGAACGCGCCCGAGCGCTGCGGCGCCTGCGGCGGTGAGCTGCGCCAGGAGGCCGACGTGCTCGACACCTGGTTCAGCTCGGCGATCTGGCCCTTCGCCACGCTCGGCTGGCCCGAGGACACACCCGAGCTGCGCGCCTTCTACCCGACCAGCTTCCTCACCACGGCCCGCGAGATCCTCTTCCTCTGGGTGGCGCGGATGATCATGACCGGGCTCGAGTTCGCCGACGACGTGCCCTTCGACGACGTCTACGTGCACTCGGTGATCCAGGCTCGTGACGGCCGGCGCATGTCGAAGAGCCTCGGCACCGGCATCGACCCGCTGGAGGAGATCGACGTGCACGGCGCCGACGCCCTGCGCTTCGGCCTGCTGGCGATGTCCTCGACCCAGGACGTGCGCTACTCCGACGCCAAGGTCCAGCAGGGCCGCGACCTCTCCAACAAGCTCTGGAACGCCAGCCGCCTGATCCTGCTCAACGCCGCCGAGGTCGAGACCAGGCCGGTTGCCGAGCGAGTCGAGGACCGCTGGATCCTCTCGCGCCTCGAGCAAACGATTGCCTCGGTCACCACGAAGCTCGACAGCTACGACTTCGCCCATGCCGCCCTTGAGGCCTACGCCTTCTTCTGGTCGGAGCTCTGCGACTGGTATCTGGAGATCGCCAAGCCGCGACTGTACGAGCAGGAGCCCGAGGTTTCGGCCAACCTGCTCTGGGTGTTGGAGCGCACGCTCGCGCTGCTGCACCCGATCATGCCCTTCGTCAGCGAGGAGGTCTGGTCCTACCACCCCTCCCAAAAGGGCCATCTCGCCGTGCACCCCTTCCCGGTGGCCGATGAGTCGCTGTTCGATGCCGAGGCCGAAGCCGAGGTCGAGCGCGGCATCGAGCTGACCCGCCGCCTGCGCGCCTGGCGTGACATGGTCGAGGCGCCGGCCGCCAGCCAGCTCTCGGCGCGGGTCGATGGCGAGCAGCCACAGGAGTTCGTCGGCCGTCTTTCGCGCTTCGCGTTCGAGCAGGACGGGGGGGACCCGATCGCTTCCGTCGGCCCGGTCAAGGTGCTCGCCTCGGCGGAGATCGATGCTGAGGCGGTGGCCACGCGGCTCGAGCAGAGGCGCGAGGAGCTGCGCTCAGAGGTCGCCCGCGCCGAGGGCAAGCTGGCCAACGAGAAGTTCGTCGCCCGCGCCCCGGCCGAGCTGGTTGAGGAGGAGCGGGCGAAGCTCGAGCGCTACCGGGCCGAGCTCGAGGAGCTCGCCGAATAGACCCGCAGGCCTACCTCGACTCGCTGGCGCCGGTCGGCTGGAAGCTCGGCCTGGAGCGGATGCACCGGCTGAACACGGCGCTCGGCCTGCCCCAGCACCGCTTTGCCTCGATCCACGTCGTCGGCACCAACGGCAAGTCCTCAGTGACCCGCATGACCGCGGCGCTGCTCGAAGCGCACGGCCTGCGCAGCGGCGCCTGCGTCTCGCCTCATCCCTTGCGGTGGTCCGAACGGGTGCTGATCGGCGGTGAGCAGATCGACCCTGCCGGCTTCGCGGCGGCGGTCGAGGGCGCCGCCCAGGCGGCCGAGACGGTCAATCGCAGCCTGGAGGAGGGGGAGGAGGTGACCCAGTTCGAGGTCGCCACCGCGGCCGCCTTCGTCGCTTTTGCCGCCGCGCGGCTGCAGGTCGCCGTGGTCGAGGCCGGCCTCGGCGGCCGGCTGGACGCCACCAACACGATTCCCTCGCAGGTCACCGTGCTTACCTCGATCGGCCTCGACCACACGGCCTGGCTGGGGGAGACCGAGCTCGAGATCGCCGCCGAGAAGCTGGCGGTGCTGCGCGACCACACGACTCTCGTGTTGGGCCGGGTGAGCCCACCGGTGCGCGAGTTGGCCGAGCGCACCGCGGCGCAACGGGGGGCGCAGCTGATCGTCGCCCCCGAGGACCCTGGTGAGGAGATCGAGCTGCGCGCCGCCGGCCGCTTCCAGCGCCGCAACTTCGCCCTCGCCTGCGCCGGCGCCGAGGCCTTCCTCGGCGAGCTCGACCCAGATCGTGTCGCTGGGGTCGCCAGGACGCTGACCGTCCCCGGGCGGCTCGAGCACGTCGCGGACTATCCGTCGACGTTTCTCGACGCTGCCCACAACCCCGATGGCGCCGCCGCGCTCGCCGAGGGCCTGGCGGAAGTGGCGGACGGACGTCCCGTCGTCGCCTGTCTCGCCGTGCTCGCCGACAAGGACGCCGACGCGATGATCGCCGCCCTCGCCCCTGCCGTAACCCACCTCGTCTGCACCGAACTCCCCGCCGACGGGCCTGAAACGTCCACTATGTGGACGTTTCAGGCCCGTCGGCGGTCGTTGCGGGCGGAGGAGTTGGCTCGGCTGGCTAGCTTGGCGGGGATCGAGGCGGAGGCGGTGCGGGGCTTCGGCGAGGCGCTGGGCCTAGCGCGGGAGCGGGCGCTCGCGGGTGATGCGGTGCTGCTGGTCACCGGCTCCCACTACGTGCTGGCGCCCGCCCGTGCGGCGCTCGCTCTGTGGCAGGATTGAGGCCGATGGAACAGCAAACCAAGAGCGCCGGCTCGGAACTGCTCTCGATGATGGCCCTGGTGGCCGCCGTGGTCGCCGCCGTGATCCTCGTCTTCTTCGGCCTCGGCTACCTCTTCGGCAGCCTCTTCCTCTAGCAAAGCCCTTCCGGTGCGCCTTATGCACCTATGGGGACCAAAAGGCGCACCGGAAGCGAGTTGCACGCTGCGAGGGTTCACCCGCCCGGCGGCGAAGTAGACTGGCCGACCCCGCTTCCGGGCGGCACCCAGCCATGGCACTCGCAATCTTCGGCATCAGCAACGACGGCCTCAACCTGGCTGCGACCCTCTTCGTCCTGATGATCGTCGTCGTCTGGCTGGCGCTGATCGTCTACACCTACTTCGACGCCAAGCGCCGCATCGCCGATCCCTTCCTGGTCGGCTGCGCGACGATCGGCTCCTTCTTCCCCTACATCGGCACCGCCGTCTACGCGATCGTGCGCCCGCCGGAGTTCCTCGAGGACGCCCACGAACGTGAGCTCGAGATCCGCGCCGCCGAGCTGCGCGTGCGCCAGCTGACAGAGTCCTCCTGCCCCAACTGCGAATTCCCGACCGAGCGCAACTACCTGCGCTGCCCCAAATGCCAGCAGCGGCTCAAGGACCCTTGTGAGAGCTGCGGCAAGCCGGTCGACCCGCGCTGGTCGCTCTGCCCCTACTGCGAGAGCCCGATCGGCGAGCGTCGCCCGCGCCAGAAGGCGAAAGTCGAGGGTCGGCGCGAGCCGCGCCGTGAGTCGGCGCCGCCGCCGCGTGAGGAGCGCCCGAAACGCCGTGCCGCCGCGCCGAAAGCGCGCAAGGAGGCGCCGCCCCCTGCCGAGCCGCAGCAAGAGACTTCCAGACCCAAGAAACCCCAAAGGAGCCCCACCCGTGAGCCGGACGCTGATCCTCGTAAAGCCTGACGCCTTCCAGCGCGCCCTGACCGGCGAGGTGATCGCCCGCTTCGAGCGCAAGGGATTGCGGATCGCGGCGCTGAAGACGATGCAGGCCGATGAGCCGCTCGCCAACAAGCACTACGAAGAGCACACCGAGAAGCCCTTCTTCGGCGAGCTGGTCTCCTTCATCACCGGCGGCAAGCTGGTGGCGATGGTGCTCGAGGGGCACGAAGCGGTGGCGGCGGCGCGTCAGCTGATCGGGGTCACCAACCCGGTTGAGGCGGCGCCCGGCTCGATCCGCGGCGACTTCGCGCTCGAGGTGACCTTCAACATGGTCCACGGGTCGGACTCCGACGAGTCTGCCGAGCGCGAGATCGGCATCTGGTTCCCCGAGCTGTCTTGAAGGTAGTCCTCGCTTCCGGGTCGCCGCAGCGCAAGGAGATCCTCGGCAAGCTGGGAATCGAGTTCGAGGTCGTCGTCTCCGGGGTCGAGGAGCTGAGCGGGGGAGACCCCGAGGTCGAGGTGTTGGAGAACGCTCGCCGCAAGGCGCGTGCGGTCGCGCAGGGCGACATGGTGATCGCCTGCGATACCGACGTCGTGCTCGAGGGCAAGGCGCTGGGCAAGCCGCGCGACGCGAGCGAGGCCCGCGGCTATCTGGACCGCATGGCGGGGCGGGGGCATGAGGTGCTGAGTGGGGTGGTGGTGCTCGTCGACGGTGAGGAGCGCAGTGGGCTCGATCGCACGACGGTCGTCTTCAAGCAGCTGAGCGAGGCGGAGAAGCGGCGCTATGTCGAGTTCGGCGAGTGGCAGGGGCGCTCGGGCGGATACGCGATCCAGACACTCGGCTCGACCCTGGTCGAGCGGCTCGAGGGCAGCGTCTCCAACGTGGTCGGGCTGCCGGTCGGGCTGCTCTTCGAGCTGGCCCCCGAGCTCTTCCTTGACGCCTAGATTGCGGCGCGGCGCCGCTTGATCGATTTGCCCCCGTATGACTGGGTCAATCGATCAAACGGCGCCGAGAGGTTGCGGCCAGGCGATTTGACCGGGGTGTGCCGTTTGGGATCATCTCTGCTGAAAGGCCAGCTATTCGCACAATGGGCGTATTCGGATATCTCAGAGGGCTTGGCGGTCGCGACATGGCCGTCGACCTCGGCACGGCCAACACACTGGTCTACGTGCGCGGCCGCGGCATCGTCCTCTCCGAGCCCTCAGTCGTCGCGATCGACTCCCACACTGGCCAGGTGCACGCGGTCGGCGCCGAGGCGAAGCGCATGCTCGGCCGCACACCGGGCAACATCACCGCGATCCGGCCGCTCAAGGACGGGGTGATCGCCGACTTCGACGTCACCGAGCAGATGCTGCGCCACTTCATCAAGCAGGTGCACTCCAACCGCTTCGCCCATCCGCGGGTCGTCGTCTGCGTGCCCTCGGGCGTCACCGGGGTCGAGAAGCGCGCCGTCGAGGAGGCCTGCCTCTCGGCCGGCGCCCGCCAGGCCTACCTGATCGAGGAGCCGATGGCGGCGGCGATCGGCGCCGGGTTGCCGGTCGCCGAGCCGACCGGCTCGATGGTCGTCGACGTCGGCGGCGGCACCACCGAGGTGGCGGTCATCTCGCTGGGTGGGATCGTCGTCTCGCAGTCGATCCGCATCGGCGGCGACGAGCTCGACGAGGCGATCGTCAACCACTGTAAGCACGCCTACAAGCTGGCGATCGGCACGCAGACGGCGGAGCAGGTCAAGCTCGAGGCCGGCTCGGCCTCGCCGTTGCCCGAAGAGGTGCGCGCCGAGATCCGCGGCCGCGACCTCGTCTCCGGCCTGCCGAAGACGATCACGCTCGGCTCCGAGGAGGTGCGCGAGGCGATGGAGGAACCGGTCGGCCACATCGTCGAGGCGGTCAAGGAGACGCTCGACCGCACGCCGCCGGAGCTCGCCGGTGACATCATGGACCGCGGCATCACCCTCGCCGGCGGCGGCGCGCTGCTGCAAGGACTCGCACAGCGCCTGCGCGACGAGTGCCAGATGCCCTGTCAGCTGGCAGAGTCACCGCTGACGTGTGTGGCGGTGGGCTCTGGCATCTCCCTGGAGGAGTTCGAGGCCATTCACCGCGCCAGCAAGCAGAACTCCGGGGCCAGGCACTTTGCTTAGCTCCCCTCACCCCAAGCCGAAGATCTAGGTCGTAATCGTGTACCGAAAGCAAGTACGCCGCCGCCGGGCGGTGCTCGCCCTGCTGATCGTCGCTTCCTTCGTGCTGCTCTCGGTCACCTACGGAACAGGCTCACGCGGCCTGCAGCGAGGCGTCAGCACGATCTTCAGCCCGGTTCAGTCGGTCGCCGATCGCGCTCTCAAGCCGGCCCGCGACCTGGTCGACTGGTTCGACGAGACCTTCGACGCCAAGGGCGAAAACAGCCGCCTGAAAGCTCAGCTGATCGTCGCCCGCGAGCAGGCGGTCGCCGGCCAGGAGGCTCTGCAGGAGAACGCCCAGTTGCGCAAGCTGCTCGAGCTCGAAGCCAGTCCGGCGCTGGCCGCCTCCGCCTTCGAGCAGGTGACCGGGCGGGTGATCGCCCGCTCGCCGACCTTCTGGAACTCCAGCCTGACGATCGACCTCGGCGACGGCGACGGGGTGCGGGTTGACGATCCGGTGATCAGCGGCGACGGCCTGGTCGGCCGCATCTCCTCGGTCGGGCCGGGTTCCGCACAGGTGATGCTGCTCACCGACCACGCCAGCGCGATCTCGGCCAAGGTCGTGCCGCCCGGGGTGCAGGGCGCGATCAAGCCCGAAGTCGGCAATCCCGAGGACCTGATCCTCGACTTCATCGACTCGACCAAGGAGGTGCGCCGCGGCATGACGGTGGTCACCGCCGGCTGGCGCGCCCAGAGCCTCGCCTCCCACTTCCCCGCCGGCCTGCCGATCGGCGAAGTGACCCGCGCCTCGCCGGTTGAGCAGGAGGCGAGCCAGCAGGTGCACGTGCGTCCCTACGCCGACCTGCGCAACCTCGACTTCGTCGGCGTGCTGACGGGCGGGTCGCGCTGATGATCCTCACTCCCTGGATCGTCGTGCGCATCGTCGCGATCGCGATGCTCGGCGTGATCCTGCAGCTCTCCTTCTTCTCCCAGGTCGAACTCTTCCACGTCAACCCCGACCTGCTGCCGGCCCTGGTCGTCTGCCTCGCCCTGCTCGGCGGCAGCACGACGGGGGCCGTCTGCGGCTTCGCCATCGGCCTCTTCGTCGACTGCCTGCTGGTCGGCGCGCTCGGCATCAGCTCGCTGGTCCTGCTCGGCGTCGGCTGGTCCGCCGGCCTCGTCCGCGAACGCTTCGAGGTCCACGGCCTGCTGACGCCGGCCCTGCTCTGCATGGGGCTCACCCTGGCCGCCGAGCTGGGCTTCGCCGTGATCCATGTGCTGCTCGGCATCGACGCCCCGATCAGCCCGCTGATCGTCCGCGACATGCTGCTCAAGAGCGTCTACGCCTTCCTGCTCGCCTTCCCGATCTACCTCGGCGTGCGCCGCGCGCTGCGCCCCGCCCTGGTCGAGGAGCCGCGCCTGCGCCGCCGGCGTGAGCCGACCGTGCTGGGGGCCTAGGCCGTGTACCTCCGTTCCGATGAGCGCGGGCCGGCGATGACCAACCGCCTGGCGCTGCGCATCGCCGTCTTCGGCGGCTTCGGCGTCGTGCTCTTCGCCATTCTCTTCTTTCGCCTCTGGCAGCTGCAGGTGCTCGACGGCGACACCTACCTGGCCGAAGCGAAGAACAACCGCACGCGGGAGTACCGGGTCGGCGCGCCCCGCGGCGAGATCCTCGACCGCGACGGCGAGGTCCTGGTCGGCAACCGCACCAGCCTGGCGCTGCAGATCAACCCGCGCAAACTGCCGGCCGATCCGCGCGAGCGCCGCGCCGAGCTCTCCCAGCTCGCCGAGCTCACCCACAGCACCCTGCGCAGCGTGCGCCGCCGCATGCGCGAAGAGCTGAAGCTGGCCCCGGCCGCCCCGGTGACCCTGCGCCGCGACGTCGGCAACTACCTCGTCTACTACCTGCAGGAGAACCAGGAGCGCTTTCCGGGAGTCGAGGTGCAGCGCGTCTTCGTGCGCGACTACCCGGACGAAACGCTGGCCGCCCACGTCCTCGGCGCCGTCGGCGAGGTCTCCGAAGAGGACCTCGAGGAAGCGCGGTACCGCGAGCTGCAGCCGGGCGACGAAGTCGGCCAGGACGGGGTCGAGTACGCCTACGACGAGATCCTGCGCGGCAAGCCCGGCCTGACCCGCATCCAGGTCGACGCGCTCGGCCAGCCGACCCCGGGCGGCCAGCTGGTCTCCCAGCCGCCGGCGCCGGGCCGCAGCCTGAAGCTCTCGATCGACGCCGACGTGCAGGCCGCGGGTGAGGCCGGGCTGGCGGCGTACGGGTCCGGGGGCTTCGTGACGATGGACGTCGACACCGGCGAGCTGATCGCCGTCGGCTCCTCGCCGACCTTTGACCCGGAGCTGCTCACCCCGCCGCTGACCCAGAAGCAGGTCGACGAAACGATCCGCAACCCGGCGCAGCCGCTCGTCAACCGGGCCGTCTCGGGTCTCTACCCGACGGGCTCGACCTTCAAGATCGTGCCCGCTCTGGCGGCGCTGGAAAACGGCGTGATCACGCCCTCGGAGCCGATCTACGACAACGGCTCGATCACGGTCGGCGGCCAGCGTTTCCAGAATGCCGGCGGGGAAGCGTACGGCAGCGTCAGCATGGTTCGTGCCCTGCAGGTCTCCTCGGACGTCTACTTCTACGAACTCGGCCTCGACATGTGGGACAGCGGCGATCTGCAGCGCACCGCCCACATGCTCGGCTTCGGCCGCGAAACGGGGATCGACCTGCCTGGCGACATCGAAGGGCTGCTGCCGACGCAGCGCTGGCGCAACGAGCTCTACGCGGAAGGCGAAACCGACCGGCCCTGGTCGGCGGGCGACAACATCCAGCTGGCCACCGGCCAGGGCGACCTGCAGGCGAGCCCGCTGCAGATGGCGGTCGCCTACGCGGCGCTCGGCAACGGCGGCGCCGTGGTCACGCCCCACGTGGGCAAGGAAGTGACCGACGCCTTTGGCAGGGTGCTGAAGGAATTCACCCCGCCGCCCCGCCGTCAGATCCAGATTGACCCCGAGTACCGCAGCGTCATCCTCGAAGGCCTGCACGACGCCGCGCAGACGCCCGGCGGCACCTCCTACGAAATCTTCGGCAACTTCCCGGTGCCGGTGGCCGGCAAGACCGGCACGGCGCAGCGCATCGGCCAGGCGGACCAGTCCTGGTACCTCATCCTGGCCCCCTATCCCGACCCCAAAATCGTCACTGCCGTTACGATCGAGGAAGGAGGGTTCGGCGCCGAAGCGGCCGCGCCAATCGCTCTGGACATTCTCGAGGCCTACTTCAACAAGCAATCGACCGGCGCTGCCGGGCCCAACGGGGGCAGCCCGGGCTGATGTACGCGACCCGCACCCGCCAGGCCCGTCCCGAGCCCTTCGCCGTCCATCCCGGCATCGCCGAGCGCCTCGGCCTGCCCTATATGGACGGCGCGCTGGCCTTCTCCGCCGTCGCCCTGGCCGCCTTCAGCGTCTTCACGCTGAGCCAGTCGACCCTCGGCGACGTGCCCGGCAGCCCCAACTTCTTCGTCGACCGGCAGGTCGTCTACTCGCTGCTCGGCATCGCCGGCATGTACCTCCTGACCCGCATCGACTACTCGCGCTTCCGCGAGCTGCGGGTCGGCATCTACACCTTCCTCTGCGTGAGCATCTCGCTTGTGTTCGTTTTCGGTTTCGCGGCGCGCGGCTCACGGCGTGCCTTCGACCTACCGCTTTTCAGCTTTCAGCCATCGGAGCTCGGCAAGCTCTTGCTTGTGCTTGCGCTCGCCGGGTTCGTCATCGATGGCGCCAGGAAGGGGTCGGATTGGCAGCGCACGGTGCGCTACCTCTGCCTCGGCCTGGCGCCGGCTGCGCTCGTCTTCCTGCAGCCGGACCTGGGCACCTCATTGGTGTTCGGGGCGATCACCCTCGCCGTGATGTACGTGGGGGGCGTCCGTTGGACGCACTTCGCGGTGATCGGCGCGGCCATCGTCGCTTTGACAGCAGTTGTCCTCGTGGTGGCTCCCGCAGTCGGGACACCGATCCTCAAGGCGTACCAGACGGAGAGACTCACCTCCTTCCTGGACCCCAGCGGGGACCCCAGCGACGCTGGCTACCAGCAGAACCAGGCGAAGACCGCTATCGGCTCCGGTGAGGCAACCGGCCGTGGCGATCGAGCCACCCAAACGCGGCTTGACTTTGTCCCTGAGCGGCACACCGATTTCATCTTTGCCGTTATCGGTGAGCGCTACGGATTCATCGGAGCCGCGTTGGTCCTATCCCTATACGCCCTGCTTGTCTGGCGGGCGCTGCGGATTGTGACGCTCTCGAAGAACTCCTACGGAACCCTGGTGGCAGGTGGCATCGCCGCCATGCTGCTCTTCCAGGTTTTCGTCAACGTGGGGATGAACCTGGGGATCATGCCGATCACCGGGATTCCCCTGCCGCTGATGAGCTACGGAGGGTCCTCAGTACTGGCGACCTTCCTGGCGATCGGCGTCCTTCAGAGCATTCACATGCAAGCGCGCCTCGGTCAGAAAGGCAGGTTCGCCTGGTGATCCCCAGAAGGGACCCAGACGTGCGTACCTACTCTGAACTGAGCTAACTCAATGAAAAAGACAATTCTGGTCTCCGCCGATCGTGGCGAGACCCGCGTGGCCGTCCTCGAGTCGAAGACCAAAGGCGGCAAGCGCGACGTGGCGGAGCTCTACATCGAGCGCCGCGGCCGGCGCTCGATCGTCGGCAACATCTACAAGGGCAAGGTCGACAACGTCCTGCCCGGCATGGAGGCCGCCTTCGTCGACATCGGCCTCGAGCGCAACGGCTTCCTGCACGTCGACGAGATCCTCCTGCCCAATGGCGAACAGGCGCCCAAGCGCGGCCGCGGCAAAGGCCGGCGCATCGACGAGCTGATCAAGCCCGGCCAGGAGATCCTCGTGCAGGCGGTCAAGGACCCGCTGAAGACCAAGGGCGCGCGGCTCTCGATGAACATCTCGATCGCCGGTCGCTACCTGGTCTACGCGGCACAGGGCAGCGGCGTCGGCGTCAGCCGGCGGCTGGCCGACTCCGAGCGCGATCGCCTGCGCAAGATGGTCGACCGCACCTACAAAGGCCCGGGCGGCCTGATCGTCCGCACCGCCGCCCACGGCGCGAAAAAAGCCGACTTCGTGCGTGAGGTCGGCTACCTGCACAAGCTCGACGACGTCCTGCAGCGGCGGGTCGAGCAGACCGAGGCGCCCGACCTCGTCTTCCAGGAGGCGGACCTGCCGGTGCGCGTCCTGCGCGACGTCTTCCTCAGCGATTTCGAGAAAGCGATCATCGACTCGCCCAAGCAGCACGAACGGGTGACCAGCTTCTTCCAGCGCACCGCGCCGGAGCTGGTCGAGGGGGTCGAGCTCTACCAGGACACCAAGCCGCTCTTCGAGAAGTGGGGGATCGACAAGGAAATCGAGTCGACCCTCGGCCGTCGTGCCGACCTGCCCTCGGGCGGTTATTTGATCATCGATTACGCCGAGGCGCTGACCGTGATCGACGTCAACAGCGGCAGCTTCACCGGCCGCGGCAAAGGCGGTCTGGAGGAGACGATCACGCGGGTCAACACCGAGGCGGCCGAGGAGGCCGTGCGCCAGCTGCGCCTGCGCGACATCGGCGGCATCATCGTCATCGATTTCATCGACATGGCCCGCGCCCGCAACCGCGACAAGGTGCTGAAAACGCTGCGCAAAGCGCTCGACACCGACAAGTCGAAGAGCTACGTGGTCGAGGTCTCGCCGCTGGGGCTGGTCGAGATGACCCGCCAGAACGTCACCGACGGCGTGCGCGAGATCCTCACCGCGCCCTGCCCGACCTGCGAGGGCGAGGGCGTCGTGCTCTCCGCCGAGACCGTCGCCCTGGACGCGATGCGTCGCCTGCCGGACGTCGCCGCCGGCGCCAAGGACGCCGAGGCGCTGCTGATCCGCGTGCACCCGAAGGTCGCCGCGGAGCTGATCGATCCCGAGAGCGGCCTGGCCGAGCTCGAGGCCGAGACCGGCAAGCAGATCCACTTCGAGGGCGGCGACGCGCTGCCGATCGACACCTTCGCCATGGTCGAGGCCGGCACGCGGGCCGAGATCGAGGAGCGGGCGCTGCCCTTCAAGGTCGGCGAGGAGGTGCTGGTCAAGATCGACGAGCCGCACATGTACAACGCCGACGACGCCATCGCCCGGGTCGACTCCTACATCGTCAGCGTCACCGGCGGCGGGCGCTTCGTCGGCGAGCGCAAACTGGTCCGCATCGAGCGGGTCGAGCGGGCCGCCGCGGTCGCCTCGCTACCCGAGGGCGAGAGCCCGAACGGCGCAGGCGGCGAGGAAAACGGCTCCCAGCTAGAATCCTCGCCCTCGCGCAGCAGCCGTCGTGGCCGCAGAGGCGGTCGTGGCCGGTCGGGGTCCACTCAGAGCAAGGACTAATGAACACGTACGCAGTCATAGAGAGCGGCGGCAAGCAGTACCGGGTCGAGCAGGGCACCTCCCTGCTCGTCGACCGGCTGAGCGCCAAACAGGGCGACAAGGTCGCCCTGCGCCCGGTGATGTTCCGCGACAAAGAGGTCGTCGCCGGCGGCAAGGAGCTGGAGAAGGTCAAGGTCGAGGCGACCGTGACCGAGCACCTGCGCGGCAAGAAGATCAAGGTCTTCAAGTACAAGGCGAAGAAGGGCTACCGCCGCCGCGCCGGCCACCGCTCGGAGCTGACCAAGCTCGAGGTGACCGAGATCAGCCTGGGGAGCCGCAAAGCCGCGGCGCCGAAGAAAGCGGAGCCGGCCGAGAAGAAAGAGGCAGCTCCGAAAGCGGCCGAGGCAAAAAAACCGGCGGCTGAGAAAAAAGCTCCGGCGAAGAAAGAGCCGGCCGCGAAAGCCGAGGCCAAAAAACCGGCGAAAGCCAAAGCTAAAAAAGCCGCGGCGAAAAAACCCGCCAAAGCCAAAGCGAAAAAAGCTGCCGCCAAAAAACCGGCGGCCAAAAAAACTAAACCGGCTGCTAAAAAGGATTCTGACGATGGCTCATAAGAAGGGACTCGGCTCAAGCCGCAACGGTCGCGAATCCAACCCCAAGATGCTCGGGGTCAAGGTCTTCGCGGGCCAAACGGTCTCCGGCGGCGAGATCATCGTGCGCCAGCGCGGCACCCGCTTCTGGCCCGGCGACGGCACCGGCCTCGGTCGCGACCACACGATTTTCGCGACGCGGCCGGGCACGGTCGAGTTCAAGATGGCCCGCAAGGGTCGGACGATCTCGGTTCTGCAGGACTGACTAGAGAAGGTCGGCCAGGGCAGTTTGCACGAGGTCGGGGGTGATCGGCGCCACGCGGTCCGAGCAAGCGTGCTGCGTGGCGCGGTTCACGGTGGCGAGCATGCGTCGCAGGCTCTGACTTTCGCGGTATCGCTCGGCGAGCAACTCGAGGGCCGCGGGGTCGAGCAGCTCGGCGGCAGTGGTCGAGACATTCGCAAGGCGGATGCGGTGATCGAGGATCGCGCTGATGGCTGACGCCGGCGCGTCGGGGATGGGCAGCGGGATCACCCGGCTGAAGAGCTCCTGTGCCTCGCGGTAGCCGTCGAGGGTGGCGTACTCGTCATGGGCCGCGAGGACGAACCCGCAGTTGATCTCCCTCGCCAGCATCGGCACGACCTGCCTGAAGAACGCGTCCGCCACCGTCGAGAGGTCCGCTCCCTCGATGCGGATCCAGCGATCGGAATCGTCGATGACCCAGTAGGGCTCGCGCCCGTGGGTGCGGAAGAGATCAACGAGACGAGCGATCACGCTTACCGCCTCGCCGGCCATCAGCTCCTCGTTGAGGCCTTCGGCGCCGCTCTTCACCTCCGACGCGAACTGGGCGTCGAAGATCAGCTTGGGGGCGCCCACCGCGATGCGCCTCGTTCTCTCCCGGCTACTCGCGCTGGTCGTGTCGGCAGCTGAGCGTCGCAACTCCGTGAGCTCCTCCTTGGTGAGGATCTCGGTGGAGTACCTTGCTTCGTCGAGCGCGTCGAGCAGCTCGATACTCATCCGTTGGTGCTCCAGTCAGGCCGGTAGACCTTGCGCGGCCGACCACCCTGCCCTTGCTCTTCGCCCGAGGTCACGAGACCGGCGCGCTCGAGCTCGCCAAACACCTGGGTCGCCCGCGTACGGGTCCAACCCATGCGTCGCAGCAGCTCCTCGTCGGAAGCGCTCGCGGAGCCCATGCTCTCTAGTTCGGCCAGGAGCATCGAGGCTGGTCGGCTAAGAGAGGCCGCGGCCACCTCTCGACTGGCGCGAGCTGCCAGCAGATCATCGATCGCCGTGCCGCCCTCCAGCGCGTCGCGCGCGATGGCGAGCAGCTGCCGCGGAGTCCCGTCGCTCGCTTCGGCGATGGGCACGAGCGCCTCTTCTTTAGCCTGGTCGACTCGCTTGCCGAGCAGCTTGAGCTGCTCGGCGACGCTTAGCGGGCCGAGGCTGATGAGTCGGTCGAAGAACGCATCGGCTGGAGGCTGCATCAGTGCCGCGCGTTCGCGTTCGTCGACGGCGACTATCCAGTTCAAGGGGAGCTGCCAGAGCTCATCCCGCAAACGCCCAAAGAGCATGTGCGCTGCCTGGGGAGAGGGGAGCCCGTCGACGAGCAGCGTCGTACGCTCCACTTGCGGGGAGCTGGCGCGCATCGAGTCGATTAGGTCCAGGAGTGCCGTGGCCTCGCCCATGTTTGGCCGCGAGGCGATGACCCGGGAGTAGTGTTCTCTCAGGGCCTCGGAGAGGTTCGGTGCTTGGCCGAGCTGAAATCGAACCAGCTGTAGAAATGCGTGAGGATCCTCGGCCAGCTTGCCGTCGACGAATACGCTTCCCCGTCCAGCCTTGCGGAGATCGAAGAGAACCTGGCGCAGCAGGGTGGTCTTACCGCTCCCGCGGGCGCCGACGATGAGAACATTGAGCTCCTCCTCGGCGCTCTTTCGGAGCAGCGAGTGCTCCGGCCGGGGGCTGTAGAGGCGACGGTCGACTGCCGTATCGATGAGTGGGCGCCCGCTGAGGTCAACTGCCATTCACTAATCTTACAGTAAGTTTAGTTAGCAAAATGCTCGACAAGGCGAAAATCTGGGTTGAAGGCGGGGCTGGCGGCAATGGCTGCATCAGCTTTCGCCGCGAGGCGCACGTTCCGCGTGGTGGGCCCGATGGAGGAGACGGCGGCCATGGCGGGGATGTCGTGCTTGTCTGCGATGCGTCCAAGCGGGATCTGGCTGCGCTGAAGGGGAGCAAGCACTTTCGCGGCAAGCGCGGGAAGCCTGGGGAAGGGTCGAATAAGCATGGGGCGCGGGGGGAGGACCGGGAGATCCTGGTTCCTGCGGGGACGCAGGCCGAGGCCGTGGACGGCAGTCGGGTTGACTTGGTCGAGGCGGGACAGCGGGCGGTTGTCGCTCATGCCGGACGTGGGGGACACGGCAACAAGCGGTTTGCCAACTCGACCCGGCAGGCGCCGCGGTTCGCCGAGAAGGGGACCAGTGGCGAGGAGGGGTGGATCGAGCTGCGCTTGAAGCTGCTGGCGGACGTGGGGTTGATCGGGCTGCCGAATGCGGGCAAGTCCTCGCTGCTCGGGCGGCTGACGCGGGCGGCGCCGAAGGTCGCCGACTATCCCTTCACGACGATCTCGCCGGTGCTGGGGACGATCGAGAGCGACGAGCGCCAGGCAGTGGTTGCCGACATCCCCGGCCTGATCGAAGGAGCCGCCGACGGGGCTGGTCTGGGGCACGAGTTCCTCGCCCATGTCGAGCGCTGCGCGATGCTCGTCCACCTGGTCGAGCTGATGCCCCTGGAAGGCGAGCCGGTCGAGAACTACGCGGCGGTGCGCGCCGAGCTCTCCTCCTACGGGGCGGGGCTCGACCGCCTGCCGGAGCTGGTCCTGCTCTCCAAGCGGGACCTGCTGCCCGAGGACGAGGTCGAGGCGGCGCTCGCCGAGTGGCGGGAGCGGCTGGGGGACGGCGCCCTGGGAGTGCTCTCGGCCTCCTCGGCCACCGGCGAGGGGCTTGGCGAGCTGCGCGACCGCATCCTCTCCTCGCTGCCCGAGACGGCGCCGGCCAGGCCCGAAGGTGGCCCGCGGCCGGCGGCCGAGTTCGAGGCCGAGCACCGGGTCTACCGGCCGGTGGGAGAGGGTGGCTACGCGGTCGAGCGCGAGGACGACGGTGGCTTCCGGGTCACCGGTCGCGGCGTCGAGCTGCTCTTCGAGCGCCACGACATCAAAAACGAAGAGGCGCTCGCCTACCTCGAGCAGCGCCTCAATGAGATTGGCGTAGTGGCGGCCCTACGCGCCGCCGGCTTCGAGCCCGGCGACGATGTGCGCGTCGGGGATCACGAGTTCGAGTTCTATCCGTGATCAGCAGCTCGTCGGGGCCGAGCTCGCGCCGGGCCTCCTCGGCGGCAACCAGCGGGTCGCTGTCGCCGATCTTTCCGCGCGCGGGAATGCCGGCCCGGTTGAGCTCGCCGAGCAGACGCGCCAGGTGACAGGCGGCCTCGTCGACGCTGTGATCCGCTGGCCGGAGCAGGCGGCGCAGAGGGGTGCGCTCGACGGCGGGCACGACGACAACCACTCGCCGAACCGGCCCCGCGGCCGGGGCCGGCTGCTGCGCATATGGCTGCGTGGCGGCTCCCATTTCCCCTCCGCTGCTTACCCGCCCGATCGATCTGGCAAAACGAACGTGCGATCAGGTGTGCAGACGCTAGCGCCGGTCGAGTGCGGTGAGTGCCCTCTCCGGGGAAAATTCTCGCGAGATGCGGGATTCGGCCCCCCTCAACGATCTCCCGGTGGCCGTCGGGGCGCCTCATAGACTGAGGTCGTGACCCTGATCGTCAAGCTCGGCTCCTCGATCGTCGCCGCCGACGACGGCGCTTTGCGTGCTGAGGTGCTCGATTCCGTCTGCCGGCAGGTGGCGGCGCTGGAGCAGGGCGGGGAGCGAGTCGTGATGGTCACCTCCGGGGCGATCGCCCGCGGCATGCGGCTCATGGATCTGCCGGTCCGCCCGCGGGCGATGGACGAGCTGCAGGCGGCCTCCGCCGTCGGCCAGGGCGACCTCTTCCGCGCTTATGAGAGCCGCCTCGGCGAGCACGGCACGCGGGCCGCCCAGGTGCTGCTCACCGCCGCCGACATCGCCGCCCGCACCAACTACCTCAACGCCCGCCAGACCCTGCGCCGGCTGATCGCCTGGGGGGTGGTGCCGGTGGTCAACGAGAACGACACCACGGCCACCGACGAGATCAACTTCGGCGACAACGACTTCCTCGCCGCCCAGGTCGCGATCCTGCTCGACGCGCGGTTGCTGGTGCTGCTGACCAACACCGACGGCCTCTTCAGCGCCGACCCGGCGGTCGATCCCGAAGCACGACAGATCACCGAGGTCACCGACTTCTCCGAGCTCGAGGGCCTGGCGATCGGCGATCGCACCTCGGTCTTCGGCTCGGGCGGGATGCGCAGCAAGGTCGCGGCGGCGGAGATGGCGAGCGCCTCGGGGATCGCGGCCGTCGTCTGCAACGGCACCAGCGCCGGCGCCTTGGCTGCCGCGGCCGGCGGCGAGGCTGTCGGCACCCGCTTCGCGGCTCAGGCCTCACGGGCGTCCAGCTTCAAGCTCTGGCTCAAGTACGCCAAGCCGGCGCGCGGCGCGCTGCACGTCGACGAAGGCGCCGCGACCGTGTTGCGTGAGCGTGGCTCCAGCTTGCTGCCGGTGGGCATTACGCGGGTCGAGGGTGATTTCCAGCCCGGCGATGCGGTGGACGTGACCATCGACGGCTCGCTCGTCGGCAAGGGCATCGTCGACTACTCGGCGGCAGAGCTGGCGCAGGTCAAGGGATTGAAGACCGGCGAGGTGCGCGAGCGCTTGCCGCATGCGGCCGACGAGGTCATTCACCGGGACAGGTTCGTGTTGGTCTGAGAGCGCCGGGAGCCCCCGCCCAAAACGCGCGGCAGGAGCCGCGCTTGAGTGTTTTGGGAGGGGGCTCCCGGCGCTCCCTGGCTACCCTTAGCGTCGTGGCGACTACGACTCAGAGCGTGAGCGAGATTTGCGAGGCGGCTAAGCGGGCTGCTCGGGAGCTTGTGGTTGCTCCGACCGAGGCCAAGGATGCGGCGCTGGCGGTTGTTGCCAGGCTGCTGATTGAGCGGACGGGGGAGATTCTCGAGGCCAATGCCGCTGATCTGGCCGATGAGCGGGCTGCGGGACTGAGCCAGGCGCTGCGCGATCGGTTGACGTTGGATGCGGGGCGGGT
>Ga0075325_1000005_pt1 | contig 23266 bp, 26 predicted proteins | sample MayberrySE_Catta_5_FD_120048 | JGI IMG/M metagenome (GOLD analysis project Ga0075325, IMG submission 120048) | Natural and restored wetland microbial communities from the San Francisco Bay, California, USA, that impact long-term carbon... | ecosystem: Environmental > Terrestrial > Soil >... | reverse complement strand
TGCTGGAACTGGTAGACAGCATCGGCTCAGAACCGGTGGCGCGGAAGCGCGTGTGGGTTCGATTCCCTCCGCCCGCATCTCATGCATCCTGAGGCGACCGTCGCCTTGGCCTTGAGGCTGCATGCGGAAGGTTTCAACAACTGCGAGGTCTCCCGGCGCACGGGCGTATCCCGACCGACGATTCGCGAATGGGTCAACGGCCGGTTGCCACGCTCCTACGGAACTGGCAATTCGGAAGGCCGCTGTCCCCGCTGTGGGAACGACGCACATCGCTTCGACCAGCTGCCGATCGAGTACGTCTATCTGCTCGGCATGTATCTCGGCGACGGCTGCATCTCCGCGCACCCTCGAGGGGTCCATCGCCTGCGCATCTCTCTCGATGTGCGCTACCCCGGGATCGTTCGCGAATGCGCGGCGGCAATGCAAGCCGTGGTTCCACGAAATCGCGTCGGCAGACAACTGCGTCCGTGCAGTTGCTACGAGGTGAACGCCTACTCGAAGATCTGGCCCTGCCTCTTCCCCCAGCACGGGCCGGGGATGAAGCACACGCGGCCGATCTATCTTGCGCGCTGGCAGCAAGAGCTGGCGGAGACCTGGCCTGACCAATTGCTGAAAGGGCTGATCCAGTCGGACGGCTGCCGATTCATCAACACCGGCCGGGGCGGCTGGCGGCAACCGCGCTACGTCTTCTCCAACGTCTCGACCGACATCACCAGCATCTTCTGCACGGCCTGCGACTGCCTTGGGCTGAGATGGACCGCGGCATTTCCGGCGTCTGAGACCGCAGCGGTCGCGATCTACGTCTCCCGCAAGGCCGACGTGGCGCGGCTCGATGAGTTCGTCGGACCGAAGCGCTGAGGGCCGGGTTGCTCAGGCGGGCTGCTTGGCGCGGGGGCGCCAGCCGGCCCGCGCGGCGGTGTCGGCGATCTCGTCGGTGAAGATCGGCCAGAGGGCGCGGGGCAGGTCGTGGCCCATGCCCTCGACTATGCGCAGGCGGGCGCCGGGGATCGCGCGGGCCGTGGCGCGGCCGCCGCTCGGTCGCACCAGGGGGTCGCGGGTGCCGTGGATCACGGTTGCCGGCAGGCGCAGCTTGCGCAGCGCCGCGGTGCGGTCGCCGGAGGCGGTGATCGCGTGCATCTGGCGCAGCACGCCGCGCGGGTTGTGCGAGCGCTCGTACATGCGCCCCGCCATCTCGCGGAACTGGGCCTCGTCCATCGGGTAAGCGGGCGAGCCGACCACCTTGAAGGTCCTGACGATCCGCTCGACGTAGGCCTCGCGCCCGCGCGGCGCCTTGGCCAGCATCAGGCCGAAGGCCTTGAGGGTCGGCGTGCCGACCCGGCGGCTGCCGGTGGTCGACATGATCGAGACCAGCGAACGGATCCGCTCGCGGTGCTCGATCGCCAGCGTCTGGGCGATCATGCCGCCCATCGAGGCGCCGGCCACATGGGCCGACTCGATGCCGAGGTGGTCCATCAGAGCCGTCGTGTCCAGCGCCATGTCGGGGAGCCGGTAGGCGGCACTCTCGCGGCGACCGAGGAAGAGGTCGGCCCGGCTGGGCACGCCGGCCTCGTCGAGCATCGTCGAGTGGCCGATATCGCGGTTGTCAAAGCGCACGACGCGGAAGCCACGCTCGGCCAAGCCCACGCAAAAGTCGTCCTGCCAGGCGACCATCTGGGTGCCCAGGCCCATGATCAGCAGCAGCGGCTCGCCATCCGCAGCGCCGACCTCCTGGTAGGCGAGCTCGATGCCGTTGACCGGCGCCAGGCGCTCCTCACTCAACGCGAGCATCGGGCAAGTCTAGCCAGGCGACTGGCTGAGCAGCCAAGGGCGAGCAGCTAGCGTTGCGTCTCGATGCGCACGGCGATCATCTCCGACCTGCACCTGGGCAGCGCCCCGGGCGAGGATCTGGCTCGCGACCCGGCGATCCGGCGCGTCCTGCTGGAGGAGATCTCCGGGGCCGACCGTCTCGTCGTGCTCGGTGACGCGCTTGAGCTGCGCGAGCTGCCGCTCGCCCAGATGCTGGAGACGGTCCAGCCATTCTTCGAAGAGCTGGGCGCGGCAATGGCCGGGCGGCGCGTCGTCATCGTCCCCGGCAATCACGACCACCGGCTGGCCGAGCCGCTGCTCGAGGAGGTGGCGCTGAGCGGCGCTGAGCTGGGTCTCGAGCACCGCGCCCTGCCCTCGGCAGAGCCCGCCAGTCGCATTGCCGGCTGGCTTGACGAAGCGGAGCTCGGCATCGCCTACCCCGGCATCTGGCTGCGCGAGGACGTCTACGCCACCCACGGCCACTACATGGACTGCCACATGAGCCTGCCCCGTCTGGAGTGCCTCGCCGCGGCGGCGATCATGCGCCTCGGGGGCCATCCACCCGAGGCCGCCACCCCGGCCGACTATGAGCGCATCCTGCGACCGATCTACGGCCTCTCCTTCGGGCTCACCGAAGCCGGCCTCTCCCCCGGCGCGACCCGCCCCTCCGAGCGCGCCTGGCGCTCGATCTCGGGCCGCCACCGCAACGGCGGCCGTGCCCGCACAGCGGCGCTCAAGGCGGCGATCGCCGCCGGCGTGCCGAGCAGCGTCTGGCTGCTCAACCGCGCCCTGCGGGCCGGCTTCGAGGCCGACTTTTCGCCCGGCGCGATCACCCGCAGCGGCATCGTCGCCGCCACCGAGATGACCCGCCGGCTGCGGATCGACGCCGCCCACACGATCACCGGCCACACCCACCGCGCCGGCCCGCAAGAGGGCGAGGCGGAGTGGCTGCTGCCCGGCGGCGGGCGCCTGCACAACACCGGCAGTTGGGTCTACGCCGACGCCTTCCACCACCCCGGCTCGCCGCCCGGCCCCTACTGGCCGGGCACGGTCACCTGGGTCGAGGACGAGGGTCCCCCCCGTCGCGTGCGCCTCTTGGTCGATCGCCCGCGTAAGGAGCTGCGTGAGGCGGTGGCGCGGGCGCGGCGCGGGCCAGCGCCTACAGCCACTCGGCGATAACGCGGCCGATCTCGGCCCCGGCGTCCTCTTGGAGGAAGTGGCCGGCATCCTCGATCGGGCGCGGCGCCGGGAAGTTGAGGCGCTCGGAGACGGCTTCGCCAACTGAGAAGGGCAGGATCGGGTCGGAATCGGCCCAGAGCACCAGCGTCGGCCGCTCGTCCTCGCGCAATGCATCGGCAACCCGGCGGCCCTCGGCGGCGCCGGGCGCATCGGGCTCGGTCGGCAGGATCAGCGGGAAGGCCCGCGCGCCGGCCTTCGACTCCGGGGTCGGGAAAGGCGCCTCATAGGCAGCGATCACCTCGTCGCCGGGGTCGTGCTTGCAGCCGCCGCGGACCAGCATCCCCACCGGCACATCGGCGTTGTTGCGGACGAACTCGCGGAACTGCAGCCAGACGTCGCTCATCTTCTGCTGCCCGGTGAAGGGCCCGGTCTCCATGATCACGATGCGCGAGAAGCGATCCGGGTGCTCGACCGCGAGCCGCAGCCCGATCGGCCCGCCCCAGTCGTGAACGACGGCGGTCGCGTCGCGCACATCAAGCTGCTCGAGCAGCGACGACATCAGCTCGACGTGGCGGTCGTAGGTGTACCAATCGAGATCGGTGGGCTTGTCGGAGCGACCGAAGCCGGCGTAGTCGGGGGCGATGCAGCGGTAGCCGGCGTCGCGCACCGGCGGGATCACCTTGCGCCAGAGGAACGACCAGGTCGGCTCCCCATGGAAGAAGACGACCGGCTTGCCCTCGCCCTCGTCGAGGTAGGCGAGCCGCAGCCCGTCGACCTCGCGGTAGCTGGACTCGAAGGGAAAATCGGGCAGCCCCTGCAGGCTCTCCTCCGGCGTGCGGAACACGTCCATGACGGGCAGCCTAAGGCAGCTTCCGCAGGAACGCCTTGCCCAACCCCGAACCCGCTCCTAGTATCAGCTCCACCCTGTCCATTCGCGTCTCGAAAGGGTTGACATGAACGAGGAGAGCACACTCAGTGGTTGGTGGGTGTTTGCCGGCGTGCTGCTGCTGGTCGCCGGTGTCCTGAACATCATCTACGGCATCGCCGCGATCGGCGACTCGAAGTTCTTCCTGGATGAAGCCACATTCATCCTCAGCAGCCTCAACACCTGGGGCTGGATCATCTTGATCATCGGCGTGCTCGAGCTCGTCGCTGCCTTCTCGCTCTTCTCCGGAGGCGAGTTCGGCCGCTGGTTCGGCATCTTCGTCGCCTCGCTGAACGCGATCGGCGCGCTGCTCTCGATCTCGGCCTACCCGTTCTGGTCGCTGGCGGTCTTCGCCCTGGCGATCATCATCATCTACAAGCTCGCCGAGGGCCCGGAAGGGACCGTCAGCTAGGCGAGGAACCGACTACGTCGTGCCTGCGAAGGCCCCGGGAATCCGGGGCCTTCGTCGTTCCGGGGCCGGGCGCGTGGAGCGGGTCGGACTCGAGCCGCGACCAGGGCGCAGCCGCACGCTCGTTGCCCTCGTAGACGACGTCGCTGCGGCTCAGCCGGTCATCCCAGGCGCGGCGCCGCTCGTCGAAGAAGATGCCGAGGAAGCCGAGGCCGAAGGGGATCGCCGCCAGGGTCATGCCGATCAGGCGCTTGACCGAGCGACCGAGAGGCAACCCGCGCGCCTCGACGTCGAGCCTGATGCCGAGGAAGCGCATGCCCGGCGTCTGCGCGGCGAGCGACCAGAAGCCGACCAGGTAGAGGCCGCCGAGCGTGAACCAGAGCAGGGTGCCGGCCGCCAGGGCCTGGCTTGAGACGCCGTTGTCGTTGCCGCTGAAGGCCGAGGCGATCAGCGCGGCAACCGCTGCCAGGCCGGAGAAGCCGAGGTTGACGATCAGCACGTCGAGGCCGAAGGCCAGCCCACGGGTGACGGCCCCCGCGCGATCGGTCGGCTCGCTGCGCCGCTTGCGGAAGAAGATGCGTCGCACAACCCGCTCGAGCACCCCATCGAGCCGCCGCGTGCCGTTGCCGACCGTGTGGCCGACATCCTCGATCAGGCCCATGCTCTGGGCGCTGATCGCGGCGCGGATCTCCGGCGCCTCGGCGATCCGCTCGACCAGGCGCTGGGCCTCGTCGCTGGCCAGCAGCTGCCGCCAGACTTCGTCGACCAGCTCGCTGTCGAGCGCGTCGATCAGGGCGCGCTTGACCGCGTCGCTCTCCAGCGCCGAGCTCATCGCCTCTTCAACCACCGGCCCCTGCAGCACGCGGGCGATCGCCCGTTCGACCGCCTCGCTCTCGACCGCGGCGACCATCGCCTCCTCGGCGGCGCTCTCGACCGCCCGGTCGATGCCGGCCGCCTTGCTGACGCTGCGGGCGCTGCGCACGCCGGCGCCGAGCAGGCGCACCGAGAGCGGCAGCGGCTTGCCCGAAGGACCCTCGCCAGGCGGGATCGAGCTGGAGCTGGGACCGTCAGCCATCGCGGCGAGTATAGGCCGCTGCCAGCAGCCGATCGAGCAGCTCGACCTGGGCGGCGTTGATCTTTCGTCGCGCCTCCTTCAGCCCGAACCACTCGGCTCGATCGACCTCGGGGAACTCGCGCTCGCGACCCGAGCGCGGCGGCCACTCCATGCTGAAGGTGTTGCTGTTCAGCTTCGCCGGGTCGAAGTCGGCCGCCGCCGCCCAGCAGTGGACGAGCTTGCCGCCCTTCTGCCGCACCGAGCCGAGCTCGGTGAGATCACCCGGGCCGAGGCCGAGCCGCGAGCCGAGCTCCTCCTCCAGCTCGCGCAGGGCGCACTCGCGCGCTTGCTCCCCCTCCTCCAGCTCACCCTTGGGGATCGACCAGGCGCCCAGGTCTTTCTTTGCCCAGAAAGGCCCTCCCGGGTGAACGAGCAGCACCTCTACGGTCTCCCCGGCAAGGCGGTAGGGCAGGATCCCGGCGCTCAGCAAGTTGCGAAGTATAGGTTCGAACACTGCCTGTCCAAAACGCAAAATACCTTTGGTACGTATAGATTTCTCTTTCCATACGTAAATGTCATAGGGAGGGTCGCTTTCTTGGCAACGACAGACAAGTTTCGATCGAGCAGTGCCTACGCTGCGTCGCCCTCGACGCAGCTCGGCTCGATGGCCTCCGTGGAGACGGGCCTTGCGGTGCTGACGGTCGGTCGGCTGCTCTTTGTGCCCATCGTCATCGCCTCCTTCACGATCTCGGCCGCAATGACCACGGCCGCCCTGCTGCTCTTCATCGCTGCCGACGTGTACGACGGCGTCGTCGCCCGTAGGCTCGATGCCGATGGGCCCGGTAGACGTGCCCTCGACTCGATCGTCGATCGAGTCGCCATTGACGCCTGCCTAATAGGCGCATACGTCAGCGGGGCGATGCCGCTCTTGATTCTTTGCGCGTTGCTGGCCCGCGATGCCTATCTCGCCGTGCTGTGCCGTCGCATGATGTTGCAGCGACAGGTCGCGATTAAGGCAGACTGGCTCTATCGGTCTCTCAACCTCGGGATCGCCGGCTGGGCAATCATGTGCCCGTTCGTCTCGACGGACCTCCGCACCGGTCTGGCCCTGCTGCTTCTCGCCTTCTCACTCGTCGTTGCGTTCGACCTGGTACGCGGAGTACGCATTGTGCTCAATGCACCGCCTCGGCTGCGAAACGTCGTCGTCGATGCTGGATGGCTGCGCCGCAACCCGATCGAGATGCACTCGGGCCCTGCCGGCCATCAGTCGAGCTAACCGACCCACCGGCACAGCAATGGCCGCCCCGCCCCCCGAGCAGCGCACCCTTGCCCGACTTCGGACATGGGCGGGAACAATCGCCAGCAAGGAACGCGAGGAGCGCTTCACTCGCGATGAGCAGCTGGGGATGGTCATGCTCGCGCATGGCCTGATTCTCAGCGGCGTGTGGCTGATCATTTGGCTGGTTTTCGACCACGGCCTTCCCGAGACGCCGCCGCGCGGGTTCATCGTCTGCGAGATCTTCATCCTGGTGATGTGCTTCGTGGTGGAGTTCGCGAGTCCCAAGCCCTTTATCACCCCGTGGAAAAAATTCAGCGAGATGCCGGCCCGTGCCGAGCAGTGGATCGACCAGCACGGCGCAAAGGTGAGAGCCCGCTGCATGGCCATAGCCCTGCTGGTCGCTTACGTCGTGCAGTTCATCGCCTTCGTGCCGCTGCTTGAAGCAACGGGGGGGCCGATCGACAGCCCCTTCGCCCAGATGGCTCTGGTCATCGGGATCTTCACTCCCTTCATCGCCAACAAGCCCTGGACGATGGGATTTGCCGTCGTCACGACGATCCTGTACTACGCCGTCTTCGTCGGCACCTACGGCTTCGAGACCCCAGGGGCTCAGAGGCCCACCCCGGGCTCCTTTGTCGCCGTGAACGTGCTGATCCTCATCCTTTCCTTCGCCCTCACCCTGCTGTATCAAAACCGCAGGGAAGGGCGCTCGATCAACGCAGAGGGATCACGCATCAGATTCACCCGCGTGGTCGACGCCCCCCGTGACCTAGTGTGGAAGGCCTGGACCGACCCGAGTTTGCTGATGACATGGTTCCAGGCCAACGGCACCTCTCTGTCCGGCGTCGAGACGGACGTCAAACCCGGAGGGACCTGGCGCGCCACGATGAGGTCTAACGGAGAAAAGACCCAGTGGAACGGGGTCTATACCGAAGTGAGCGCACCAGAGAAGCTCGTCTTCACCGTCACCGATGAAGCGGGAGAGGCGCACCGGGTCGCGTCGGTGATCCTCGTCGACCTGGAGGAGGGGGAGAAAACGCAGCTGACCTTCCAGGAATCCGATAATCGCAACCTGAGATACGAAAGAGGCTGGTCGTCAGTGCTCAAGCGCATGGCAGATGAGCTGAGTGCTCTTGAGCAGAGCAGGTCCGACTAGTGACCGGCTACGCCTCGCCCGGGCGCTAGGCGGCAACCGCGGCGCGGCGGTCCACCCAGGGGCGGGCAGCTTCGATCTGGGCGCCGATCCGCACCAGGGTCGCCTCGTCGAAGGGGGCGCCGGTGAGCATCACGCCGACCGGTAGGCCCTCAGCCGTCCAGTGCAGCGGCAGCGAGATCGCCGGCTGACCGGTGACATTGCTGAAGGCGGTGAAGGAGACCGAGGCCACGGTTTCGAGCGTCGCCGATTCGGGGTTGGCGTGCTGGGTGGTGAGGACCTGGCCGGCGGGCGGCGCCAGGATCGCCGAGGTTGGCGTCAGCAGCAAGTCGAAGTCGCGCCCCCAGCGGGCGACCTCGCGCCGCGATAGCCGCTCCAGCTTCTGCGTGGCGAGGACGAACTCATAGGCGCTGTGGCCCTTGGTGGCGACCTCGTAGGCGTGCCGGTTGTGCGGCTCGACCTTCGACCAGTCGACGCCCTCGTAGTCGGCCATCCCACCGCTGGTCATGACGACGAAGGGCGCGATCAGCTCCTCGGAGACGGTCGGCGCCGCGACCTCCTCGACCGCGTGGCCGAGCTCTTCGAGCAGCCCGGCGGCGTTGCACGCCGCCTCGACGCAGGCGGGGTCGGTGGGGATGCCAAGCGGGGCCTCGGCCATCAGGCCGATGCGCAGCGGGCCGACCGCGGCGCCGACCTCCTCGGCGAAGGGGCGCTCGGGCGCCGGCGCGTTGTACCAGGCAAGCGGGTCGGGGCCGGCGGTGGCGTCGAGTGAGGCAGCCGCGTCGGCGACCGTGCGGGTGACGGCGCCCTCGACCACGGCCCCGAGCCAGCTCTGCGCGCGCCGGGGGATGCGACCGCGGCTCGACTTGAGGCCGACCAGGCCGGTGTAGGCGGCGGGGATGCGGATCGAGCCGCCGCCGTCGTTGGCGTGGGCGATCGGGAACATGCCGCCGGCGACCGCCGCCGAGGCGCCGCCGGAGGAGCCGCCCGAAGAGCGATCGGTGTCCCAGGGGTTGCGAGTCAGCCCGTAGCGGGTGTTCTCGGCCACGGTCAGCGGGCCGAACTCAGGTGTGTTGGTGCGTCCGCAGAGCACGAAGCCGGCCCGCTGCAGCGCTTCGACAACGAGCTCGCTCTCCTCGCTGGGCTCATCGGAGGCGCCGTAGGAGCCATAGGTGACCGGCCAGCCGGCGACCGGCGTCAGATCCTTGATCGGAATCGGCACGCCGAGAAAGGGCGCCTGCTCGCCGGCGGCGATGCGCGCATCGGCCTCACGGGCCGCCGCCCGCGCGCCTTCGTCGTCGCGCCAGATGACCGCGTTCAGCGCGGGGTTGTGCTCGTCGACGGCGGCCAGGCAGGCGTCGAGCAGCTCCAGCGCGGACAGCTCCCCGGCCCGCAGCGCGGCGGCAAGCCCAAGCGCGGAAGAGGACGGCCCAAGGTCACTCATTAGGGTGAGCCTAGTTCAAACCCCCGAAAGGACCGGCCGATGACGCTGAGCACCCGACTCGCAGCAGCCTCGATCCTTGCCGCAGCCGCCCTTGCCGGGGGCGGTTGTGGAGGCTCGGACTCCGGCGAAAGCAGCTCGAGCACCTTCCGGGTCGGGCTCGAGGCGCCGCTCTCCGGTGAACAGGCCGTGCTCGGCAAGGGCATGCTGAAGGGGGCTGAGCTGGCCGCCTCCCAGCTCAACGAGCACGACGGGATCCTCGGCAGGCAGATCGAGATCGTGCCGATCGACGACGCCGCCGACCCGCAGACCGGGGTCGCCGCGGCAGAAGAGGCGATCGCTGCCGGCCTCGATGGCATCGTCGGTCCCTACAACTCCGGCGTCGGGGTCGAGACCTTGCCGCTCTACATCGACGCCGGCCTGGCGCCGATCAGGCTGACCTCGGACCAGTCGACCAACGGCCTCGGCTTCACCCTGCAGCCGATGACCTACCAGATCGCCCCGGTCGCCTCGCAGGCCTTGACCGAGTGGCTCGGCGCCAAAAGCGTCGCGATCGCCTACGACCCGACCCAGAACTACACGGTTTCGGTCTCCAAGGCGCTGAGGGAATCGCTCGAGGAAGCGGACGTCGACGTCACCGCCTACACCAAGGTCGAGCCCGGCAAGGACAGCTACGCCGATGTGGTCGACGAGCTCGCCGCCGGCAACCCGGACGTGATCTACGCAGCCGTCTACTTCCCCGAGGGCGGCCTGATCGCCAAGGAGATGCACGAAGGCAGAGTGAAGGCCCAGTGCGTCGCCGACTACGCCTCCTACGACACCGGCTTCGTCGAGACCGCCGGCATCCCGGCCGCCCGCGCCTGTCCCGTGGTCGGCGTGCCGGCTCCCCAGGACTTCACCGGCGCCGGCGCCAAGGTGAGCGAGTACGAAAGCAAGTTCGACCAGGCGCCGGGCACCTGGAGCCCCTACACCTACGACTCGCTCAACCTGCTCGCCTACGGCGCCAGACAGGCCGGCGGGGCGGACGCCGACGAGCTCACCGAATCGCTCGACGAAGTGAAGAACTGGCTGGGCTGGACCGGCTCGGTGACGATCGACCCCGACAACGGCAACCGTCAGCCGGCAACCGTGGTGATCGTCGACACCGACGCCAAGGGTCAGCTGCACGTCGACCAGAGCTGGGCCGAAGCGGTCGACGCTCCGTACCAGGAGTAATTGAATCGACAGCCAGGCGTGCGCTGGGCCCAAGATCCTGGGCTCTGAGAATTAGACGATTATGCGTTTAATCGTCTAAACGACTGATCGTCGGTCCCAGCCGGGCGCGCCGCGCCGATAGAGCGAGCGTGCCCCCTGCTTGTCGCGCACCTCGTGAAGGTCGGCCAAGTCTCCTTTCATCGGACAGTGGCTGTGGCGATCAGCCCACTGATCGGGACCGGTCGTCTTAACGGCCTCCAGGATCGCGAGAAGCTGGACCCGGACGTTAACCGGCAGGGCCTTCAAAAATCTGAAGGCAGGGATCGAAGCGGGCTCCTCGCTCCGGTCCACGAGCCACTCCACCTTCCATCGCATTCACGAAGCGTATTGTCTGCATCCGACATTGACGCACCCTATCCTGTGTTGCGTTTATGCAACGAACACGCTACCCTTTCCCTCTGGTGGCCAGGCCTCGGAATCCTCACGATGCAGCTCTCGCCTCTCTCATTCCCAGCGAGGAGAAGGGCAACTACGATCGCCGCGTCAAGACGCTCGTCGCGCGCAACAAGCTTCTCAGCACCCTGGAGTCCGTCCGCGAGGCGGAGAAACTCTCCAAGAAGGATCTCGCCGATCGAGCAGGCCTTGACGCGTCCAGTGTCCGGCGCATGTTGACGGCCGAGACCGCGAACCCAACCACGGAGAACGCGTTTCTACTCCTCAGCGCGATGGGCATCAAGCTCGAGGCGGTCCTCCCGTCCGGCAGCCGAGTCGACATCGTCTAACTCGCATCTGCCAGGGACCAGAGGTGGCTACTCGAAGGGGCCTGACCTGCCTGACCGGACTGGATTTGAACCAGGGGGCTGTCGCCCGCATGCGAGCGCTGCAAGACGACGCGTCTACTCGGGTCGAGAGAGAATCTCGTGGCCACCGACGCGCAGCCATTCGACGTGGGTCTCACCCGGCTTGACCTCAGTGCCGTAGCGGAAGGTGGCTCGGCCATCGCCCGAGTAAGACATCTCCCATACGTCCTTGGTGCCCTGGACCCGCTTGACGCGCAGCGAGTTGGGTGGGTCGCCGTCCTTACGCAAAGCCTCGACCAATTTCTTGACCGCCACCTGGAAGGCGCGACGCTGCTCGCGCGACATTCGTGCGAACTCGCGGGCGAAGCCCGCCGACAGCTCGTAGGTGGGGCTCACCGCAGCAGCTACTGGGAAGCGGCTGTATCCAGACGCTCAAGAGCGTCCAAGAATTCGTCGCCGGTGAGTGGCCGCTCGACCGTCTCTGCGATCACCTCGTCCACCGACTCGGGAGCAAGCAAAAGGGAACCGTCGCCGTGGCGCTCCACAACCTTGTAGCGGCCAAGTCGCCCCCCGGCGGCATCGGCTGCGGTGATGTCAACAACAAGCATCTTCACTCCTTCAGTGTCTCAGGCGGCCGGAAAGAGGGCAAGGTGGGCGCACTAATCAGGATGGCAAATCAGCCGGATGCTTTTGTCTGCTGCTCGCTTCGCCCGGACGGCACCTGACCGCGTCGAAGGCTAATCGAGGTCCTGCTACTCGCTATCGCGCCGAGGTTCCTGAGGCCAACGGCCCCTGGACACCGTGCGAGACTGCGGTGGCAACCGGAGGCGCCTACTCGCAGCGAGGCGTGACCGGCGTTGGGTTCAAATCTGATGCTGGTGGGCGCGCTGGCGCGCTTCAGCCTTCTGCTCGAGCGTCATCGCACCTGGATGGCCGTCGCCAGGCCACGGGGTGAGGATCAGCAGGAGGCGGGCATCGGACCGCGCAGCGATCGTGTGGCGCTCACCAGGGTCGAACTCGAAGAGGTGGCCGACACTTGCCGCGACTGTCTCCTCACCAGGCGTGGCGACATCGACCTCGCCGTCGATGACGACAACCCGTGCGCGCTCGTGCACCTCGTGCTCCTGGAGCTCCTCCCCGGCCGGGAGATACAACACGATCGTCCGCGCATCCTCAGCCGAGGCGAGGATCTGCGGCTGGTGCGGCTCCGCTTCAACTGTCTTCAGGTCCCAGCACTGCATCCTTCCCCTCCGTGAGTCTCGCAGCCATTCCGTTTCACGCCGAATCTCTTCCCCGCCTGGCCTCTGCCTCCATCTTCTCCAAGCGAACGTAGTAATCCGGGAACTCGTTGAGGTGGGCCAGCGCAATCTTGCCGGTGACAACCGCGTCATCGTTGGTGACGTTGGTGGCGAGATCATGGATCCCATGCTCGAGCTCCACATCCATTCCGGCCCGGAATTCGTCGAGGTCGAACGGAGCGGATGACCAATCGATGCCGATCTGCTCACCGATCCGGCCCGCCTCCTCGGCGGTGAAGCTCTTGCGACTCATCGCTCCAGCCTAAAGGCCGATGGGGCCGAGCGCCAGATCCGCCGTCGCCGTGCGCTCCACGACCTTGTATCGGCCAAGCCACCCCCCAGGGGCATCGACCGCGGTAGCGTCACGAGGCGGCTACTCGTCCTCCGGCGCCCTGAATCCGATTGCCCGCTTCGGTCGGATGGGCGGCGCGATCAGCTGCCGCAGAGCCTTGAAGTCCTCCGGGAAGCGGTCGCGATTCCGCTTCACCTGCTCGACCAGCCGCCTGGTTTCGACGCCATAGAGATCGGCAAGATCCTCATCGAGCATCACCTGCCGCTTGCGGAAGCAGCCCCGAGAGCGGTCCCCGGTACTGCAAGCGGTACCAAGCGAGGTCTCAGGGAGAACCGAGCCAAACCAAAGAAACGCGGAAGTCGGCTTCCCAGCCAGCTCGGACGAATCGCCCTGACCGGACGGTATTTGAACCGCGTCAGGCAGTTGACCGAGGCTTCCGCTCCTCGTCGTCCTCTCGGACCCTGAAGCCGACCGGCCGCTTTGCCTGCGGCGGCGGAGCGATCAGCTGACGAAGGGCGGCGAAGATCTGCTCCAGCTGCTCGTCGTGCTCGCCCATCCCATGTTCGATCTGCTCCAGTCGCTTCTCGATAGCTGCATAGGAGCTGGTGGCCCGACGCAGCTCGACAAACGCTCGCATGATCTCGATGTTCACGGCGATTGCCGTCTTGCTTCGCAGTACGGAGGAGAGCATCGCAACGCCCTGCTCGGTGAAGACGTAGGGGGCATAGCGACGGCCACCGCGCCCAGCGTTTGAGGTCGCAATCTGCGACCTCAAAGCCCGAGGAGGTGGTGCTGCGGCGCGGAGACGATCGCCCACCACCTCGCCCGGGAAGGGACTGATCGCGTCTCCCTCCGTCTTGACGATCTGGCGGATCCTGCGCCGTGAGGGCCTGGTGGTCCCGCAGCCGCAAAAGCGCCCTCGCTCCTCGCTGATCCGCTTCGAAGCGGAGCTGCCCAACGAGACCTGGCAGGCCGACATCACCCACTGGCGGCTGGCGGACGGACGCGACGTGGAGATCCTCAACATGATCGACGACCACTCGCGGCTCTTCTTGGCCTCCCGTGCCTTCCCCACCGCCAAAGTTGGCAAGGCAGGCTCCTGCGAAGACGCTCATCGAGCTGCAGGGCCAGCTCGATGCCTTTGTGCACTACTACAACGCGATCAGGCCCCCACCGGGCCCTGGGAGGGCGCACGCCCCTGCAGGCCTATAGCGCTCGGATCAAGGCTCGGCCTGCCGACACTGGGGATCCCTACACCCACTTCCGCGTCCGTCATGAGAAGGTCGACACCGCCTCGACCTCCACACAGGTGAGCTGATCCGCTGGCTGACGCTCGATCCGAGTCGCGACTGCCAGCCGATCGGAGGGAGCTGAGGTGTCTACGATGTCCCGCGACATCTGTCTCCGATGTCGCGACACATCACACTAATCGGGGAGACAGGATTTGAACCTGCGACCGCTCGGCCCCCAGCCGAGTGCGCTACCAGACTGCGCCACTCCCCGTGGCTGGTTTCATTTTGACGTATCGGGGCGGTGCGTGGCTCGGCAACGCCAGCAGAGACCTGATCGCGATGCTTTTCTTGCAGACAAAAGCATCCGCTTGCTCTACTAGCGTCTCTCTGATGAGGAGGTGCGGGAGCTGCAAGCGTGAGAAGCCGCTCGACGACTTCGCTTGGCGGCGACGGTCAAAGGGGCAGCGAGACAACTACTGCCGGCCTTGCCGCGCCAGGTACAAGCAGGCCCACTACGCCGCCAATCGGCAGCGCTACATCGATGCGGCGCGAGTTCGACCATCTCCGCGACAAGGCATCGGCATCGGCGAAGGCTTCCGGGATCGCAATTGGCAGAGCATCCTCGACGAGATGGCAAAGTGCGAGGTGGTTTGTGCAAACTGTCATCGACGCCGCACCGCGCAGCGGGGCGGCGTCGCACGCGCGGTGGTAGCTCAACGGTAGAGCCTCGCCCTTCCAAGGCGATGATGCGGGTTCGATTCCCGTCCGCCGCTCTCCTCCCAGGGCCGGATGCAAGGCTCAAGTTCCTGGGCAGAGGTCCGATCAGATGAGTCGTGCGGGACCGATCGAGGCTCACGACTCTGGCGGTGCTGGCATTCGTCGCCCTGGGCAGCGTGTTCGTCGTCGCCGGCGGTAGCGACTCACGCGAGAACAACGGCCAGGCGCAGAGCGCCGGAGAAGGTGCGCCGTTCGTCTCCTGGCCGCTCTTCGGGCGCGTGCCCGAGCGCACGCACTACCTGCCCGCCGAGGGGCGGGCGCTGGATCCGCCGCTGCGGGAAGCATGGTCGGTCAACACGCACGCGCTGATCGAGTTTCCGCCCGCGATCGCCGGTGGGAACGCCTACGTGGTCAATAAGTACGGCAACGCCAAGGCGGTGCGGCTGCGCGATCGCAAGATCCTCTGGGAACGGGTCACCGACCCCAAGGACTCCGGCGCGCCGACCGACGTGACTGCCCCGGTCTACCACCGGGGCAAGGTCTTCTTCGCCTTCGTCGACGGCAACCTGGCGGCGGTCGACGCCGCGACGGGTAAGCCGGTCTGGACGCGCAAGCTCGTCGGCCACCTCGAATCCTCGCCGCTCGCCGTCGGCGGCGCCCTCTACCTGGGCACTGACAAGACCAACGTCATCGCCCTGCGCGCCACCGATGGCAAGCTGCTCTGGCAGTTCAACTCGCCGGCGGCGATCAAAGCCAGCCCCAGCTTCCACGACGGCCGCGTCTTCGTCGCCGACTACGAGAGCGGCATGTTCGCGCTCGACGCCGAGAGCGGCAAGCTGCTCTGGCGCGCCAACACCGCCAAGCAGCCGCCCTTCGGCCGCGGCGGCTTCTACTCCTCCCCCGCCGTCGCCTTCGGCCGCGTCTACGCCGCCCGCGACGACGGCACGGTCTTCGCCCTCGACGCGGCGACCGGCAAGGTCGCCTGGTCCTTCCCGACCGGCAACTACGTCTACGGCTCGCCGGCCGTCGCCAAGGTGCCCGGCGCCCCGCCGAGCGTCTACATCGGCTCCTACGACGAGCACTTCTACGCGCTCGACGCGCGCAACGGCAAGCAGCGCTGGCGCTACCGGGTTGGGGGCGCGGTGCCGGGAACGGCAACGGTGATCGGCCACACCGTCTACACCTCGAGCTTCAAGACCGGTGAGACCACCGGCCTCGACGCGCGCAGCGGGCGCCGCACGTTCCGCATCCACCAGGCCGGCTACACGCCGATGGTCTCCGACGGCCGCCGCCTCTTCCTGATCGGCTACTACGAGCTGATCGGCCTGCGGCCAGAGCAAAGCCTCCGGCGTCTTCGACTCCGAGCTCACCAAACGCATCGGGATCTAGCCAACTGAATTTCCCTTTCCGACGGTGAGAACGGCGGCCCCCCTCAGGGCGCCGGCGCGGAGGTCGGTCAGCGCCCGGTTCGCCTCCGCCAGCGGATAGGCCGAGGTCTCGACCCGCAACGGCACCTGCGGGGCCAGCGCGAGGAACTCCTCCCCATCGCGGCGGGTGAGGTTGGCGACCGAGCCGAGCGTGCGCTCACCCCAGAGCAGCTCGTAGGGGAAGGCGGGGATCTCGCTCATGTGGATGCCGGCGCTGATCACTCGCGCCCCCTTGGCGCTGGCGCGCAGGGCGGCCGGCATCAGCGCCCCGACCGGGGCGAAGACGATCGCGCCGTCGAGCGACTCGGGGGGCGCTTCGCTCGAGCAGCCCGCCCACTCGGCGCCGAGCTGGCGGGCGAAGGCCTGCGTCTCCTCGTCTCCCTCGCGGGTGAAGGCGAAGACGCACCGCCCCTGGTGGACGGCGACCTGGCAGAGGAGGTGCGCGGAGGCGCCGAAGCCGTAGAAGCCGATGCGCTCGGCGTCGCCGAGGAGGCGCAGCGCGCGGTAGCCGATCAGCCCCGCGCAGAGCAGCGGAGCCGCCTGCTCGTCGGTGTAGGCGTCCGGAAGCGCGAAGCAGAAGCGCTCGTCGGCGACCGCCAGCTCCGCGTAGCCACCGTCGATGTCGTAGCCGGTGAAGCGAGCGCGATCGCAGAGGTTCTCACGGTCGCCGAGGCAGTAGCGGCACTCGCCGCAGGCCCAGCCCAGCCAGGGCACGCCGACGCGCTGCCCATCGGCGAAGCGCTCCGCCCCCTCCCCGCAGCCGGCCACCGAGCCGACGATCTGGTGACCCAACACCAAGGGCAGCTTCGGCTCGGCCAGCTCGCCGTCGACGATGTGCAGGTCGGTGCGACAGACGCCGCAGGCGCGAACCGCGATCAGCACCTCGCCGGGACCGGCGACGGGATCGTCGAGCACGGCCTCGCGCAACGGCTCCCCAACCCGCTCGAAGACCATCGCGCGCATCGGCCAATGATTGCGCGCCGGCGCGGGGCGCGGCGACAGGCAAGCTCCTAAACAGAAAGGATGGGCAGATGCCCCAACCCCGACGCCCAAAAAAACAGGCCGAACCCGTCGACTACGGCTGGGTGATCACATTCGGCTGCAAATCAGCCGGCGAGCTCCGCCGCCTCAAGGTCGACACCGACCCGGCCAGCGATACGCGACCGATCGAAGTCCCCTGCTCCTGCGGTGAAGTCCACCGCGTGATCGTCTCCCCGTACCGCCGCCGCCGCTCCGCCGAGGAGCCCTTCGACCTCGAGGTCACCTCGCTCGACGAGCTGCGCTGAGGGTCAGGAGATCGAGCGGGGCAGCCAGGACTCGAACCTGGAATCGCCGGTTTTGGAGACCGGTGCCTTAGCCAGTTGGGCCACTGCCCCGAGGCTGCTGATTCTATGCGGGCGGAGGGATTCGAACCCCCACGCTCTCTCGAGCACCGGCACCTAAAGCCGGCATGTCTGCCAGTTTCATCACGCCCGCGTGACTGCCCCGGATCGGGGCTTAACGCGCGACCAACGTCGCTGCGTCGCTTCTAGATTCTATGATCGTCGTGTGGCGGTTGGAGAGGTCAGGCCGGGCTACGAGCTCTGGCGGCCAAATCGGGAGAAGGCCGAGTCGATCACGACCAAGTTCGTGCTCGCCGTGCTGCTCGCTGCCACCTCGGCGATTGCCTTCATCGTGACGATCACCGGCTTCTCGCTGATGACCGGCGGCAGCGGCATGGGAGTCATCTGCCTGATCTACGCCGGGCTCTACGCCTTTTTCACCTTTCTCGTCATCCGCTGGAACCGCGGCATCCTGCCCGTGGCCGCGGCGCTCTCGATGATCCTCGCGATCCTCTGCGCGGTCGGCGCCAACAGCTGGTTCGCCCGCGACAAGGCCGGCTTCGAGGAGGCGATGATCCCGGTTCCGCTGATCGGTCTGCTGGTCGTCATCCTCGCCATCCTGCAGCTGCTCGTCGTCGCCGTCTCGCTCTACGCCTTCAACCAGAACTGGCACGTGGAGGAGGAGCGACTGCTCGGCTCGGGCGAGGACTACGGCGCCGGCGCCACGCCGGACGACCTCCCCCCGCTGCCCGCCTAACGCCCGGCCAGTCGCCGTTTCGATACCGGAGGCGGGATTCGAACCCGCACGCCCTTTCGAGCAATTGATTTTGAATCAATCATGTCTACCGTTCCATCACTCCGGCGTAACTCAAAAGATAGACCCTGATCGTCCCCCGAGCCTGAATAGACTCTTCCCGCCGCATGCGCATCCACCACCTCAACTGCGGAACGCTGTGCCCTCATGGCGCCCGGCTGATCAACGGTCACGGTGGGCTGCTCGAGCCGGGCCGCATCGTCTGCCACTGCCTGCTGATCGAGGGTGACGAGGGCCTTGTCCTGCTCGACACCGGCTTCGGCGCCGAGGACACCCGCAACCCGCGCCAGCTCGGCCCCTTCTTCGCGCTGATGCGGCCGCAGGCCGAGCTCGGCGAGACCGCCCTCAAGCAGGTCGAGGCGCTCGGCTTCGCCGCCGCCGACGTGAAGCAGATCGTCACCACCCACCTCGACCCCGATCACTCCGGCGGGCTGCCCGATTTCCCCGAGGCCGAGGTGCACATCTTCGGACGCGAGCTCGACGCGGCGCTCAACCCGCGCCTGCGCGACCGCCCCCGCTACCTCGCCGCTCACTGGCAGCACGGCCCCAAGTGGGTCAGGCACGACGTCGAAGGCGACGAGTGGTTCGGCTTCGGCGGGATCAGGATCCTGCCCGACCTCGGCAGCGAGGTGCTGCTCATCCCGCTCGCCGGACACGCCCTGGGGCACACCGGCGTGGCGATCAAGACCGGCGACGGCTGGCTCCTGCACGCTGGCGACGCCTACTTCCACCACGACGAGCTGGCGACCCCACCCTCCTGCCCGCCGGGGCTGCGCTTCTTCCAGAACCTCAACAACGCCGACCGCGGCCAGCGCCTCGCCAACCAGGAGCGGCTGCGCGAGCTGGTCGCCCGGCACGGCGAAGACGTGCGCTTGATCTGCTCGCACGACCCGTACGAGCTGGACCTGGCGCAGGCGGCCAGCAGCGCCGCGGCAGCGTGAGCGCCGCGGCGCCCGAGAAGCTCTGGGAGCCCTCCGCGAAGCTGGTCGAGCGCTCGCGCCTGCGCGAATACATGGGCTGGCTGGCGGCCGAGCGCGGCCTGCGCTTCGCCGACTACGACGAGCTCTGGCGCTGGTCGGTCGACGACCTCGAGGCCTTCTGGGCCTCGATCTGGGACTTTTTCGACGTGCAAGCCGACGGTGCCTACGAGCGAGCACTCGGCAGTCGCGCGATGCCCGGTGCCGAGTGGTTCGCCGGCGCCAGCCTCAACTACGCCGAGCATGTCTTCGCCGGCAAGGACGATGCCGAGCCGGCAATCCTCCACGCCTCCGAGCTGCGCGATCTCGACGAGCTGAATTGGGGCGAGCTGCGCCGCCAGGTTGCCGCCACTGCCGCGGGGTTGCGAGCCCTCGGAGTCGAGCGCGGCGACCGCGTCGTCGCCTACATGCCGAACATCCCCGAGGCGATCGTCGCTTTCCTCGCCACCGCCAGCATCGGCGCGATCTGGTCGAGCTGCTCGCCCGACTTCGGCCCGGCCAGCGTCAGCGACCGCTTCGCCCAGATCGAGCCCAAGGTGCTCTTCGCCGTCGACGGCTACCGCTACGGCGGCAAGGACTTCGACCGCCGCGAGACATTGGCCCAGCTACAGGAGGCGATGCCCAGCCTGACGCGCACCGTCGTCCTCCCCTACCTCGACCCCGAGCCCGACCTCTCCCCCCTGCGCAGCGCGATCCGCTGGGACGAGCTGCTCACCTCAGGCGAGGGCGCCGAGCTGCGCTTCGAGCGCGTCCCCTTCGACCACCCGCTCTGGGTCCTCTACTCCTCCGGCACCACCGGCCTGCCCAAGGCGATTGTCCAGTCGCAGGGCGGCATCCTGCTCGAGCACCTGAAGAAGCTCCACCTGCACGTCGACGCCCACCCCGGCGATCGCCTCTTCTGGTTCACGACGACCGGCTGGATGATGTGGAACTTCCTCGTCTCGGGACTGCTGACCCGCGCGGCGGTCGTCCTCTACGACGGCAATCCCGGCTACCCCGACATGGGCGTCCTCTGGGACCTCGCCGAGCGCGCCGGCGTGACGATGTTCGGCGCCAGCGCCTCCTACATCGCCGCCTGTATGAAGGCTGGCGTCGAGCCCGGAGCGGGCCGCGACCTCAGCCGCCTGGGCGCGATCGGCTCGACCGGCTCGCCCCTCTCCCCCGAGGGCTTCGACTGGATCTACGAGCAGCTCGGCGCCGACACCTGGCTCTTCTCGACCAGCGGCGGCACCGACCTCTGCACCGCCTTCGTCGGCGGCGTCGCCCTGCTGCCCGTCTACCGCGGCGAGCTGCAGGGCCGGGCGCTGGGCGCCGCGGTCGAGGCCTGGGACGAGGACGGCAAGGCGGTGATCGACGCGGTCGGCGAGCTCGTCGTCACCGAGCCGATGCCCTCGATGCCGGTGCGCTTCTGGGGCGACCCCGACGGCAGCCGCTACCGGGCCAGCTACTTCGAGCACTACCCCGGCGTCTGGCGCCACGGCGACTGGATCGAAATCACCGCGCGCGGCACCGCCGTCATCTACGGCCGCTCGGACTCGACCATCAACCGCTCCGGCATCCGCATGGGCACCAGTGAGATCTACCGGGCCGTGCTCAGCCTCGAAGAGATCGTCGACGCCCTGGTCGTCGACGTGCCCCGTCCCGGCACCGAGGGCTGGATGCCGCTCTTCGTCGTCCTGCGCGAGGGGGCCGAGCTCGACGACGATCTGCGCAAGGAGATCGCCCGCCGCGTGCGCGCCCAGTGCTCGCCGCGCCACGTCCCCGACGAGGTCTTCTCGATCGCCGCGGTGCCGCGCACGCTGAGCGGCAAGGTGCTCGAGGTGCCGGTCAAGCGCATCCTCATGGGGACGCCGCCCGAGCAGGCGGCCAGCCGCGACTCGCTGGCCAACCCCGCGGCGCTCGACTGGTTCGTCGAGTTCGCCGCCTCACTCGACGCCTGAGTCAGGGGGTGCGGCGGCGCAAGGTGGCGGCGCCGAGCGCCAGGGCAAGCAGCGTGGCGCCGACCGTGACCGCCACGTCGACCCAGCCCGCGGTGCCCAGGGAGCCTTCGATCGTCACCCGCTGCAGGGCGTCGAAGGCGTAGGTGAGCGGCAGCGCATAGGAGACCGCGTCGAGCAGGGGGGCCATCTCGTCGCGGGGGACGAAGAGGCCGCAGAGCAGCAGCTGTGGGAAGACGAAGGCCGGCATGAACTGGACCGCCTGGAACTCGGTGCGGGCGAAGGCGCTGACGAAGAGGCCGAGCGCCATGCCGAGCAGCGCGTTGCCGACCGCGAGAGCGCCGACGGCGACGGTCGAGCCGGCCACGTGCACGTCGAGGGGGCCGAAGGCGACCAGCGAGGCGACGATCGCCTGCACCGTGCCGACCACGGCGAAGGCGATGCCGTAGCCGAGCAGCAGGTCGAGCTTGCCGAGCGGCATGCTCATCAGCCGCTCGAGCGTGCCGCTGGTGCGCTCGCGCAGCATCGTGATCGAGGTGACGAGGAACATCGTGATGAAGGGGAAGAGCCCGACCAGCGGGCCGCCGATCGTCTGGAATGCGCGGGGGTCCGAATCGAAGGCGTACTTGAGCAGCGTGAGGAGGACCGGCGGCACGACCAGCAGCAGGGCGATCGTGCGCGGGTCGCGACGCAGCTGCAGGAGCACGCGGCGGGCGACGGCGCCGGTGATGCGCGGGCTCACCGGCCTTCTTCCCGTCCCTCGATCAGGGCGAGGAAGGCGTCCTCGAGGCCCTGCTTGCCGGTCCGCTCGCGCAGCGCCGCCGGCGTCTCGCTGGCCAGCAGGTCGCCCTCGCGCATCAGCAGCAGCGAGTCGCAGCGATCGGCCTCGTCCATCACGTGGCTGGAGACGAGCAGCGTGGCGCCTGCCACGGCGAGCTCGCCGAAGGTGGCCCAGAGCTCCTGGCGGAGGACCGGGTCGAGGCCGACGGTCGGCTCGTCGAGGACGAGCAGCTCGGGCTCGCCGAGCAGCGCCGTGCCCAGCGAGACGCGCGAGCGCTGGCCACCGGAGAGGCTGCCGACGACCTGGTCGACGTGCTCGCCGAGCGAGACGGCCTCGATCACCTCGGCGACCCGGCCGCTCGGCGCGCCCAGCACCCGGGCAAAGAACTCGAGGTTCTCGCGCACGCTGAGGTCGCCGTAGACCGAGGGCGCCTGGGTGACGTAGCCGACCCGGTGGCGCAGGGACTCCGACCCGGCTGGCTCGCCCAGCACCTCGACCGAGCCCGACTCGACGATCTGCACGCCGACGATCGCCCGCATCAGCGTCGACTTGCCACAGCCGCTGGGGCCGAGCAACCCGGTGATCTGACCGCGTGGCGCCGTGAACGAGAGACCGTGCAAGACCGCGTTGTCGCCGCGGCGCACATGCAGCCCGTCAACCGCGATCGCCGCTGCAACGCTTTCTCCAGCCATTGCACGGAGAGCGCGTTGCACCATGTCCTAGGCGGGTGTCACCGGGTTGCGCCGCTCGGCGAAGGAGCGGTCCTTGCTCGCCGCCATCGCGAAGCGCTTGATCAGGTCGGCGCGCAGGTCGCCCGGCTCGACCACGGCGTCGACGACCAACTCGGAGGCCAGGTGGAGGATGTCGATGTCCTCGGCGTACTCCTCACGCTTGGCGGCGACGAAGGCCTCGCGCTCGGCCTCGTCCTCGATCGCCTGGATCTGGTTGTAGAAGACGGCGTTGATCGCCGCCTGCGGGCCCATCACCGCGATCGAGGCGCTGGGCAGGGCGATGCAGCAGTCGGGCTCGAAGGCCGGCCCGGCCATCGCGTAGAGGCCGGCGCCGTAGGCCTTGCGCACGATCACCGAGAGCTTCGGCACCGTCGCTTCGGAGACGGCGCTGATCATCTTCGCCCCGTGGCGGATGATCCCCTGGCGCTCGACCGCGGTCCCGATCATGAACCCGGGCACGTCGGCGAGGAAGAGCAGCGGCACGTTGAAGGCGTTGCA
>Ga0075325_1000004_pt1 | contig 23279 bp, 22 predicted proteins | sample MayberrySE_Catta_5_FD_120048 | JGI IMG/M metagenome (GOLD analysis project Ga0075325, IMG submission 120048) | Natural and restored wetland microbial communities from the San Francisco Bay, California, USA, that impact long-term carbon... | ecosystem: Environmental > Terrestrial > Soil >... | reverse complement strand
GACGACCACCGCCGGGATGATCGCCGCGATCCTCGCCGCCGAGGGCCGGCCGCCGGTCCACAACCGGGCCGGGTCGAATATGACCTGGGGCGTCGCCACGGCGCTGCTCGAGCAGCGCAGCGAGGAGGGGCTGTTCGAGGTCGACGAGGCCTGGCTGGCGAAGGTCACGGCGCAGCTCGAGCCGAAGCTGATCGTGCTCGGCAACCTCTTCCGCGACCAGCTCGACCGCTACGGCGAGCTCGAGACCCTGGCCGCCGATTGGGCCAAGACCGTCGCCGCGCGCAGCGGCCGCACCCGTTTCGTGCTCAACGCCGACGATCCGACGATCGCCGACCTCGGTCGCGACGCGGCGGGTGAGCCGCGGCCGGGTGTCGTCTACTTCGGCGTCGAGGACTCAAGCCAGGCCCTGCCCGAGCTGCAGCACGCCTTCGACGCCAAGCACTGCCGGCGCTGCGGGCGCCCCTATGCCTACGAGCGCAGCTTCGTCGGTCACCTCGGCCACTACTCGTGCCCCAATTGCGGCGCCCAGCGCCCCCGTCCGCAGGTCGCGGCGACGGCGATCGAGCTGCGCGGCATGCAGGGCTCGCTGGTCACCCTGCGCACACCGGCGGGCGAGCTGCGCCTCGAGCTTCCCCTCCCCGGCCTCTACAACGTCTACAACGCGCTCGCCGCGGTCGCCGCGGCGCTCGAGCTGGGCGTGAGCGCCGATCGCATCGGCGCCGCCCTGGCGGAGATGCGCGCTGTCTTCGGTCGGGTGGAGACGATCGAGATCGATGCCAAGCAGCTCGCCATCCTCTTGATCAAGAACCCCGCCGGCGCCAACGAGGTGTTGCGCACCCTGCGCCTGGAGGCGAGCGATCCCGGTCTCGACCTCTGGATCGGGCTCAACGACCGCATCGCCGACGGCCGTGACGTCTCCTGGATCTGGGACGCCGACTTCGAGCTTCTCGCCGGTCACATGCGCCGCGTCGTCTGCGCTGGGACGCGGGCGGCGGAGATGGCCGTGCGGCTCAAGTACGCCGGCCTGCCCGCGGAGCTGATCGTGGTCGAGCCGGAGATCGAGCGCTCGCTGGACGACGCCCTGGCGAGCGCGCCGGGCCGCCTCTTCGCGCTGCCCACCTACACGGCGCTGCTCGAGCTGCGTAAGCTGCTCGCCGATCGCGGCCTGGCAGAGGAGTTCTGGCGATGAGCGTCGGCGCGATCTGGCACGACGTCGAGTGCGGCGGCTACCGCGCCGACCTGGCGCTCTGGGAGGAGCTGGCCGCAGCCGCCGGCGGGCCGGTGCTGGAGCTCGGCTGCGGCACCGGCCGCGTCGTCCTGCGCCTGGCGCGGCGCGGCTTCACGGCGGTCGGGCTCGACAGCGATGTCGAGCTGGTCGACTCGCTGCGCGAGCGGGCCGCCGGACTGCCGCTGACGACGGTCCTCGCCGACGCCCGTGACTTCACCCTCGAGGAGCCGGTGAGCCTGGCAATCGCCCCGACGCAGATGCTGCAGCTGCTGCCCGGCGCGGAAGAGCGCCTCGCCTGCCTGCGCTGCGTAGCCGCCGCCCTGCTGCCCGGCGGGCGCTTCGCCGCGTCGATCCTCGAGCGAATGCCGGAGCCCGACGGGGCGCCGCCACCGCTGCCCGACGTGCGCGAGGTTGATGGCTGGGTCTACTCGAGCCTCGCCGTCGAGGCCGCGGTCGGCCCTGGCGAGATCGTCATCCATCGCCTGCGCCAGACGGTCTCGCCGGACGGTGAGCTCGGCGAGGAGCCGAACGCCGTGCGGATCGCCACCTTCCCGGCGGCGCAGCTCGAGCAGGAGGCGGCGGCCTGTGGCCTGCAACCGGTCGAGCGCCGTGAGATACCGGCGACTGACATCCACGTGGGCTCGACCGTGGTCGTGCTGGGCAAGGGGTTCTGATGGAGCTGCGCCTGCTCGCCCTCTACCCGGAGCAGATGAACATCTACGCCGATCGCGGCAACATCGTCTTCCTGCAGCGCCGCTGCGAGTGGCGCGGGATCGGCTTCAGCTACGCGGCTGCCGGCCCTGGCGAGGGCTTCGATCCCGCCGCCCACGATCTCGCCTACCTCGGCGGTGGCCAGGATCGCGATCAGCGCACCGTCGCCGCCGACCTGGTCGAGACCAAGCGTGCCGCGTTGTCAGAGATGAGCGCCGACGGCGCCGTGCTGCTCGCCGTCTGCGGTGGCTATCAGCTGCTCGGCCACAGCTACGAGCTGGGCGAGGAGCGCCTGCCCGGCCTCGGCCTGGTCGACCTGGAGACCGTCCGCAAGCCCGGCCCGCGCCTGATCGGCAACGTCGCGATCGAGGTCGAGTTCGATGGCGACAGCCGCACGATTGCCGGCTTCGAGAACCACGGCGGCCGCACCTACCTCGGCGGCGATGCCAAGCCGCTGGGGCGGGTGATCAAAGGATTCGGCAACAACGGCGAGGACGGCCTCGAGGGTGCGCGCAAGAACAACCTGATCGGCACCTACCTGCACGGCCCCCTGCTGCCCAAGAACGCCTGGCTGGCCGATCACCTGATCGCATCTGCGCTGGAGCGGCGCTACGGGACGCGCCCCGATCTGGAGCCGCTCGACGACAGCCTCGAGCAGGCCGCCCACGAGTCGGCCCGGCGGGCGGCGCTGGCCTAGCGGCCGCTGGAGCCGAAGCCGCCGTCGCCGCGGGCGGAGTCGGCCAGGGCCGCGGTCTCTTGGGGCACGGTGAGGGCGATCGGCGTGATCACCAGTTGGGCGATGCGGTCGCCGGGCTCGACCCGGAAGGTCTCGGCTGGGTCGGTGTTGAGCAGTAGCACGCGCAGCTCACCCCGGTAGCCCGCGTCGATCAGGCCGGGAGCGTTGACCAGGGCGATGCCGTGCTTCTTCGCCAGCCCTGAGCGCGGCAGGACGAGGCCGGCGTGGCCAGCCGGAATCTCGACCGCCACCCCGGTGCCGATGCTCCACCTCTCCCCCGGGCCGAGATGCGCCGCCTCGCAGGAATAGAGATCCAGCCCAGCGTCGCCCTCGTGGGCGCGGCTCGGCAGGATCGCCTCAGATTTCAGCTTTACAACAGGCAGCTGCATGGCGGCACCCTACCGCTGACATAGAGGAGGGGCACACCCTCGAACGGGCGGATACTCAAAATGCCGGGCTAATTAGCCCGGCATTTGTCCGGGCGAGGGTGTGCCCCTCCTCTATGCGACCGCGAGATCCTCGAAGCGGTGCAGCTCGGCGACCGGGACCTTGGCGCGGACCAGCACACCGTCGTCGCGGTCGGTGCGCTCGAGGTCGCCGGCGATCTCGTGCAGCTCGTGCAGGCGGCTGCCCTCCGCGTAGGGGATCAGCAGCTCGACCTCGGCCAGGGTGTCCTCGAAGGCGCACTCGATGCGCTCGCGCAGCAGCTCGAGGCCATCGCGCTCCAGGGCCGAGACGAGCACTGCGTCCGGGTGGCGCAGCAGGACCTCGGCCCGCGCCCCCTCGTCCAGCAGGTCGGCCTTGTTGAGCACCAGCAGCCGCGGCTTGTCACCGGCGCCGATCTCCTCCAGCACCGCGTCGACGGCCTGCATGTCGATCGCCTGGCGCTCCGCCGGGGCGGCGGCGTCGACCACGTGCAGGATCAGGTCGGCGAGCACGGTCTCCTCGAGCGTCGCCTTGAAGGCCTCGACCAGCTGATGGGGCAGCTTCTCGATGAAGCCAACCGTGTCGGTCAGCAGGTAGTCGCGGCCGGAGAGCTCGAGGCTGCGGGTGGTCGGGTCGAGTGTGTGGAAGAGCCGATTGCCGACCCCCACCTCGGCGCCGGTGAGCGCGTTGAGCAGCGTCGACTTGCCGGCGTTGGTGTAGCCAGCGAGGGCGACGCGGGGCAGCGCGGATGCCTCGCGCTGGGCACGCATCACGCCGCGGTTGCGCTCCAGCCGGGTCAGCCGGCGGCGCAGGGCGGCGATGCGGTTGCGGGCCAGGCGGCGGTCGGTCTCGATCTGGCTCTCACCCGGGCCCCTGGTGCCGATGCCACCGTCCATCCTGCCAGCGCCGAGCCGCTCGAGGTGCGTCCAGAGCCCTCGCATGCGGGCCATGTTGTATTCGAGCTGGGCGAGCTCGACCTGCAGCTTGCCCTCGGCCGAGTGGGCGTGGTCGGCGAAGATGTCGAGGATCACCGCGGTGCGGTCGATCACCGGCACTCCCAGCGCCGCCTCCAGGTTGCGCTCCTGGCGCGGCGCCAGCTCGTCGTCGCAGGCGACCAGGTTGGCGTCACGGGCGGCGATCTCGGCCTTCACCTCGTCGAGCTTGCCGCGGCCGAGATAGCGGTCGGGGTCGGGCGCCTCGCGCTGCTGGACCGCCTCGCCCGCGGTTGCCACACCAGCCGTGCGCAGCAGCTCCTTCAGCTCGGCCAGCGGATCGTCGCCGGCCTCGCTGTCGACGATGCCGATCGCCAGGGCGCGCTGGCGCGCCCGTGGGTTGGAGACGCCGGCGCCCCTGGCGCCATTGTCGGTCTCTGCCGTGCGGCCGTTGCGTGAGCGTTTCTGCACCTCGTCCGATTGTAGGCGGGGGGCTGGCTCCGAAAGGTCTGGATAGGCTTCGCGGTCGTGAAGGTCTTCGTGACGGGAGCTACGGGGTTCATCGGCGGCGAGGTGGCGCGCCAGCTGCGCGAGCGTGGCGACGAGGTGCTCTGCCTGGTGCGGACCCCCGGGAAAGCGGCGAAGCTGCGTGAGCTCGGCTGCGAGCTGGTCGCCGGCGACCTCAGTGACGGCGAGGCGTTGCGCGCCGGCATGGAGGGCTGTGACGCGCTCATCCACGCCGCGGCGATGTACGAGGTGGGCATCCCGGCCAAGCAACATCCGGCGATGCATGAGGCCAACGTGCGCGGCAGCGAGGTCGTGCTGGAGGCGGCGCGCGACGCCGGCCTCGGCAAGATCGTCTACGTCTCGACCGTCGGCGCCTTCGGCAACACGCACGGCAAGGTCGTCGACGAGGCCTACACCCACCCGGGCAAGGAGTTCACCTCCTACTACGAGGAGACCAAGCTCGAGGGCCAGCGGGTCGCCGAACGGATGATCGCCGAGGGGCTACCCGCGGTGATCGTCCAGCCCGGCGGCGTCTACGGGCCGGGCGACGAATCGCAGGTCGCCGACCTGCTGAAGGAATTCTTCGCCGGCCACCTCTTCCTGCTGCCCTTCCCGGATCTCGGCATCTGCCTGACCCACGTCGAGGACATCGCCGCCGGCATCCTGCTGGCGCTGGACAAGGGCAAGGCCGGGGAGACTTACGTGATCAGCGGCCCGGCGACGACGATGCGCGAGGCGATCGACACGATCGCAGCGCTGAGCGGCCGCAAGGCGCCGAAGCGGGCCATGCCCACGGCGCTGATGAAGGCGCTGACGCCGATCGGCCCGCTGGTCGGCAAGCTGATGGGACAGCCGCCGAACCTGCGTGAGCTGATCTCCACCGCCGACGGCGTCACCTTCTGGGCGAGCTATGAGAAGGCGAGCAGGGAGCTCGGCTACGCCCCGCGCGGCATGGAACAGGGCATGCGGCAGACCCTCGAAGCCGACGAGCGCTTCCCCGATCCCGTCGCCTGAGACCTGCGCCGGTGCGCGTAATCGACGTCAAGCACCTCGGGCGGCCGCACGTGATCGGCTGCTGGGAGGTCGACGGCATGCTCGTCGACCCCGGCCCGGAGTCCTCACTCGGGACCGTGCTCGAGGCGATCGGCGAGGAGCAGCCCCGCGCCCTGCTGCTCACCCACATCCACCTCGATCACGCCGCGGCGACGGGCGCCCTGGTGCGCCGCTGGCCAGGGCTCGAGGTCTACGTCCACGAACGTGGCGCCCCGCACCTGATCGACCCCGCGAAGCTGCTGGCCAGCGCCGAGCGCCTCTACGGCGATCAGATGGAGCGCCTCTGGGGGGAGATCGTCCCTGTGCCCGAGGCGAACGTGAAACCGCTCGCCGGTGGCGAGGACGTGCTCGGCATGCGCGTCGCCTACACACCGGGACACGCCTCCCATCACGTCAGCTACCTGCACGAGGAGAGCGGCACGGCTTTCACCGGTGACGTGGCCGCCTGCCGCATCCCGCCCTCGCGCCTGGTGATGCCGCCGACCCCGCCACCGGACATCAACGTCGAGGTCTGGGAGGAGTCGCTCGACACGATCGCCGCCTGGTCCCCCACCCGCCTCGCCCTCACCCACTTCAGCGCGATCGAGGACGACGTCCCCGGTCACATCGAGACCGTGCGCGAGCGGCTGCGCTCCGAGGCGCAACTGGCCCGCGAGCTGTCCGCCGCCGAGTACGAGACCGACCTCGACCGCCGCATCCGCGCCCAGCTCTGCGCGGAAGGCCACGGCGCCCAGACCGCCGCAGAGCTGCTCCAGGCGGTCCCCACCGCCTACCAGTGGGCCGGCCTCGACCGCTACTGGCGCAAGCGGGCCGAACGCGAAGCGGCGCGCTAGCCCGGTTCTCCGCTGGCAGCCCTCAGGCGCTCCGCCGCGTCGGCGATCACGGCTTCGATCTCGGTGATGATCTCAGCGTCCTGCGGCTCGGCGGGAGCCGCCTTCGGGCGCCGTCGCCCTCAAGGGCATGGTCGACGAAGTCGAGGTCCGCTAGCCGTTTTGAGGTGCAGTCGGCGTCAGGGCGCTGGCCCGCCGCTGGGGTGGATATGTGCCGCCGTCCAGGAGGACCCGTTTGCCCAGTGGTCGGGGCAGCTTGACCTTGTAGGGGGCTACCGGGTTCCCCGGGCAGGTATGGATACCGGGTGGCAGGGGTGTGATCCAGGTGGTGATGACCAGCCGGTGCTTCGAATATGAGATGTGAGGCAGCTGGATTCGGGCGCTGGGATCAGCAGCTCCGGTGCAGGCGAGCTCCTGCACCCCGATCTTCAACGTCCGCATTTTCGGCTTGAGGCTTGCCCGCCCATCGAGCAGGCGCCATTCGCTGGCGACGATTCCGTCGCGCAGCGATCTTGGCCTGCAGCCTCCAGATCCGGTCCATCTCCAAACCGAGTCCTGGTTCTCGAGGCGCATCCAGTCCAATCCCGTGGACAATCGACCGCTGACCAATTCGGCGATCTCCTCATTCGCAGCGGCAAGCCGCCAGTACCCAGGCGGATGCCACGGCACGTTGTGGCTGGCGAGGAATTCGCGTAGCGCAACCTCCGCCGGTTGGGTTCCCGGTGCGGCGTTTGGCCTGCCTCCAAAGACACCGATCGGATCGAACGGCAATGACCCACAGGTGACCGGGTACGGCCAAGTCGGCCAGCGGCTCACTACGGGATCTGGGCCGACCGCCGCCGCGGGCGAGGCAACGCCGGCAACTGCTCCCAGCGCGCTGATTAGCGCCGTTGCGAATAGCGAACGCATCAAGCCAGATGCTCGCGCATGCGCTCGACGGCCTCGGTGATGCGCTCGTCGGGCGTGGTCAGCGAGATGCGGAAGAAGCCCTCGCCGCTGGGGCCGTACATCGAGCCCGGTGAGACGACCACCGCGGCCTCTTCGAGGACCAGCTCGGCGAACGAGGTCGAGCTGTGGCCCTCGGGGACCGGCGCCCAGACGTAGATCGTGCCCTTCGGGGCGCTGACCTCGACGCCGATCTCGCGCAGGGCGTTGACCACCAGGTCGCGGCGGCGGGCGTAGGTCGCGTTCATCCGCTCGAGCGGGCCGCTGGGCCCCTGCAGGGCGGCGACGCCGGCCATCTGCACGGCCTCGAAGAGGCCTGAGTCGACGTTGGTCTTCAGCCGCCAGTAGGTCTGCACGGCCGCGGCGTTGCCGAGGATCGCGGCGCAGCGCCAGCCGGTCATGTTGTAGCCCTTGGAGAGCGAGAAGACCTCGACGCCGACCTCCTTGGCCCCGGGGGTGGCGAGGAAGCTGGGCGCCACGTAGCCGTCGTAGGTGGTCTCCGAATAAGCGTTGTCGTGGACGACGAGGATCTCGTGCTCACGGGCGAAGGAGACGACCATCTCGAAGAAGCCCTCGGGCACGACGGCGCCGGTCGGGTTGTTGGGGAAGTTGATGAACATCAGCCGCGCCTTGGCGGCGACCTCGGCGGGGATGGCGCTGAGGTCGGGGGCGAAGCCCAGCTCGGGGACCAGCGGCAGCAGCTCGGCAGTGGCGCCGGCGAGGATCGGGCCGCCCGTGTAGACCGGGTAGCCGGGGTCGGAGGCAAGCGCCACATCGCCCGGGTCGAGGAAGGCGAAGCAGAGGTTGTAGATGCACTCCTTGGCGCCGATCGCCGGGATCACCTCATTTTCGGGATCGATCTCGACCCTGAAGCGGCGGTCGTAGAACTCGGCAAACGCCTGACGGAACTCCTGGCGGCCGCGGTTGCTCGGGTACTGCTGGTTGCCGGGCTCAGCCACGGCCTCCTGCATCGCCTTGACCACGTGCGAATAGGTCGGTTCGTCGGGATCGCCGATGCCGAGGCTGATCACGTCGATGCCGGCGGCGCGCTTGTCGGCGATCGTCCGCTCCAGCTCCTGGAACTTGTAGGGAGGCATCGCCTCCAGCCGCTTGGACGGATCCGAGATTCCCATCGGCGCGGAAATCTATTCGTCCAGGGCGGCGAGTGCCGCCAGCAGCTCAGCCGAAAGCTCTCCACTGCAGATCGGCTCGGCCCAGCCGCTGAGGGTCACGTCGAGGTCAGCGGAGATCTCGACCTCGAGCTCGCCGCCGTCGAGCTCAACCGTGATCGGGCTCGCGGAACCTCGCAGGAAGGCCGTGACTGCCGCCCCGCTGGCGCCGGTGCCGGACGAGAGCGTCTCCCCCACGCCGCGCTCGAAGATCCGCGCCCGCACTTGGCTGCCGTCGATGCTCAGGAAGGAAACGTTGGTGCGGTTCGGGAAAAGCTCATTGCCTTCGATCGGCGGCCCGATCTCACCCAGATCAAGCTCCTCGAGCCCTTCGTCGACGACGATCGCGCACTGCGGATTGCCGATCGAGACGTGCTGGAAAGCCCACTCGCGACCGCCAGAGCTGAGCGTCCCCGCGCCATCGGGGGGGGCATCGGGAAAGTCCTTGGAAACGGTTGCGGCGCGCCCCATCGCCACCGAGCAGGTGCGCTTCGAGGTAATCGTCGGCGTGATCGGCCCAGCCGCGGTTTTGATCGAGAAGGTTTCCTCCTCGGTCCAGCCGCGCCGGCGCAGGTAGAGGGCTGCCTCCCGCGCCCCGTTCCCCGACAGCTCGGCCTTGGAACCATCTGGATTGAAGATCCGCAGAGAGGCGACGTACTCCGGATCCTCGCTGCCTGAGAGCAACAGCACTCCGTCGGAGCCGATCCCGAAGTGAGGATCGCAGAGCCGTCGCACCCGGCCAGCGGTCAGCTCCCACGGGAGCGCCTCGGCCTCGACGATCACGTAGTCGTTACCCAGCGCCTGCCACTTCTCGAATCTCATGAGGCGAGACTAGCCTGCCCGTCCACAGATCGCCCCGCCCCATGAGTCCTCACATTGTCAAACGACTCAGAAGCCTGCTTTTAACATTGCGGGCCAGCAGGACACGGTAGTCCCTGCCGGTTTTAAGCATTTAATTAAGTACCGAGCGTCCAGAGTTACCGTTTCGGGGCAAGATTCCCCACTTTCGTGCAAGAAAACCTGACCGGGAATGATGGCGTCAGTGTCCGTGGCTAACTTTTCGATGGTTAATAAGACAACCCCGGCTTCTTCTCCTCCTCCGTAGCCACATTCGATTGATTCACCGCAACTGAAGCTCACGTTCGGTATGGGCTCAAGCAAGAGGTGGTATTCGCTATTCGCATTTAATAACAGTAAATACCATTCGGGTCCTTCGACTTCAAACGAACAGGCTTCTTCACCCAGCTGGCAACCGGAAAAGGTCATTTTAGTGACGGCAGCTGGGATGGCCGTTCCCGGTTCTTCACCTACTTCTTTGGCCTGGGTCTGGGATTCTGAGCATTCCATCGTTCCGAGGGCGCTTAATATCAGCGCCTTCTGACCGGCGACCAGCTGCATGTCGAGGGTGAGCGAGCCACGCGGATGTGGGTTTTTACAGTGATCTTCGTTCACTGAGCACCAGCTGACCCAAGTTAATTCTGTTTCTTCTTGTTCGCTTTCACCGGCGATCGCCGAACCGGCGATGGAACTCGCTACTGCGACCAGGACGACGATTACGGCAAGCGTTGTGAGCGCAGTACGTTTCATTGCTTCCTCCTCGGGATATTTCAGCGCTTCGAGATTTCCGTCGGCGAAGCGCGCGAAATGTGATTGGGACGTCGCTGAGGAGAGTAGCCACCCCTTACCTAATAATCAAGAAAACCTGCGCTATATTCCGCTAGAACGCAGCGTGATTGAGGGCATTGGTGATCTCTCTAGCGATTTCGGCATCGCCCCTGGCTGTACGGTCGATGTGGTGGACATTTGGCATCTTGCGCATCCAGGTGAGCTGGCGGCGGGCGTAGTTGCGTGAGCGCTGCTTCATGGTCTCGATGTCGCCGGTGAGCAGCACGTCGAAGCCGAGGGCGACGCGGGCCGTGCGCGACGGGCCCTGGGCCTCGGCGGCGACCACCTCCTCGCGGGCGCCGCCGGCGAAGATCGCCGCGGTGCGCGCGTCGATCCGCTTATAGAGCGCCGCGCGATCCATGTCGAGGCCGAAGATCGTCGTCGGATGGCGGGTCTCGGGCGACCAGAGCTCGGAGTCCTCGGATTCCGGCGGCGCCTTGACCAGCGAAAGCTCGGCGACGGCTGCCCGCAGATAGAGCCCGGTCCCCCCCACAACAATCGGTCGCCTGCCGGCCCCCAACGCCGCATCGATCTCAGCGTGCGCAAGCGGCATGTAATCGCCAACGTTGAACCGCTCAGTGATCGGCACGAAGCCGATCAGCCTGTGCTCCAGCCTCGCCTGCTCCTCTGCTGTCGCCGTCCCGGTGAGCACCGAAAGCCCTTCATACACCTGAAGGGCGTCGCATGAAATGGCGATTGGATTCTCGCCGCGCTTCCGCAGTTCCTCCGCCAACGAGACCGCGACGCCGGTCTTCCCGACCCCCGTCGGGCCAAATATCGCCAGCACCTCCATCTACTCAGGGAGGGGTAGCCGCGCTGCCCCGAACGGCTTGTACTTTTTCGTCAACCGGCCGACGAAAGCCCTGCCCCGCCTCACCGAAAAAGTTGAGAGAGGGGTTGCGCGGCTACCCCTCCCAGCGTCTGCGAAGTAGCGCTGTTGATCTCGACCCGCACGAACTCTCCGGGACTGGCGTCGCCTTCGAAGTTGACCGCCTTGTTGTGCCGCGTCCGCCCCCGCAGTTTCGTCTCGTCAGTGCGACTCGTCCCTTCGACCAGCACCTCCATCTCCCGCCCCACGAACCGCTGTGCCCGTTCCGCCGCCCGCTCCTGCACCAGCGCCACCAGGCGCTCCATGCGCTCGACCTTGACCGGGTGCGGCACCTGGCCGTCCATCTCGGCCGCCTCGGTCTCGCGCCGCGGCGAGAAGACGAAGGTGAAGGCGCTGTCGTAGCTGACCTCGTCGACCACTTCCAGGGTCTGCTCGAAGTCGGCCTCGGTCTCGCCGGGGAAGCCGACGATGATGTCGGTGGTGATCGCGCAGTCGGGGACGTGCTCGCGGATCAGCGCGACACGGTCCATGTAGCGCTGGCGGTCATAGGTGCGGCGCATGCGCTTGAGGATCGCGCTGGAGCCCGATTGCAGCGGCAGGTGGATGTGCTCGCAAACCGCGGCCAGGTCGGCGTGGGCGCGGATCACGTCCTCCTTCATGTCCTTGGGGTGCGGGCTGGTGTAGCGGATGCGCTCGATCCCCTCGACCGCATCGACCTGCGCCAGCAGCTCGGCGAAGCCGATGCGCGTCTCCGTGGGCAGGTCGCGGCCGTAGCTGTTGACGTTCTGGCCGAGCAAAGTGATCTCGCGCACGCCGTCGGCGGCCAGCGCCTCAGCCTCGACGATCAGCTCGGCCGGGTCGCGGCTCACCTCGCGGCCGCGGGTCGAGGGCACGATGCAGTAGGCGCACTTGCAGTTGCAGCCCTGGGAGACCTGCAGCCAGGCCTGGAACTCGCGCACCCGCCGGGTCGGCAGGTGGCCGGAGAAATCCTCGAACTCGAAGTAGCCCTGGGCGCTGAGCGAGTCGGAGTTGAGGAACTCGGCCAGCTTGTGGATCTGGCCGGGGCCGAAGGCGACGTCGACGAAGGGGAAGCGCTGGAAGACCTCGTCCTTGACCGACTGCGCCCAGCAGCCCCCCACTCCGACGATCCGATCCGGGAACTCGGACTTGAGGCGCTTCGCCTCGCCGAGGCGGGCGACGAAGCGGTTGTCGGCCGACTCGCGGATCGAGCAGGTGTTGAAGAGGATCAGGTCGGCGGCGTCGCAGGTCTCCGCCTCCTCGTAGCCCAGTGACTCGAGCATGCCGCGCATGCGCTCGGAGTCGTGCACGTTCATCTGACAGCCGAACGTGGTGACGTGGTAGCTGGGCATGACGCTCAGCGTACCGGGGCCGCAGCCACCCTTCCTACTGGTCCTCCTCCAGTTCGGCTTCCTCGGTGGCTTTGTGGAGGGCCGGCTCCTCGTGGTGTTCCTCGTCTTGGGCGTGGAGCACGGAGAAGGTGGCCGTGGCGCCGATCAGGGCGACGAACCAGAGGGTGACGAGCGGGCCGAGACGGCCGGGGAACTTCTTGGCGCGCAGGCCGACGAAGCTGATCAGCACGGCGGAGACCGCCAGCGCGATCCCGCAGATGTAAAAGAGGTCACCGTTGCTCATGCGGCGGGCATCCTATCCACTGGAGAGCAGGCGCCGTCAGGCAGCCTGCGCCTCGGTGACCGGGGGCGCCTCGACCTCGGCAGGCGCCGCCTCGGGGCCGATGCCGAGCGCGGCGCGCACCTTGGCCTCGATCTCGCTGGCGATCTCGGGGTTCTCGACCAGGAACAGCTTGGCGTTGTTGCGCCCCTGGCCGAGCCGCGTCTCGCCGTAGGAGAAGAAGGCTCCGCTCTTGCGCACGATGTCGTGCTCGATGCCGAAATCGAGCAGCTCGCCTTCGCGTGAGATGCCCTGGCCGTACTCGATCTCGAACTCGGCCTGGCGGAAGGGCGCCGCGCACTTGTTCTTGACGACTTTGACCCGCACCCGGTTGCCCACCGCCTCGGTGCCGTCCTTGAGCGTCTCGATGCGGCGGATGTCGAGCCGCTGCGAGGAATAGAACTTCAGCGCCCGGCCTCCCGGCTGGGTCTCCGGCGAGCCGAACTGGACGCCGACCTTTTCGCGGATCTGGTTGGTGAAGACGCAGACCGTGTTGGTGCGGCTGAGGTTGCCGGCCAGCTTGCGCATCGCCTGCGACATCAGCCGTGCCTGCAGACCAACGGTCGTGTCGCCGATCTGGCCGTCGAGCTCGGCCTTCGGGGTCAGCGCCGCGACCGAGTCGATCGCCACCACGTCGACCGCGGCGGAGGCGATCAGGCGGTCAGCGATCTGCAGCGCCTGCTCGCCGTAGTCGGGCTGGGAGACGAGCAGCTCGTCGGTGTCGACGCCGATCGCCCGCGCGTAGATCGGGTCCATCGCGTGCTCGGTGTCGATGAAGACGCAGACCCCGCCCTTCGCCTGGGCCTCGGCGATGACGTGGTAGACCAGCGTCGTCTTGCCCGAGGACTCCGGGCCGAAGATCTCGACGATCCGCCCGCGGGGCACACCACCGATGCCGAGCGCCTGGTCGAGAGCGATCGCCCCGGTCGGGATCGCTTCCACAGGGAGGGCGCTGTCGGCGCCGAGACGCATCAGCGCGCCCGCGCCGAAATCGCGCTCGATCTGGGTAACGGCGGCCTCGAGCGCCGCGTCCTTCGCTTTGGCCTCCTTGGCCGAGGCGTCCTTCAAAGCCGCTTTCTTGTCTGCCATCTCTTTCACCTCACTGCTGACCGCTATCGGGACAGCTCGACTTGGGCCAGCGGCGTGTAGCGCGCGCCCTTGGGATTAAGTTCCGAACGGTAAAGACGAACTCGGACAACCTCATAAGTTGGCTCTAAGAGCGACTTCGGCAGCCTCCCGGGGGGTTGGGAGACCGCCATCGGCCGCTTCGCCCTCCGGCCAGCGGACTTCACCCTGGCCACCGTCACATGCGGCCAGAAAGGCCGCTTCTCGGGCTTGAAGAGCCGCGCGGCGACGAGCTTCTCCTCCAGCTCAGCCTGCAGCGCAACTGTCCCCGGCGACTCGATCGGCAGGGCGAAGAGCCGCGCCCATCTGAGCGCCGGCTTGGCGACCGGATTGCCAAGCCGGATCGTCGGCGCAGGCGACTCGATCCCTTCGACGATCTTCGCCAGCGAGCCGACCCCCTTCTCAGGCATAGAGCCAAGGAAGGCGAGGGTGATGTGCAACGACTCCTCCGCCACCACGCGCAGCGCCGGGTCCCGCAACTCTTCCCTTCCCCAGCCCGCGATCCCGACTCGCAGCTCCTCGGGCAGGTCCAGGGCAACGAACAACCGCGCCTGCCGGGTCTTCGGCTTCTCCTCGCTCATCTCGACCCACGCTACGGCCCCCCGGCGCGCTGGACAACACCCATATGTGACGAAAGCGTGCCGTCTCCGGCTACAAAGGCGGCTCGTGGCCGCCGAGCAGGATGCGCAGCAGGTGCATGCCGACCAGGGCTGAGCGCTCGCGGATGTCGGCGCGGCCGCCGGGGATGACGTGGTCGCGGGCCAGCGCCGTGCCGTCGGCGAGGCGGGCGTTGAAGCAGACGTAGCCGACGGGTTTCTCCTCGCTGCCGCCGTCGGGTCCGGCGATGCCGGTGACCGAGACGGCGACGTCGGCCTCGAAACGCTGCAGGGCGCCGATCGCCATCGCCTCGGCGACCGCGGGCGAGACGGCGCCATGCGCCTCGATCAACTCCGAGTCGACGCCGAGCAGTGCCGCCTTCGCGTCGTTTGCATAGGCGACTACGCCGCCCGCCATGTAGGCCGAGGCGCCGGGCAGGTCGGTGATCCGCGCGGCGAGCAGGCCGCCGCTGCATGACTCGGCCAGGCCCAGTTTGTGCCCTTGGAGCAGGGCCGCGACCTGGGAGTCGATCGTCTCGCCGTCGAAGCTGAACAGCTGGCGCTCGTGGCGCGCCGCCAGGCCGGCCCGCACCCCCTCGGCCGTGCCGGTCGCCGCCTCGCGGTAGCGCACGTCGATCTCGATCTCACCTCGCCGCAGGCAGGTGGTGATCTCCACCGCGGAGAGGGCGATCCCCTCCGCCTCCATCTCGCGCAGGCTCTTGGCGATCTCCGACTCGGGGATGCCGAACATGCGCAGCGTGTAGCCGAGCAGCGGCGAGGCGCGCCGCAGCTGCGCCTCGACCGGCGCCGTGGCGAGCGCCACCGGCCACATCGGCTGCAGCTCGCGCGGCGGGCCCGGCAGGACGATCACCACGCGGCCATCGGCCGGGACGACCAGGCCCGGGGCGGTGCCGACCGGGTCCAATGGGATCGAGCCCTCAGGGATCATCGCCTGCTTGCGGTTGGCCTCGCGCACCGCCTCGAGGTCGAAGTCAAAGCGCCGGGCGAAGTTGCGCAGGATGGTGGCGATCTTCTCCTCCATCTGCTCGTCGAGGACCAGCTCGCGGCCGGCGAAGCGCGCCACGACCTCAGCGGTCAGGTCATCGGCCGTCGGACCGAGGCCGCCGGAGGTGACGATCAGGTCCATGCCCTCGGCGGCCATGAAGCGCAGGGCGGCTTCCAGGTCGCCGGGGCGGTCGCCGACCACCAGGATGTGGGCAACCTCGACGCCGAGCTCGGCCAGGCGTTCAGAGATCCAGGGGCCGTTGCGGTCGGCGATCCGGCCGGTCAGCACCTCGGTCCCGGTGACGACTATCCCTGCCCGCACCTCGCTGTCGCGCATGGGCCTACTCTGACAGCGGGGCGGAGACCTCGGTCTCCTGATGCTCGCCATCGCCGCCGATCAGCCGGCCGAGGTCGGCCTGGGTGACCAGCACCTGGCGGGGCTTGGAGCCTTCGTAGCCGGAGATCACACCGCGGCGCTCGAGCATGTCGATCAGGCGGCCGGCGCGGGTGTAGCCGACCCGCAGGCGGCGCTGGATCATCGATACAGAGGCCGTTTCGGTCTCGACCACGACGCGGATCGCCTCGTCGAGCAGATCGTCGCTGTCGGGGTCGTAGTCGCCCTCGGTCTCGACCCCCTGCTCACCGTGGACCTCGAGCAGCTCCTCCTCGAATTCAGGTTCGCCCTGCTTGGCCCAGTGGTTGGTGATGCGGGCGGTCTCCTCCTCGGTGACGAAGGCGCCCTGGATGCGCTGCAGCTTCGAGGTGCCGGCGCCGCGGAAGAGCATGTCGCCCTGGCCGAGCAGGGCCTCCGCCCCACCCTGGTCGAGGATCACCCGCGAGTCGGTCTGCGAGGAGACGGCGAAGGCGATGCGGGCCGGGATGTTGACCTTGATCGTGCCGGTGATGATGTCGGTCGAGGGGCGCTGCGTGGCCAGCACCAGGTGGATGCCGGTTGCCCGCGACTTCTGCGCAAGGCGGATGATCGAGTCCTCGACCTCGGCCGGGGAGACCATCATCAGGTCGGCGAGCTCGTCGATCACGCAGAGGATGTGGGGCAGCTGCGGCTCGCCGGCCTTGGCCCGCGCCCGGTTGAGCTCGGCCAGGTTGCGGCAGCGCGCCTGGCCCATGATCCCGTAGCGGCTCTCCATCTCGCCGATCAGGTTGGCCAGCACGTTGGCGGCGAGCCGTGGCGAGGTGACCACCGGGGTCAGGAGGTGCGGCACGTTCTCGTAGTGGTTGAGCTCGACCTGCTTGGGGTCGACGAGGACGAGGCGCACCTCGTTGGGCGAGGCCTGCATGAGGATCGAGGAGAGGATCGCGTTGACGCAGCCCGACTTGCCCGAGCCGGTCGTGCCGGCGACCAGCACATGCGGCATCTTCGCCAGGTCGGTCCAGACGGCGTTGCCGTCGATGCCCTTGCCGAGCCAGGCGACCAGCGGCGAGGTCTTCTCCGGGCGGGGGGCGTAGATGTCACCGAGGCGGACGATGCGGCGGCGCGTGTTGGGCACCTCGACCCCGACCGCCTGCTTGCCCGGGATCGGCGCGAGGATACGGATGTCGGTCGAGGCCAGGGCGTAGGCGAGGTCGTTGGAGAGCTCGGTGACTTTCTTCACCTTGGTGCCGGGGGCGAGGCGCAGTTCGTAGCGCGAGACGTGCGGGCCGCTGACGATGCCGACGATCTTCGCCTCGACGCCGAAGTGGCCGAGCGTCTCGACCAGTTTGCGGCCGACGATCTCGTGGTCGCGCGGGTCGACGCCCTTGTCGCTCTTGCCGCGCTCCAGCGCTTTGGCCGGCGGCGGCTGGTAGTCGATCTCCTCAGCAGTGGTGACGCCGCGCTTGTTGCCCTGCGGGGTGAGCGCCACCTGCTCGGGCTCCGGCAGCTCCCCTGGGGCAACCGCCTCTTCCTCGGCCTCGATTTCGGCCAGCTCCTGGTCGAAGTCCTGGGTGACGGGCTCCTCGACCGCGTCGGTCGGCTCCTCGACCAGGGCCACGGTCGGCTCGACGTCGTCCTCCTCCGGATAGGCGCTCATCACGTCGGTGGGGCCGGGCTCCGTCTCGAAGGCGAAGGTCTTTTCCTCGCGCCGCGCATCGCGGCTGCGAGCGACCGTGTCGGCCACTCCGCGCCCACCGACGAGGACCGTGCGGATCGCCCTCCCCACTCCCTTGAAGAGGGTCGAGATCGAGGTGCCGGTGACCAGCAGGCCCCCGACGATCAGCATCAGGACGGTGGCGATCCGCGCGCCGACGTCGCCGACCAGGTACGTGAGCCCGGTCTCGAGCCCGGAGCCGACCTTGCCCCCGTCCCAGCCGAAGAAGAGGACGAAGCTCAGATAGACCCCCGAGGCGATCAGCAGCAGCCCGATCAGGTCAAGATGACGCTGCTCCAGGGCCTGGGGCAGGTGCAGCTTCGGCCGCGAAGACCTTGCTTTGGCTTTGGCCTTTGGTTTGCGGCGGGCAGGGGCTTTCTTCTTACGCACGAACATGTGGCCCGCTTCGACGTGGACGGCAGGAGACCTGCGCCATAAAAAGCAGGTAAATCCAGCGGGCAGCCCGGGATCGCGCCACTAACATCGGTGCCGATGCTCACAACCGAGCCGGACACAGCCACGGCCAGGGTCCTGGTCGTCGAGGACGACGCCGAGATCGCCGACGTCCTGCGGCGCTCGCTGCGCCAGGAGGGCTATGACGTGCGCACCTCGGCGGATGGCGTCGAGGCGCTCGACGCGGCGAGCGGCTTCGTCCCCGACCTCGTCGTCCTCGACCTGGGTCTCCCCCGCCTCGACGGCATCGAGGTCTGCCGGCGCCTGCGCGCCGAGGGCGACGTGCCGATCCTCATGCTCACCGCCCGGGCGGAGACCGAGGACCGCGTCGGCGGCCTCGACAGCGGCGCCGACGACTACCTGGTCAAGCCCTTCGAGCGCAGCGAGCTGCTGGCCCGCATCCGCGCCCTGCTGCGCCGCCGCCCCCCGCGCGGCGCCGCCTCGCTCGAGGTCGCCGATCTGAGCCTCAACCCCGACACGCGCGAGGTCAAGCGCGACGGGCGCGAGCTGGAGCTGACCAACCGCGAGTTCGAGCTGCTCGAGTACCTGATGCGCAACGAGCGTCTGGTCGTCTCCCGCGACCGCCTGCTCGACGACGTCTGGGGCTATGACCCGATGGCGGCCACCAACACGATCGACGTCTTCATCTCCAACCTGCGCCGCAAGCTCGAGGCCGGCGGCGAGTCGCGGCTCCTGCACACCAAGCGCGGCGCCGGCTACGTCTTGAAGGGCTAGGGTGCGGCGGCTCGGCAAGCTGGTCTCCTGGTGGCCCGCGGCGCTGCGGCCAAACAACTGGCCGGTGAGGTGGAGGCTGGCAGCTGTTTCCGCCAGTCTCACGCTGGCGATCCTGCTCGTCTTCGGCGCCGTTGTCGGGCAACTTGCCACCAGTCGCATCCGCGATGACTTCAACCGCGAGGTGAGCGAAGCGGCCGCGACCCTGGCGGGCGAATTTCGCATCGTCTACACGCCGCTCGGCACGATCTCGGTGCAGCGCGGCCCCGAGCTCGACGACTTCGTCCGTCCCGCCGAAGCCTCGGCGCGGGTCTATGACGTCAACGGCAACCTGATCAAGGAGAGTGAGGACTCTCCGTATCTCGGCCCGCCCAGCTCCGGCCTCGCCGATCAGGGTGGATTGCGGGTGGCAACCGCCGCGGTCAGGGCCGATACCGGCCTGACCACCGGCTACGTTCAGTATGGTCGCGGCCTCGCCCACGTCGACTCGACGATCGAGCGGCTCTGGTTCTTCATCGCCGCCGGCATCCTCGGCGGCACGCTCTTTGCCAGCCTGGCCGGGGTGGCGATCGCGGCCCGGGCGATGCGGCCGATCTCGGCGCTCACGGCTACTGCCCGGCAGGTGGCCGACACCGGCGATCCCTCCGGCCACATGCCCGAGCCCAAGGTCGAGGACGAGGTCGGCGAGCTGGCGCTCACTCTGGAGCAGATGCTGCGCTCGCTCGACGCCGCCCGCGCCGAGCGCGAGGCGGCGATGCGCAAGCAGCGCGCCTTCGTCGCCGACGCCTCCCACGAGCTGCGCACGCCGCTGACCAGCGTGCTGGCCAACCTCGAGCTGCTGCAGGCCTCGCTGGCAGATCCGCGGCAAGAGGACGAGCGGGCGATGGTCGACTCCGCCCTGCGCTCCTCGAAACGGATGAGTCGCCTGGTCGCCGACCTGCTGCTGCTGGCGCGAGCCGACGCTGGGCGAGTCGGCCAGCACCGACCCTGCGATCTGGCCGAGGTTGCCGGCAACGCTGCCGCGGAGGTGGCGCCCCTGCTCGGCGAGCGGGAGCTGGCGATCGCCAACGAGCGGGCCCTGCCGATCGACGGCAACCCCGACGAGTTGCACCGGCTGGTGCTCAACCTGCTCGACAACGCCGCCCGCCACACGCCGGTCGGCGCCCGCATCGAGTTGCGCCTGCGCCAGCAGGACAACGAGGTCGTGCTCGAGGTGGCCGACGACGGCCCCGGCATTCCCGCGGCGCTGCGCGACCAGGTCTTCGATCGCTTCGTCCGTGGCGAGGGCCCGGCCGACACCGCGGTCGGCGCCGGCAGCGGCCTCGGCCTGGCGATTGTCCGCGCGGTCGCGGCATCGCACGGCGGCTCGGTCGAGGTCGGCGAGTCCGAGCGCGGCGGCGCCCGCTTCCGTGTGCGCCTGCCGATGACGCGATCTGAGGAACCAATTACGACCGCTTTATGAGCGCTTAAGCGTGGCCACCTAGATTCGCTCGTGGACGAGACACAGGACCCGCCGGGATCTCCCCAACAGGCCCGGTGGGTCCTTTTCGTTGGTCTTAGACCTCGACCACGACCGGGATGACCATCGGCCGGCGCCGCAGGCGCTCGTAGACCAGGCCGGCGACCGCGTCGTGGAGGTCTTCCTGGATCAGGTGCAGCTCGCGGGTGCCCGCCTTGGCGGCGTCCTCCAGAGAGTCCTCGACCACGTCTTTGAGCTCCTCGACCAGGGCGTCGGCCTCTTCGAGGAAGGCGACCCCGCGGAAGAGCACTTCCGGGTCGGCGATCACGTGGCCGTCGTCCTGGGAGATCGTCGCGACGACGATGAAGATGCCGTCGGCCGAAATTTCGCGGCGGTCACGCAGGGCGACGTCGTCGGGCTCGCCGACGTTGACGCCGTCGACGTAGATCACGCCGGCATGGATGTCCTCGCCGAAGCCGGCGCCGTTGGGGTCGATCTCCAGCGGCAGGCCGTTGCGGCCCTGGAAGATGTTCTGCGGCTCGACCCCGACCGATTCGGCCAGCTCGGCGTGCAGGCGCAGGCGCTGATAGTCGCCGTGCACCGGCAGCACGTAGCGCGGCTTGGTCAGGTTGAGCATCAGCTTGAGCTCCTCCTGCCAGCCGTGCCCGGAGGCGTGGATCGGCGCCTGCTTGGCGGTCACCACCGAGGCGCCGATCTCATAGATGCGGTCGATCGTCTCGTTGACGGCGCGCTCGTTGCCGGGCACCGGCGTCGCCGAGAAGACGACCGTGTCGCCGGAGTGCAGCTCGACGTCGCGGTGGTCGTTGTTGGCCATGCGGCGCAGCGCCGAGAGCGGCTCGCCCTGGCTGCCGGTGGAGATGACCACCACCTTCTCGTCGGGGAAGTTCTCGATCTCGCGCGGCTGGATGAAGAGCCCCGAGGGCGCCGCGGCGATGCCGAGGTTGGAGGCGATGTTGAAGTTCTTGCGCATCGAGCGGCCGACCAGGGCGACCCGGCGATCGAGCTTCACGGCGGCGTCGATCACCTGCTGGACGCGGTGGATGTTGGAGGCGAAGGAGGTGACGATGATGCGGCCCTCGCAGGCGCCGAAGGTCTCGAGCAGCGCCGGCCCGACGCTCGACTCCGAGGGCGCGATCCCCGGCCGGTCGGCATTGGTCGAGTCGCCGCAGAGCAGCAGCAGGCCGTCGCGGCCGAGCTCGGCGAGGCGCGAGATGTCGGCCGGCCGGCCGTCGACCGGGGTCTGGTCGAACTTGTAGTCGCCGGTCATCAGCACCGAGCCCAGCTCGGTCGTGAGCAGCACGCCGCGCGCGTCGGGAATCGAGTGCGAGAGGTGGATCAGCTCCAGCTGGAAGGGGCCCGCCTGCACCTTCTCCCCCGCCGGCAGCTCCTCGAGCGGGGCGTCCTTGAGCTTGTGCTCGTCGAGCTTGGAGCGCACCATGCCGATCGTCAGCAGGCCGCCGTAGATCACCGGCGGCGAGCCGATCTCGCGCAGCACGTAGGGCAGGGCGCCGACGTGGTCCTCGTGGCCGTGGGTGAGGACGATCGCCTCGATGTCCTCGGCCCGCTCGCGCAGGTAGGAGAAGTCGGGCAGCACCAGGTCGATGCCGAGCATCTCGGCGGTCGGGAACATCAGGCCGGTGTCGACGACGACGATACGACCGTCGTACTCGATCACGGTCATGTTCTTGCCGATCTCGCCCAGTCCCCCGAGCGGCAGCACGCGAAGCTTGGCGGCCGGCACTACGGCTTCACCGGTGAGAGGCCGACGCTTTCAAGTGCCGCCCGCACGGTGGCGCGCTGCTCCGCGTCGGCGGGCACCAGCGGCAGTCGCAGGCGGTCGGTCGGGATCAGGCCGAGCATCGTCAGCGCCGCCTTGACCGGGATCGGGTTGGTGGTAACCCCGAGCGAGTCATAGAGCTGGCGCAGGCCGCTGTCGATCGAGCGGGCCCGCTCCAGTTCCCCGGCCTGCGCCGCGTCCCAGATTTCCCGCATCTGCGGGCCGACCAGCTGCGAGGCGACGAGGATGCCGCCGGCGCCGCCGTCCAGTTCCAGCGTCCTCAGGAAGATGTCGTCGTTGCCGGCGAGGATCGCCAGGCCCTCGATCGACTGCAGCTCCTCGTTGTTGGCCTGCTTGACGGCGACCACGTTGTCGATCTGGGCCAGCTCGGCGAGCAGCTCGGGCGGCATGTTGACCACCACCCGTTAAGGAATGTTGTAGGCGATGATTGGCAGCTCACCGGCGACCGCGGCGATCGCTTCGAAGTGAGCGAGGATGCCGGCCGGGTTGGGCTTGTTGTAGTAGGGCGTGACGACCAGGGCCGCGTCGGCGCCGTGCTGCACCGCTTCTTCGGTCAGCCGCACCGAGTGACGCGTGTCGTTGGTGCCCGCGCCAAAGGCCAGCAGCACGTCGTCGCCGACCTCCTCGCGCACGGCGTCCATCAGCTCGAATGCCTCGGGATCGGTGATCGTCGCCGCCTCGCCGGTCGAGCCGGAGATGACGATGCCGTGCGAGCCGTTGGCGACGAGGTGGGCAGCCAGCCGCCGCCCTGTCTCCAGATCGACCCCGCCGTCCTCGGTGAAAGGCGTGATCATCGCCGTGATCACGCCGCGAATCTGCTTCATCGGGCCAGGGTATCGCGACGCGCCATCAGAGCAACTTCTCCAGGCCGACGGTGAAATGGCCGGGTAGGCCACCCACCTTGCGCACGGCAAGCAAAACGCCGGGCATGAAGGAGCGGCGGTCGATCGAGTCGTGGCGCAGGCTGAGGGTCTGCCCTTCGCCACCGAAGACGACCTCCTGGTGGGCGACCAGCCCCGGCAGCCGCACCGAGTGGATCGGCTCGTGGACGTTGCCGCCGGCCCCGGCGATCAGCTCCGCCGTGCGCTTCGCCGTGCCCGAGGGCGCATCGAGCTTCTGGTCGTGGTGCAGCTCAATGATCTCGCACTCGGGCATGTGCGGAGCGATCGTCTGCGCCACCTCCATCAGCAGCACGGCGCCGATCGCGAAGTTGGGGGCGACGAAGCAGTTGGCGCTTGAGGCCTCCGCCGCGGCGCGCAGCGCGTCGAGGTCGAAGCCGGTGG
>Ga0075325_1000003_pt1 | contig 24893 bp, 27 predicted proteins | sample MayberrySE_Catta_5_FD_120048 | JGI IMG/M metagenome (GOLD analysis project Ga0075325, IMG submission 120048) | Natural and restored wetland microbial communities from the San Francisco Bay, California, USA, that impact long-term carbon... | ecosystem: Environmental > Terrestrial > Soil >... | reverse complement strand
GCCCTTCGGGCCGACCTTCGTCGACTACCCGCTCGACGTCGTCTTCACGGAGGCGGAGGTGGATATTCCGGCGCGGTCCGTCCCGGAGGCACGGCCGGCCGAGGGGGTCGAGGAGGCGGCGGCCTTGCTGGCGGCCGCCGAGCGCCCGGCGATCATGGCCGGCAGCGGCCTCTACTGGGGGCGGGGCGAGGACGAGCTGCGCGCCCTGGCCGAGGCGCTGGGGATCCCGGTCTTCCTCAACGGGCTCGGCCGCGGCTGCCTGCCTGCCGATCACGAGCTGGCCTTCAGCCGGGCGCGGGGGGCCGGGCTGGGGGGCGCCGACGTGGCGCTGGTGATCGGCGTGCCGCTCGACTTCCGGCTTGGCTTCGGCGCCAGCATCGCCGCCGAGGCGAAGCTGATCCGCCTCGACGCGGCGCCCAACGAGCTGAGCGCCAACCGGGCGCCACAGGTCGACCTGGTCGGCGACGTCGCCGCCAGCCTGGCGGCGATCCGCGCGGCGGCCGGTGAGGGCGCCCGGACCGGTCCCTGGCTGGAGAGCCTGCGGAAGGTCGAGGGGGAGAAGCGGGCGGTCGAGGCCGAGGAGTTGAACGACTCGCGCTCGCCGCTGCACCCGGTGCGCGTCTACAAGGAGTTGGGGGAAGTGCTGGAGCGCGACGCGATCGTCATCGGCGACGGTGGCGACTTCGTCTCCTACGCCGGCCGCTTCGTCGACACCTACCAGCCGGGTTGCTGGATGGACCCGGGGCCCTTCGGTTGCCTTGGCGCCGGTCCGGGCCAGGCGATCGCCGCCAAGCTCGCCCATCCCGAGCGCCAGGTCTGCCTGCTGCTGGGGGACGGGGCGTTCGGCTTTGCCGGCATCGAGTTCGACACGCTGGCGCGCCACGGCCTGCCCGTGGTCGGCGTGATGGGCAACAACGGCATCTGGGCGCTCGAGCACCACCCGATGAAGTTCCTCTACGGCTACTCGGTGGCCGCCGAGCTGCGGCCCGAGACTCCTTATGAGGAGATGGTCGAGGCGCTTGGCTGCGACGGCGTCCTGGTGCGCGAGCCGGGGGAGCTGCGCCCGGCGCTGGAGCGGGCCTTCGAATCCGGGCGGCCGACGCTGGTCAACGTCCTCACCGATCCCGAGGTCGTCTACCCGCGCAAGTCCAACCTGGCCTGAACGCGAGAACAGCGGCTTATCTCTGCAGAAAAGAATCGGCCGCCATCGCTGGCGGCCGATTCAAGTTGGTCCCTCAGGACGGGCAGGGGTACGTCTTCAGGGACCAGTTCTTATTTGGTGGACTCAGACGGCGGGAGGCGCCATGATGCGGCAATCGTCCGAGCCCTGTACCGGGTCTTTGGTGGAAGTCCCACCTCATTCCCAATGCGGTGATTATCTGCCCGGCTATCCGCTGCGTCCAGTTGGCCCTTTGGTCTCTACTCGTAATTGAGTAGGGGATAACTACGAATTCTTGGGCTAAGGGCGCCTTCTTGACCCATCTGTAGGGCCAGATGAGGCGTGGCTATCCATATGGGAACAGGCAATTACTCCCGATTGGGAATACGGGGTTATCCGCACTCCAAAGCCGATGCAGCCTCCATCGCGACGCCGTAGAGGATGTCGTGCTCGGCCACGTTGAGGCGCTCCAGGCCGAATGCGCGCATCGTCTCGACCAAAATCACCACTCCGGCGACGATCGTAGGCGCGCGGTCGGGGTGCATGCCGGGGATCTCCGCCCGTTTGGACAGTGGGGCAGAGGCGAGTTCGGAGAGCAGGTGCTGTATCGAGACGAGGGTGAGCGTATGCCCATGTACTTGCTTGGGATCGTAGGGCTCGAGGCCAAGCTCGACCGAGGCCAGCGAGGTGGGCGTGCCGGCCACGCCGATGCCGGCATTGGCCCGGGCGCCGGGTTGATCGGCGGTCGCGGCCTCGATCAGGGCGCGGATGTCGGCGGCCAGCGCCTCCAGCTCCTGGGTGGTCGGCGGGTCGGTTGAGACGTGGCGCTCGCTGTGGCGGACGACGCCGGCCTGCAGGGAGGCGTGGAAGGCGACGTCGGCGCCGGCGCCGACGATCAGCTCGGTCGAGCCGCCGCCGATGTCGACGACCAGGGTCGGCTCCGTTGGGGGGTGCTCGGCGGTGGCGCCGGCATAGGTGAGCCGCGCCTCCTCCTCGCCGTCGAGGACCCGGGCGGAGAGCGCGAAGCGCTCACGCAGCTCGGCGACGAAGGCGCTGCCGTTGGATGCGTCGCGCACGGCGCTGGTCGCGATCGAGGCGATCTGCTCGACGCCCGCCTCGCGACAGAGCTCGACGTAGTCGGCGATCGCCCCACAGGTCGCCTCGATCGCCTCGCTGGAGAGCTGCCCGGAGAGATCGACCCCACGCCCCAACTTCGTCACCCGGCTCTGCCGCACGACCTCGGAGACCCGCCCCTCCGCCACCTCGGCAATCAACAGCCGGGTCGAGTTGGAGCCGATGTCGATCACCGCGACCCTGTTGGAATTCCCAGACATGCCGGCGGCACTCTAAAGAGAGACGCCCAGCAACCGCGCCTGCATGCCCCAAGACCCGCCGCGCCCACCACCCACACGTTGCTAGCATGGCCCCACGCCGCGGGGTGGAGCAGCCAGGTAGCTCGTCGGGCTCATAACCCGAAGGTCGCGGGTTCGAATCCCGCCCCCGCTATGCGGCGAAAGCCCTGCAAATCGCAGGGTTTTCGTCTTTCCGGGGTGCAGACAGAAGGGTGCAAAATCGGCCCTGGGGCAACGCCTGGGGCAACACGAGGTCAAAGTGAGGTCGATTCAGACCTTGCGCGGCGTCTCCGGTCCACCTACGTTCGGCCGCGAGAAACGCACAAATAAGCGGCCCCGGCGACGCTACCAACGCCCCGGGGCCCGGCACCGAAGGACACGCCTTCGATGCGAGAGAGACCGTACCGACGTAGGCCGTCTTGGACCGCGTCGCGGGCTCGTCCTCGGTGCCTCTATCGAGAGGGGGCACCGTGCCCGGCACCGTTACGCCCATCGACCGCGACCAGCGCGAAGGGCTTTACGAACTGGTCCGCAATCACCTCGGCAGCATCGAGGACTTCTTCGTCGCGCTGGAGCGCATCAAGGACTTCGCGAGGGCCGAGCAACTGGCGGTGGAGTTCGCCGAAGACTTCCGGCTCCTGCAGGACATCGGCTGGGCCGAGCGCGACGAGCGCGAGACGTTCGAGCTGACCATGCCCGCCCACGACCTGATGGAACTGCTCCAGCGCCTGCACGCGGAAGCCGTGCCGGTGCTGGTCGAGACGGGCGCTGAGGCTGAGGCCAGCCGCGACGACGCCGAGACGGACCGGCGCTTCCAGCTCGGCTACGAGGTCTGCAACAAGCTCCTGGACGAGCTGGACCCACGCGAGGCGGATCGCGGGCGAGCCGATCGCCCTGCACCGCGGCGGGTCCGGTCCAGTTGCCCGCACGGAGACCGACCGTGAGCGGGTGGCGATGCCGATCGGCGCAGACGGGGCGCGAGCCGTTTCCCGAGCGGCTTCCGCACGAGCTCAACCACTTGGTGCTGACCGGGACGCTGCTGGAGAAGCCTCACGGGGCGAGGAGCCCCCGAGGCGATGCGGTCACGATGCTCCGGCTCGGGTTCCCGGTCCGCGACCCAGAGCGACCCGAGGACCTGTGGACCTTGGCGCGCTGCGAGGTCGAAGTGCCAGCGGAACTGGCTCGGCGAAGCGTGTCGAGCTTGCACATTGGCGGCCCGGTGCTCGCATGGGGTCAACTGAGCGACCGCGAGGCGACCGGGGACGGCAGCCAGTGGGGCGTGGTCGTCGCAGCCGCAGTCCACGCAGGAGCGCCTGGCGAGTCACTTCGGCGTCTGTTCATCGTCGGGGAGCGCTGAGGCGCGGGAGGCGATTGGTGATTTTTCGAGGGCCAAGGCTCAGGCCACAGGGAGGGGCGGATGGACTTCCCGCGGTTGGGGAGTTCGCCGCTTCCTGCCTTGGCCCTCGGAAAATCACGACCGCCAGCCGCCTCTACTGAGCCAGAGGGCGAGAGCCGTGGAGCCGTATCGGTGCGATGAATGCGGCCGGGAGCTGTTCGATCTCGGCGACGGCCCTCCGCCTACGAGATGCGAGGACTGCGTCCCGGAAACCGGACAAGGCAGTCGCCTCGTGGACCAGCTCACGACCAACCTCCGCCAACTACGGCGGAAGGCGGGCATCGAGAGGGAGGAGCTGGCACGGCGGGCCGGAATGAGCGCCGACGAAATCGCTTTGGCAGAGCGCGAGGCCGCCAGGGAACCGGGCGTGACCAGAGCCCTCCGGCTCGCCCATTCGATCGGCGTCTCGATCGACGACCTCGCCGACCGCATCTACTGGAACCCCGGAGAGAGTGCGCGTAATCCCGGCGACCGCCGTCCATCGTCGGAACGACTCTCGGGCTTCTTTCTCGTATTGCCGCCCAATGTGCCGATCTTCGACCCGGTGCCGCCGCGCGATCCGATCGCCAGCCGCAAAGAGCTCGCCGAGATATTCGGCGAGAACGTCCGCAGCGCTCGCCAGCGGCGACACCTATTCCAGAAGACGCTCGCGGACGCCGCCGGCCTCAGCCGAGAGGGTCTGTCCTACATCGAGCGGGGAATCCACGAGACGACGATCGAGGCCATGCTGTCGATCGCCCGCGCCCTGCAAGTCACGCCCGAGGTCTTGCTCGGCGGCATCTCGTGGGAGCCGCGCCCGCCCCCTTGTGCTCCACCCAGGAGGGGAGGCGCCCAGGGTCACAAGGCAAACAGCCTCGACGGCCCGATCAAGAGCCTTTGGAACGAAGGCAGAACTGGCGGTGAGATCGCAACTGCCCTCGGCGTACCGCGAGGAACCGTCTCGGCAATCGTCCACCGGCTTCGTGAGTGCGGCGAGGAGATTCCCTACCGCCGTCCTCCGACGCGAGCCGTACACGAAGGGGCGCGGCGGCGACGCGGGCGACTCCCGATGCCAGCCCGAGAGGACGATCGGGGCGTCGAGGAGGAGGGGACGCCCGACGCGGCCGAGTGGAAGGAAGTCTCCGACGCTGAGATAGCGGCCCGGCTCGGTGCCAACATTGCGCGTCACCGTCTTGCGGCCGGAATCACGCTCAGAGAGCTGGGAGAAGCAACCGAGCTCGATCGCTCCTCACTGCACCACGTAGAGAAAGGAATGCGCCTGCCAAGGCTCAGCCTCATCGTCAAGCTGGCGGGAAGCCTCAACGTGCGCTGCGGACGCCTGACCGCGGGCATCGTCTGGGAGCCGAGCGTCGGTGCGTTCCGAATCGAGCCCGATGGAGAGACAGACACTCCGTTGGCGCGGCTGGGACAGAACGCTCTCCGCGAGCGGAGGCGTATCGGCGTTTCCCAACAGGCGCTCGGCGCCCGAGCCTCAATCGACCGAAGCGACCTTGTCGATTTCGAGAATGGCAACCGGAACTTCCGCGTCTTCACGGCGGTTCGGCTTGCGGGCGCCTTGGGCGTGGACATCGCCGAGCTGTTCTCAGGTGTCGCAGGCTGGTACGTGCGGCCGCTTCCCGCTCCCGAATATGCACCGGGCGATCGTCGCCCGACCAAATCCGAGCGCGATGCCCAGCTCGTGCGTCTGTGGCGGGAAGGCTGGCCGGAACGTGAGATTGCCGAGGCACTGGACTTGACGCCGGGCTCTGTCGGGGCCTACGTCGGCGAGCTTCGCAACGCAGGTGAGCATCTTCCCTATCGCCGTCCTGCACGTAGAGCCATTGAGATAGCTGCGCGTAACCGACGCCGCTGCGATAGCGAATAGGGTCCCAGACCACCATGAAGAGGGTTCTGCTACCAGGGGCATCGGGCAACTGATGCAGGAGCGATGGTCGGCGGTCGATGAGTACGTGGCGGGGCTGCTGGCGCCCCACGACCCGGCGCTGGAGGCCGCGCAAAGCGCCAGCGACGCGGCGGGCCTGCCGGCGATCCAGGTCTCGCCGCCGCAGGGAAAGCTGCTCTACCTGCTGGCGAGGTCGATCGGGGCGAAGACGATTCTCGAGTTCGGGACGCTCGGCGCCTACAGCACGATCTGGCTGGGACGGGCACTGCCCGAAGGCGGGCGTCTGGTCACCCTGGAGGCCGACCCCGACTACGCGAAGGTCGCGCGCGAGAACATCGCTCGGGCGGGTTTGGAGGACGTGGTCGACCTGCACGTCGGAGCTGCGCTCGATCTGCTGCCCGATCTGCATGCCGAGGGCATCGGCCCGTTCGACTTCACCTTCATCGACGCAGACAAGGAGAACAGTCCCGCCTACTTCTCCTGGGCGCTGGCCCATTCTCGTGCCGGCAGCTTGATCGTCGCCGACAACGTGGTTCGCGACGGAACCCTCGCGGACCCCCAAAGCAAAGACCCGAAGGTCCAAGCTCAGCGCCACCTGCATGAGATGGTCGCTGCGGAGAACCGGGTCCGCGCGACGACGATCCAGACGGTTGGCGGCAAGGGCTACGACGGATTCCTAATCGCTTTGGTCGTGTGAGAACGCATGGATGATCTCCTTACGTCTCACACTTCGTCGCTGATCGAGTTGGTGGAAGCGGTCCGAGCGCTCGACTACGGGCGGCCGAGCGACGGCAGCGTTGATGGCATGGTGCGCGAGGGGCGGGGTACTTGCTCAACCAAGCATCTCTACCTGGCCAAAGCTCTGACTGAGCGTTTCCCAGAGACGCAGCCGCAGATCATGCATCGTGTCTATCGACTGGACCGCGCAAAGGCTGCGGCGCTGTTCGGGTCCAACGTCGCGGCCTTCGTGCCGGATGCCGGGGTCGTGGACGTGCATCGCTATCTGAGAGCCACGATAGGAGGGAGGCGGATCGTCATTGACGCCACGTTCCCCGGAGCTGCCTGGGATGGTTGTTCGTCCATGACTCTTTCCTGTGGCCCTGGTCGCGACTATCCGGCGGGCGACGACCCGGACCTCGAAAAGCGAACCCTTGAGGCTGAGCACTGCGATCCAGCGGTTCGGGAGCCATTCATCGCAAGCCTCGGCGAGGTTTGACGATCCCTCCAGCTGTCGCCCTGACGTGGCAGGATCGCGGCCGTGAATCCGATGGAGCCTGTGAACCTCTCCGGCGAGCTCGTCGCAGTCGAGCCATTGAGCGCCGAGCACGCTTCCGGCCTGCTGGCCGCCGCTGACGCCGAGGAAGTTTTCGCCTGGCTGCCCTATCCGCGGCCGGCGGACCTGGAGGGAACTCGTGCATGGATCGCCGATGCCCTCGCCGACCGGGATGCAAATCGCCGGGTTCCGTTCGCTGTCCTCGACGCCGAGGATCGCTCTGTGATCGGCTCGACGTCCTATTGGGACTTCGACGCTCGCAACGCTCACGTCGAGATCGGTTCGACCTGGCTCAGCCGGGTGTCGTGGGGCACTGGGTGCAACGCGGAGGCGAAGCTGTTGCTGATGAGGCACGCATTCGAGACGCTGGGCTTGGAGCGAGTCGCGTTCCGCACCGATATCCGCAACGAGCGCTCGCAGCGCGCCATCGAGCGGCTTGGCGCGGTCAAAGAGGGCGTTCACCGGCACGAGATGCGGCGGCGTGACGGAAGCTGGCGCGACAGCGTCCACTACTCGATCCTTCGCGCCGAGTGGCCGAATGCCGAGGCGCGGCTGCGCGAGCGAATCGCGGCAGTCGAGGCGAGGTGATGCGCATGGCCGGGTCTGCGCTCTACATCTGCGATCTCGACGGGACGCTCTTGCGCTCGGATGCAACGCTCAGCGATTTCGCTCGCGAAGGGTTGAACGAGCTGATCGATGCCGGGGTTTGCCTGACCGTCGCTAGCGCGCGCGGTACTGCGGGGATGCGCGTCCTGCTGGACGGCGTGCGCTTGCAGCTCCCGGTGATCGAGTTGAATGGCGCATTCGTGTCCGACCTGCAAAGCGGCAGGCACGTCGCCAGCAACGTCCTTTCCGCCGAGGACGCATGTGCTGCGCTGGACGTGATCCTCACGACCGGTGTAGACCCGGTCGTCTCGACCTGGGACGGTCGCCGCGATCGAGTCCACTTCGGAACCCGCGTCAACGATTCGATTGGCTGGTACATCGAGGAGAAGCGGAAGCATCGCGACCCGCGGCTGACACCATGCGCCGATCTCTTGGCCGTTGCTCGAATTGAGGAGGTGGCGCAGATCACCACGTTTGCACTAGATCAGGAGGCCGCCGCTTTGACCGACTTGCTCAATGGCGCGATCGGCGTGGGGGCAAGAGTTCACGCGGCCGGCAACGTGTACTGGCCGGGCTGGACCGAAATCACGATCCAGCACCGAGCAGCGGAGAAGGGGGCGGCGATTCCAGCGCTCCTCAAGGCCTGCCGATTGCTCGACTCAGAGGTCATCGCATGTGGCGACCATCTGAACGACCTCGGCTTGTTCGCTGCGGCGGCGCACAGCATCGCGCCGGCAAACGCCCATCCGACGGTGCTGGAGATTGCCACGGAGATCGTCGGGGCAAATGACGAGGACGGCATCGTGCGGCACCTGCTCGATCGTCACCCCGCATTTCGGTAGCGCCGCATTGAGTCGTAGCCGCGCCCTACTTGACGGCGACGATCAAGGCCAGCTCCAGCCACTTGAAGTGACAATCCACCTCCAAAAAGCCGGCGTCTCGTAGCCAGCCCATCTGCTCGCCGAGCTCGGCCAGGCGGTCGGTCGGGTCGTCCTCGACCCTGCCGATCTCGCGGCGAAAGCGGTCATGGAGGCGCGACGACGCTGAACGCACGAGGTCGAGGTTCGCGAACACCCCACCCGGCGCGAGAAGGGCATGTACTTCCCCGAACAGCTCTTGCTTACGCTCGTCCTCCAGATGATGGATCGCCAGTCCGGATACGAACACATCAGTTGCTCCGACCTCCGGCAGTCGCTTCCCAAGGTCGTGCTCTCGCAGCTCGATATGGGGATCGCCATCGAATCTCTCTCGGGCTCGATCAAGCATGGGTGCAGAGGAGTCGAGCCCTACCCCTTCCGAATCGGAGTAACGGCCGCGAACGAGAGAAAGCAGCCGCCCGTCGCCGGTGCCGAGGTCAACAAATCGCGTGATCTGTTGGGGCAGGGCGTTCAGCAGCATCTCCTCGGCGACGTCTCGATGAGGTATCTCCCGAGAGAGATACTCGGCGACACGTCCGCTGTCGGACCACTCACTCGACACGCTAGGCCCCAGCTCGCCCATAGTTGTCAGCGAGGCGGACCACGTCGTCGAGCTCGGGCGTGGAGACCTCGACCACGACCGCATCCTCTAGCGCCTCGATCGTATGGACCTGACCCGGCTCGCTGCGCCAGACAGCGCCAGCCTCCAACTCGGTCGTCACCAGCGAATCGGCGCTCGCCCCCTGACTCAGACGCAGGCGCCCGGAGAGAAGATAGGAAGTCTCGTCCTTCTCCTTGTGGTACTGGACCGAGAGACGCTGCCCCGCGCGGACGTGAAGCAGCTTGCCGGCGTAGAGCTCGGTCTGAGCGAACCACAGCTCGTGCCCCCAGGGCTTCTCGACGCGACGCGGCAGCTCCCCATCTCGCATCTGCGGCAGTCTGTCTGATCCGCTGCTGTTGCGCGTCCCGCGCTCAGGCACCGTTGAGAAGGCACCCGTACTGGATTTGCGTGCGGGTGAGCATACGTGCGGTTTTGCCCGTGGTCGCCATCCCGACGCCCTCGTAGAGCCTGCGGGCGGGGGTGTTGTCGCTGTAGGTCCAGACACCCACCTGCTGGTAGCCCAGCGAGCGGGCTGCGTCGAGAACATGAAGGACAAGGGAGCTGCCGAACCCTGTTCCCTGCGCGGCGGGATGCACGAAGACCATCGAGATATGCAGAAGCGTCGGATCGAGTTCGCCCTCACCGTCATCGAACCGGCCCGGCTCGGCGAGTGCCATGCCGACGATCTCTGGTCTGAGCGCCACGAACGCCAGGGCGTCTGAGGCCGAGAGTTTCTCGCGGATGCGGGCGGTGCGCTCCGTCCCATGCGGAGCGCCTCGGGCGACGTTCGCCGCGTGCCACACACTGACCGCAGCCTCAAGCTCATCGGGAAGCATGCGGCGGATGCTCACCCCCGGATCGTATGCCGGGGTCCTCATGCGAAACCGGAGATGAGCCCCGGCAAGTCCTCCATCGCCGTGAAGAGAGCGTCAGCACCGTCGAGGCGTACATCAGGCGTCGCGGCGGCAAAGCCAAGAGCCGACATCCCGGCGGCTTTGGCTGCGGCGATGCCGAACGGGCTGTCCTCAACGACGATGCATCGCTCCGGCGGCGTGGACATGCGCGAGGCCGCGTGCATGAAGAGGTCCGGGGCGGGCTTGCCGTGCTGGACTTCATCGGCCGAGAAGATGCGGCCAGCGAACCGATCCCACAATCCGGTCAGGCCGAGGGTGAGGCGCATCTTCTCGTGGCTACCGCTGGAGGCAACGCAGGCTGGCAGCTCAATCTCCTCCAGCGCCTCGACGATCCCAGGCACGGGGGTCAGCTCGCGCCGGAAGCCATCCCGAACCGCTGCGTCGAGCTCCGCCTCCCACCCCTCCGGTACCGGCCGCCCCAGGCGCTTGGCGAGGATGCGCAGCGTCGCCGGCATGCCCAGGCCGAGGAAATCGCGGACGCAGTCCTCGTAGTCCATCTCCAGACCGAGCGCGGAGATTCGCTCAGCCTGGATACGCAACGCGATTCGGTCGCTGTCGACCAGCACCCCGTCGCAGTCGAATATCACCAGTTCTGCCACGGTTGCGAAGAGTACGGTTCAGCCACCGATGGCGGGGCGGCTACAGATCACAGACGACTCCTACCTTCGCCTGCTCGAGGAGGCGGACGCCAGGGAGCTCCACGGGCTGATCGAGGCGAACCGGGCCTACCTCATGCACTGGCTGCCCTGGGCAGCCGGCCAGACCTTCGAGGACACGCTCGACTTCATTCGCGGGACCCGGTCGCAGGCAAAGGAAAACGAAGGCTTCCAGACCGCCATAGTCACCGGGAAGGGCATCGCTGGCGTGATCGGCTACGTCAGCCTTGATTGGGCCAATCGCTCGACGCGAGTCGGCTACTGGCTGGACGAGAGGCAGCAGCGCAGAGGGACGATGACCGCCGCTGTGCGGCTGCTCGTTGACCACGCACTGACGGCCTGGCGGCTCAACCGGGTAGAGATCGTCGTGGCCACAGAGAACCGCCGCAGCCGCGCGATACCTGAGCGGCTCGGCTTTCGCGCAGAGGGAACCCTGCGGCAGTACCAACTGGTCGGCGGTCGCTACCTCGACTGCGTCAGCTACTCGATGCTGGCGGCAGACTGGCCCGCAGCCGGATGACTGGTCGACCGCTTCGCTCCTCGCGCTTTTCGACTCCCTCCTCGATCGTGAAGCCGTAGCGGGCATAGAAGGCGACCGCGCGACGATTCTCCGGCAGCACCCAGAGCACCACCTCCTGCCAGCCGAGCTCTTTCAGCTTCTCGAAAGCAGCGATCAGCAGCGCGGCGCCCGCCCCTTCTCGCCAGCGATCTGGGTCGACGTAGAGGGCGCCCACCTCGGCCAGCGATTCGTCCTCCTTCGCGTCGCGGCGTGGGGTGGTCACGGCGCAAAAGCCGGCGAGCTCGCCATTTCCATCCTCGGCCACGAGGTTTAGCCAGTGGTGCTCTGCGTTGCCGAGGAGGGCTCGCCAGCTCCCTTCGCGCTCCGCTATCGAGAGGCTGTCGAGCAGGTCGTCCGCCAAGATGCCGCGATAGGCGGCCTGCCAGGAGCGAACGTGGACCTCGGCGATGCTTGGCACATCGTCGGTCGTCGCTTGTCGAATCCTCAGCGCCCCAATGGGGGAGGAGCCTAGCCAGCATCCCTTTCTAGGGTCGCCCTGACGAAGGCGCTCTTGCCCTCGGTGTATGCATCGCGATCGTCTCGGTGCTGCTCGGCAAGCTCACGCTTCAGCGCCGCGTAGCGACTGGCGATCTGCGGGTCTGCTCGGAGTCGATCGCGGAAGGCCAGCTCGTCGCGATAGCGCTGAGAGCTCGTAGGGACGAGGTGCAGGTGGTGGGTGCGCCGCGCCGGATGCGGCTTGCAGAACCAATGCATCTCCTCGGGCAGGTAGGGCGCGTAGAGGTAGCCGAGATCGGCAAGAGGCTCGAAGCAGGCGCGGGCTGCCTCAAGGTCGGGTACCCCGGCCAGGATGTCGATGATCGGCTTGGCTTCGAGGCCGGGGACCGCCGTGCTGCCGACGTGATGGATGCCGCCGGGGGTCCACTCGCCGACGACCGCCTCCAGCGCCACGCGCTCCTGCTCGAAACGAGCCGGCCAGGCGGGATCGGGAGGGGCGAGCCGGATGGGTTCATCTGCGGTCAAGAGGGAGACGAGGAGGTGGCCAGGAGTCGCTCCACGACCAAAACGTCGCGCCATGCCCCGCCGAGCCGCCCGTGGCGAGAATGGATGCCTACCGATCGGAAGCCGCAGCGCTCGACGAGACGGACGCTGGCGAGGTTGTCGGTGAACAGCTTGCCGATCATCTTGTGAAAGCCGCCCTGTTTGGCGGAAGTGACGAGAGCTTCGGTCAGCGCCGTGCCGACCCCGCGACCGCGAGCGGCGACATCCACATAGACGCTTGCCTCGCCGATGCCCGCGTAGCAGGGGCGGGTGCTGTAGGTGGCGAGGCCGGCCCAGCCGACAATGGCCTCATCGCGGTCGCAGACCAAGAGGGGGAAGCGAGCGTCGTCGATTCTCGCTTCAAGGTCTGCGGCGCATCGTGGCTCTGTCTCGAACGTCGAGGCTCGCTCGGCGATCGCTGCGTTGTAGATCGCGCATATCGCCTCGGCGTCGCCGGCAGTGGCGCTGCGCACCTCGATGTCGTTGGTCATAGATGCATTCTCGATGTCTGTCGGCAGAGAGGCAATGGCCGGGTGGCCAAAGCGCCTTATCCAGTTGCGGGCCCGCTCTGGCCTCAGCGCACTTGAAAGGAACCCGAGCGGAGGTAGGCGGCCAGGAGATCGAGAGCGTGCGCCGTTGGAGGATGTAGCGGGCCTGGGAGCTCCCCCAGGTTGGCGAACCTGGCCTCGGTCGACTCCTCTTCGTCGGGAATGGGGTCGCCGCGCCAGGCTCTTGCCAGAAACAGCAGAGCGAAGCAATGAGTGACATCGCCGTTGGGATATTGGATCGTGTGCACCTCGGCCTCCGAGAGACAGCCGAACGGGATCAGGTCGCGTTCGGATACCTCGATCCCGGCCTCCTCGGCAAGCTCGTCGATCGCGGTGCGGGCAAAGCTCCCGCCTGGCTCTGCCGCGCCTGCCGGCAGGCACCAGGTTCCGTCGTCGGCGCGCTTCGTCAGCAGCACGCGCCCGTCCTCTCCTTGCACGGCAACCATCGCGCCCGGCATCAGGACCAGATCGTTACCGACTCGCTGTCGCAGTTGCCAGAGGTGGGAGTCCTTGTAGGCCATGATCGGGGGCAGGGAGAGTAGGCCGTCATCTGACCGGACGGCTTGAGGCTGCGGACGGGCGCTTTATCCTGACCTTGCCCGCGACGAAGGCCGCGGGAGGCGATGAGGCCGCCGAGGTTCTCGAGGATCACGTCAGCCCATAAGGAGACGCTATGAAAATCAAGCTAGGGCGCCCTTCACCAGCGATGGCGGTTGCGTTGCTGGCTCTCTTTCTCGCGGTCGGCGGCAACGTCGTCGCCTACGGGCTGGGCCGCAACTCGGTCCACTCTCGCGACATCGCGCCCGGAGCTGTGAGGGCGAACGACCTCGGCAAGCTTGAGTTTCGGAGGTCAGGCCCGATCGAAGATCGAGACGCCGTGGCCCATGACGGCATTTACGCGGAAGCTGGCGCACGCGCGAAATGCAAGCGAGGTGAGCAACTGATCACCGGCGGCTCGTCGGCGCTCGCCGGCGAAGCCGCCACCCCGTACATGCGGATCGTGGACCAGGGGCCGGTGCCAGCCGAAGGAGCCTGGCAGGTGAGGTGGGCTTCTGACATGGGCGGAGCGGCAGGCAAAGAATTCGCCGTCGTCGCTCTTTGCCTGGTCCGGTAGCTGGGCCCCGCGGTTCTGCCTCTGCTCCTCCCTGGGCGGCTCCGCTTCGTATGAACGGCCAAAAGACGCCTGTTTAAACCACAGCGTTAGCAATCCCCAAAAGTGGGTAGCACCGGGGGCACAAGGAGCCGCGTCGAGTTGCGGCTCCCCTCAGAAGTTCGGAGGGCAGCGTGAGCGGGAACCGCAGCAGTGCGCGAGGGAGCCGATTTCTCTCCTTCTCGCCCTGTTGCAGTCATGGAGGCGCGCTTGGCTGCGGCTCGGTAAGCGGAGGGCAGCGGTGAGCGTTAAGCCGGCAGCAGCGGGCGAGGAGGTGGAGTTCTCTCGCTCTCGCCCCGCTGAAGACGTTGTCCTGGGGGAGGAAGAGAGCGCCTCGAAGAAAAGTCTGTCCACTTTCTCGGTTCGCCGCTCTGTAGAGGTGATGGCTTCTCATCCTTCGACCAGGATTCGGCAGCAGGGCGACGATGGGGATCTCCTCTCGAGCCTTGTCCGGGGCGAGCGAGGGCAGACTCTGCGGGCGCAGCTCGCCGCCCGCTATCCCCAGTTCTCGGCGGACACGATCGAAGATGCGATCCAGTTCGCCTGCAGAAGGTTCCTGGACAGAGCGGAGGGCATCACCGCGCCCGGCCAGGTCTACGCCTGGATTCGCACCACTGCGCAGCGCGATCTGAACCGGGAGGCCGACCGGCACCACCGCGAGGTCGCGGTCGACCCCGTCGAGGAGGGGATGGATCGTCTCGCCGCCGAGGAGAGCGGTCCAGTCGAGGAGCTAATCGAGCTAGAAGACGACGCCGACCTGGCGGTGCTCGTCGAGAAGGTCTCCTCCTCGCTCACCGACCGCCAGCGCGACGTGTTCGCCCTCTACGGCGCCGGCTGCAAGCGCTCGCAGATCGCGGACCGGCTCGGCATGCCCGAGCGCGACGTCAAGGAGCAACTGCGTCTCATCATGGACAAGTCCCGCGCCGTCTTGGCCAGCCTCACCGGTGGCGGGTGCAGGCGAGGGGAGCCGCTGGTCATGCGGTTCGTCTGCGGCATCTCGACCTCCGCCGAGTCGACCAGGGCGCGCGAGCACATCTCCCACTGCGGGCGCTGCGAGCTCTTCAGCGAGCGACTCGTCGCCTGGCGAGAGAAGGCCGGCGCGATGCTTCCGGCTCCGGTCGCCGAAGGCGCGAGCCCCGGAGTGCTAGGGCGGATCGCGGAGTCCTCCACTGAGCGGCTGGCCGCGCTCAAACAGCACCTCCTCGACGGAGGGGCGCAGATCAAACAGCACGCGACGACGACCTACTACCGCGCCGTCGATCCGACGCCCCTCGCTGCCGCTCGCCCCGGCACCGCCGCCGCTGTGATCGCGAGCTGCATCGCGATCGGCGGCGGGGCGGCGACCTACTGCGTCGAGCAGGGCGTCGATCCGCTCGGCGCCGCCAAGGGGCTGGTCGCCTCCGCCCCGGAGGCCGAGCCCGAGGAAAGGACGCCGCCCGAGCCCGAGGTCTCGACCCCGACCTACACGCCGGAGCCGTCGGCAGCCGAAGAATCCGCGCCGGAACCGGAACCGGAACCGCACCCGGCCAGCTCGGAGCCCGAGCCAAAGCCAGAACCGAAGCCCGAGGACAGCTTCGAGCCGGTCTCGCCCGGCTATGCCTCGACCGGCGAAGGCGGATCGGAAGAAACCTACGAAGCGCCGGAAGCGGCGCCAGTCGAAACCCAGTCGGCACCGGCTCCCGCCCAGCCCGGTCCGCAGTTCGGAGGTCCATGATGCAGGCAAGCCCACACCTCGAGCGACGCTACCTCTTCATCTTCGCGCTCCTCGCCGCCGTGGCCGCGCTGGCTTTCTGCCTCGCGGCCCCGCGCCAAGCGGAGGCCGGCGAATACACGATCTCCATCTGCCAGGCCGATGAAGCCGGCTATGTCAGCTCAGCCTTCGAACAGTTCGCCACCCGCGGCATGAAGTGGCGGCGGGCGTGCGATCCACGCGGAAAAGGACTCCGAGGTCTCGTCACCGCCAACGTCCCTCGTGCCGGCCGCGTGGAGAAGGGGGCGCAGTCCGGGTTCATCCTCGATGCCCCGCCGGGGACCGCCTTCTCCCGCTTGCGCTGGTCGGGCCAGGCCTGGCGCCGCGACTGCCGCTACGCCCTCCAGCTCTTCGCGCAGCGTCCTGACGGCGCGGCGGTCCCGATGAAGAACGTGCGCGCAAACCGAGGCTGCCCGCGTCCCGGCATGGCGCAGAAGTCAGGGGCGCCGTTCCCACGCGCCTACGACCTCGGCGGCGCCACGCGGATCGTCCAGCGCGTGGTCTGCATGGGAAGCGCCAAACAGCAATTCTGCTCGGCACGAGGGCGGAACTACATACGCACCTTTTCCGCAGAGGCGACTGTGGTCGATGGGACGGCGCCTTCCGTCGGAGTCGTACAGGACTCAGTGCTCACTCAGGGACAGTGGGTCAGGGGAAAGCAGACCTTCAGCTACGAAGCCTCCGACAACGTCGGCATCAAGAATGCATCGGCGCTCATCGCGGGAGGAGTGCGCGCGAACCGCCAGCAGAGCTGCACCTACTCGCTGCGGATTCCATGTCCGAGCGGATCTGGACGAATCGAAGTCGATACCACCGAAGCGCCCGAAGGCTCACAGCCGCTGACGGTCGCCGCCGAAGACGCGGCCGGCAACCGCGCCGAGTCGGGCGCCGTCACGGTGCGGATCGACAACACCGCGCCAGGCGCGGTCCCGGCGGGGGTCGCGGGTGGTGAGACGTGGCGCAACAGCAACGACTTCGATGTCGGCTGGGCCAACCCCGACGAAGGCGATCGGGCTCCGATCACCGCTGCTCACTTCCGCCTCTGTCGGGTTGGGAGCGACGAGTGCGCGAACGGTGACCGGGGCGGGGCGGGGATCGCGGCGATCGACAACCTCGCCGTTCCATCGCCGGGAGAGTGGGAGCTGCGACTTTGGCGCGAGGACGCGGCCGGCAACCAGCAGGCAGACAACGCCTCCCAGCCGGTCAAGCTGCGCTTCGATCCCGAGCCGCCCCAGCTCGGCTTCGAGAATCAAGGCGTCGAGGACCCGACGCGGGTCTCCGTCCTCGTCACCGATCGCATTTCCGGCCTCGCCGGAGGGGGGATCGAGATCAGCCGTGCGGGGTCGGGAAGCTGGCAGGTGCTGCCGACCGCCCAGGAGGGCGACCGTCTCGTCACCCACATTGACGACGCATCCCTGCCGGCGGGCGACTACGAACTGCGGGCCACGGCCCACGACCAGGCGAACAATCTGGGGGGCACCGACCGGCGCCTCGACGGGCAGCCGATGCGGCTGAAGCTGCCGCTGCGGGTCGCGACCGCGATGAAAGCCGGCGTTGTCGAGAAACGGACCGTCGCCCGCAAGGGGAAGAGAAAAGGCAAGGTGAGGCGGGTCGTCCTCGAGCCCCGCGCCAAGGTCTCCTTCGGGCGCAAAGTCCATCTCGGCGGCCGACTCGTCAACCAGGCCGGACACGCTCTGGCCGACGCGAAGGTCTCGGTCTACTCCCGCCCGAAAGGCGGGGACGAGCAGCTTGTAGGAACGGTGGCGACCAACCCCAGCGGCCGCTTCTCCTACACCGTCGAGGCCCGCGCCTCTCAGACCTTCCGCTTCGTCTACCCCGGCACGGCGACGATCTTGCCGATCGAAGACACCGCGACCTTGCTGGTCAAAGGGACCTCGACGTTCACGGTCAAGCCAAAGTGGGTGAAGAACGGCGGTTCCGTCACCTTCACCGGCCGCGTCAAGGGGCGCCCGCTTCCCGAGGCCGGGAAGCTGCTGGAGCTACAGGTCCGATTCACGTCGGGATGGCAGACGTTCCGCACGATCAATACTGAGGCTGACGGCACCTGGCGCATTCCCTACTTGTTCGATCGCACCTGCGGCGAGGCGGAGTTCGACTTCCGGGCTCATCTCGGCGGTGAGGCCGGCTGGCCGCTGGAGACGGGCAACAGCCGCACGCTGACTGTCCGAGTGAAAGGGCAGCCATGCTAGACGGGCAGGCTGATTATCCCGAGCTGGAGGAGAGGCAATGAGATCGCTGCTTGACCGACTCACCTACGCCAACGTCGTCGCGACCCTGGCGCTGTTCATCGCCGTGGGAACCGGCGGTGCCTACGCCGTCTCGAAGATCGACGGCTCGGACATCAGGAACCGCAGCCTGACCGGCAAGGAGTTCAGAGCGAACTCGCTAGGGGGCAAGGTAATCAGGGAGTCGAGCCTGCGCCCGGTTCCCCGCGCGCAGAACTCCGCCCGCCTCGCCGGTCAGCCCGCCTCCCGCTTCCTCGATAGCTGCCCGCAGGCGTTCGCGCCGACGATCCCGGTCGGGGACGTGTGCGTGGAGACTCAGGCCCGTCCACCTGCGTCATACGGCGTCGCTGTATTCGACTGCGCGCTGACCGACAACCGAGAACGGGTCGGCCGGCGGCTGCCGAGCCACCAGGAGCTGATGGCAGCGTTGGCGCAGCCGCAGATTCAGCTTGGACCAGGAGGCGAGCTGACCAGCGAGGTCTACCCGTCCAGCAGCAAACCCGGCGCGGTCGACGTCCTCTATGTGACCCAGGAAAACGGCAGCGTGGGCATTACCGAGGACGTAGGAGGCAGCAAGAGCTTCCGCTGCGTTGCCGACCCCATGAACTGAAAGCCGACAGCCTCGACATCGAGGAGGAGCCCGATGGCAAACATCACCAAGCACCTGACTTCCATCTCCCTCGACTCCCGATCGGGAGCTCCTCCTGGCCGGCGTCTCCTGGCCCTGACGCTGGTCGCGATGCTCATCCTCGGCAGCATCTTCCCCAGCTTCGCCCTGGCGGGCGAGGCCGACAGCGAGGGTGAGGGGACGGCGCCGCCGGTGGAAGTGCCGGTCGATCCGGACCTCGATCCCGGCGGTGAGGAAGAAGGCCTCGAAGAAGCTCCGGCAACGGGCGGCGAAGAAGAAGGCGCGGTCGAAGCCGAAGCCGAAGTTGACCTGGAAGCGCCGGTGGTGGATGGAGTCACCGGTGCCGCCGCCGAATCGCCGGTCGAGGCGACTCCGCCGCCGGTCGCCTCCCCCGAGCCTGCGCCGACGCCCGAACCCGATTCCGAGCCCGTCCAGCAGAAGGCGACCGAGCCCTCGGAGCCGGTCGCGAATCAGTCGATCCCCGCCCCGAGGCATGAGTCGGTCGAGCGCGATGCGGCATCCGGCTCGGCAGCCCCGGAGGAGGCCCCGATCCCAGTCGAACCGACCGAACAGGAAGCGCCTCCCCCTTCGCCGCAGGCCGCTGCCGCGATCCCGGTCGACCCGGGCCGCAACCTGGCCGGGAAGGACCGCTATGTCGTGCGGTCCGGCGACTGTCTCTGGCACATCGCTGAGGCACTGCTTTCTCCCGAAGCCGGGACGTCGGCAATCGCGGCAGAGGTCGAGCGTCTGTGGCGGCTGAACGAGGAGCGGATCGGCACCGGCGATCCCAGTCTCATCTATGCCGGCACCGAGCTGCGGCTGCGCTGAAACCCCGGCACATAGGCGTATCTCCACGACTCCGGCCCACCTGGGCCGGAGTCTCTTATGGCCGTGATGACGGCCCGTAGTGTGGGGAAATTTCGGGGGTCTCTGAAAAAAGTCTGTCCACTTTTCACCCTTGGCGCTCTGTTGTAGTGAGATGGCAAGCAACCCCGTACAGCAAGCAGGCGCAAGCGTGAAAAGCGAACCGCTGCCGGAGGAAACGGTCGAGATGGTGGCGGCGATGCTGAAAGCTCTCAGCGACCCGACCAGGATTCGCGTGATCGAGCTTCTCGACGACTGGGGGAGCGCCACCGTCGGCGCCCTGACCCCCTACTTCCCGGTCAGTCAGCAGCGGGTCTCCCAGCAGCTCGCCGTGCTGCACCAGGCGGGCGTCGTCAGGCGCCGCCGCCAGGGAATCCATGTCCGCTACGAGCTGGCCGACTTCACCTGCTGGTGGGTTGTCCGGCAGCTCGCCTCGGGGCTCGCGACGAGCCTAGACAGCCCCTCGTCGAACTGACCGCCGGACAGGCGGCACCTCAGACTCCGGCCGCGTCTTTTGGGTGTGGAAGTGACACACACTCACAAGGATTCGCTTGTGACCTTGTGACCACTTCGGCACCTCGGCCCTCCGTAGTCGTGAGCCAGCAAAACGGCTGGCGCCAAGCACGACGACGGAGGTGTTTTCGAGGTGTCAGTAGGAATTGGAAATCAGCCCAAGCGGCGCGAAGGTGACAACCGCTCGGTCGGCTCGGTGCTCCGAGCTGCGGGTCGGGTGGCGCTTTGGGCGCTGGTCGGGCTCCTGCTCCTGCGGGGCATCTCCGGCGTGCTCACCGAGCCCCGGCCCGCCGATCGTGGCGCCGCCGCTCACAGCAGCGTCAGCGATCCGACGACCGCCGCTTTCGCGGTCCGGTTCGCGCGAACCTATCTCTCGGAGCCCTCGCCCCAGGCGCTGGCTCCGTTTCTCGCACCGGGCGCCGTGGCGCCGGCTCCCATCGGGACCGGCCCGGTCGCCCAGGTCGAGCAGGCCGAGGTCGCCGGAGTCCGCGATCTCGGCGACGGGCAGGCGATCGTCACGGTCGCCTGCGAGCTCGACGACGCCCGCACCCTCTACCTAGCCGTCCCGATCGTCCGCGAAGGCGCGGCCGAGGTGTCGGCCCAGGGGGTGCCGGCGCTCGTCGCCGGGCCGGCGGGAGTGGGCGAGGGCGTCGAGGCGCCCCGCTCCCTCGCCGGCCCGGACGCCGGGGAGATCGCCGAGCTCGTCCGGCGCTTCCTGCCGGTCTACCTCTCGGCGAGCGGCCCCGGCGACCTCTCCTATCTCCTAGCCCCGGCGGCGGTGGTGACGCCGCCGGGGGGTGGCTTCGAGCTTGCCGCCGTCGCGAGCGTCAAGCAGCTCGGCGACGGCGAAGGGCCCCGGCGCACGGCGGTCGTCACCGCACGGGTTCGCGATGCGGCCACCGGGGCGGTCTACCCGCTTGCTTACCGGCTCCAGCTCGTTCGCCGGGATCGCTGGTACGTCGAGCGAGTCGAAGGGGCGCTCTCGTGAGGCGGCGGCAGGCATTCCTCGCGGCAGCGGTCCTCGCGCTCGCGGCGGCGCTCTGGCTGGCGCCCGACGCGCTCGCGGCGGGAAACGATGTCGGCCGGAACATCGGCGGCGAGCTGCGTCGCTGGGCGGCGTCGATCTACGGCGGCCTGATCGCGATCGTCGGCCTGGTCTTCCTGCTCAACAGGAAGTTCACCGACCTCGCGGTGTTCCTGCTGGCGGCGATCCTGGTCGGCTGGCTCGTCTTCTCCCCTGACCAGGTCGCCGACGCGGCGCGGGCGATCGGGAATCGGATTCTGCCGTGAGCGACGGCTTCGAGTCGATCCGCTCCTACCAGCGGATTTTCCGCCCCGAGCGGCGCATCTACTCGATCGAGGGTCGGCCGTTGCCGGTGCCGGGCGGGGTACCGCTGCGCTGGCTCGCCTACGCGACCGCCGCGCTGCTCGTCGTCGTCGCGGTCGGGTCCGGCTCGTTGATGGTGACGTTGACCATCGCCGGCATCGCTGGGCTCGCCGGGGCGAGTGCCGGGGGTCGGGTCGGCGGCGCTACCGCCGCAGCTGGCGCGCTCGCGGCAACGTGGATCGGCGGCCTGCTGCTCGGGCTGCTCGACTGGCCGCTGCGGCTGGTCGTGATCCCGGTGGCGGTCGCCACCCTCGCGACCCAGGCGACCCCGGACGGGCGCCGCGCGGATCGCTTCGCGCTTTCCTGGCTCGCTGTCCACCTTGCCCCGCTGCGGCGCTCTCTCAATCGCCCGCTGCCAGCGGTGGGTCGTCCGCATCTGCTGGGAGGCGACGTGTGGGTCGCGCCCGACGAGCGCTCGCCGCGCCTTCGGCGCGGCAGGGTCCGCGGCCCGGCCATCATCTTCTTCTCCCGGCCGGTCGCCCTGCGCGGTGGTGGGCGGCGGCGTCGAGCCGTGGCGGAGCCGCCGCGAGGTCGGCGCCGCCGAGGCGAGGCGAGCGCGCGGCGCCTGGTGCTCGGCGAGCGCGAGGTGCTGGAGGTCCGTCCGTGACCGGCTTCCCGCTGCGCTACGCGAGGCGGAACGTCCTGATCGGGCCGGATGGGGAGGCAGCGGCGCTCTATCGCGCCGACACTTTCGTCTATCCTTTCCTTCCGACCTCCGAGAAGTGGGGGCTGCTGAGGCGCCTGGAGCGCTTCGCCCATCTCGTCGGCGCCGACTTCTCGATCTGGAGGGTCCAGCGGGCCTATCCCGCCGAGCGCTACGCGCCCGACCTCGCGGACCTCGCCGACGAGCGCCACGCCGACGCTGAGGGCTGGCAGCGCTACCTGGAGGGACACCAGGTGCGGCTGCGCGAGCTCCGCTCCCACGTCCCGGAGGTCTACATCGCCGTCTCGCTGGTCGAGGGCGGGGGCGGCCCGAGCGCCCTGCGCTCGTTCGGGCGAGTGCGCCGCCGGGTCGAGGAGCTTGCCGGCGTCGGTGCGCCCCAGCCGATCTCGGGCTCCGAGCTGGAGGCGCTGGCGGCCGTCGAGCAGCGCACCTTCGACCGCCTCAGCGGGGCACTCGCCCTGGAGCGGGCATCGACCGAGGAGCTGCACTGGCTGCTGTGTCGCGCCGCCTGTCGCGGCGTCGGCGAGCCGGAGCTTGACCCTCACTGGCAGCCCGACGCGCTCGTCGTCGTCGCGCCCGGCGGATCGGTCGCTTATGAGCCCCAGGAGTCCGAGCTTTGGCGCTGCGCCAACGCGCCCGCGACCGAGCATCCCGGCGAGCCGCCGTCGCTTGAGGTCGAGGCCGAGGAGGGCACTGCCTACCAAGCTTTTCTCTGTGCGGGATCGCTTGCCGAGGAGGCCGAGTTCCCCGGCACCGCCGAGATTCTTTTCGGCCCGGCCGAAGACGCGGGCTTCCCGGTCGACGCGGTCCTGCACGCCGATTGGGTAGGCAACCGCGAAGCGCTCGGCCAGGTGCGCAAGCGCATCCTCGATGTCGAGCACGCCTACCGCGAGCAGATGCAGGGCGCGAGCGGTCCGGGGGTGCTGGCCGAGGAGGACCGCGAGCTCGCCCGCGAGTACGAGGCGATCTTGCAGTCCTCGGCGCACCCGCCGATGCTGCGGGCCTCGATCTCCCTCGCGGTCGGCGCTCCCGATCGCGAGGAGTTGGAGCGCCGGGTCACCTCGCTACGCGAGCGCTTCGGCGACGTGGCGCTGCACCGCCCGCGCGGCCTCCAGCACGCGCTCTTTGCCGACCACCTGCCCCAGCCCGGCGGCGGCTCGGTGCCCGACTACGTCCAGCAGATGACGGTCGAGCAGTTCGGCGCGGCCGTGCCGATCGCGACCGCGCACGTCGGCTCGACCGAGGGCATCTACATCGGCTTCTCGCCGGCCGGCGGCGCTCGCCCCGTCTTCTACGACCCGACCGAGGCGCCGCGCGAGGCGCGGGCCTCGGCGGTGTTGCTGGCGGGGACGCTCGGCTCGGGCAAGACGATCGCGGCGCAGTCGATCGCCTTCGCCGCCCAGCGTCGAGGCTCGCTGGTCGTTGACTTCGACCCCAAGCCCGACCACGGTCTCGACCGGGTTGCCGAGCTGAAGGGCGAGGTCGAGGTGCTGGAGCTGTCCGGCGACCCCGAGCACCGCGGCAAACTTGACCCGCTCGCGATCGGGCTGCCCGAGCTGCGCGAGGAGCTTGCCTCCAGCTACCTGCTGGAGCTGCTGCGCGACCCGCCACCCGCCTGGGAGGTGGCGATCGACCGCGCCGTCCGCGATGCGGTGCGGGCGGGGGAGCGAAACCTGCGCGGCGTGATCGAGCGGCTGCGCTCGTCCGAGGCCGAGGCGGGCCGCGAGGCCGCCGAGGCGCTGGACGTGCTCTCTGACTTCGGCCTCGCGCGGCTGGGGTTCGGCAGCGGCGAGGTCGAGCCGATCGAGGTCGCGCGATCGGTAATCACGATCCGCACGCCGGGGCTGAGCCTCCCCGACCCCGGCGCCTCGCGGGAGACCTACACCCGCGCCGAGCGCGTGTCGGTGGCGACGCTCTCCCTGGTCGCCGCCCTGGCGCTGCGGTTGATCGCGGGCGACCGCAGCCGTCACAAGGTGGTCGTGCTGGACGAGGCGTGGTTCCTGCTCGCCTCGACGCAGGGCCGCTCGCTGCTCAACCGGATCATCCGGCTCGGCCGCGCGCTGAACGCGACCGTGCTGGTGGCGACTCAGCGGCTCGCCGACCTCGGCGAGCTGGCCGAGCTGTTCGGCGTCTACTTCCTGTTCGGCCAGGAGACGGACGCCGAGGCGAGGGCGGGGATCGCGCAGATCGGCCTCGACCTCGAGGACGGCGCGGCGCGGGCTCGCCTGCGCGAATACCGGCAGGGGCTCTGCCTGATGCGGGACCTCGACGGGCGGGTCGGCGAGCTGCGCTTCGACCTCGTCTTCGGCGAGCTCTTGGCGGCGCTCGACAACACCCCTCGGGCGGTGGCCGCATGAGTCGGCGTGTCATCGCGACGCTCTGCCTGGCGGCGCTGATCGTGCTGCTCGCCCATCCCGTCGCGGGCGCGGCGAGCGATGTCTGGGGCAACGTCGGACCCTCGCCCCAGGTCGGCGGCGAGGGGATCGCCGGCCGCTACCCGCTCACCAACTACTCGCTCGACCAGCACTTCGACGCGGTCGAGGCATCGCTGACCGGCGGGGTGGACGTCTCCGGCGTCCCGCCGATGATCGCCTTCTTCCTCGCCTCGATCCTCTGGCTCGGGACGAGCTTCCTGGCGAACCTGCTCATCACTCTTTTCGGCTTCGCCTTCGGCCTCGATCTGGTCAACGGCTCGCAGGCCACCGGAGGCGCCGGGGCACTCGCGCCCGTCTCCCGCGCGATCCACTCGATCTATGCCGGTGTCCTCGGCGAGCCGTGGCTTGTGCTCGCCGTGGCGATCGCCGGCATCTGGGCGATGTGGAAGGCGCT
>Ga0075325_1000002_pt1 | contig 26805 bp, 21 predicted proteins | sample MayberrySE_Catta_5_FD_120048 | JGI IMG/M metagenome (GOLD analysis project Ga0075325, IMG submission 120048) | Natural and restored wetland microbial communities from the San Francisco Bay, California, USA, that impact long-term carbon... | ecosystem: Environmental > Terrestrial > Soil >... | reverse complement strand
GAGATGGCCGTGGTCGAGGAGCACGGCGGCGCCGTCGCCGCCGTCCCTTATATGAAGGCGCGTCTGGTCGAGTCCCACCGCGAGCGGGTGGCGCGGATCGAGAGCGGCGAGCAGAAGGTCGTGGGCCAGAACAGCTTCACCGAGAGCGAGGACTCCCCCCTCACCGCCGGCGCCGACGGCGGCATCCTCACCCCCGATCCCGAGGTCGAGCGCGAACGGGTCGAGGCGCTCGAGCGCTGGAAGGCCGAGCGCGACGAGGACGCCGTCCGCGCGGCGCTGGAGGAGTTGGGCCGGGTCGCGGCCGACGAGAGCGCCAACGTGATGCCGGCGACGATCGCCGCTGCCAAGGCGGGGGCGACGACCGGCGAGTGGTCCGAGGTGCTGCGCAAGGCCTTCGGCGCCTACCGCGCGCCGACCGGCGTCGACGGCGCCGCGCCCCCTGGCCACCCCGACGATCTGGTCGAGATCCGCGCCCGCGTCGACGAGGTCTCCGAGCGGATCGGCCACCGGATCAAGATCCTCGTCGGCAAGCCCGGCCTCGACGGCCACTCCAACGGCTCCGAGCAGATCGCCCTGCGCGCCCGCGACGTCGGCATGGAGGTCATCTACCAGGGCATCCGCCTGACCCCGGAGGAGATCGCCGAGTCGGCGCTGCAGGAGGACGTCGACGTGGTCGGGCTCTCGATCCTCTCCGGCTCCCACCTCGAGCTGGTGCCGGAGGTCGTGCGGCGGCTGCGCGACGAGGGCGTCACCGCCCCGGTCGTAGCCGGCGGCATCATCCCCCCCGTCGATGCCGAGCGCCTGCGCGAGGCCGGCGTCGACGGCGTCTACACGCCCAAGGACTTCGACCTCAACCGGATCATGGGCGAGATCGTCACCCTGCTCGAGCAGCGTTCCGCGGCCGGCGCCACGGCCTGAGCGCGGCAGCGAAGCGCCGAGGCCGGCGCCACGCCACAATGGACCGATGAGCGAGCTGAACGGGGACCGCTCGGCCTGGCTGCGCTGCTACCGCTGCTGGTCCCAGAACCTCGAGATCCAGATCCACTACGACGCGATCCGGCGGGTCGATCCCGACACCGGCATCCCCACCGAAGGGATCGACGAAGTGCAGGAATCTGTCGTGCAGTGCCTCGACTGCATGCACGACCAGCCGCACCTGACCTTCCAGGACAACCGCGTCGTCCCGATCGAGGATCGCTGGGAGCGGATGGTCGCCGGCACCCCCTGGGTCGCCTCCTGCACCGTCACCGTCGACCAGGACCGGGTCGAGAGCTGCGCCGGCCCCGAAGCGGCCGAGCTGCTCGCCTACGGCGCCCTCGGCGAGGCCGGGGTGCGCGAGTTCTTCGCCCACGTCCGCTTCCACAAGCACGACGACGAGCGGATCGTCGTCCACATGCTGGTCGAGCTCTACGCCCGCTCCGCCGAGGAGGCGACCGAGGTGCTGGAAGAGGCCGCCCACGGCCTGCTGGAGATCACCTCACTGGCGGAGGAGTCGCGCCCACCGGCCCACGCCTCCGACGAGGCTCACTGAGCAATCGCGCCATAGCCGCCTCAGTTTCTGTGTAGAAGAAGCATCGAATATTCGTCCGTAGGGGTCGGTGGACCGGACCTACGCAAGGTTCCTTGCCGATCTGGACCGCACCGATCCGTTTGTCGATCGGTTTATCCCTATGGAGATCTCCCCGCTTTCTCTCTATTTTCTGATGGAGTACAACGAAGCCCCCCAGACGCCGAGATGCTCGGAGCTGCGAGCAATCGCCTCGGAGGGCGTGAGCGTCGGAAGGAACACCGTGGGCACGTCCCGCAACTCCTCGCCAATAAACACCGCTGCATACCTGACCAACCGTGCCTGACTTCGTTTCAACTTCCATGGAGAGCTCAACCGCAACCCACCGCCCCGGCCACTCGCTAGAAGGCGAGGTGGTTGAGATGGCACGGCCCGAGCAGGCACGGCAGCGCGGCGCGGTCCTCGCCCGGATGCTCTGCGTCGCCGATATCGTCGCCGCCTTCGCCGCGGCGACGATCGCGATCGTCGTCCTCGGCCTCTCCTCCTCGGAGGGCGCCGTCTTCGTCGCCTGCACGACCGCGCTCTGGCCCTTCGCCGCCTTCAGCATCGGCCTCTACCGCAGCGACCAGCTGGCCCTCTGGGCCTCGGCCGTGACCGAGATCCCGCGCGGCTTCGTCGCCCTGATGCTGATCACCTGGCCCCTCTTCGGCCTCGCCGCCGGGCTCGGCCTCGCCGACGCCGGCACGGTGACCTTCGCCACCGTCGCCGGACTCGCCGTCCTCACCGGGATCGGCCGCTCGATCGCCCGCGCCGGCCTGCACCGGGCGCCGGAGCTGCGCCAGCGCACCCTGATCCTCGGCTCGGGCATCGTCGCCGGCCAGGTCGTCACCAAGCTCCGCAACAACGGCCAGTTCGGCCTCGTCCCGGTCGGCCTCGTCGATGACGACGTGCACGACGTCGGCACTCCGGACCTGCCCTGGCTGGGACGCTTCGCCGACCTCGAGAAGGTGACCGAGGCGCAGCAGATCGACCGCGTGATCATCGCCTTCTCGCGGGCCAGCCACGAACAGCTGCTGGAGTCGATCCGGGCCTGCCGCGATGCCGGCGTCGCGATCGACGTCGTCCCTCGCCTCTTCGAGTTCCTCGACGGCGTGCGCGCCCTCGACCAGGTCGGCGGCCTGCCGCTGCTCTCGATCGGAGCGCCGGTGCTGACCTCGGTCTCGATGGCCGCCAAGCGGGCTCTCGACATTGCCGGCTCGACCTTCCTGCTGACCCTCTTCTCGCCCGTGATGATCGCGATCGCGATCGCGATCAAGCTCGAGTCGCGCGGCCCGATCTTCTTCCGCCAACCCCGCGCAGGTCGCGGCAACACCAGCTTCCAGCTGATCAAGTTCCGCTCGATGTACACCGACGCGGAAGAGCGCAAGAAGGAAATGGACGCGCTCAACGAGGCCTCCGACGGGGTCATGTTCAAGATCCGCAAAGACCCGCGCGTGACCCGTGTCGGTCGCGTAATCCGGCGCTTCTCGCTCGACGAGCTGCCGCAGCTCTTCAACGTCCTCAGGGGCGAGATGAGCCTGGTCGGCCCGCGGCCGTTGATCTTCCCCGAGACCGCGGCGCTGGAGGAAGACTGGCACCTGCGCCGGCTCGAGCTGCGCCCGGGTCTGACCGGCCCCTGGCAGGTCTATGGCCGCTCCCAGAACCCCTTCCAGGAGATGGTCCGCTTCGACTACCAGTATGTAGCCGGTTGGTCGCTCGCGCGAGACATCGAGATCCTCCTCGCCACCCTCCCCGCGGTGATGTCCGGCCGCGGCGCTTACTGACCCGGCCACGGCAAGCCGAGGCTCGCTGATGCCCATCTCCCGGCCACCCCGGCTGATCGTGAACGCGGACGACTTCGGCTGGAACGAAAACGCCACCGACCGCACGATCGAGGCCTTCGCGGCCGGTCGCATCACCAGCACCACCGCCATGGTCTACATGGAGGACAGCGACCGCGCCGCCCCCCTCGCCCGCGCCGTCAAGCTGCCGGTCGGCCTGCACGTCAACCTGACCGACCCCTACACGGCCGACTCCGTGCCCGAGGAGGTGCGGGAGCGCCACCTCGGAGTCTGCGCCGAGTTCGCCCGGGGCAGGTTCCGGGTCCGTTCCTGGACCTACGATCCCCGCATCCGGGCCCGGGTGGCGGCGGTGATCGAGGACCAGCTGCAGCGGTTCCTGGATCTCTACGGCGATCCCCCCACGCACGTGGACGGCCACAACCACGTGCACTCCTGCCCCGACGTCGCCCTCTCCCCCGCCCTGGCGGGGGTCGCGAAGATGCGTGACGGCCTGCGCACGTCGCCGAGCACGCGGACGGCGATGGGGACGATGCGCACCGTGAGGAGGCACCTCACCTACCGCCACAAGCTGACGACGAGGTACTTCTTCGACATCGCCGAGCTCTTCCGGGAGATGACGGAGGAGGAGATAGCCGCGCGGGTCGACCTGGCCCGGGAGACCTCGCTCGAGATAATGGTCCACCCCGGATTCGCCCACGAGTGGGAGGCGCTGACCTCGCCGCTCTGGGGTGAGCTGCTCGAGCGCTCTCCGCGCGGCGGCTACGGCGAGCTTCTCTGACCACGACGACGAACAGGGACATGGCATGAACGACCAGCTGCGCATCCTCCTCGCGATCCACCATGAGCTCGACTCGGACACCGGGGCGCCGGGGACGACGATGGCGCTCCGGGACGCCTACCGGGAGCTCGGCCACGAGGTTCAGGTGCTCTCGTTCGACGACATGCCCGTGCGCCTGCCCTTCCTGGCCACCCAGCTGGCCTTCCCCACCTTCGTCGCCAAGCGGCTCGCGCAGGAGAGGCGCAAGGGCCTGGACGTGGTCGACGCCTCGGCCGGCGACGCCTGGGTATGGGCGACCGTGACCCGGGCGGTGAACCGCCCGGTGCTGGTCACGAGGTCGCACGGACTCGAGCACCTCCGCCACGAACGCACGATCGAACACGCCCAGAAAGAGGGAGAGCAGTTGCGCCGGCGCTACTGGATCTACCGCGGCGGCTGGCGGCTGAAGGAGGTGAAGATCGCGATCGACGGGTCGGACCTGATCTTCGTGCTCAACGAGAGCGAGCGGGAATACGTGATCACCCGCCTCGGCATCCCGGCGGAGCGTGTCCACCTCACCGCCAACGGCCTCAGGGACGGGCTCCTCGAGGCCGCCGGCGCGACCAACGCCGGCAGTGACGCCCGCACCGACGTCGCCTACGTCGGCAACTACCGGACGATGAAGGGGATCAAGTACGGCGCCGAAGCGCTGACCGCCTCGATGCGCTCCCACCCCGACCTGAAAGCGTCGTTCCTCGGCACCGGGGTGCCGCGCGAGCGGGTCCTGGCCGACTATCCCCAGGACCTCCACGCGAGGCTGAAGACCGTCGAGAGCTACAACCGCCCCGACCTCCCGGGCCTCCTGGAGGGCCACGGGATCCTTCTCTTCCCGAGCCTCTCGGAGGGGTTCTCGGTCGCCCTGATCGAGGCGATGGCGTGTGGGCTGGCGCCGGTCGCGGCGGCGAACCAGGGCGCCAAGCAGGCTGTGGAGCACGAGCAGAACGGCCTTCTCGTGCCGCTGTCCGACGGCGCCGCGCTGGAGGCGGAGCTGCGCCGGCTGCTCGACGACGCGCCCCTACGCGAGCGCCTCCAGGCGGAGGCACGCAAAAAGGGCCTGAGTCACTCCTGGAGCACGATCGCCGCCGAACGGGTCGAGGACTACCGCTGGGCGCTGGAGCACCGCCGCGTACGCAGCGCTCAGTGAGCGCCCGCGAGCGGCGCTGAGGAGACCCACTCGATCGTCCGCTCGACCCCGGTCCTGAAGTCGATCGCGGGGTCGTAGCCGAGCAGCTCCCTGGCGCGGGAGATGTCGGCCTGACTCGCCGGGACGTCCCCGGGCCGGGGATCCCCGTGCTCCGGCATCAGGTCGAGGCCCATCAACGAGTTGAGCAGCACCGCGACGTCGTTGATCGTGTGGGTCTCACCCATGGCGACGTTGATCGCGTGGCCCGGCGCCGTCTCGGACTCGGCCGCGGCGAGGTTGGCGGCGACCACGTTGTCGATGTGGGTGAAGTCGCGCGAGAAGCTGCCGTCGCCGTAGATCGTCGGCCGTTCCCCCGCAAGCATGATCCTGATGAATTTGGGAATGACCGCCGCGTACCCCGAGGCGGGGTCCTGGAGCTCGCCGAATACGTTGAAGTAGCGCAGCGCGACGGTGTCGAGGTCGTAGACCCGCTTGGCGGCGAGGGTGTACTTCTCGGCCGCAAGCTTCGCGGCCGCGTAGGGGGCGATCGGCTCGACCGGACCGTCCTCACGTCGTGGCATGCCGGGAGCGTCGCCATAGACCGAGCTCGACGATGCCACCACGACCCGTCGCGCGCCGTGATCGCGCGCGGCCAGCAGGACGTTCAGGGTTCCTTCGACGTTGACGGCGTTCGAGGTCAGTGGGTCCTGGACCGAGCGCGGAACGGAGGGCAGTGCCCCCTGATGGAAGACGACCTCCATCCCTCGGGCAGCGGTCGAGACCCGCTCGAAGGAACGCAGGTCCCCTTCCACGATCTCCAGATCGAGCCCGCGCAGGTTGGCGTGGTGCCCGGTCGAGAAGTTGTCGAGGATCCGTACCTCGTCGCCTCGCTGGAGCAGTGCCCTTGCCAGGTTCGCGCCGATAAATCCGGCGCCGCCGGTGATCAGAGCTTTCACAGGATGCTCAGTTCGATTTCGCGGCTGAGGACGCACTTGACTGCATCAAGTCGGGCGGGCGACCGTAGCCATACCCCTCGTAGGAGCGCCCGGTGTGTTCGGCAAAGTTCGCCACCATGCCCAGGGTCGGAGCCCCCAGACGTTCGAGCTGCTCGGCGAGGTCGGTGGCCGAGGTGCGGGTGCTGACGCCCAGGCCACTGACCACGAGGACCCCACCGACGCGGAAGATCAGCGGGATCGCGTCCGCGACCACCAGCACCGGGGGCGTGTCGACGATGACGAAGTCGTACTCGGCCTCCGCCTGCGCGATCAGGTCGCTCATGCGCTGCGACTCGACCAGCTCGGTCGGGTTCGAGGGGATCGCGCCGGCGGGGGCCACATCCAGGGTCGCGTCGCCCACTCCTTCGGCAAGCTCGCCGGCCTTGACCGCGGTCACCGCATCCGCGAGCGTGCCGTCGCCGGTCAGGACCGCGCTGAGACCGCCGGTCGCCGGCAGGCCCAGGACCCGGGAGAGCCCCGGATCGCGCAGATCGGCCTCGAGCAGCAGTACCCGCTCGCCGCTGGTCGTGGCGGCAAGCGCCAGCCCGAGCGAGACCAGGGTCTTGCCCTCGCCGGGCCCGGCCGAGGTCACCAGCACCGACTTGACCGACCCCTTCGTCTTGAAGTAGCGCAGGTTCGCCCGCAGCAGGCGGAATATCTCGGTCTCGGCCGGCGACAGCGAGCCGTGGCCAAGGTGCTCCCGATCGAAGGCCTTGCGCTTCGGAACCGAGGCGAGCAGGGGCAACCCGGTCGCGTCCGCGAGGTCGTCCTGACGCTTGACCCGGCGGTCGAGCTGCTCGAGCAGGAGCGCGATCCCCAAGCCGAGGACCAGGCCCATCAGGGCGCCGAAGGCGATGTTGCGGACCGGCTTGGGTGAGACCGGCGTCGAGGAGGGCGATGCCCGCTCGACGATCTGGATCCTGCCACTACGCAGCCTTTCGCGCTCGCCTTCCTCGCGGAAGACGAGGAACTCCTCGGCGAGGGTGTTGGCGATGCGCGCGGACCGCTCGGGCGAGGAATCGGTCGCCACGATCTCGATGATGTCCGATTCGCCCCGCTGCTCGGACTCGACCGCGGCTTCGACTTCCCCGGCACTGACGCCGGGTAGCTGTTCCGCGGTGCGCTCGGCGATCGCGGGCAGGGTGAGGAGCTGCAGGCTGGTATCGACCGTGCGCTGCGGTTCGACGTCCGGCGCCGCCCGCAGGAGCAGGGCGCTGGTCGCCGAGTACTGCTTTTCCTCGCGCACGGTCAGGGCCACCGCGGCAAGCGTCGCGGCAACGAGGCAGAGGCCGACGACCCAGATCCGGCGCCGGACCGCCTGCGCCATCAGCGAGAGGTCGGAATCGTCAGATTTGCGTGAGGGTGGCACGGTGGGTGTCCTGAACGATCTGAGACCCTCAGGAGGAGGCGACTGTAGCAACGGACTCGGCGTTATCGGACGCGGCGGACCGAGTCTTGAGCGGACGCTCGTAGGCATCCGAATCCGCCTCCTTCTCGCGGCGCTCCTCGTTGGCGAAGGCCACGCCCGCCAGGTACCAGAAGATCGCCCCGGTGATGCCGTAGAGCACGTCCCCCGCCGCCTGGGAGACCACGAGTGCAACAAGGGTTGCAAGCAGGGCCGCCCCGGCTTGCCGGCTCAATCCTCCGGCGCTGCCGAGGCCCCGGATCGCGGCGAGGACGCTCCTGCCCATCGCAAACGCCACCAGCAGGAAGCCGGCCAGGCCGAGCTGGTAGACGAGCGCCAGGTACCCGTTGTCGGTCGACTCCAGCGAATCGCTGGAGCTGCCTTCGTCCAGGCGCACCGAGAGTCCCGCCTGGCCGACCCCGGCCCCGAGCGGCTGCCCGACCGCGGTGGGAAGCAGCTGGGAGCTGAACGCGAGCCGGTCCTGGGCCGAGTCGTCCTCGCTCAGCTCGCCCAGCGACGTCACCCGCTGCGTGAACGCCTTGGTGGTCGGGTTGCTCCCCCCGACGACGACCGCGGCGACGAGACAGACGGCGATCACGCCCACCACTTTCCCCGCCGCTCGGCCGCGCGCGGCAGCGGCGAAGACCACCACCCCGAGGATCAGCGACAGCCAGGCGCTGCGGACGAAGGTGAGCGCCAGCGCCGTGAGGACGAGCGCCGTGGCGGGCACGGAGACCATCGCACGGCGGCGCACTCCCAGCCCCAGCAGGACCCCGATCGCGAGGACAAGGCCGAAGGTGCCGGGCGAGTTGAGGGTGGAGAAGACGCGGATGTGGCCTTCCTGGGGCGAGCCGATGCTGGCCAGGTCGGCCGACTCGACCCAGCTCGAGTCCCAGACCGGCAGCGGGAAGAAGTACTGGAGCACGGCGTAGACGGCGAGCGGCGGCAGGGCGACGAGGAGGACCTCGGTCAGGGTCAGCTGCTTGCCTTCGCGCCCGTCGCCCCAGCCGAGCGCGATCGCGGCGAGGCCGCTGAGGTAGGCGACGAGGCCGAAGGCGAACGCCATCGGGTCGGCGAGAAGGCCCATCGGGGCGCCGATCAGGATCCCCAGACCTCCGGCCAGCAGGGTGGTGCGCGCGGGCTTGCTCATCGTCGACCGCCGCAGCTCGATCAGCGCGATCGCCCCGGTCGCGACGAACGGCAGCAGGGCGAGGGGGTCGGCGCTCGGGGCGCCGTCGACCAGCGCCAGCAGGCGCCGCAGGGCGGGGGCGAGCAGCCACAGCGTCCAGAGCCCGACCAGGCCGGCGCGCCGCGACTGACCGTGCACGGCGATCAGCAGGACGAGCAGCGCCAGCGCCGCGGCGGCCTGCAGCGAGCGGACCGCGAAGGCGCCGGCGATGACCGCCCCCAGGGCCGCGCCGGCGATCGCCGCGGCGCCGCCGAGGCTGGGCGGCCGGACCGCGATCGTGCCGTCCCTGCCCGCGGTCAGCGGCCTAGAGAGGCGCATCGTGCTCCCCGCCTCGTTCAACCCACTCCAGCTCGCGCAGCTTCAGCTCCCGCATCACCTCGTACTCGACCCAGAGGGCGCAGACCGCGACCCCGGCGTAGCCCTCGCGGTACGTCCCCCGCCCCAGCAGGACCCGGACCAGCCGCGCCGGGGGGCGCCAGAGCAAGCGCCAGAGGCTGAAGCGGCGGCCCTTGTCCCAGGCTTTCCTCGCCTCCAGCGTGGTGTAGCGGTCGAAGCGGGCGACGTGGTCGGAGAGGCTCCTGAAGCCGTAGTGCCAAAGCCGGCCCTGCAACCTGCCCGGCTCGCCTCCCCCCTCGACGCTCTCGTGTACCGCCACCTCGGCGATGCGGCACACCCGGCGGTCGTAGAGCCGGGTCAGCCACTCCGAGGCGCCGAAGAGCCAGCGGCCCCAGAAGTCGCCGACCCGCTCGACCGCGAGCGCACGGGGACCCTCGCCGTCGCCGCTCTTCCAAGCCAGGATGGCGGCGGCCAGGTCGTCGCCCACCACCTCGTCCGCGTCGATCCAGAAGATCCACTCGTTGGCGGCACGCTCGGCGCCGAAGTTGCGTTGGGGGCCGTAGCCGGGCCACTCGTTTTCGTAGACGGCGCAGCCGAGCGAGCGGGCCAGGTCCTGGGTGCCGTCCTCGCTGCCGCCGTCGACGACGACCACCTCGTCGGCGAAGGGCCGGCAGGAGGCGACGCACGACTCGAGCCGCTCGACCTCGTCCCTGGCGATGATCACTGCCGAAACCGCAGGCATTGGTAAGCGGCGACTATAGAGACGCGGCCGGGCCGGATCCGCCGGCCGCTACTCGACCCGGGCGGCGGGCTGGACGGCGATCAGGAGGCCGCGGCGCGAGTTCCGGCGCGGCCGGTGGGAGCGGCGGCGGCCGTCGCGCCCCTTGTTCTTCTTGGCAGCGGGCGCGGTGGACGAGGTCACGGGGGAAGGTGCGTCAGCGGCCGGGCCGGGAGAGGACGTCGAGCCCGGTCCGGGTCCGGGTCCGGGCTGCGGCGACGGAGCGGGCGACGGGTTGGGCGTGGGATCGGGGACCGGGTCGGGAGCCGGGGCGTAGACGGGTCCCGAGCCGCCCTCGCCGGGCACCAGCTTGATCACGGTGACCTGCTCGGAAAGCGAGAGCGAGAGCCCGGCGCCGGGATCGGCGAAAGTGCTCACCGGGGCGCCCGAGGCGTTGGGCCGGAAGACCTCGGCACGGGCGATCGACTGGCCGAGCTGGACCGTGACTTTCGGGTCGGCGGGGTCGAGGTCGACGAGGCTTTCGTCGTTCCAGGCGTTGACCTGGTTCCAGAGGACGAGGTAGAAGCTGCCGTCGCGCTTCTGCAGGAGCAGCTGGCGGGCGGTCGAGGGAGCGCCCTGCAGGGAGTAGGAGAGGGCGTCGGGGGTGAAGACGGGACCGCGATCCTCGAGCAGCGCGATCAGCCGCTTCGTCGCCGTGAAGGCCGGCTTCTCGGAGAAGTCGTTGTGGAGGAGGCCGAAGTGGTCGCCACTGGCGATCGGGTCGTCGCCGGTGTCGACCAGCTCGTAGGCGAAGGTGCGCCTGATGCCGCGGCGGAAGTAGTCGAGGAAGAGCCGCGGGACGTAGCTGCCGGCGGCGCGCTCGGAGACGGGGCGGTGACTGGTGGTCGTGTTGGCGACCGCGTTGTGGTAGCCGGTCTCGGTCGCCTGCACGCGCTGCGTCCCGGTGTTCAGGGCGGCCATCCTGAGCTCGGATTCGAGATGGGAGTTGCGGTCGGGCTGTTCGCCGCCGGGGTAGGGATGGATGTTCCCTTCGTCGGTCCAGGCGGAGAGGTCGCCGGCTTCCTCAGGGCCGTCGCCGCTGGCGAAGGAGGGCCCGACGATCGGCAGCGTGGCCAGACCGGGACGGGCGTTGGCGCCTTCCCAGAGCCGCTGCTGGTAGTTGCGGAGGGCCGCCACCCAGTTGTCGTCGTCCTGGATGTCGTACTCGTTGGGGCCCTCGAGGGAGGCGACCGCGGAGCGGAAGTTGCCGTCGATCATGTCCAGCTGCTGGTCGAGCGTGCCGATCCCCCAGCGCTGCTGCGGGTCGCCGACGATGACGTTGACCTTGACCCCGTCGGCGCCGAGGGTGCGGAAGCGCGAGTAGACGCTGGAGCGGTTGAGGCCGACGCCGTCGCGGATGTAGCGGACACCGAGGGTGTCGAGCGCGGCGCGGACCCGGTCGAATTCGGCGTACTCGGTGTCCGAGTAGCTGAGGTGGACGTTGACGCCCACGGACTCGACGAAGGAGTCGGCCGGGCGGGCGGTGGCGGCGCCGGCGGCGGCCGGGGCCAGCGCGGCCCAGCAGGCGATCGCGGCGGCGGCCAGCGCCAGGCGACGGGCGATCGAGCCGGGGGCGTTGTGGGCGGGGGTCGCGTTCACCTTCGCCCCATCGGGTCTGGGAGTGGCAATGTCCAGCGCCCTGGACGGATGTTCGACCTTTCCCCGGCCGGACGGGAACAGCGCCCTCCGTGACCGCCGCTACCGTTGCGGCCCGATGCTCGTGGACATGGGTGAATTGCGCGACGCCGAGGAGCTCGAGGCGGATATATGCATCGTCGGCTCGGGCCCCTCGGGGACCGCGCTGGCGCGCGAGTTGCTGGGCACAGGGGGGCGCACGATCGTGGTCGAGAGCGGTGGCCTGGAGTCGAACCCGGAGACCGCCCGGCTTGACCGGGGCGAGAGCGTCGGGGCGCCGGGGGTGGGCATGACCGAGGGCCGCGCCCGGGTGCTGGGCGGCGCCTCCACGCTCTGGGCCGGCCAGTGCCTGCCGCTCGATCCCGAGGACTTCGCCGCGCGCCCCTGGGTAGCGGGCAGTGGCTGGCCGATCTCCCACGCCGACCTGCAGCCGTTCGTCACTCGGGCCGAGGCCTTCTTCGAAGTCCAGGGCGAGCCCTACGACGAGCAGGTGTGGGCACCCTTCCGCCTCGAGCCGCTGCCGCTCGACCCGGCGAAGCTGACCCACCTGGCGACCGTGTACACGCCCCAGCCAGACCTCGGCGTCCGCTTCCGGGGGACGTTCGAGCGCTCGCCCGATGTGAGGGTCCTGCTCCGCGCCACCGCGACCCGACTGGAGAGCGACGAGGGCGGGCGGGCCGTCACCGCGCTGCGGGTCAAGGGGATGGACGGCCGTGAGGCGCGCATCCGCGCCCGCGCCTTCGTCCTCTGCGCCGGGGCGATCGAGAACGCCCGCCTGCTCCTCCTCTCGGAGGGCCTCGGCAACGACCGCGACCTGGTCGGCCGCTACTTCCAGGACCACCCCAACGTGCACGTCGGCAGCGTCGAGACCGCCTCGCCCGGGGCACTGCTCGACCGCTACAGCCTGCTCTACCGCAAGCCACACCGCTACTGGGCGAAAATGGGCGCGGCGTTGGAGCTACAGAGGGAGAGGCGGATCCTCAACGGGATCGCGAACCTGAAGTTCGACTTCGGCGCCGACTCGGGGCTGGAGGCGGGGAAGCGCCTCTACCGCGCTGCGCACAGCAGGGAACGACCCGCGGAGGGTGGCCGCGACCTGGTGCGCATCGGGCGCGACCTCCCCGAGCTGGTGCGCGCGTATGGGCGTTTCCGCAAGGGCTTCTCACCGGCCTCGACCCCGGCGCGGATCGCCCTGCAGCTCCACGTCGAGCAGGCGCCGGACCGGGAGAGCCGGGTGCGGCTGGGGACGGAGGTCGACCCACTGGGGGATCGCGTCGCCCAGGTGGACTGGAAGGTCGGTGACCAGGACGTGGAGACGGCCACGGTGATCGCCGAGGCGGTCCGCGACGAATTCGCTCGCCTCGGCGTCGGCGAGGTGCGCTTCACCGAGTGGTTGGACGATGCCGGCGCTGCCCGCGGCTTCAGCGGCGCCTACCACTACATGGGCACGACCCGGATGTCCGACGATCCCGCCCGGGGCGTGGTCGACGCCGATTGCGCGGTCCACGGGATCGCCGGCCTCTACTGCTGCGGCGGCTCGGTCTTTCCCGCCGGCGGCGTCGCCAACCCGACGCTGGCGATGGCCGCCCTCGCGATCCGGCTCGCCGACCACCTCGGGGATGAGACTGCTTAGCGATGACGACGATCTCCGTCCTGATCCCAGGCTGGAAGCGGCCCGAGTCCCTCGCCCGCTGCCTCGACGCGCTGGAGCGGCAGAGCCGCCTGCCGGACCAGGTCGTCCTCTCCGTGCGCGCCGACGACACGCCGACCCGGGAGATGATCGCCGCCAGGAAGTCGCCGTTTCCGCTCGACATCGCGACGCCGGAGCGGCCCGGCCTGCTCGCCGCGCTCAACGCCGGCTTCGACCGCGCCGAGGGCGACCTGATCGCGGCCACCGACGACGACACCGAGGCGCACCCCGACTGGCTGGAGCGGATCGTGACACGCTTCGACGCCGATCCCCGCCTCGGCGGCCTCGGCGGCAGGGACCGGATGCCGACCGAGGGCGGCGAGGGCTGGGAGGAGCCCAACGACCTCCCCGTCGGCCGGGTGCTCTGGTTCGGCCGCGTCGTCGGCAACCACAACTTCGGCAGCGGCGAGATCCGCGAGGTCGACATCCTCAAGGGCGCCAACATGTCCTTCCGCCGCAGTGCCCTGGGGAGCAAGCGGATCGACACCGCCCTGCGCGGCTGCGGCGCCGAGCACCACACCGAGATCGAGCTCTGCCTGGCCCTGAAGGCGGCCGGCTGGAAGATCGCCTACGACCCGGCGGTAATGGTCGACCACCACGAGGAGGTCCGCTACGACGCCCGACGCGGCCCGGAAATGTCCCTCGAGGAGCAGCACAACGCGGTCCACAACCGCGCCTACGGCCTGGTCAAGCACCTCCCCCTCCACCGCGCCATCCCCGGCTTCGCATACGGCACCCTCGTCGGCACCCGCGACAACCCCGGCGTAGCGGTGACGATCAAGTCGATCCTCGAGGGCATCCCGGCCCGCAAAGCCCTGAGCCGTCTGCGGGTGACGCTCTCAGCCCACCTCAGCGCGCTCCGGACCTTGCGCCGGGGTGAATGAGGAACCCTTCGCACGCAGAGTCGCCCGTTTGCTGAATTCAGCAGGAAACAACCCCCCGAAACCTCCGCAGCGAATCTCGAGCTTGATCGACGCGTGCCCCCTCTTCGTGAGCTGACGTCGAATCCTGCTGGCTACCCGACCTGCTGGCTGGAGCCAGAATCTCAGCTTGGCCCGCATCAAGCCCCTCCGAGTGACTCCCGACTCAGAAAGAGGACGCCAATTCATCCCTTTGGTTTTGGAACTAAACCCATTGGAAGCGGGATGCGCTTCCACCACAACGATCCAGCCGCCCCTAGGATCGCGATACGCCTTCACGAAGTTACAAGTGCCTTGCAGATATGGGGGCACATAAGGCGGTGGGGACGATGGAAGGAGAGCGTACACCGAGTCCACCGCGATCCCACATGGGAATCGATGCCCGGTGATGATGCCCCGTTCCACGTCAGTTCCATCCAGCTCTGCCTTGCCTATCAAACCTTCCTCTGACTGCTCGGTCCAATAGATGTGCGTGTTGTCGACGGCGAGATCGCACGGTCTTTCGATCCCGCTGATGAACGCTGGATCGGGATCCGCACCATCGATGCCCATCCGTCCTATGACTTTCCCGAAGCCACCCCAAAACAGGTGCGTGTCGTTGACGGCGACCCCGCATAAAGTGAAGTCGTCAGCTCCTACGAACATAGGAGGATTTTCGGTTGACCCCAAGAGAAGAGCGCGACTGACTAAGGCCACTCCAATGGTGTTGGTCCAATAAGCGAATCTGTCGTCCACTTCTACGCCGCATGCTCGACGGATTCCGTGGATCCACTCCTGCTGTACTTCAGATCCATCAAGCATCGCCCTCCCAACGGATCCCTGCTCGTCATCGGTGAAATGATCCGCTCGATTGGCCCAGTAGACGTACGAGTCGTCTACTGCAACCCCGCACGGCTCCCTTGCCCCGGTGATGAAAGCGTAGTTTGGATCCGTCCCATCGAGGTTCGCCCGACCGATTACATCCCCCGAAGCATCCGCCCAGTAGATGTGGGAATCGTTGACCGCCACTCCGCAGGCCGATCCGATGTTTCTCGACTGAAAGGTGGAGACAAAGGTCTGATCGACATTAGATCCATCAAGATTCGCCCGCCCGATGCTGTAGTGGTTACCCCAGTAGAGCGCAGCATTTGCGTTACCAATAAACGTCCCCGCCAGGGCAGAGGTGGAGAAGCACGCCGCAAGCAGGAAGGTGAAAGTCACGATTCGGTGCATGCGACCGCTGACAAACCCTTGAGAGTCCCCCATCTTGACCCTGCTTTCGAGAATCGAGTAGACCTGGCTTTGGTACGACCAAAGCATCAACGCATAGAAAGGGTACGATGTCAAGGAACTCCTATTGAAGATGGTCCTTTGTGTAAACCGCTCAGACTTCTTCGTAGATGGAGAGTATTGCGGTGACGTGGGCCGGGAGGCTGAAGTCGCGGGAGCGTTCGCGGGCGGCCTGGCTCATGCGCTGGCGCCGATCGGGGTCGGCCAGTAGAGGGGTCAGCTCACGCGCCCAGCGGTCCGGCTGGCGGGGTGGGATCAGGAGGCCGTCGACTCCCTCGCGGACGATCTCCTTTGGTCCCCCCTCGTCCGTCGCCGCGACGGGCACACCCATCGCCATCGCCTCGACCGCGATGCGGCCGAAGGCCTCGCGCCAGGAGGGCAGCAGGGCGATGTCGGTGGCGGCGAGGACGGCGGCGACGTCGGAGCGCTCGCCGAGGAAGCGGACGCGCTCGGCGACACCCAGCTCCGCCGCCAGCTTGTGCAGGCCACGCTCGTAGGCGACGTTGTCGTACTGGGTGCCGGCGCCGGCGAACTTGGCCGAGCCGGCGAGGAGGAGGACGGGCTCGCCGGGCAGCTTCGCGAGGGCGCGGATTGCGTCGTCCTGGCCTTTCCAGGGGGTGAGTTGGGCGATCACGGCAAGGATTAGGTCCTCGGCGGCGAGGCCGAGCTCACGGCGGACCGCCGTGCCGTCGGTGGCGCCGGGGTCGAAGCGGTCCAGCTCGACCGGGTTGTGGACGACCCGGACCGGGTGACGCAGCGGCAGGTTGTCGAACTGGGCCGCCACATAGGCCGAGTTGGCGACGATCGCGTCCGCCCGGCGGGCGATCAGATCATGGACGGCACGGGGGAAACGGCCGTCGGGGAACCAGTCCCTGATGTGGACGAGGACCGGTGGCCCGCCGCGCCTGCGCCCGAGCAGCGCGAGCAGCCCGGCGCGCGTCGTGTTGGCGTGGACCAGGTCCGGCCGCAACCGTGAGACGAGGCGACGGATACCGAGAGTCGAGCGGCCGATTTCGAGCAGGCCCCGGGTCGTGTGCAACGGGTGCAGCCTGAAGCTGGCCCGGGTGCCGACGATCGGCTCGCGCCGCAGCCCGGCCGCTTCCACGGCAGCGGCCAGTTCGCCGTCGGGGCAGGCGACGACCGGCTCGACCTCGTCGCCGAGCCCGGCCAGCAGCGACATCAGGGAGCGCTCGGCGCCGCTCATCTGGCCGGTCTGGTTGACGTAGAGGACCCTCATCGGGCGACCCCGCGGAGGACCTCTTCGACCCTGGCCGCGATCAGGGGCCAGGCGTGGCTTTCGGCGAAGCGGCGGGCCGCTGTCCCCATACGGTGGGCGCGCTCGGGATCGGCGAGCAACTCGGCGATGGCGCCGGCGACCGCGACGTGGTCGGTCGGGTCGACGAGCAGCCCGGTCTCGCCGTTGACGACGGCATCGCGCGCACCCGCGACCTCGCCCGCGATCGACGGCACCCCGCGCGCCGCGGCCTCCAGGTAGACGATCCCGAAACCCTCGCCGCCGACATCCCCACCCTCGGGAACCCGGCTCGGCATGCAGAAGACGTCGGCGCGCTCGAGGATGCGGTCGCGCTCGGCGTCGTCGACCCTGCCCCGCAGCTCGACCGCGTCCCCGATCCCGTTGGCGGCAATCGCCTCTTCGAGCGCACCGCGCAGCGGCCCGTCCCCGACGACGATCCAGCGCGCGTCGGGGACGCGCTCGCGGACCAGGGGCAGCGCCCTGGCGATCACGTCGTGGCCCTTGCGGCTGAACTTCAGGGTCGCCACGGTGACCAGCGTCGGCGGGCCCTCGCGCGGCACGTCGACCTCGGGCGGAAGCTCGATCCCCGGCGGGATCACCCGCACCCGTGCCGGGTCCGCGCCCGCCGCCAGCGCCATGTCCCGCGTGTAGCGGCTGACCGCGATCGTCGCGTCGGCGCTGCGCACCGCGAGGGCGGCCAGCCGCGGACGGACGCGGAACTCGTCGGCGTGGACGTACTGGACGAAGGGGACTCCCAGCGCCTTGCGCAGCAGGACCGCACCGATGCTGGCGACGATGTGGCCGCTGAGGATCACGTCGGGCCGGAAGCGCCGCGCCTCGACCAGCGAGCGGGCGTTGAGCCTCAGCGCCGCCAGGCGCCGGTCCATCTCGGTGCTCGCCGAGCGGCGAACCTCGACCTCGGCGGTGCGGTCGTACTCCTCCGCCCCCGCCTGCCCGAGCGCCAGAACCCGCACCTCGGCCGCCGGCAGGCTGCGGACGAGGCTGCCCATCAGCTCTTGGATCCCGCCCACGTCGGGGGGGAAGTCCGGGGTGATGACGAGGACGCGCAACCTAACCTCGGGCCGCCGCGAGAGCCCTGTTCGCCTCCTCGACCAGCCGCACCCGGAAGCGCTCGGCGGAGAAGAGCTCCGCCCGCGCGCGGATCGCCGCCCGGTCGAACCCGTCCCAATCGACGTCGCGCATCGCCGCGGCCATCGCCTCGACGTCGCGCGGTGGCACGAGGGCGCCGGTCTCCCCCTCGACGACGATCTCCAGCGCGCCGCCGGCCCCCGCGGCCAGCACCGGCCGGCCCGCGGCGTGGGCCTCGACGGCGACGATCCCGAACTCCTCGACCGCGGGCATCGCGAAAGCCCGGGCCCTGGCGTAGACGTCGGCCAGCGCCGCGTCGTCGAGGCGGCCGAGGAACTCGGCCTTGCCGAAGCGTTCCCGCAGCGAGGCCGCCTCGGGGCCGTCGCCGACGACCTTGATCGGGACCTCGGCCCGCGCCGCGGCAGCGAGCGCGATGTCGACGTTCTTGTGGCGGACCAGCTCGCTGACGACGAGGAAGTAGTCGCCGCGGTCCGCCGTGGGAGTGAAGCGCTCGATCGCGACAGGCGGGTGGACGACCACCGAGTCGCGCCCGTAGAACTCGCCGATGCGCCGGCGGGTGATCTCGGAGTTGGCGATGTAGGCATCGACCCGCCGCGACGCCTCCTCGTCCCAGCGGCGGATGCGGTCGAGCATCCGGCGGCCGAGCGGTCGCAGCGGTCGCGGGAACTCCGCGATCGCCCGCGCGCGCTCATGCCAGGCGTAGCGGAACGGCGAGTGGCAGTAGGAGACGTGGACGGCGCCGGCGGGAGGACGGATGCCCTGCGCGAAGGCGCTGGAGCTGGAGACCACCAGGTCGGCGGGGGCGATCGGGAGGTGCTCGGCGGCCCGCGGGTAGAGCGGCAGCAGGGCACGGAAACCCCGCTGGCGCACGCCGAACCGCTGCAGGTAAGAGGTCGTCACCGACCGCCCCGCGAAAGCGCCGCCGGTGCCCTGCTCGTCATAGAGGAGGGCCGAGATCGGCGCCTCGGGCCAGCACTCGGCCATCGTCTGAAAGGTCCGCTCGGCGCCGCGCATCACGAGCAGGTAGTCGTGGACCAGCGCCACCCTGCGCGTCTCCGGGCCTCTCGTCATCGCGTCCACGCTATAGCGATGCAAACCGACTCCGTCGCTACGCTGCCGCTCGATGCCCGCCCTGAGAATCGGATCCGTGGCGAGCTGATGCCGGCCTCCCAAGTCCCGAGGCTGATCGTCAACGCGGATGACTTCGGCCGCAACACCGAGGCGACCGATCGCACGATCGAGGTCTTCCGCGCAGGCCGGATCACCAGCGCGACCGCGATGGTCCACATGGAGGACAGCGAGCGCGCCGCCGCGCTCGCGCTCGAGGCCGGGATGCCCGTCGGCCTCCACGTCAACCTCACCGACCCCTTCACCGCCACCGGGATTCCGGCGTCGGTGCGGGCGCGGCAGCGGAAAGCCTGCCGGCATTTCTCCCCCGGTCGGCTGCGACTCCGCTCGTGGAGCTTCGACCCCCGGATCAGGCGCGACGTCGAGTCGGCCGTCGCCGACCAGCTTCAACGCTTCGAAGAGCTGTACGGGGGCCCTCCCTCGCATTTCGACGGTCACAAACACGTGCACTGCTGCCCCAACGTGGTCCTCGCCGCCCCTCTGCGGCCGATCGGACGGGCGCGCAACGGGCTGCGGGCGTGGCCCGGCGCGCGTGGCGCGATGGGCGCGCTGCGGGCAGTTCGGCGCGCCCTCACCTACCGGCGCCTGCTGACGACCCGCTACTTCCTCGACATCGACAAGCTCTTTCGCGATCCGGACTCGCTCGCAGCCCGGATAGGCGCCTGCCGCGAGACCTCCGTGGAGGTGATGGCCCATCCCGGCTTCCCACATGAGCTGCGCGCGCTGAGATCGCCCCTCTGGGGTCAAGCTCTGGAGGGATCCCCGCTCGGCTCCTACGGCGATCTGAGCCGAGCATGATCGAGCTCCTCCACGTCCTCCTCACGATCCACCACGAGCTCGATCCGAACAGCGGCGCCCCCGGAACGACGATGGCGCTCGCAGAGAGCCTGCGCAAGCTCGGTCACCACGTCGAGTTCCTCTCCTTCGACGACATGCCCCTGCACCTGCCCGATCGCCTGGCGAAGCTGGTCTTTCCCTTCTTCGTCGCCTTCCATCTCACCATCCACGCACGCGGCGGACGGTTCGACGTGATCGACTCCTCCCTGGGCGACACCTGGGCCTGGGCCGGGCTGAGGCGTCACTTCAGGCGCGGCTCGAGAAGGCCGCTGCTGGTCTGCCGCTCGCACGGCCTGGAGCACCTCTACCACGAGGCAAAAGTCGCCCAGGCGAAGACAGAGGGCCGGCGGCTCAGTCGCCGCTACCGCCTCTACGAGGGAGGGTGGCGATTACGCGAGATCCGGCGCTCGATGCTCGCGGCGGACCTGGTCGTGATGCTCAACGAGCGCGAGCGCGACTACGCGATCGAGCAGCTGGGAGTGCCGGAGGATCGGGTGCGGCTGATCGCGAACGGGGTTCCCGCCTGGCTGCTGGAGCAGGGGCGCCGAACACCCGAGCCGCACGCCGGCCCGGCGATCGCCCATGTCGGCCAGTTCCGCCCGATGAAGGGAGTGGCGGAGGGCTCCACGGCGCTGGTCCGGGTGATGCTGGCGCGACCGGAGGTGCGGGCATCGTTCATCGGCACCGGCGTGCCACGGGAGGGCGTCCTCGAACATTTTCCCGACGATCTGCACGACCGGATCGCCGTGATCGAGCACTACCGGCGCGAGCAGCTTCCCGAGCTGCTGCGAGAGCAGGCGATCCTGCTGTTCCCCAGCCTCTCGGAGGGCTTCGGCAAGGTCGTGCTCGAGTCGATGGCATGCGGCCTGGCGCCGGTGGCAAGCGACATCTCGAGCATGCACTGGCTGGTCAAGGACGGGGAGACGGGCCTGCTGGTGCCCCCGGGCGACGTCGATGCGATCGCGGCGGCGCTGCTGCGCCTGATCGACGATCGCCAACTGCGCGAGCGTCTCCAGCTCGGCGCCCGCGCCCAGGCCGAGCAGTTCTCCTGGGATCGGATCGGGCGGGAAAAGCTGGACCTGTACCGCGAGATGCTGGATCGACCCGCCGTCGCCCCCGCCTAGGTGTCCGACGAAGCCGTCACCCCGACGTCCCTGAGCAGTCGTGTCCGCGGGCTGCTGCTCAGGCCCGCCATCCGTCAACGGGTCCTGGGGCCGATGGGATTCGACGCCTCGATCCTGGTCACCAACCTGCTCTCGGGGATCATCATCGCGCGCGCGCTCGGCCCCTCCGGCCGCGGTGAGCTGGCCGCGATCCTCGTCGTGACCCAGACCGCCGGTTGGCTGCTCTCGGTCGGCGCCACCGAGGCGGTCTCCTACCGACTCGCCCGCAATCCGGAGGACGGCGGCAGGCTGCTCGGCACCTGGCTCGCCGCCTGCGTGCCGCTGACCCTGATCGGGATCCTCGTCGGCGAGTTCGCGCTGCCGATCCTGCTCGGCGCGCAGACCCAGGAGGCGATCGACCTCGGCCGCATCTACATGCTGATCGTCGGCCTCGTGATCGCCCAGAGCGTCCTCAACGGGATGTTGCTCGGCGACCACGACTTCCTCCCCTTCAACATCGTCCGCCTGATCTCGCCGGCGCTGACGGCGATCGGGTACGCCGTGCTCTGGGCGACCGGCCACCTCACGGTCGAGCTCGCGCTGGCGATGGGAGCCGTCGGCTCCGCCGCCGCCTGCCTCTACGCCGGCATCCATGCGCAGCGGCGCCACGGCATCGAGCGCCCCCACCCGGCGCTGCTGCGAGGAACGCTCTCCTACGGCCTGCGCGCCCACGGCGGCTCGATCGCCTCGCTGGTCAACACCCGCCTCGACCTGCTGATCATCCCCGCCTTCCTCACCGCGGCCAGCGTCGGGCTCTACTCCGTCGCCACCAACGTCACCTCGATCATCAACACCCTGACCACCACGATCGCGCTGATCGTGCTGCCGGTCGCGGCCCGCCGCAAGGACTCGGCGCGCACCGTGATCCGCACCCTGCACGCGGTGCTTCTGATCGGGGTCACGATCGCGATCCCGCTGGCGGCGCTGGCCGAAGTCGCGCTGGAGCTCGTCTACGGCGCCGACTTCGGCGCCGCGGCCACGCCGGTTCGCATCCTCCTGCCCGGCGTCGTCCTCAACGCCGCCTCGATCGTGCTCTGGTCCGGCCTGCTTGCCGCAAACCGGCCCTTCCTCTCCACCGTGGCGACCGCGCCGGCGGCGGTGATCACGGTGATCGGCCTGATCCTCTTCCTCGACAGCGGCGGGATCGAAGCCGCCGCGATCGTCAGCACCGTCGCCTACGCGACCGTGTTCACGATCTCAACCCTGCTCTACAGGCACGTGATGAAGCTCCGTTGGCGCGACTTCGTGATCGCCCCGACGGCCTAGCAGCGCCCCCGCCGGGGCGCAAGCTCGCTTGCACCTCTAATCGAACAAACGTCCAAGTGACTTGCGCGGCAGCACGCCCAAGCCGAGGCACCCTCCGTGGGTGTCTCCAAGAAAAGAGGTCTCGGCCACCTGGTCGCCGCGCTGGCCACTACCGGCGCGCTGCTGCTGACTCCGGCGCTCGCCAGCGCCGCCGGCGAGCGGGCCCGGACCGCCGACTCCTTCGTCGACTCGGTCGGCGTCAACGTCCACACCTCCTACGACGACTCGCCCTACGGCACGCAGCTCGGCGCGATCAGGGCCAAGCTCGTCGAGCTCGGCGTACGCCACGTCCGCGACGGGCTGGAGCTGGAGCGCCCCGACCAGTACATGGCTCTGAACGAGCTGGCCGCGGCCGGGATCAAGTCGACGCTGATCCTCGGCGAACCGGATTTCGACGAGGAGGAATTCGAAGAGCTGATCGCCACCCTGAGGTCGGAGGTCCGCGGCGCGGTCGAGGCGGTCGAGGGCGCCAACGAGATCGACATGCGCGGCGACACCAGCCAGCTGCCCGACCTCGCCGGCTACCAGCAGCAGCTCTACGGCGCCGTCAAGGACGATCCCTCGCTCGCACCCCTGCCGGTGCTCGGCCCCTCGCTGGTCCAGAAGCGCAACCAGGAGGCGCTGGGCGACGTCTCGGGCTCACTCGACTTCGGCAACATCCACGCCTACCCCGACGACGACGCCCCGGAGAGCAACCTCGGCGTCCACCTCGAGCGCGCCGCGGTCAACTCGGGCTCAAAGCCGGTGATGGCGACCGAGACCGGCTACCACACCGCGCTCGGCTGGAGTGGCGAACACCGCCCGGTCAGCGAGGAGACGATGGCGACCTACATGCCGCGGCTCTACCTCGAGTATTTCCGCCGCGGGGTGGCGCGGACCTTCTCCTACGAGCTGATCGACCAGAACCCGGGCTCCGACGATCTCGAGGACAACTTCGGCCTGCTGCGCAACGACTTCTCCGAGAAGCCCGCCTTCACGGCGCTGCGCAACACGATCGAGATCCTCGAGGACCCCGGGGCGGCGTTCACCCCCACCGCCGCGGCCTACTCGCTCGGCGGTGACGCCGACGACGTCCACCACGTCCTGATGCAGAAGAGCGACGGCGGCTTCTACCTGGCGCTCTGGCGCGCGACCGAGGCCTCGGCCCCGCCCACTCGCGTCACCCTCTCCTTCGGGCGCCAGGTGACCGGCGCCGAGGCCTACCTGCCCAACAGCTCCAGCTCCCCCGCCTACGCCCTGCCGGCCAACGCCTCGGGCTCGCTTGCGCTGAAGGTCGGCCCCCAGGTCACGATCCTGAAGCTGGCTCTGGGCGAGAAGAGCGCCGCCGCGGGCCGGATCCACCTCTGGGTATCGAAGCGCAGCGTGCCCGCGGCGGGGCGCCTCGCGATCGGAGGGCGCCTCCCCAAGCAGGTGGCCGACCGCTCGATGACTTTCCAGATCCAGCGCCGGCAGCACGGCTGGAAAAACTGGCGCACCGTCGGCCGCGGGCGCACCTCGCGCAAGGGCGCCTTCCGCAAATCGCTGCGGCTCGCCGCCGGCCGCCGCGGCATCTCCCGATTCCGCGTCGTCGCCCGCGTGGCGAAGCCCTCGCGCCCCGTCCGCGTCCGGATCCGCTGAGACCGCGGGACCCCGCTGTACCCTGAGCGCGTGAGCGACCGGCCGGCAATCCTTCGCGGCACCCCCGTCCGCGCCGGCAAGTCGTGGCCGGTCTGGCCGCACTGGGACGAGGGGGAGCGCAGCTCGCTCGGCGAGGTGCTCGAGTCGGGCGTGTGGTCGAGCCCGGTGGGCAAGGAGGCGACCGGCTTTGCCGCCGAGTTCGCCGAGTTCATGGGCGCCCGTCACGGCCTCGCCCTGACCAACGGGACGCACACGCTCGAGGCTGCCCTCGCCGCCTGCGACGTCGGTGCGGGCGACGAGGTCATCGTCCCGGCGCTGACCTTCATCGCGACCGCGACCTCGGTGCTCGCGGTGAACGCCACGCCGATCATCGTCGACGTCGACCCGGACTCGCTCTGCATCGACGTCGCCGCCGCCGAGGCGGCGGTCACCGAGCGCACGCGGGCGATCATCCCGGTGCACCTCGCCGGCGTCGCCTGCGACATGGACGCGCTCCGCGACCTCTGCAAGCGCCGTGACCTCGTCCTGATCGAGGACTGCGCGCACGCACACGGCACCCGCTGGCGGGGGTGCGGTGTCGGGACCTTCGGCAGCTTCGGCAGCTTCTCGTTCCAGGCGAACAAGCTGATGACCGCGGGCGAGGGCGGCGCCCTGATCACCGACGACGCGGCCCTGCGCGGCCGGGCCTGGAGCTACGTCAACTGCGGCCGCGCCGGCGAACACTGGTACCACCACGTGAGCTACGGCTCCAACCTGCGGATGACCGAGTGGCAGGCCGCCGTGCTGCGGGCGCAGCTGCGGCGCTACCCGGGGCAGCAACGCACCCGCGAAGAGCGCGCGAGCCTGCTCGACGCCGAGCTCGAGGCGATCCCCGGCCTGCGTCCCCAGCGCAGCGACCCGCGCATGGACAGCCGCGCCCACTACGCCTACGTCTTCCACTACGACCCGGCGCAGTTCGCCGGCCTCTCGGCGGCGGGCTTCGAGGCCGCGCTGACCCACGAGGGCATCCCGCTCGCCGGCAAATACAAGAGCCTCAACGACTTCAAGCTCTTCCGCGAGGCCAACTTCGGCCCGCGGCTGCGGGGGAGCGCCCCCAAGGTCGACTACGCGGCGCTGACCCTCCCCCACGCCGAGCACGCGGCCGCGAGCACGATATGGCTCGACCACCGGGTCCTCCTGGCCGGGCCCGAGGACGCACTCGACGTGGTCAGGGCGATCTCACGCATCCAGGCGCACTCGAAAGCGGTCGCGATGAGGACGATCAAGCCGGTGATGCTCGGGACCCGCGCGATGAGAGCCGCAAAGCGCCGCCTGACCGGCCGCGCGCCCGGGTCTTTGCGCTAGTCGTCGTCTCTTTCGAAGAGTTCTGAGCGCGGGTTCAGCGACCTGGCCTCGCGGTAACTCGCCACGGCCGCGTCCACCCGGCCTCGCTGGGCCTGGATGCGGGACAGCACCAGCCAGGTACGCCAGTTGGTCGACTCGCGCTCGGCGGCGGCGAGGGCGGCCGCTTCGGCCGGCTCCAGAGCGCCCATCTGCTCGAGCACGAGCGCCTGCTGAAGCCGCGGCGAAGCCGCTCCCGGCTCCGCGTTCTGGGCGCTGCGCGCGTCGCCCAGGGCGGCCTCGAGATCGCCGGCGCGGGCCGCGGCTTCGCTGTCGCGCAGGAAGCTGGTCGAGGTGAAGGGGATGGCGATCGCGACGATCGCGATCAAGGAGACGGCGGCGAAGCCGAGACGCAGCCCCAGGCCGAGCCGGGCCTCACCGGCCGGCGCCGGGCGGGCGCTGACCAGGAGGGCGGCGAGCAGCAGGACGATCACGGGCAGCACCGGGACCTGCCACATCCAGTCGACGGTGGCGGTGAGGCAGAAGGCCGTGCAGCCGGCGAGGGCGGCGGCGAGCGCGGGGCGCGCCCGCGGTTTGGCGAGGAGAGTGACGCGAGCGCCGCCGATCAGGATCGTCAGCAGGAAGGCGGCGAGCAGGGTGAGCCCGACGATCCCCAGCTCGCCCAGCGTCTGCAGGTAGAGCGAGTGGGTGTCGAGCACCGTCTCGTCGGTGGTCCCGTTGCGCGCCCACCAGTACTCGAAGGTGCCGGAGCCAGTGCCGGTCAAGGGCTTGGTCGCGTTCTCGTCGACCGCGGCCTTCCAGAACTCGTAGCGGCTCTGCCCGGCCACGCTGCCGAGCCGCGAGGCGCCGCTTCCCGGGCCTCCCCCGGCCTTGAATTCGTCCCAACCGTCGGCGGCACGGCCGGGGGCATCGAGCGCGACCGCCGCGATCAGGACCACGACGGCACCCGCGGCGGCGAGGTTCAGCGAGCGGCTGTGGGGGATCACGGACCAGCCCGGCCGCTCGCGGCTGCGCAGGAGGAGCGTGCCCAGCCCGTGGAGGAGGCCGACGACGATGCAGACGACCAGCGTGATCGTCAGCATCTCGTCGCCCTGCCGGTGGGCGATCGGGCCGAGCAGCCCTTCCTGCAGGGCGTCCCGCTGCTGCAGGGCGGCGATCAGGACGAGGCTGCCGACCCCGGTGAGGACCAGCGCCAACAGCTTCGGCAGACGGTCGGAGGTGAGGGCGATGAAGACGGCGATGGCGAGGACCGCGGCGGCGATGCCACCGCGCGAGAGGGTGAAGATCGCGGTCAGCGCCAGCGCCGGGATCGCCGCCGCGGCGAGGGCGCGGAGCAGGATCGAGCGGGCGCAGGTCGCCACCTGGAGCAGCAGCGGCAGGCCGATCGCGACGAACGCCCCGAGCGCGTTCCAGTAGTTGAGCGGATAGGAGAGGCGTTCGGGGTCGTTGAGGATCCGCGCCGTCTCGTTGGCTTCCGGGAACCAGGAGGGGTGCAGGCGGGAGAGCAGGGCAAGCCCGGAGACGAGCGCGATCGCCGCCGCGAT